>Ga0209612_1000696_pt1 | contig 32367 bp, 26 predicted proteins | sample BioC12SIPDNA_FD_185746 | JGI IMG/M metagenome (GOLD analysis project Ga0209612, IMG submission 185746) | Anaerobic biogas reactor microbial communites from Washington, USA - Biogas_R1_B C12 SIP DNA (SPAdes) (version 2) | ecosystem: Engineered > Bioreactor > Anaerobic > Unclassified | place...
AGCTCGCGGATGTATGCGGGGGTCACCAGGTCGAGCAGCCAGCGGACCCGCGAGTCGCGGTGGGGAGAGCCGTCGTTGGCGACCCACAGGCCGAGGTTGGCGTCGCCGCCCTTGTCTCCGGAGCGTGCTTGCACGAAGGTCCCGAGCGGGACGCGGGTCTTCTGGATGGTCACGCGATCACCTCCTCACGGCCGTCCGCGTGGACGACCCGCTGGGTCACCTGGGTGCGGTCGACATACTCCGGTCGGTAGATGCCGTAGGGGGTCGCCGGGGCCGGTGGGGCGGTGAGCGTGAGGCCGGGGTAGGACGCCAGGGCGAGCTCGACCGCGGGTGCGGTGAACCCCTTGCCCGCCACCGTCGCGTCGGAGTCGAGCACCGTGCAGCGCAGGAGGGTCGCGGCCTCCTCGATCGTCGCCGGGTCCTCGGCCGGCTTCGGGCCCCGGCTCCAGGCCACCGTGGCGGGTCGCCTGCCGGCCGACCAGGCCGCTTCGAGCTGCGCCCGGAGCCACTGCTCCTTGGCCTCGATGTCGAGGCCTGTGAGGACGAACTCGATGGTGTTGCGCCAGCCGCCGAAGTCGTTGACGCAGACCTTGAGGGTCTCCGGCGCTGTGCTGCCGCGCACGCCGCTGATGCGGACGCGGTCGGGACCGTCCTCGGACAGCCGGATGGTGTCGAGGTGGGTCGTCACGTCCGGGCCGAGGTACTCGGGGCCCTGGATCTCGTAGAAGAGCTGGGCGCTCACCGTGTCCACGGTGACTGCTCCGCCGGTGCCGTCCTGCTTGGTGATGACACCGGATCCGTCCGCGGCGACCTCGGCGATCGGGAAGCCGAGGGGCTTGGCGAGGACCGCCGGGTCGAGGGTGGTGAAGCCGGAGAAGTTGCCCCCGCAGGCCTGGGTGCCGCACTCGAGGACGTGCCCGACGACCACCGCGCCGGCCAGGGCGTCGTAGTCCCCGGCGTCCCAGCCGTGCCACCACATCGCCGGCCCGACGACGAGCGAGGCGTCCGTGACCCGTCCGGTGACGACGACGTCGGCACCACCGGCCAGCGCGATCGCGATGCCCTGGGCGCCGAGGTAGGCATTGGCCGTCATCGCCCCGGGGAAGAGCCCGCTCGGACGCAGGTCGTCGCCATCGACGTGTGCCACCGTGGCCTCGATGCCCTGCTCCTGGGCGACGGCCCGGATCCGGTTCGCCAGACCGGCGGGATTGAGGCCACCGGCGTTCGTGACGATCCGGACGCCTCTCTCGACGGCGAGGGCCAGGCAGTCCTCGACCTGGCGGACGAAGGTCCGGGCGTACCCGGCCTCCGGGTCCTTGAAGGTGTCCTTGGCGAGGATGAGCATGGTGAGCTCGGCGAGGTAGTCGCCGGTGACGACGTCGAGGCGCGGCGAGCCCTCGAGGAGCTCGCGCAGGGCGGAGAGCCGGTCGCCGTAGAACCCGGAGCAGTTGCCCACGACGAGCGGCCGGTCAGCGACTGCCGCCATCAGGCCACCTTCGGTGCGCGACCGCCGCCGGCCGGACCGGCGAAGCACTGGGCGATGCCGAGCCACGTGTCGGCGATCGTTCCGGTGGCCCGGAGGTCGGTGTCGGCGCGGTTGATCCGCTGCGTGACAAGCAGGCAGAAGTCGAGGGCCGATCCGGTGACGCGCTGCTCGGCGTCCTCGGGACCGAAGGCCCAGACCTCACCTGCCGGAGAGGTGAGCTCGACACGGACCTCCTCCTCAGGCGCGGGCAGGCCGTTGTTCACGAAGGAGTAGCGCATCGTGCGGACGCCGAGGTGCGCGACGTGCCTGATGCGGTCGGTGGGGGTGTAGTCCTGCCCGAGTGCCGCATACACATCCAGGGCGTGCGCCCAGGTCTCCATGAAGCGGGCGGTGGCCATCGAGACCGCCGACATCGGCGGGCCGAACCACGGGAGCTTCAGTCCCTCGGGGAGCTCGCGCAGCGCGCGGTCGAGGTCGGAGCGTGCGTCGCGCCAGCGCGCGAGCAGCGCCTCGGGGGCCACCGAGCCGACTGCGACGGCGGCGTTGTCGACGATGCCCTCGGGGTCCTCGAGGGCTTCCAGGACGAGGGCGTCCCAACCGGTCTTGTCGCCCTGGGCGGCGATCGAGGCCAGCAGTGCGGCCTCGTCGGTCCAGGCGAGGTGCCCGATGGAGGTGGCGATGTCCCAGCCCTCTGCCGGGGTGGGGAGGCGCCACTGGTCCTCGGTGAGCTCCGCGACGAGACGATCGAGCGCGGCGCCCTCGGCAGCGAGGTCGGTGAGGACGCCGTCGAGGACGTCGGGGGAGGTGCTGGCCATGATTCCTTCAGTGGTTCAGTGAGTGGCTCTGCGAATGGTTCTCAGTTGGTGGTGCTCGCGCCCGCGGTGGCGGGTGAGAGGCGGGGGAGGGTGTCGTCGAGGACCGCTGCCCAGCGGTCGAGGACCCTGGCGCGTCGGCGACGGTCGTCGGTGAGGGTGTTCGCGAGGCCGAGGCCACGGAGGAGGTCGAGCGTGGCCTGGACGAGCTCACGGGCACCGGGTCGGGACTCGTCGGCCTGCAGACCCTCGGCGGTGAGCCGGTGGGTCTCCCGGCCGATCCGGCGCTCGAGGGGAGCGACGGCGGCATCGAGGACCGGGTCGGTGCGGGCCGCGACCCACAGCTCGAGCGCGGCGACGAAGAGGGGCGAGGTGACGTGATCGGCGAGAACCCCGAGGATCTCGCGGGTGCGCCCCGGACCGTGTGGCACCGACGCGAAGGCCGTGCGCAGCTCGGCCAGCCGGATCTCGGTGACGTGCTCGACGGCGCCGATGACGAGGTCGTTCTTGCTCGGGAAGTGGTGCAGCTGGGCCCCGCGGGAGACGCCGGCGTGCTGGCTCACGAGAGTCGTTGTCGTGCCTGCGAATCCGCGCTCGACCAGCACCTCGACGCACGCCTCCAGGAGGCGTTCACGCATGGCGCGTGAGCGCTCCTGCTGCGGTGCCCGGTGCATGAGGAGAGATCCTGCCCCGCCAGAAACAAACAGTCAAGACTGACTTTTTCTTTCTGGACACTCGTCGGGTGCCTCCGCCTGCCGTGACCCGGTACTGCCCGCGTGACCCGGTGCTGCCGGCGTGACCGGCCTACGCACGCGTGCCCGTGCAATTTCGCGGTCAGACGTGTGCAACCCGGTCACTCGGGCACAACCCGGTCATTCGGGCACAGCCGGGAAAGGTCCGGGACGCGCCCGGGAACAGCCTCCGTGGGAGAATCGGCAGCGTTGCCCGCGGACACGGTGTCCGCCCGCCTCACCTTCGGAAGGCTCGATCGTGGACTCCCTCTGGGTCAATCTCGCCTTCGTGCTGCTCTTCATCTTCATCGGGGGGCTCTTCGCCGCCTCCGAGATCGCCCTGGTGTCGCTGCGGGAGAGCCAGATCAGGGCACTGCAGGACCGCGGCAAGGCCGGCGAGGCGGTCGCCCGACTCACGCAGGACGCGAACCGCTACCTGTCGGCTGTGCAGATCGGTGTCACGCTCGCGGGCTTCTTCTCGGCGTCGTACGGCGCCGCGCAGATCGCACCGCAGATCGCCGAGTGGATCGCTGCGGCCGGGCTGGCCGCCGACACCGCATACGTCATCGCGTTCGTGACGACGACGCTCGCCATCGCCTACCTCTCGCTCGTCCTCGGCGAGCTCGTCCCCAAGCGGCTGGCGATGATGGCCGCCGAGCGGATGGCGCTCCTGGTGGCGCGCCCGCTCGACCTGCTCGCCACGCTCCTGCGGCCGGTCATCTGGCTGCTCTCGGTCTCCACGAACGGTGTGGTCCGACTGCTCGGTCGCGACCCAGAGGCGCAGCGTGAGGACATCGGTCCTGAGGAGCTGCGCACGCTCGTGGCCGAGCACGAGTCGCTCACCGACAAGGAGCGCGACATGGTCGTCGGGATGCTCTCCGTCGGGGAGCGGACCGTCGACGAGGTGATGACCCCTCGCACCGAGGTGGACTTCATCGACGAGACGATGCCGATCGAGGAGGCTCGCGTCTACGTCACCGAGCGGGAGCACTCGCGCTACCCAGTCATCGACGGGGACGCCGACCACGTCCTGGGCTTCCTGCACGTCCGCGACCTGCTGACCCCTCCGAAGTCGGCGAAGGTCGCCGGGGACCTCGTGCGACCGGTCCCGTTCTTCCCCGGCAGCAAGGCGGTCCTCTCGGCACTGACCGAGATGCAGGGTGAGAACCACCACCTCGCGATCGTCGTGGACGAGTACGGCGGCACCGACGGCATCGTGACGATCGAGGACGTCCTCGAGGAGTTCGTCGGACAGATCAGGGACGAGTACGACCTGAAGGAGATCGCGACCGTCTCCGCGATGGAGGAGGGGGAGCTCCCCGGCCTCCTCAGCCGCGCCGATGTGCACAAGGTCCTCGGTGCAGAGCTGCCGGAGGGCGACTTCGACACCCTCGGCGGCTTCGTCGTCGCCCGGCTCGGGCGGCTGGCCGCCGTGGGTGACGCGGTCGAGTGGGGGGACCGCGTCCTGCAGGTCGTCGCGCTCGACGGGCGCCGCGTCGATCGCGTCCGGGTGACGCGCGCGGCCGATCCGGCCTCCCCGGCGGTCAGCAGCCCGCAATCCCCCTGATCTGCCAGCCGGCCTCGGTGAGCCGGGGCAGCAGCTCGGTGAGTGCCTCCACCGTCTGGCTCCGGTCACCGCCCCCGTCGTGCATCAGGACCACGGCGCCGCTCCGCGCCTGGCTGAGCACCGCGCTGGCGATCTCCTGCGCGCTGCGGTGGTCCCAGTCGCGGGTGTCGATGTCCCACAGCTGCTCGGTGAGGCCGAGGTCGGTGAAGACCTCCTGCACTGAGGCGTTCGTCACGCCCATCGGTGGGCGGACACACCTGGCGAGGCCGATGACGTCGTGGGTGCGGGTCAGCTGCTCGCGCACGTCCTCGCTCGAGAGCGTGGTCAGATCGGGATGGCTCCACGTGTGGTTGCCGACGCTGTGCCCGCGCTCGCGCACCTGATCGACCAGATCCGGAGCCCTGGCGGCCTCCTGGCCGATCTGGAAGAAGGTCGCGGTGGCGTGGTAGGTGCCGAGCAGGTCCAGGACCCGTGGCGTCCAGGTCGGGCTGGGTCCGTCGTCGAAGCTGAAGTAGAGGACATCCCCGGGCTCGGGCACCGGCACAACCAGCTCAGCCACCGCGCGGCGTCACCGGCTCGATGGGGAGCCCCTGCTCCTTCCAGGCGGTGAATCCGCCCTCGAGGTGGGAGACGTCCTCGCGCCCCATGTCGACCAGCGCGGCCGCGGCCAGGGCGGAGCGCCACGCGCCGCCGCAGTACAGGATGAGCGCCCGCCCGTCGTCGAGCGCCGGCTTGTAGTACGGACTCTCCGGATCGACCCAGAACTCGAGCATCCCGCGTGGAGCCCGGTATGCGCCGGGCAGTGTTCCTTCCAGCTCCCACTCGCGGGGGTCGCGGATGTCGACGACGAGGTAGCCGGGATCGTCGAGCAGGTCCACCACCTGCTGCGCGGTGAGCGTCGTGATCCGGGCGCTCGCCTCCTCGACGAGGGCCTTGACGTTCTTCTTCAGAGGCTGGCCTGGGGTGCGCGATGACATGGGCCTGACGCTACCCCTGCGAGTGCCTCACGGCACCTGCACTGGTGTCCGGGTGCAGGGCGAAGAACACCGACCAGGCCTGCGCCTCCGGATCGCGGGGACGGCTGGCGAAGTCGTCGAGCAGCTCCTGGACCCGGTCGCGGAACTCCTCCAGCTCCTCCGGCGGGAGGCGCACCGAGAACCGGCTGAGCGCGACCTCCTGCGGTGGGGCCTGCTGGACCTCGGTGACGAAGGCGTCGAGCATCGCGCTGCTCCCGGCGGGGACCTGGGTGAACCAGGACTTGCCGGTCGCGCGGTAGGGGATCTCGCGGGCACCCCGCCGACCGCGGCGCGGCTCCAGGGGTTCGAGGTATGCGGTGTCCACCAGGGTGCGCACGTGGTGCAGGACGGTAGCCGGGTGCATACCCAGCGCCTCGGCGATCTCGCGGTTGGTGAGCTCTGCGTCGATGCACATGCGCAGGATGCGTAGTCGCAGACCCGAGGCGAGGGCCTTGGCCTCGGCGTCGGTCGCGGGTCGCCGCTCGGTCATCCCGGAGCGCTGGGTGACCGGAGGAGTATCGGAAGCGGACGCCATGGCCTGATCATAGCGACTGATTGACTTTTCCCAATCAGTAACTACGATCGGTGCGTGGCCTCAGTCGAATCCCCGGGACGGCGCACGACCCTCTTCCGGCACCGTGACTTCCGCTTCCTGTGGATGGGGGACACGGTCTCCGTCTTCGGGATGCAGTTCGTCGGCTTCGCACTCCCTCTCGTCGCCATCAAGGTCCTCCACGCCGACGAGCTCCAGATGGGGATCCTCGCCGCGCTCGAGACGCTGGCCTTCCTTCTCATCGGGCTCCCGGCCGGGGCCTGGGTGGACCGCTGGCGCAAGAAGCGGGTGATCGTCCTCGGCGACCTGAGCCGGGCCACCCTTCTGCTGACGATTCCGCTCGCCTTCCTCGCAGGCGTGCTGTCGATGTGGATGCTCTACGTCGTCGCCTTCGCGGTCGGCTGTATCACCGTCTTCTTCGACGTCGCGAACCAGTCCTACCTGCCCGAGATCGTCGAGGGTGAGCAGATCTCCGAGGGCAACTCCAAGCTGCAGGCGAGTCAGCAGACGGCGTTCGTCGCCGGCCCGGCAGCGGCCTCGGCGCTGGTCCGGCTCATCGGCGGACCGTTCACCATCGCGGTGACCGCGGCCTGCATGGCGTTGTCCTCGCTGTTCGTGAGCAGGATCCGGCACGTGGAGGAGCGCCCGTCGGCCGTGGACCGCCCCCCGCTGCTGGTGCAGATCCGCGAGGGGCTCTCCTTCGTCCTCGGACACGACCTGCTGCGCCGCATCGTGATGTGCACCGGCATCGGCAACTTCGCGAACTCGGCCGCGAGCGCGCTCTACTTCCTCTACGCCCTGCGGGTCCTCGGCCTCACCGAGGTGAGCCTCGGTGTCCTGATGTCGGTCGCCGGTGTCGGCGGCCTGGTGGGCGCTGTGGGCGCCGACCGCTTCGCCCGGACCGTCGGCGAGGGGCGTGCCATCCCGGTGGCGGGCTTGGCCATCGCGTTGACCTCCTTCGCGTGGCCGCTGGCGTCGATGCTTCCCCCGCTGCCGGTTCTCTTCATCGGTGGCTTCATTCTCAGCTGGGCCGTGGTGACCTACAACGTCGTCCAGGTGAGCTTCCGCCAGCGACTCTGCCCCAAGCCGCTGCTCGGTCGGATGAACGCCTCGATCCGGTTCCTCGTCTGGGGGCCGATGCCGATCGGTGCCTTCATCGGTGGCTTCCTCGGCCGCGAGCTCGGCATCCTGCCGACCCTCTGGCTGATGTGCGGGGTCGCACTACTCGCCAGTGTCCCCGTCGTCTTCTCGCCGCTCATCCGGATGCGTGAGCTGCCCACGCACCTCGACGCGCTCAGCGGATCGATGGAGGAGGAGAGCGTGGATGAGGCGCGCCCGGAGCGGTCCTAGGGGCCGGTGACCACGGCATACTCCGGCGTATGAGCGACTCACCTCAGCAGGACGTCCGGGTCGAGCGCGACGGCGCGGTGATGATCGTCGTGCTGGCGCGGCCGGACCGGCGCAATGCCGTCGACGGACCGATGGCGGCCCAGCTGGCCCGCGCGTTCCGGGAGTTCGAGGAGTCCGACGCGTCCGTGGCCGTACTCGCCGGCGACGGGTCGGCGTTCTGCGCGGGCGCCGACCTCAAGGCGGTCGGCACCGAGCGCTCGCACCGCGTCAGCCCAGACGGCGACGGGCCGATGGGCCCGACCCGCATGCGTCTCACCAAGCCGGTCATCGCCGCGATCCACGGGTATGCGGTGGCCGGGGGCCTCGAGCTCGCGCTCTGGTGCGACCTGCGGGTGGCCGACGAGAGCGCGGTCCTCGGGGTGTTCTGCCGGAGGTGGGGTGTCCCGCTCATCGACGGTGGGACGGTGCGGCTCCCGCGGCTCATCGGCCACAGCCGGGCGATGGACCTCATCCTCACGGGCCGGCCGGTCGGCGCGCAGGAGGCACTGTCCTTCGGCCTCGTGAACCGGGTCGTCCCCACCGGTCAGGCGCGGGCGGCCGCCGTCGAGCTCGCCCACGAGATCGCCCGGATGCCACAGCAGTGTCTGCGCGGCGACCGGGAGTCCGCGATTGCGCAGTGGGGCGAGAACGAGGCCGCCGCGATGGAGCGTGAGCTCCGGCTCGGGACGACCTCACTCGCCGCCGACGGGCTGGCGGGTGCGGGCCGCTTCGCCGAGGGCCGGGGCCGGTCGGGCTCCTTCGACGACATCTGACTCCGACACGAGGTCGGCGTCGGGGTTCTCGGCACCGAACTGGCGGAGCATCGCCCGCACTGCCCCGGCGACCTCGCTCGTCGAGGCGCCCGCCGTCGCCACCAGGGCGGCGAGGCTGCGGTGGAGCGCTTCGGTGTCGTCCCCGATGAGGTCCCGGTAGTGGTCGTCGAGGAGGTACTCATGCGCCCCGCCGGCGGTGCGGCTGGCGCTCCAGGCCATCCGGTCGAGGAAGATCTCGAGCCTCCGTGCGGCCAGGTTCAGGTCTCCGTCGTCGGAGCGGAACGCGATGTGCCGGAACGCCGCATCCAGCGCCTTGCTCTCGTCCGCGAGCGAGTCCAGCCCGAGGGCCGTCCCGACCGGCGAGTCAGTCCCCGTCGACTTCCGGTAGATCCTGTCGACCTCCTCGGCGAGCTTGAGGTACGCACCATCGGAGAGGCTGAACCCGACGAAGAGCAGGTGGCTCGTCATGAGCAGGCCCTGCACGAGGCCGTAGAGCGGACGGCCGTCGATCTCGTGACGCTGGTACTGCGAGGTCGTGAGCACCATGCTGCCCGGCAGGTCGACGCTGCCGTGCAGCTTGAGCAGCCACGGAGAGCAGGAGCGGGCCCACTGCCGGGTCATCACGCGCAGGTCCTCACCCCACACCGGCGCCATGGCGAGCTCCAGGGCGGTGTCGAAGTTCGTGGTCACCGTCTGCCTGACCCGCAGATCGGCCAGCAGGGCGTGGCTGAGGGCGCAGTGGTTGGTGGCCAGGGCAGCGGCGATGATCTCATCGGCCCGGTCGCCGAGAACCTTGTGGGCCACCTCCGCGCCGGCCTTGAGGGTCGCCTCGTCGGAGTCGCCCGGCAGTGAGCCCAGCCCGGCCTCCTGCATGAGTCGGTTGACGAGCGGCGCCCAGCCGGGCAGGCCGAGGGGGATGCTCGCCCCGGCACCGACGAAGACCGAGAGCTCTCCGCGCCCGGCCAGGGCGCCGAGCGCGTCCGCCTGCTCCCGCTTCCCAGGACTCAGGTCGGGTGGCGAACTGCGCAGGGCCTGGACCGCTGCGTAGTCGCGTCGGTCCGTCGTCATGAGTGCGATGTCGACGCCTAGCTCGCGCGCGGCTGTCACCAGTGCCGGCACGAGGGCCTTGACGACGGCGCCGCGACGCTGCGCGAATGTGCCGAACCCGGTGCCGGGGATGGGCATCCCGATGAGCGGGACCACCCGGCCGGCGTGGGGGTCGTCCCTCACCGTGGAGGCGAGGACCTCCAGCTGACGGCGGACGGCGGCGAGAAGAGCCTCGATGTCATCGCCGGGGGAGACCGTGTCGACGAGCTCGGCCCCGGTCGACCAGCCGAACGCCCGGTGCCAGTGCCGGCTCACGGCCCGGTCGGCGTCGCACGGGATGAGGAGGCCGTCGCACGACAGCCTCGTGAGATCGCCGTGGGCCACGAAGAGGTGGCCGGGGACTGTGCTCATGAGATGTCCTGACCTTGCTCCGGCCCGGGACCCGGGCTCCGCACACCGTCACGATACGCCCGGGTCCTCGGGGGGGTAGAGGCAGTTGAGGTCTCCCTTCCGACCGGGAATACCCACGCGGGGAACAAGGTTGAGTCGTGCAGACGCAAGTTTGACGCGGCGAAGTTGCGGTGCAACCCGCCCAGGACTAACTTGAGTGCAGCCAACTCAACTTCACAAGGAGACCAGGACCATGGCACGTGCAGTCGGTATCGACCTCGGCACCACCAACTCGGCAGTAGCCGTCCTCGAGGGCGGGGAGCCAACCATCATCGCGAACGCCGAGGGCGGGCGCACCACCCCATCCGTCGTCGCCTTCTCCAAGGGCGGCGAGGTCCTCGTCGGCGAGATCGCCAAGCGGCAGGCGGTGACCAACGTCGAGCGCACCATCCGGTCGGTCAAGCGCCACATGGGCACCGACTGGAAGAGCCCCGACATCGACGGCAAGCGCTACACCCCCCAGGAGATCAGCGCCCGCATCCTGCAGAAGCTCAAGCGGGATGCCGAGGCCTACCTCGGTGAGCCGGTGACCGACGCCGTCATCACCGTCCCTGCCTACTTCGACGACCACGAGCGTCAGGCGACCAAGGAGGCCGGTGAGATCGCGGGTCTGAACGTCCTGCGGATCGTCAACGAGCCGACCGCGGCGGCCCTCGCATACGGTCTGGACAAGGGCAAGGAGGACGAGCTCATCCTCGTCTTCGACCTCGGCGGCGGCACCTTCGACGTCTCCCTCCTCGAGGTCGGCAAGGACCCCGAGGACGGCTTCGCGACCATCCAGGTCCGCGCGACCAACGGTGACAACCAGCTCGGTGGTGACGACTGGGACCACCGGATCGTGGAGCACCTGCTCACCGTCGTGAAGAACAGCACCGGCGTCGACCTGGCCAAGGACAAGATCGCGATGCAGCGTCTCCAGGACGCCGCGGAGCAGGCGAAGAAGGAGCTATCCTCGGCGACGAGCACGACGATCTCGCTGCAGTACCTCTCGATGAGCGAGAACGGCCCGATCCATCTCGACGAGACGCTGACCCGCGCGCAGTTCGAGCAGATGACCAAGGACCTGCTCGAGCGCACGAAGCAGCCGTTCCACAACGTCATCAAGGACGCCGGGATCTCGGTCTCGGACATCGACCACGTCGTCCTCGTCGGTGGCTCCACCCGGATGCCCGCCGTGACCGATGTCGTCAAGCAGCTCACCGGTGGCATGGAGCCCAACAAGGGTGTCAACCCGGACGAGGTCGTCGCGCTCGGCGCGGCGCTGCAGGCCGGTGTCCTCAAGGGTGAGCGCAAGGACGTCCTCCTCATCGACGTCACCCCCCTCAGCCTCGGTATCGAGACCAAGGGTGGGCTCTTCACCAAGCTCATCGAGCGCAACACCGCCATCCCGACCAAGCGCTCCGAGGTGTTCTCCACCGCCGAGGACAACCAGCCGAGCGTGCTCATCCAGGTCTTCCAGGGTGAGCGTGAGATCGCCCGGGAGAACAAGGCTCTCGGCACCTTCGAGCTCTCCGGAATCGCTCCGGCACCGCGCGGTGTCCCGCAGATCGAGGTCACCTTCGACATCGACGCCAACGGCATCGTGCACGTCACGGCGAAGGACCGCGGCACGGGCAAGGAGCAGAAGATCACGATCTCCGGTGGGTCCGCGCTCTCCAAGGAGGAGATCGACCGCATGGTCAAGGACGCCGAGGCGCACGCCGAGGAGGACCGCAAGCGGCGCGAGGAGACCGAGGCCCGCAACACCGGCGAGCAGCTCGTCTACTCGACCGAGAAGTTCCTCGCCGACAGCGGCGACAAGGTCTCGGACGACCTCAAGACGCCGGTGCTCACGGCCCTCGAGGAGCTCAAGGAGGCCCTCAAGGCCGACTCCGGCGCCTCGGCCGCCGACATCAACGCCAAGATCGACGCCCTCAACACCGAGTCGCAGAAGATGGGCGCAGCCGTGTATGCGGCAGCGGCCGAGCAGGCCCCGACCGGTGACGCGGCAGGCGCCTCCGACGCAGGAGCGTCCGGTGACACCGGCGACGAGGACGTCGTGGATGCCGAGGTCGTCGAGGACGACGAGGAGAACAAGTGAGCGACGTCCATCGTGACGCCGAGCAGTCCGGGGTCACCGACGAGGTGGCCCCGGACCCCGGCGCGGCTGAGGCCCAGGAGGTGCCTGTCGAGGAGACCCTCCCCGGCGGCGCCGAGGTCAACACCGAAGCGGTCAACGACCCGGTGGTGCGTGGGTCCGCCGACCACCCGGACACGCAGCTTGCTGCGGAGCGGCTCGAGGACCTGCAGCGCCTGCAGGCGGAGTACGTCAACTACAAGCGACGGGTCGACCGCGACCGTGCTCTGGTCCAGGAGCGGGCCATCGCCGACGTCATCGACACGCTCTTGCCGGTGCTCGACGACATCCACGCCGCGCGCCAGCACGGAGCGCTCGAGGAGGGTGGTCCCTTCACCGCGATCGCCGAGAAGCTCGAGGCCAGCCTGGCGAAGTTCGGCCTGGAGCGCTTCGGCGAGCCCGGTGAGGCGTTCGACCCCAACGTCCACGAGGCGCTGCTGCATGCCGCCTGGGACGACTCGATCACCCCGGAGGACCCGACGGCGACCACGATCGTCCAGGTGCTCCAGCCCGGCTACCGGGCCGGCGACCGGGTGATCCGTCCGGCTCGTGTGTCGGTGGCCGACCCGCAGTGATGGTGGCCGCCCGGAGTGATGTTCCGGGCGATCCGGCCCGCGACCGCATACGGTTGAGGTCATCTCGATCAGCAATCACACGATCAGCACCAACATGATGAAGGGAGGCACCGACGATGGCTAGCCAGGACTGGTTCGAGAAGGACTTCTATGCCATCCTCGGCGTCTCCCCCGACGCCAGCGATGCCGACATCAAGAAGGCCTATCGCAAGCTCGCCCGCAAGTACCACCCGGACAAGAACCCCGGTGACGCGACGGCCGAGCAGAAGTTCAAGGACGTCGGTGAGGCGCACTCGGTGCTGTCCAACAAGGAGCAGCGCCAGGAGTACGACGCGATCCGCCAGATGGCGCGTGGCGGCGCCCGCTTCCGGGCCGGTGGTCCCGGTGGGGGCGGCGGCTTCGAGGACATCTTCTCCGCCTTCGGCGGGGGACCAGGTGGCACGCGGGTGCGCTACTCCACGGGCGGCCGCGGCGAGGCCGGCCCGGACATCAGCGACATCCTGTCCCAGATGTTCGGTGGTGGCGCCGCGCAGCGGGCCGGTGCACCACCAGGCGGCTTCGATGCGTACGGTGCGCCGCGCGGCCCCCGCAAGGGTCGTGACGTCGAGGCGAGCACGACGCTCGCCTTCCGCGACGCCGTCGAGGGCGCGACCGTCACTCTCCGCACCGCCGACGGGGAGACGATCACGACGCGGATCCCGCCCGGGGTCAAGGACGGACAGACCATCCGCCTGCGGGGCAAGGGCGAACGAGGTGACCCCGGCTCCCCGCGTGGCGACCTGCTCCTGAAGGTCGGCGTCGACAAGCACCCGGTGTTCGGCCGAGAGGGCAACAACCTCACCATCGACCTGCCGGTCACCTTCACCGAGGCTGCGCTCGGCGCGACCGTGAGCGTCCCGACGATCGACGGGTCGACGGTCAAGGTGCGGATCCCCCCGGGCACGCCGAGCGGACGTGTCCTCCGCGTCAAGGGGCGCGGCGTGAAGACCCGCAGCGGTCACGGCGACCTGCTCGTCAAGGTCCTCGTGACGGTCCCGAAGCACCTCTCGCCGGAGCTGCGCGCCTCGCTCGAGAAGCTACGTGACGAGCTGGCTGCCGAGGACCCACGCGCCGAGCTGATGGCCAAGGCGAGGCTGTAGGAGGTGGGCGATGGCAATGGTCACTCCACCGACCCGTCCTCAGCGGCCGCTCGATCCTGACGACGACCGACCCGTCTTCGTCATCTCGGTGGCGGCGGAGCTCGCGGGTATGCACGCCCAGACGCTGCGCCAGTACGACCGACTGGGGCTCGTGACGCCGTCCCGCACGCGTGGGGGAGGCCGCCGCTACTCCAACCGGGACGTCCGGATGCTGCGCGAGATCCAGCGGCTCTCCCAGGAGGAGGGCGTCAGCCTCCCCGGTATCGCGCGCATCCTGGCGCTGCAGCAGAGGGTCTCCGAGCTCGAGCGTCGCCTGAACGACGTGACGGAGCAGCTGCAGCTCGCCCGGACGGCACAGGGTCATCGGGTGTTCTCCGTCTCACCCTCGGGCGATGTGTACGCAACGCGGCCGGGAGAGCGGCCCCGGGTCCGCGACTCCCGCGCCCTCATTCTCTGGGAACCCGCTCCCTTGGCGCGCCTCGCACGCTGAGCCCGACCAGCGGTCGTTTGGCGATCGCGGGCCTCCCCGTGCCCTATTCTGACGAGATGGCGTGCTGGAGGTCTGCGTGAAACGGTTCCACGAGGGCTTTCTCGTGGGTGACCGCTATCGCTTGGAGACTTTCATCGCCAGCGGGGGCATGGGCGATGTGTGGAAGGCCAGGGACAGCGTCCTCGGCCGCCTCGTCGCGGTGAAGATCATGCGCCCGGACACCAACAGTGAGCCGGTGTTCGCCCAGCGCTTCCACGAAGAGGCCCTGCTCACCGCGGGACTGTCGCACCACAACATCGCGACGCTCTTCGACTACGGCAGCCACGACCACATCGCCTACCTCGTCATGGAGTACGTCGACGGCATCCCGCTCTCGACCGCCCTTCGGGAGCGCGGCGCCTTCGATGCGGCGACCGTGCGCTCGATCATCGGTCAGATGGCCCTCGCGCTGCATGCCGCCCACGAGGCCGGCGTCGTCCACCGGGACGTCAAGCCCGCCAACGTGCTCCTTGCTCCCGACGGTGTCGTCAAGCTGACCGACTTCGGCATTGCGCGGGCCACGGCCTCGAGCGGCCTGACCAAGACCGGTGAGACGCTCGGCACCCCGCACTACCTGAGCCCGGAGCAGGCTCTCGGCCGGGCCGCCACCGCGGCAAGCGACCTGTACGCGCTCGGAGTGGTCGCCCACGAGCTGCTCACCGGCCGCCGCCCGTTCGACCTCGACACCCCCGTCGCGACGGCCTTGGCCCACATCACCGAGCCTATGCCCACGCTGCCCGCCGGGGTCCCCACCGACCTGCTCGAGGTCGTGTCGCGGTGCCTCGCGAAGGACCCGGCCCAGCGTCCGGCCTCCGCCCGGGAGATCGCGATCGCCCTCGGCGTGCCGTCCCTCGAGGTGACCATCCCGCAGGCCGTCCCCCCTGACGGCAGCTCCGGCGCCCTGGCCGTCGGGCGCGAGGCCAAGCTCGTGGACCTCATGCTCCCCACCCGCGGTCGGGTGCTCGTCCTGGCCTGCGGCACCGGCCGGGTCGCCCGCGACATCGCGGCCCTGGGTCACCGGGTCATCGGGGTCGACCCCTCCGAGGAGTCGCTCGAGGAAGCGGCCGGGACGCCGTCCAACGCCGCCTGGGTCCCCGCGCCGCTCACCGAGCTGTCGCTCGAGCGCATCGGCGAGACGGCCCCGTTCGACGCCTGCGTATGGGTGGGTGCCCCCCTGGCGCACCTCCCTCCGGGTGAGCGAGGGGAGATCCTGCGACGGATGTCGCTGTGCCTCAACCCCCAGGGTCGGGCGGTTGTCGAGTTCTCGCACTCGGAGGACTACACCTACTCCTCCTTCCAGGAGGAGTTCCTCCTCGCCGGATTCGTCCCCGACGTGGTGTTCCGCAGCTGGGACCTGCAGCCCCAGACCGTCGACGCCGAGGCCTCGCTCGTCCTGATGTCCCGCCGCTGACGCGGCTGCTCCTGGTCCGCATGCGCGCTCGTGGATGCGCGGCGCGCGCCGGTGACCACTTCTCCCATTGCGCCTGTGGCACAGTACGTCTCGTGACCGAGCACCTCATCGTCCTTCCGGAACGGGACGTGGCCGAGCGCATCGCCGACGAGCTGCGTGAGGAAGGCTTCACCGAGGTCCGCGTCGCGGGCGAGCGCTTCGCCGGGGAGGATGACGGCGAGGCCGTCGAGTGGGTCGTCTACGTGCGTGAGGACAACGTCCTCGACGACCCCGGCAGCGGCACCGAGAGCGGGCTGCGCGAGCGGTTCGAGGCGCTCGCCCAGGAGCACGACGGCTGGTACGACAAGCCGGACGACTGAGCTGCTGGATCAGTCAGAACAGACCGACGACGTTGCCGTCCTCGTCGAGGTCGATCCGGTGGGCGGCAGGGCGCTTCGAGAGACCCGGCATGGTCCGCATGTCGCCGGCGATCGCATAGACATAGCCGGCGCCGGCCGCGAGTCGGATCTCCCGGACCGGCAGCCGCCAGCCGGTGGGCGCGCCCTTGAGGGACGGGTCCGATGAGATCGACAGGTGGGTCTTGGCGATGACGACCGGCAGCTCGCCGAAGCCGAGCGACTCCAGCCGAGCCAGCTCCTTCGCCGCGGGCGGGCTGACGTCGACGCCGTCGGCTCCGTAGACCTTCGTGGCGACGCTCGTCAGCTTCGACAGGAGCGGCTCGCTCAGCTCGTAGGTCGGGGTGAACGACGTCGGCCGGCTACAGGCCTCGATGACGGCCTGCGCCAGATCGGTCGCTCCCGGCCCACCCTCGGCGACATGGGTCGCCACGGCAACGAGGGCACCGTCCTCCTCGGCGATCTCGCGGATGACAGCGTGCTCGCTGTCGTGGTCGGTCGGGAACGCGTTGATGGCGACCACCGGCTGCATCCCGAAGGAGCGCACGATCTGCAGGTGCTTGCGCAGGTTCGCCGCGCCGGCGCGCACGTCCTCGGGACACTCGGCGAGCATCTCGGGAGGCAGCGGGCGGCCGGCGGCCACCCCATACCGTCCGGAGTGTGTCTTGAGGGCGCGCACGGTCACGACGACGACGGCCGCGGCGGGGACGACCCCCGACACCCGGCACTTGACGTTGACGAAGCGCTCGCAGCCCATGTCGGCGCCGAAGCCGGCCTCGGTGATGACGTAGTCGGCGGTGCGGATCCCGAGGTAGTCGGCGACGACCGACGAGCTGCCGGTGGCGATGTTGCCGAACGGGCCGGCATGGATGAGGGCCGGGGTGTTCTCGAGCGTCTGCATGAGGTTGGGCTTGAGGGCGTCCTTGAGGATGACCGCCATGGCCCCGGCCGCCTGCAGGTCCTCCGCGGTCACCGGCTCACCGGCCCGGGTGTAGCCGACGACGATCCGACCCAGTCGCGAGCGCAGGTCGCGCAGCGAGGTCGAGAGGGTCAGGATGACCATGACCTCGCTCGCCGCGGTGATGTCGAAGCCGCTCTGCCGGGGGACTCCGTCGATCTTGGCGCCGAGGCCGATGACGAGGTTGCGCAGTGCGCGGTCGTTGACGTCCAGCACCCGCCGCCAGGTGATCGAGTGCGGCTCGATGTCGAGGTCGTTCCCGTGGTGGAGGTGGTTGTCGAGGATGGCGGCGAGGAGGTTGTGCGCCGCGGTCACGGCATGGAAGTCGCCGGTGAGGTGGAGGTTGAGGTTCTCCATCGGCACGATCTGGCTGTAGCCGCCGCCGGCCGCGCCGCCCTTGATCCCGAAGGTGGGTCCCATCGACGGCTGTCGCAGGGTGAGCATCGTGCGGTGACCGAGCCGGCCGAGACCCTGCGCGAGGCCGACGGCGGTGGCGGTCTTGCCCTCTCCCAGGGGAGTGGGCGTGATCGCGGTGACCACCACATACTTGGCGGCTGGGCGGTCCGCGAGGGCGTCGATCGCCGCCAGGTCGATCTTCGCGACGTGCCGGCCGTAGGGCTCGACGTGGTCCTCGTGGATACCTGCGGCGGCGGCGACGTCGGCGATCGGGTGCAGGGAGGCTGCGCGCGCGATCGCGAGGTCAGCAGGGATGGCGGTGGACATGACCCGATCCAACACCATCAACCCCGGAGGCTCGTGACCTGTGCGGCACCTTTTCGCTTCCGCCCTCGTTGTGCGCAGGGTCGTGTCATAGTGCTCTGGGAAAACGGCACCGCCCCGGCTCTGCCGGCGGTCCGTGCCGCCCCTGCGCCGTTCATGACCGAGTCCGTCCTGATCGACGCCGTGTCCTGATCGACGCCAGGTTCGACGGGACGTCCCGTCCTGCCCCGAGCGAGGAGGTGTCTGTGGCCGAGTCCGCGCCGTCCCACCGCCGACCCGTCGGTGGCGCGACCCGTTCGGCAGAGCGGGCGAGGAGGAAGCGGGAGCTTCGCAGCTCCTACCGCGCGACGGCGCTGTCCACGGTGCTCCCCGGAGTCGGACTCTTCCGCGTCAACCCGTGGCTCGCCTCGCTCATCGTGCTGGTGTTCCTCGTCCCCCTGGGCTACCTCGGCTACCGCGTCGTGCAGGACGGCGCGCTCGGCTCGGTCCTCCAGATCGGCGTCGACCGGCGCAAGCTGGCCATCGTGCTGGGGACGATCGCGGGTCTCGCGCTCGTCTGGGTCCTGGGCATCATCGCCACAGCGTGGGCCACCCGGCCTCGGCAGGCCGGCTGGCTGGACCGTGGTCTGCTCACCCTGTTCACCGCGCTGATGTGCCTCGTCGTGCTGGTCCCGGCGGGATTCGCCATGACCGGGATCGACATCCAGCGCGAGACGATCAAGGCGGTCGTCACCGACACCGAACGGGAGCCGGTGACGGTCGAGGGTCCCGACCCGTGGCGGGATCACCCGCGGGTCAACCTCCTCCTCCTCGGCTCCGACCACGGGCCGGACCGAGAAGGGGTGCGGCCGGACTCGATCATGGTGGCGAGCATCGACACCGCCTCCGGTGACACGGTCTTCTTCGGCCTCCCACGTAACCTTCAGCGGGTTCCCTTCCCGGCGACCAACCCGTTCAGCGAGATCTTCCCCTTCGGCTACGACTGCGGCAGCGAGTGCCTGCTCAACGCGGTGTGGACCCTCGCCGAGGACCGGCCGGACCTCTTCCCCGGTGACCCGAGCCCGGGCCTGACCACGACCCGGGACGTGGTCTCCGAGATCACCGGACTGACTATCGACGACACCGTTCTCGTGGACCTCCAGGGCTTCCAGCAGCTCGTCGACGCCATGGGTGGGGTGACCATCAACGCGACCGAGAGGGTGCCGATCGGCGGCAAGGTGGTCAATGGGCAGATCGTCGGGATCAACGGGTGGATCGAGCCCGGCAGGCAGCACATGGACGGCTACCACGCCCTCTGGTACGCCCGCTCGCGTGCGACGACCGACGACTTCTCACGGATGCGTCGGCAGCGCTGCGTCATCGGTGCCGTCATCGAGCAGGTCGACCCCCTCCGGATGCTCGCGCGCTACCCCCAGCTCGCCGAGACCATCGCCGACAACGTGCGGGTCGACATCCCCGCGGACGACCTCGGCGCCTGGGCCGAGCTCGTCCTGCGGATGAAGGACGGCCGCCTCCAGTCGCTGCCGTTGACGAACCAGGTCATCAACGTCGCGAACCCCGACTTCGAGCTCATCCGCTCGATGGTCCGGGACGCGCTGCGCCCGAAGCCGCCCGCGCCCACCGCGAGCCCGACCCCGTCGCGCACGCCCGACGAGCGCGACACCCCGACACCGGGCGCGACCGACTCCCCGACCGAGACCCCGACGCCGTCGGACCTGCTGAGCGACCTGTCCAGCACCTGCTGAGTGTGGGAGCGGTGCTGCTGCCGGTCGTGCGACTTGTGCCCGCGTGACCGGCTTGTGCCCGCGTGACCGGGCAATTTCGCGGTCATCAGTGGAGCAACCCGGTCGCTGCTTCACAACCCGGTCGCTCCTTCACAACGGGGTCATCCGTGCCCGACGAGCTGGCGCCCTCCAGGTGGCGTGACTGCTCAACTTGAGTGGAATAGACTCAACTTTGGACGAGTTGTCCTCTGTGGACCCCGCGCAGCGACACGACCGCGCATACCCGCGACAGCAACGCGCACTGTCACCTACGCGCTGTCAACTACGCGCACTGTCACCGACTAGGAGAACTGAACCACCATGGAGCTCAAGCCCACGAACAAGGTGGCCGAGGCCCTCGCGCTCGCTCAGCGAGCCGCCCAGAGCGCCGGTCACCCGGAGATCACCCCGGACCACATCACCAGCGCTCTCGCGCAGCTCGACACCACGCAGGCCGACGCCCTCCTGGCCGCAGCCGGGACCGGCGTGGGGCACGTGCTCTCCCAGGCCGACGCGCGTCTCCGGTCGCTGCCGAAGACCTCCGGAGCCGCCCAGGGTCCCACGTTCGGCCGCGAGGCGATGACCGTGCTGGACCGAGCGAACACCCTCATGCGTGCGAAGGGCGACAGCTTCCTCGCCGTCGACCTGCTCTGGCTCGCCCTCGCTGAGACGGGCCACCTGGCCGCGGTCGAGAAGCGCGGCGCCGCCGACATGGAGAAGGCCATCGACCAGATGCGGGGCGGGCGCAAGGTCACCTCGGAGACCCCGGCGGAGGTCGGCGAGGCGCTCGAGAAGTACGGCACCGACCTGACCCAGATGGCCCGCGACGGCAAGCTCGACCCGGTCATCGGTCGTGACTCGGAGATCCGTCGCGTCGTCCAGGTCCTCTCGCGACGCACGAAGAACAACCCCGTCCTCATCGGTGAGCCCGGCGTCGGCAAGACCGCCGTCGTCGAGGGCCTCGCCCAGCGCATCGTCGACGGCGACGTGCCCGAGAGCCTGCGCGACAAGAGGCTCATCGCCCTCGACCTTCCCGCGATGGTGGCCGGGGCGAAGTACCGCGGGGAGTTCGAGGAGCGGCTCAAGGCCGTCCTCGAGGAGATCAAGGCCAGCGACGGCCAGATCATCACCTTCATCGACGAGCTGCACACCATGGTCGGCGCCGGCGCCTCCGGCGAGGGTGCCATGGACGCCGGCAACATGCTCAAGCCGATGCTCGCCCGAGGCGAGCTGCGCCTCGTCGGTGCCACCACGCTCGACGAGTACCGCGAGCACATCGAGAAGGACGCGGCCCTCGAGCGCCGCTTCCAGCAGGTCTTCGTCGGTGAGCCCTCGGTCGAGGACACGATCGCCATCCTGCGCGGCCTCAAGGAGCGCTACGAGGCGCACCACAAGGTCGAGATCGAGGACTCCGCCCTCGTTGCTGCCGCATCGCTCTCGCACCGCTACATCAGCGGCCGCCAGCTCCCCGACAAGGCCATCGACCTCGTCGACGAGGCCGCCTCGCGGCTGCGGATGGAGATCGACTCCAGCCCGGTCGAGATCGACGAGCTCCAGCGCACCGTCGACCGGCTGACCATGGAGGAGATGCACCTCTCGCAGGAGACCGACGAGGCCTCCCGGGAGCGCCTCGAGAAGCTGCGCGCCGACCTGGCCGAGCGTCGCGAGGAGCTCGCCGAGCTCACCGCCCGGTGGGAGGCCGAGAAGGCGAGCCTGAACAAGGTCGGTGACCTGCGTGCCCAGCTCGACGACCTGCGCACCCAGGCCGACCGCCTGCAGCGCGAGGGTGAGTACGAGGCCGCCAGCCGGCTCCTCTACGGCGAGATCCCCGCACTGGAGCAGGAGCTCGCACGTGCCGACGAGGAGGAGCGGGCCCGCTCCGAGCACTCCATGGTCAAGGAGCGCGTGACCGCGGACGACATCGCCGAGGTCATCTCGGCATGGACCGGCATCCCCGCCGGGCGCCTCCTGCAGGGCGAGACGGAGAAGCTCATGGCGATGGAGTCGATCATCGGCTCGCGCCTCATCGGTCAGACCGCTGCCGTCCAGGCTGTCTCGGACGCCGTGCGGCGGTCGCGGGCCGGGCTCTCCGACCCCAACCGGCCGACCGGGTCCTTCCTCTTCCTCGGCCCGACGGGTGTCGGCAAGACCGAGCTCGCCAAGTCGCTGGCGGACTTCCTCTTCGACGACGAGCGCGCCATGGTGCGGATCGACATGTCGGAGTACTCCGAGCGGCACTCCGTGGCTCGCCTCATCGGTGCCCCGCCCGGGTATGTGGGGTACGAGGAGGGCGGTCAGCTCACCGAGGCCGTGCGCCGGCGTCCGTACTCCGTCGTCCTGCTCGACGAGGTCGAGAAGGCGCACCCGGAGACCTTCGACATCCTGCTCCAGGTGCTCGATGACGGACGGCTCACCGACGGCCAGGGCCGCACGGTGGACTTCCGCAACGTCATCCTCGTCATGACCTCCAACCTCGGCAGCCAGTTCCTCATCGACCCGTTGATGAGTGAGGAGGCCAAGCGGGAGGCGGTCATGGGTGCGGTGCGCGCGGCCTTCAAGCCGGAGTTCCTCAACCGGCTCGACGAGATCGTCATCTTCGACGCCCTCACCTCCGAGGAGCTCGCCAAGATCGTCGACCTGCAGGTGCGCGAGTTCGCCGGACGCCTCCACGACCGGCGTATCACCCTCGAGGTGACGGATGCCGCGCGGGAGTGGCTCTCGATCGCCGGCTACGACCCGGCCTATGGTGCCCGCCCGCTGCGTCGACTCGTCCAGAAGGAGATCGGGGACCGGCTCGCCAAGGCCGTCCTCGCGGGCGAGGTGCGCGACGGCGACACCGTGACCATCGACAAGAGCCCGGACTACGAGGGCCTGATGCTCGTCGCGGCGGAGCACGTGAACGTCTGAGAAGCAGGCTCTCCGGCACCGTGCGTCCAGCGGTGTCCCCGGGGTCGGCGCGCGTACGATGACGCCCATGCTCACTCGCCGCCGCCCCGGGACCCGCGTCCTTCTCTCCGGCCTGACCGCTGCGCTGCTCGCGCTCACCGCGTGCACCGGCGACGCGGCGGAGGAGCCGGAGGCGCCGACCCCTCAGGAGCGGCTGGCCGAGGCGCAGGCAGCGATCGAGCAGGCCGAGGCGATCACGATCGAGCTCACGAGCACCGGGGTGCCGGGCAACGTCAACGGCGTCCAGTCAGCGACCGGGGTCGGTGTGATCGAGGGCGATACCATCAAGTTCGAGGGTGAGTTCCAGGGTCGGGTCAGCGGGATCACCGCCAACGCCGGAATCCTCGCGATCGGCGACGACACGTACATGAAGCTCTTCACCCCGGACTACGAGCCCGTGGACCTCGCCGATCTCGGGGCCCCGAACCCGACGGGCTTCTTCGCTCCCGACACCGGGATCGCCAGTCTTCTCGCGGCGACGACCGACCTCACAGAGGGGGGTGGACCGGTGCGCCAGGGTCGCGAGGTGCTCACCGAGATCCATGGCACTCTTCCTGGCGACAAGGTCCAGGCCCTGCTCCACCTCGGGAGCCCCGACACGACCTTCGACGTCACCTACGGGCTCACCTCAGACAACGAGCTGCGCAAGGCGACCATGACGGGCGAGTTCTACGAGGGGACGGAGTCGGTCTACACCCTGCTGCTGACGGACTACGGCAAGGTCGTGCCCATCGAGGCGCCGACGCAGGCTCCCACCTCCTGACCGCACCTCGCGTCCAGCCTCCATGAGCGCGCAGCGACCCGTCGGTGGGCGGGCCCACTCGATCCTCGCGATCGCCTCGGTCGGCGTCGCCCTCGCGGCCGCCGACACGTATGTCGTCGTCCTCGCCCTCACCGACATGATGGCCGGCGTCGGCGTCACCATCGACGCGCTGCAGAAGGCCACCCCGATCATCTCCGGCTTCCTGCTGGGCTACATCGCGATCCTTCCCCTCATCGGCCGGGTCGCCGATCTGGTTGCACGACAGCACGTCCTGCAGCTGTGTCTCGCGATCTTCGTCGTGGGGTCGGTCGTCACCGCGCTCGCGACCGACCTGCCCGTCCTCGTCGGTGGCCGGGTGGTCCAGGGAATCGGGGGTGGCGGCCTGGTGCCGGCGACCCTCGCGCTCGTGGCCGACCTGTGGCCGGTGGAACGGCGCGGCACACCGCTGGGGGTCGTGGGGGCAGTCCAGGAGCTCGGGTCCGTCCTCGGCCCGGTCCTCGGTGCGGCGATCCTCGTGGTCGCGCAGTGGCGGGCGATCTTCTGGCTCAACGCCGCCGCCGGGCTGGTCCTCGCGCTCGCTCTCCTCGTCGTCGGGCGACGGATGCGGGGGAGCCCGCCGCCGCATACCCGCTCGGCCCGGGTCTCCGCCGCTGTGCTCGGAATCGGTCTGGCCGTCCTCTTCCTCACGCTGTGGGCGCCCGATGCGCTGGTGACGAGTGTCGCCCTCGGCGGCCCGTTCGTCCCCCTCGGTTCGTCGAACGCGGTGGTGCTCACCCCGACCGGGCTGCTCGCCCTCGCGTTGACCGCCGCCGGGGTGGCCCTGTCGGTGCGCGCGGCCTGGCCCGTCCTGCGTCATGCCGACCTGCCCGGCGCGCTGCTGCTCGGCGGTGCACTCGGCGCGATCATCCTCACCTTCTCGACCGCGGACCCCGAGCGGGAGATCATCGGTCCGCTGGGCTACTCGCTCCTGCCGGTCGCCGGAGTCCTCGCGATCCTGTATGCGGTGCGGCACCGCCGCGCGGCCGAGCCACTCATCCCGCGCGGAGTCGTGCGGGCGCGGGTGCCGTGGGCGCTCCTCGTCTCGTTCCTCGTCGGGGCGGCGCTCGTGGCCGTCATCGTCGGCGTCCCGCTGCTGAGCCGACTGACCGTGTCGACGAGTGAGACCGTCGCGGCCTTCGAGCTCATCAAGTTCCTCATCGCCGTCCCGGTGGGCGCGGTCGTCGGTGGCTGGTCGCTGCGGTGGCTCGGGGACGGCGCGGTGGCCGGAGTGGGACTGCTCCTCTCCGGCGCCACTCTCGCCTGGGCCAGCACGTGGGGGCGCGGCTCGCTCGAGAGCGTCGGCGGCACGGTCGGGCTCGTCCTCATCGGACTCGGGGTGGGGCTGGCGCTCGCGCCGGTCAACAACGCCGCCCTCGCCGATGCGCCGGTGGAGGCGCACGGCACCGCGTCGGCGCTCGTCGTCGTGGCGCGCATGGTCGGGATGGTCGTGGGCCTTGCGGTCCTCACAGCCATCGGGCTCAACAGGTACTACGCGGCAGTCGCCGCCCTTCCGGACCGCACCGACGTCGCCGCCCTCGTCGATGCCGCTGTGACCCAGGTGCAGACGATGCTGCTCGGTGCGTCGGTGGCGGCCTTCGCCGCGGCGGTGGCCTGCCTGGCACTCGACGTGCGGCGGCGGGGGCACGCGGTGAGCCGCCCCAGCGCGCTGCTCTAGGCCTTTGGTTGGATGCTCTGGTGAGCATCGACGGGTACGTCCGGGACCGGCTTCGGGTCGCGGCCGCTGAAGGTGGGGCACTGCGCGATGCCGGTGGGTTGCGCGGCGCCGTGCCGGACTCGGGCGAGATCGGGGACGAGCTCGTCCTCCAGCTCCTCGAGAGCCAGCTCCTCGCCCGACACGTCGACCTCCACGCCCGCGCGCTCCAGGAGCAGGGCGAAGGCTTCTACACGATCGGCTCGCTCGGCCACGAGTCCAACGCCGCTGTGGCACTGGCGCTCCGCCCCTCGGATCCGGCCCTGCTCCACTACCGGTCGGCAGGCTTCTACTGCGCCCGGGCCGGGCAGGTGCCCGGGCTCGACCCAGTCCGCGACCTCCTGCTGTCGCTGATGTGCAGCGCTGACGACCCGATCAGCGGGGGCCGGCACAAGGTGTTCGGCCATCCCCACCTCGCGATCATCCCGCAGACGTCGACGATTGCGTCCCACCTCCCGCGCGCGGTCGGGCTGGCCTTTGCGCACGAGCGCGCGATCCGCATGGGTCTCGGAGACGAGTGGCCGGACGATGCGGTCGTCGTCACCAGCCTGGGGGACGCGAGCCTCAACCACTCCACTGCCGTGGGAGCCCTCAACGCTGCGGAACACGCTGTGCATCAAGGGATCCCGGTTCCGCTGCTCTTCGTCGTGGAGGACAACGGCTTCGGCATCTCGGTGCGCAGTCCCCAGGGCTGGGTCGCCCGACGCCTCGCCTCCCTGAGCGGGTTCGCCCAGTTCGGGGCTGACGGAGACGACCCTGTCGGCGCCCTCGTCGCTGCTCGAGATGCCGCGTCCCATGTCCGCGAGCAGCGCCGACCGGCGGTGCTGCACCTGCGCACCGTGCGCTTCCTCGGGCACGCCGGCTCGGACGCCGAGGTCGCCTACCGATCCCGGCGTGAGATCGAGGCCGACCACGCCCGTGACCCGATCCTCGCGACGGCGTCGCTCGCGCTGCAGCGCGGCCTGCTCACTGCACCCGAGCTCGAGGAGAGGTATGCGCTGGCGGGCTCGCGCATACAGCGGACTGCGGAGGAGCTGCTCCCGGTGCGACGCCTCGAGACGGCCGCCGACGTCATGGCTCCGCTCACCCGGACCGCGCGGCGGGAGGAGCTGCATGGTGCTCTCGGCGGGGAGGTCGCCGCCGATGAGCGCAGGAGCGCGTTCCGGGAGCGCCTGCCCGAGGCGACCGGTGTGCTGACGCTCGCCCAGTCGATCAACGCCACCCTCACCGACCTCATGCTCACCCACCCCCAGGTACTCGTGTTCGGCGAGGACGTCGGCGTCAAGGGCGGGGTGTACGGCGTGACCCGAGGGCTGCGTCGGGCGTTCGGGGCGGTGCGGGTGTTCGACACCCTGCTCGACGAGCAGACCATCCTCGGGACCGCGCTCGGGTCCGCGCTCGCGGGGCTCCTGCCGATCCCGGAGATCCAGTACCTCGCCTACGTCCACAACGCCATCGACCAGCTGCGCGGTGAGGCGGCGACCCTGGCGTTCTTCAGCAACGGCCGGTTCGGTAACGGGATGGTCGTGCGCGTGCCCGGCCTGGCGTACCAGCGGGGCTTCGGCGGGCACTTCCACAACGACAACTCCCTCGCGGCGCTGCTCGACATCCCCGGGCTCGTCGTGGCGGTCCCGTCCAGCGCGCAGGAGGCGCCCGGACTGCTCCGGGCCCTCGCGGCGATGGCGCTGGCAGAGCGCCGGCCCAGCGTGTTCGTCGAGCCGATCGCGCTCTATCACGCGCGGGACCTGCTCACTCCCGGCGACGGGTTGGCGCTGGCGCCGTATGCACGCGGGTCGATGACAGACCTGCCCGCGCGGGACGAGGGGCGGCTGCACGTGCTCGCGGACACCGCGGCCGACACCCTCGTCGTCACCTTCGGGAACGGAGTGGGTATGAGCCGTCGCGCGATCGCCGCCTCCGGGGTGCGGGCTGACATCTACGACCTGCGCTGGCTGGCACCGTTGCCCGCGGAGCACCTAGCGATGGTGGCGAGGGGGTATGCGTCGGTCCTCGTCGTCGACGAGACCCGCCGCAGCGGTGGGGTGTCGGAACGCGTCGTCACCGCGCTGGTCGACGCAGGGTACGGCGGGCGGGTGGTCCGGGTGACGAGTGAGGACTCGATCATTCCGCTCGGACCTGCGGCGTCGACGGTGCTGCTCGGCGAACCCGCGATCGAGGCAGCGCTGCGGAGTCTGACAGGCGGGGTTGTCGAGGAGGGCGAGATCCGTTGATTCCCAGTCAAGCCGACATCGTCGTCATCGGTGGGGGAGTGATCGGCCTGGCCACCGCATACCATCTGGCGGCGCAGGGGGCGGGATCGGTGCTGCTGCTGGAGAAGTCGTCCTTCGGCTCGGGGTCGACCTGCCGGTCGGCCGGTGGCGTGCGCGCGCAGTTCTCCGACGAGATCAACATCCGGCTGGGGCAGTACGGACTGCGCGTGTTCGAGCGGTTCGAAGAGCTCTTCGGTCAGCCGATCGACTTCCATCAGGTGGGGTACCTCTTCCTCCTCGACAACGCCGAGGACGTGGCCACCTTCGAGGCCGGCGTGGCACTGCAGAACTCCCTCGGCGTCCCCTCGCGGATGCTCACACCCGCTGAGGCGCAACGCCTTTCGCCGCTGATCTCCACCAACGGGCTGCTGGCGGCCGCCTTCTCGCCGGAGGACGGGCACTGCGACCCGGCCTCGGTGTGCCAGGGGTATGCGGCAGCGGCCAGGCGGCACGGGGCGACCCTGGTACCGGGTTGTGCCGTGACCGGCGCCGATGTCGACCGGTCCGGTCCCACGCCCCGGATCCGTGGCGTCATCACCGAGGCCGGCGTGGTCGAGACCGACCGGGTCGTCATCGCCACCGGGGCCTGGTCACGGGAGGTGGGTGAGTGGTTCGGCCTCGACCTGCCCGTCGAGCCGCTGCGGCGCCAGATCCTCGTCACCGAGCCCATGCCGGGGAGGCGGCCGGACACCCCGATGACGATCGACTTCGGGACCACGTTCTACTTCCACAACGAGGGCCCCGGCCTGCTCATGGGCAGGTCCGACCCGAACGAGACGCCGGGCTTCCGGCTCGGCGTCGACGACGCCTGGATGCCCGGACTCATCGAGGCGCTGAGCCGGCGCGCTCCTGACCTCGCGGACATCGGCATCGCACACCAGTGGGCGGGGCTCTACGAGGTGACCCCGGACGCCAACGGCCTCATCGGCGCCGCCGAGGAGGTGCCCGGGCTGTACTACTGCACCGGCTTCTCCGGCCACGGCTTCCTCCTCGGCCCTGCGCTCGGCGAGGTGATGGCCGACCTGATCAGCGGGAAGGAGCCGTTCGTCGACGTCTCGGGCTTCGACGTGCGTCGGTTCGCGGCGGGCGGTCTGCGGCCGGAGGCCAACATCGTCTGAGAGGCCGCCCTTCTCTCCCCGGACGGGAAAGGTGTGCTTCGCGAGGGTGCCGATGCTGTGGGCCATGCCTTTGGGTGGGGCAGCCCCACCGCCTAGCCTTGGCGCATGACGACCACCCCCGCGCTGCCCACCGCCGACGAGATCCGCTCTCTTGCCGAGTCCGCCGCGACCGCGTGCGGCGTCGACCTGGCGGCCCATACCGGTGACCGGGAGAGTCGCTCGCCGGTGACCGGCACGGTGGTGTCGTCGCTGGCGTGGTCCTCGAGCGAGGACGTGGCGAGTGCGGTCGAGAAGGCGCACGACGCATACCTGGCCTTCCGGGAGGTGCCGGCGCCGGTGCGCGGGGCTGTCGTCCGGCGCTTCGCCGAGCTGCTCACCGAGCACAAGGCCGACCTCGGGACCCTCGTGAGCGTCGAGGCGGGCAAAGTCACCTCCGAGGCCCTCGGCGAGGTGCAGGAGATGATCGACATCTGCGAGTTCGCCGTGGGGCTCTCGCGTCAGCTCTACGGCCGCACGATGACGAGCGAGCGCCCGGGCCACCGCCTCCTGGAGACCTGGCACCCCCTCGGGGTCGTCGGCGTCATCAGCGCGTTCAACTTCCCTGTGGCCGTGTGGAGCTGGAACACCGCCATCGCCCTCGTCTGCGGTGACCCCGTGGTCTGGAAGCCCAGTGAGCAGACGCCGCTCTCCGCACTGGCCGCCAACGCCCTGCTCCAGCGCGCCATCGCCGACAGCGGTCTGGACCCGGCGCTCTCGCAGGTCGTGCTCGGCGACCGGGAGGTCGGCATGGCGCTCGTCGACAACCCGCGCGTGGCACTGCTGTCGGCCACCGGCTCCACCCGGATGGGGCGCGAGGTCGGGCCGCGGGTGGCGCAGCGCTTCGGTCGCTCGCTTCTCGAGCTCGGCGGCAACAACGCCGCGATCGTCACCCCGAGCGCCGACCTCGACCTCACGACGCGAGGGATCGTCTTCGCCGCGGCCGGCACGGCGGGTCAGCGGTGCACGACGCTGCGTCGCGTCATCGCGCACGAGAGCATCGTCGACGCGGTCGTCGACCGGGTGAGCGCCGCATACGGCCGGCTACCGATCGGCAACCCGATGGCGGAGGGGACCCTCGTGGGCCCGCTCGTGGGCGGACCGGCCTACGACGCCTACGCTGCCGCGATCGAGGCGGCGGTCGCCGCCGGCGGCGAGGTGGTATGCGGTGGCTCGCGGGTCGAGATCGACGGCGCCGAGGATGCGTACTACGTCCAGCCGACCATCATCCGGATGCCCGAGCAGGCCGAGGTGGTGCGGCGCGAGACCTTCGCGCCGATCCTCTACGTGATGACGTACTCCTCGCTCGGTGAGGCAATTGCGCTGAACAACGATGTGCCGCAGGGTCTTTCGTCATCCATTTTCACCCAGGACCAGGCCGAGGCCGAGATCTTCATGAGCGCTACCGGCTCGGACTGCGGCATCGTCAACGTCAACATCGGCACCTCGGGCGCCGAGATCGGTGGCGCCTTCGGGGGCGAGAAGGAGACCGGCGGTGGCCGGGAGTCGGGCTCGGACGCCTGGCGTGCCTACATGCGGCGGGCGACGAACACGATCAACTACTCCGGGCAGCTGCCGCTGGCGCAGGGCGTGACGTTCGAGGTCTGAGCGCGGACGACCGACCTGCTCGGGTCGCGTCAGCCGACTGCGACCGACTCCAGCAGGGCGCCGAGCTCGAGGGCGAGCAGGTCGAGCGCCTCGAACATGAGCATGTGACCGGCGCCGGGCACGATCACGAGGCGCGAGCCGCGGATGGCCTCGTGGATCCGGCGGGCGTGCCGCGTCGAGGTGAGCCGGTCCTTCCCGCCGCACATGACGACCGTGGGGACCGCGGCGAGCACGGGGAGGTGCTCCATCTCGTCGTGGCTCATGAGGGCGAGGTAGAACCTGCTGAGCGTCGGCAGGGGCGTCGAGCGCATGACGCCCACGACGTAGGCGAGATCCTCGCGCTTGCAGCGGTCGCCGAAGAGCATGGACCGCTGGCCGCGGGCGGTGATGAAGTGCCCCGTCGGGATCATCGGCCCGCGCTGGACGACCCGCATGAGTGCAGTCTCGAGGGCCTGACGTCGCCGGGTGAGGTCGCCGGCAGAGGTGCCCATCATGAGGACCCCCTTGACCCGGGTGCCGATCTCGTCCGGGTGGGCCCCCGCATACGCCATGATCGTCATGCCGCCCATGGAGTGCCCGACGAGGACGACCGGTTGGCCTGCGGGCACGGTCGTGTCGATGACCGCCTTGAGGACCTCGCCGAGCGAGCGGATCGTGGCCGCGGGGTTCTTGCCCAGGGTGGTCGCGCCGTGGCCCGGCTGGTCGTAGGCGATGACGCGGACGTTGTGCTCGGCCTGGATGCGCTCGATGAGCGGGATCCACAGGGTGTGGTCGAGCGTCCACCCGTGCGCGAGGACGAGGGTCACCGGAAGCACCTGCCGGGTCACGTCGGGCGGCGCGTACTCCCAGACGGCGACCTGCTCGCCATCAGGTCCCTCGACGAGGAGATGCGCTCCGCCGTCGATGATCTCGCGGACCGTCATGGTGCCGGCTCCAGCTGCACGACCACGGGGGCGTGGTCGCTCGCGCCCTGCCCCTTGCGCTCCTCCCGGTCGATCACGGCGCCGACGACGCGGCTCGCGAATCCCGGTGAGCCGAGGATGAAGTCGATCCGCATGCCGCGCCGCTTCTGGAAGGCGAGGCGCTGGTAGTCCCAGTACGTGTAGACGCCCGGACCGGGCGCGTGCGGGCGGACGACATCGACCAGCCCGGCTTCGAGCAGCGCGTTGAACGCAGCCCGTTCCGGTGGGGAGACGTGGCTCTTGTCGATGTAGTACTCCATCGACCACACATCGTCGTCCTGCGGTGCGATGTTCCAGTCGCCCATGACGGCGAAGGGCGGCCCGCCGGCCCGCTCCGCGGCCAGCCACTCGGTCACGTGCGCGCGCAGGTGGTCCAGCCAGGCGAGCTTGTATGCCATGTGCGGGTCGTCGATATGCCTCCCGTTGGGCACGTAGACCGACCAGATCCGCAGCCCCCCGCACGTCGCGCCGATGGCCCGGGCCTCTGCGACCGCGGGATCGCCCCACGTCGGGATGTCGGGCAGGCCCAGCTCGACGTCGGTCAGGCCGACCCGGGAGAGGATCGCGACGCCGTTCCACTGGTTGAGGCCGTAGTGCGCCGTCTCGTAGCCGAGGGCCTCGAGGCGCGCTCGCGGGAACTGGTCCTCGCGGCACTTGGTCTCCTGGATCGCCAGGATGTCCACGTCGGCACGCTGCAGCCAGGCCTCGACCCGGTCGATGCGTGACCGGATCGAGTTGACGTTCCACGTGGCGACTCGCACATCCCTAGCGTAGATACCCCTTCGCACGCCGGCAGCGGGTGGTTGAGGTGACTGTGCTGGGCGGGGTGCGGGCCCGTGGGGAGGATCACTGTCGCTATGGCAGCAGCGGTCCTCCACGCGAGCCGCGCGAACTGGGCGAACTGGTCCGTGGGCGGGTCAGCCGGAGGTGCTCGCGGTCGCCGAGCAGCTCGAGGCGGCGCCAGAGGACCGATCCGGGCACCGCCTGGCTGACGTGGGCGTCGATGGCGCGGCGCTGGCGATCCCGGTCGACGCGGACGGTGATCGGCAGCTCGGCGGTGTCGAAGCCGGTGAAGGCAGCGCCGAACTCGGTGTTGAGCACCTCGGCGACCTGACGGGGCAGGCACCATTCCAGGACCGGGAGGGAGGCCGCGGCCGCGACCTCCATCGCCGCGCGGCTGGCCGCCTCATGATCGGGGTGGCCGGTCACCCCACCGCTGAGACCGAAGACGACGAGGCCGTCCGGCCGGACCTCGTCGACGACGCGGGTCACATCCTCGACGAGCTCTGGGATCCGGTGGGCCAGGTCGCCGTCGGGATGGGTGCGCAGGATCGAGGTCCGCACGCCGAGTCGGCGGGCTGCGGCGTCGAGCTCGGCCGCACGCAGGGCAGCGAGATCGGCCGGTGCGCCGTCGTCGTCGCTGCTGCCGAGCGTGGACGCCTCGCCGGCCGTGAGACACAGCACGGTGATCTCGGTCCCGGGGC
>Ga0209612_1000697_pt1 | contig 32277 bp, 22 predicted proteins | sample BioC12SIPDNA_FD_185746 | JGI IMG/M metagenome (GOLD analysis project Ga0209612, IMG submission 185746) | Anaerobic biogas reactor microbial communites from Washington, USA - Biogas_R1_B C12 SIP DNA (SPAdes) (version 2) | ecosystem: Engineered > Bioreactor > Anaerobic > Unclassified | place...
CCGCAGTCGCCCAGGTGCGATCCTGCATACCGGGGCCACGGCTGCATGTCGGCGACCGGGGTTTTTGTGACCTGAAGCAAGCCGCGTTGTTCGCCGAAGAGGATGACCACTGGCTGCTGCGGTGGAATCTTGCCTTTCCACTGCATCACGAACGGAACGCGGATGCCGCCTTCGAACATCTGCCCTTTGTAGCCCCGCAGCGGATCGTTGCGACTGCTGGTTTCGGGAGTCGGGCCGCCGTTGTCGCTGTAGAACATGACCAGCGTGTTCTCTTCCTGGCCGAGTTCGCGCACTTTGGCCATGACCCGCCCCACGGCGTCGTCGAGGGCGCTCAACATGCCCGCATACGTCTTGCGTTTCGGATCCGAGATGTGCGGGAAGCGGGCTTCGTACTTCGGTGTCGCCTCCAGCGGCGAATGGACGGCATTGAACGCAACGTACAGGAACCACGGCCGGTCTTTGCTTCGCTCGATGAAATCCACCGACTCGCGTGCAAAGGCGTCGGTCAGGTACTCCGTCTCGTCCGTGACGCGCACCCCGTTGCGAATGATCGGATCGAACTCACGCGGGCTGTCGGGATAATAGCTGCGTGCGCCGCTGAGGAACCCGTAGTAATAGTCGAAGCCGCGTTCGTGCGGCCGCAGCCCTTCCTGGAAGCCGATGTGCCACTTGCCGACCATGCCGGTTGCGTACCCAGCCGCCTTGAGCTTCTCGGCCAGCGACGGGACGTCGCGGGGCATGCCGAAGTCGGGCGACGCATAACGTTCCGGCCCCGAGTTGTGCTCGAACCCGAACCGGTGTTGATACATGCCGCTCATCAGTCCGGCGCGCGAGGGCGAGCAGACGCAATGCGTCGCGTAGCCGTCGGTGAAGCGCACGCCCTGGGAGGCGATGGCGTCGACGTGCGGCGTCGGGATGTCCCGGCAGCCGTTCGCACCGATGTCGGCATAGCCGAGGTCGTCGGCAAGGAAGAGCAGGATATTCGGCTTTCGCGGCTCCTCTCCGGCGCCCGCGAACGAGTTGACGAGAAAATAGGTGACGATCAGAAGACGTTTCATGTTGTGTCCTTTGCTGAAATGCGATGACTTACCTTTGCAGGATCTCGCTTCGGGGGCGGCGCCGCGGGCGCCAGTCTGGCCGCAGCAAGACTGCCCGGACTATTGCTCCATCCGTAGTTTCTTGAGCGTCTCGGTTTCGTAGAGTCTGGCCGAGAACTCGGCCAGCAGGGCGCGGTCTTGCGGCGTGTAGTTGGCTTCGCCGGTGAAAGTCGTGATGTTGGCGTCGATCTGGCTCTTCAGATGCATTCCGATAGCCAGGAGGTGAACACGCTGGTCTTGCAGCACGTGGCGAATGGCGGCGCCAGGCAGTTGCGCGAGCCGCTGCTTGTCGAAGTCCGGCACGAGGTATCCAGACCACCGGCCCAGCCAGCCGCCGCCGATCACCTTCATCGCCACGATGCCCATGCCCAGCTCGTGCGCTTTGGCCAGACAGTCGTCGCGCAGTTGGGTCATCCGGGCGCTCCAGACGGAACTACTGCCTCGCGGCATGTAGCCGTAGGACAACATGCACACCTCGAATCCGCCGGTGTTGATCAGGGACAGCGCCTTGTCGAAATATCCATGAGCGGAGAAGCCGATGAACCGCGTGATCTTCTCATCGCGCAGTCTGACCAACTCGGCGTGGATCTTCATCGCCTGCTCGACGTTCATCTGCTCCAGTCCTGGCGAGCCGTGAATCAGGAGGATGTCCAGGTAATCGGTCTGCAGTTCCTTGAGCGATTTCTCCACCGCCTTCCGCACTTTTTCCGGTTTGGTGGTCTCGACTTTGGTCACGAGGCATACGTCGCGCCTTCGGTCTTTGAGCGCCTCGCCGAGGATCGCCTGGCTCTCCATGTAGTTGCCGGCCGTGTCGAAGTAACGCAGGCCGCGGTCGAGAGCATACCGGACCAGCGCCACGCGATCGTCGTACGACAGCGGATTGCGCCAGGCTTTGGGCAGGGCCGCGCCCCCGTAGCCGAGGATCGGAAGTTTCAGTCCGGTCTTGCCGAGGATGCGCACAGGGATGGTGCCGGCCTGTTGGCCAGGCGGGGCTGCCTGAGCCGCGGCGGGTGTCCTGCCCTCGCAGACTGCTGCCGTGGCAACCGCCTGTGCCGCCTTCTTGACGAATTCCCGACGTCCGAAAATCGCTTCTGTTCTCATGACCTTTGTCGCTCCCTTTGTCGCAAGCTTTGTCGTCAACTTTGTCGCTCCCTTTGTCGTAAGCTTCGTCGTAAGCCTTGTCGTAAGCTTTGTCGCAATCACGGTCGACAAAGCTTACGACAAGGCTTACGACAAAGTGGGGTGCGGCCGGGGGCCGCGGCGGTCAACCTCCCGTCCGCATCTTCAGCACGGAGCCGCTTCGCCATGCGGATACTGGTAGTTGGCTCGAGGGTTGGTGGACACGCGTTTGGTCGAGCCGTCCTCCAGCCGGTACACGAACAGTTGGTTCTTCCCGGTTTCGCCGGAGTGGTAAATCACCGCGGCCTCGCCATCGATCCAACGCGGGTAGGCGATCCAGAACGGCTTGCCCGCTTCGTTCGCAATCGGCTTCGGGTTCGAGACCACGCGCTGCTGCACGTCGAAATCGGCGATGTACAGCGTGCGTCCGGCCATGCCCTTGGTCCTGAATCCCGCTTGGTACTCGAAGCAGATCTTCTGCTCGCTAGGCGACACGCTGACGCGGTCCAAGAACCCCCTTCTCGCCAACTCGCATTCGATCCGCTCGAACTTCGGTTCACCGCCCGGATTCGGCGTCATCAAGTAGTAACCGCGACCGAGGTTCGGGGGCGCGGACGCCACGAACAGCCTGCCGTCGGTGAGGGCCGAGTGGACCCAGGAGCTGTACCGCCGGTCGGTTAGCGCCACTTCTTCGCCCGGTTTGCCTCCCACCTTGCTTGCCATGATGCAGTAACCGCCGGTCGCCGCGTTCTTGCGGTTCCACAAGGGCGTGTTCTTCCCGTCGCGCGTCCAGGTGGGATTGAAGTCGGTGTAGGTGCCGTCGGAGAGCGGATGAAGACCCGTACCGTCCACGTTGATGATGTGGACGGCCGTGATCCACTTGCCGACGTCGGGGTCGTTTTTCAGCCGGCGAAAGAACACGAGCATGTCACCGGTCTTCGACCAGGACGGCTTGAAGTCCCAATGGCCGCTGGTCAGCGGTTTTCCCTCCGCCTGGCCGATCTCATTGACATGGATTTCGCCGTTGTAGTAGTACGAAATCCGCGAGCCCTGCGGACGTTTCACTGCTCCGGCACGGGCCGAGAGGGGCGTAGCGGTCGAGCCGATGCCGACCGAAGCCGCCGTCACCGCGACCGTGCCCCGCGCAGCCTGATCAAGAAATTCGCGCCGCGTGAGTCGTTTGCTGCGTGTGTTCATGGTTTTTCCTGAGTGGTTGCTTGGGTTGATTGGGATGCGTTGTTCGGCAAGCCCGCCACTGGCGGGACGAGGCGTTTCCTGGGCGCAAAGCGTCGGGCAGGCGACAATGGCGGACAGGCAGACGGCGGTTTTCATGGTTGGCCTCTACCTGTCCAACACACAAACCCCCGATTTCTTACAAAGTATCCGTTGCCCAGCCCGACAACAAATGAAACCGCTTGCCACGAAAAAAGTTCCGTCGCCGGCGTGACCAATCCGGCGACGAGCGAGGGACGCCGGACGCGGTTGGCCGACAAGAATCGGCGGATCTTGTTGGTCGCCAGCATCGCGTCCGGTAAAATCACGTCAAGGAGACCTTCATGATCGAACGTACGGAACAGCAGGCCCGGGCGTTGGAAGATCCCGGAGTGACTCTGCCACGAGTCGTAAATCCTTGGACCAACGAGACGTTTGTGTGACTGCGCCTCGCAGACTACGAGCGCGCAGCGGGGCCAGCGTACGACGACAGTCCGTGGACGAAGGAGGAACTTTAAATGCTGGCTTGGGAGGCGGCCGAACGGACGTCTTGGGACGAGTACGACGCCGCGGAGGGATCATGACGGGTTCCGCGTTTGGCGAAGACGCCGCTCCGCGTCTGGACAGACAGGCACGAGGGTCCTGCCGGTATGACGCAAGATCCACGGCAGCCGCAGCGGTCCGCGCAGCAGGGAGACCGAACGTAACTGGCGGCATCCGCGATCTGGCTGGCGGCGCCGGCCCAGGCATCCGCGAGTGAAGGGGGCGCAGCAGCATCCGCGCGGCACACTACGCAATCGACAGGGTTCGAGCGGGGTAGTCGATCTCCAGTTTGCGTTCCCACAGGAGGCCCACGGCCAACAACGGCAAAGTCCCCTCGTTTTCCACCACTTCGACGACTGGTTCCCGGCCAAACCAGTCGATTACCAAACTGAACGTGTCCAGCACAACTTGCGTGCCGTCCGCCAAGCCCGCCATGACGGCAGCCGACTGTGGTAGTCCCAAACGCGTAATCGTGGCTCGCGGAATCACGAGTTCGCCGGTGAACGCTGTGTCCACCCAAGCCTGTAACGACACGGCGTCGGCACGGTGCGACGGCCGGATCGACAGGACAATCAACGCTCGCCCCGAGACATCGACTTCGCCGTTCATGAGAGCGTCACTCCCAGTTCGACAGTCGCCTTGTGTCCGACGCGCAGGATAAATGGCAGACGCGTTGGGTGCGCTGAACGAGCCGCTTGAATGGCGTCGCTCAAGGTGCGGCCCAGAAAGTAATCGCCCGAGTCGGGCTCGATGGCGACGAATTCGTCCGGGTGCGTGTGCTCCAACTGGGCTCGGAGTCGCTGCTCGTAGATGACGCCTGCCCTGCGGGCCAGTTCCTGTGACTGCTGGGATGCCATGCCGGTTTCCTCTCTTGCCGTCGCGGTCAACTTGTCCATCCGGTGGTATTGTACGGAGAATGACCGCGGACGGCTACACATCGAAGGGCGGACGAACGCGTCAGGAAACCGTGGCACCCGACCGCGCTGCGAGCCGCCGAAGGCCCACGCCTTGTCCGTGGGATGGTTACGCTTCCCCGTGGTCAAAGAGCTGCGCCGGCGGGGCCACAGTGTGGATCATCGCGTCCCGTCGTCGATCGTCAGGCCGGTCACCTTCTCGAAGTCGGACGCCTTCGCTGTCAGTACCGTGGCGCCTTCGACCAGCGCAATGCTGGCGGTTCCCACCACGGCTGCCTTCGTAGTTCAGGTTCTGCGAAACTGAAGTCCCGGGCAATCGCAAACTACCAGTCGTACCGGCCAACGAGCGATTGCGGCAGGGCCTGACCGGCGTGCCCCTGCTCGTGGCACCGGCTGGCTGAGACGCCGGCGATGCGAGAATCAGGTTGCCGCCCGCGGCGCGGAAACGTATACTGCAGTTGGCATTCCCTTCCAGGCAACAAGCACGAGGTGGCAGGCATGTCGTCGGTCATCCAGATCACATCCGTCAGCTATCCCGAATCGGACGGAAAGCCTATGGGCGAAACAGACCAGCACCGCAAAGAGATGATCCGGGAGATGGAGTTGCTGGAGCGTTTCTTCCAGGGGCAGCAAGTGTACGTGTCGGGCGACCTGCTGGTGTATTACGAGCAGGGCAATCCCAAGAAGTTCGTCGTGCCGGACGTGTTCGTCGTCCTGGGCTTGGAACCTAGGGACCGGCGGATCTACAAGCTGTGGATCGAACGTCAATCGCCTAATGTGGTGATTGAGGTGACGTCGCGGAAGACGAAGACCAAGGATACCGTGAAGAAGCCGGCGCTGTATGCCCGGTTGGGAGTCCGCGAATACTTTCTGTTCGATCCGACGGAGGACTACTTGCATCCGCCGCTGCGAGGCAACCGCCTGGCCGGCGACGAGTATCAGCCCATCTCCGCCGACGCGCAGGGCGGTCTGGTCAGCCGGGAACTCGGCCTGCGGCTGCAGGCCGAAAGCGGACAGCTGATGTTCTACCGCTTGGATACCGGCCAGCGGCTGCTGACCGCGGAGGAAGCTCGGCGAGCCGAAGCCGAAGCTCGGCGGGCCGAAGCCGAAGGTCGGCGGGCCGCCGAAGCTGAAGTGGCCCGCTTGCGCGAGGAATTGCGCCGTCTGCGCAACGGGCAAGCATGACGTCGCCCTTCGGGAGACCTGCGCCGAGCGTTGGGCATGGATCGGCGCCGAGCGTTGGGTGTGAATCGGCGCCGAGCGTTGGGCATGGATCGGCGCTGAGGTTGAAACCTTTTGCGCGTGCGAAACGCCGCCTACGTTCGGACCGCGTCTTCCACGAACGCTCTCGCCTTTTTGGCTTCCTGCAGCAGTGCGGGCAGTTCGCCGGGGGCGAGGCATTCAATCACCAGCGGGCCGCCGACAAAACCACCCCGTTTCAAGCGGGCCATCAGGGCGCGGAAGTCGACTTGGCCCGTTCCGGGCGTGACGGCGACTTGCTTGGGGTGCCGGTAGTCCTTGACCGACATGCCGTACACCAGGCCGTCGACGGCGCCGGCGTCCTGGACGGGGTCGAGTTCGCCGTTGGAATAGAAGTAGATATTGCCCGGATCGTACCACAGGCGAAAGTTCTGTTGGTTCACTTTCTCGACGCACTGGCGGCACTGCGGCCCGGTTGCGTTCAGCCCGCCGTGAGGTTTGACGGTGATCACCAGTTGCTTCTCTGCGGCGTAACCGCAGGTCTCGGCGATCGCCTTGTAGTAGTCCTCCACGATCTTGGCGTTGCTGGTTCCGCCCATCAACAACGAACTGGAACCGGCCGCCACGCAGTTGTCGATTAGTTTGCGCATGCCGTCGATCCCGGCCTGTAGCGACTGGTGCACCGGAATCCCGCCGCCGTAGATCGAAATCAACTTCAACCCCCGCTTTTTGACTTCCTGGCCGATCTGAACGGATTCGTCGAGCGTCGTTTCGACCGAGATCACCAAATTGCCCCTGTCTTTGGTCTTGGCGGTGGTCATCAGCCCGGCGTACCGGTAGCCTGCCTCGGCCATGGCGTCCAGGGCGACGCGGTAGTCGTGCGCGTCCCAGGGGCGGGTGTAGATCCCAATTTGCCAGGGGGTGGATGCGTCTTCTGTTGCGGAGGCGGACCGATGGAGCAATTGCGGACTTGCCAGCGCCACGCTGCCGACCGACAGGACGCGGTGGACAAACTGACGACGCGTGATACCTGAACACTTAGGCATGGGATGATCTCCATGATGTTAAGAGGTGGGACGCGATGCGTTCGTGTATAGCACAACCGCCCGGACACGGCTATCTGCCTCGGCCGTGTAGCGGTGCTGGTAGCTGTTTTAGGCCGCTTTCCACGGCGGCGATAGACGAGCCTTGTTTGAGGCCTGCGGACGCCAAATGAGCGGCAAAGTGCCAGGCGCCGGTCTTGCGGATCGCCGGACGCCGATGGCTAGCGCCATTCCGCTCACTCAGTACTGGAACGACGCCGGGTTACTGCCCAATTGCCCGCGTTTCCTGGACGGCCGGGCCTCGGGGATTTCCGGCCGGCAACTTGCTTCAAGCGGCGCGTCTCGTCTTGCCGGGAAACGCTCGGTGTCCTAGTCTAAACCCCTGTCCAGAGTCAATTCTTCGTGGCATGGGAAAGGCGATACCGATGGAATTCCTCGACTGGATTGCGATTGCGGGCTACTTCGTGCTGCTGCTCGGGCTTGCCTGGTGGGTCATTCTGAAGGGCAAGGACACCGCCGACGATTATTTTCTGGCGGGGCGGAATTTGGGCTGGTTCGTCGTCGGGGCCTCGATCTTTGCCTCGAACATCGGGTCCGAGCACCTGGTCGGGCTGGCCGGTTCGGGCTGTACCGACGGCGTGGCGATGGCGCACTACGAGTTGCATGCCTGGTGCCTGTTGGTGCTGGGCTGGGTCATGGTCCCGTTCTACACTCGGTCGATGGTCTTCACGATGCCGGAGTTTTTGGAGAAGCGGTTCAATGCCACGGCCCGCTGGGTGCTGTCGATCATCTCGCTGGTGGCCTACGTGTTGACGAAGATTGCGGTCGGGATCTTTGCTGGCGGGATCGTGTTTGCCACGTTGTTGCCCGACCTCGAGGTGGATTTGGGCTTTGCGGTTTTCAACAGCTTCTGGATCGGGTCGGTGGCGGTGATCGTCCTAACGGGGCTCTACACGGTGCTGGGCGGGTTGCGGGCGGTCGCTTACACCGAGGCGTTGCAGACCTTCATTCTGGTCGTGGGTTCGGTGCTGGTGACCATCTTTGGCTTGCGGGCGTTGGGCGGCTGGGACCAGTTGCGCGAAATCTGCGGCTCGGACATGTTCAATCTCTGGAAGCCGCTGGTCCCGGCGGGGATGGAGGGCACGTGGGAGCCGGTCAAGGAACCGGGGCGGATCGCCTGGTACTTCAACGGCAACTATCCCTGGCTGGGGATGCTGTTTTGCGCCCCGATTATCGGCTTGTGGTACTGGTGTACGGACCAGTACATTGTCCAGCGGGCGTTGGGCGCGCCGAGCGAGCGGGAGGCGCGCCGCGGCAGCATTTTTGCCGCATTTCTAAAGCTGCTGCCCGTGTTCATCTTCATCATCCCCGGCATGATCTGCTTTGCCCTGGCCAAGAGCGGGCAGATGGACGCGTTGCAAGGAATGCTGGACGAGAACGGCCAGGCGGTGGCGGACAAGTGTCAGGCGGCTTTTCCGCTGATGGTCAAGCACGTGTTGCCTACGGGCGTGCGGGGGATTGTCGTGGCGGGCCTGCTGGCGGCGCTGATGAGTTCGCTGGCCGGCGTGTTCAACGCCAGCTCGACGTTGTTCACGATGGACCTGTACCAGAAGTTCCGGCCGGGCGTTTCGCAGCATCAGCTGGTGTGGATGGGGCGGGCCGCCACGATGGCGATGGTCGTGATCGGCCTGCTCTGGATTCCCGTGATTCAAGGCGCCCGCGGGCTGTACGATTACCTGCAAGGCGTGCAGGGCTACCTGGCTCCGCCGATTTTCGTCGTGTTTTTCCTGGGGGTGTTCAACAAGCGTCTGAACGGCACCGGCTGTCTGGCGGCGCTGATTGTAGGGTTTGCGCTGGGGGTTTTCCGCCTGGCGGTCGATACGCCCGTGACGTTGCGGCTGGCCGGATTCGAGCAGGGTTACCCGCAGGGTTCGTTCCTGTGGATCGTTAACAACCTATACTTCCAGTACTACAGCGTGTTCATTTTCCTGGTCTGTTCGGCGGTGTTCGTCCTGGTCAGCTATGCGACGGCGCCGCCTTCCTTGGATAAGATCCAGGGGCTGACGTTCGGCACGATTACGGCCGAGGACCGGGTGCGGTCACGGAGTAGTTGGGGTTGGGGCGAAGTCGCGGCGTCGGCCGCGGTTCTGGTCGCGATCCTGGCGGCATACTTGTATTTCCAGGGTTAGGCATGCAACTCGAGAAGGCGACATCTCTCTCCAGCGAAGCCGGACTGGCGGGCTGGATCTCCAGCAACGACGTGACCCTGTTCACCGTGGTCATGGTCGTCGTGGTGGCGATCTTTCTGCAAGCCAGCCTGATCAAGCGCGCCAAGTTGAACGCCGAGTTGGAAGGAGAGAAACTCTCGCTGGCCGACCAGAACCGCCGAGTGCAGGAAGAAGTGCGCCGCGTCTCGGCCGAACTGGCCGCCATCAACTCGCAACTGGCCGACACGCGCCAGACGCTGGAAACGACCCAACGCGAGCGGCAGTCGCTGGAAGAACTCCGCAAACAACTGGACGCGGAGTTGACGGCCAAGAAGCAATCGCTGCAGCAGCGGTCCGACGAATTGGCCAAATTGAACGACTCCAAAGCAACCGTCGAGGCGCAGCTGGCCCAACTGCTTAAAGACAAGGGCGCCCAGGAAGTCCAGTTCTCGGCGGCCAAGACCAGGCTGGAAGCGGACCTCGCCGCGCTAGCCGCCCAACTTCAACAGCGGCAGAAGGAACGCGACGATCTGCAACAGTCGCGCGACGACCTGCAGCAAGAACGCGACCTGCTGGACCAACAGGCCAAGGCGTTGAGCGAACGGGTCGCGAAGCTGGAACAGCAGTTGGGTGCCAGCGAAAAGAGCCTCGCCGACTTGAAACAGACGAGCGACGCCAAGACGAAGAGCCTGGAAGAACTGCTGGCCCAGGCGCTGGAACGGCAGAAGGCCGACCAGTCGGCTTCCGCCCAGCAGTTGCAGACCGTCGTGACGCGGGCCGAACAGGCGGAACGGCAGGCCAAGGACGCGGCAACCGTGCGCGACGACTACCTGGATCGCCTCCGCCGGGCCGCCGTCTACTTCCGCGACATGGACGAAAAAAAGAACTTGCTGGCCCTGCAGGTCGAAGCGCTGAAAACGCAACTCGCCAACGTGCTGGACGACTTGAAGACGGCCCAATCGCAACTGCAGCAACAGCGTAGCCGGGAAGCGACCATCAATCGCGAACTGGTCGGCCTGCGGGGCGGACTCAAGCGGGTCGCCGTGCTGTTCGACGCTTCCGGCAGCATGACCCAGCAAGGCCGCTGGGAGGAAGTCCAGCGGATCGCGCTGACGTGGTTGGATCACCTGGAGGTGGACGAGTGCGTGCTGATCGTCTTCTCGTCCGGCGCCGCCGCGTTTCCGGCCGACGGGTCCCTGCTGCGGGTCAGCGGCGACGAAGGCTCCGCCAACCGCGCCCGGTTGCTGGAGTACCTCAAGTCGGTCAAACCCGAGGGCTGGACCAACACGCTGGCCGCCATGCAGCTGGCGTATCGGTATCCCGTCGACACGGTCATCCTGTTCTCCGACGGCGCGCCGACCTACGAAACGGTGAACCGCTTCAACACCCAAGCCGCCGAGCAGATCTACGCGCTCTGCCGCCAACACGCCGACATCCCCGTCAACGCCATCGGATTGGGCAACTACTTCGACCCGGATTTCTCCACCTTCCTGCGGACGATGGCCCAGCTGACCGGCGGCACCTTCGTCGGACGGTAAGACGTTCAGGACACGGGTCCGGCCGTTGGAGCCGTAGAAAAGGGAATGCCCCTGGTGCGGTCCCTTGCTTGACGCGCCTCCGCGCCGCGATGACAATCAACCGCGACTTGAACGCCCACCTTTCACCTGCACCCAGGAGAGCCTGCTATGTCCGCCTTGATTTCCCGCCGTGAGATGTTGCGTACGACTGCGGTTGCCGCCGGCGTCTGGACGACCCACGGTGCGCTGGCCCGGGCCCAGTCCCCCTCGCCCAACGAGAAGCTGAACATCGCCGCGATCGGCATTGGCGGCCGCGGCGGCGACGACGTGAACGGGGTGACGAGCGAAAACATCGTGGCCCTGTGCGACGTTGACGAGCAGCGCGGCGGCCCCATGTTCCAGAAGTTCCCCCAGGCCAAACGCTACAAAGACTTCCGCAAACTGCTGGATGAAATGCACGCGCAGATCGACGCCGTGGTGATCGGGACGCCCGACCACACGCACGCGCCGGTCGGCGTGATGGCCATGCAGCTGGGCAAGCACTGTTACTGCGAGAAACCGCTGACGCACAGCGTGTACGAGGCGCGCGTGATGGCCGAGACGGCCCGCGAAAAGAAACTGGTCACGCAGATGGGAACGCAGATCCACGCAGGCGACAACTATCGCCGCGTGGTCGAGTTGGTGCAGAAGGGCGCGATCGGCACGGTGCGGGACGTCCACGTGTGGCTGGGCGCCAATTTCAAGGGGCCGGCGGTGCCGACGGACATGTCGCAGCCCGACGCGCCCACGGATCAGCCGCCGGTTCCCCCCGGACTGGATTGGGACTTGTGGCTTGGCCCGGCCGCCTTCCGGCCCTATCATTCGGCTTACGCTCCGTTCCACTGGCGGTACTGGTGGAACTTTGCCAACGGCCAACTGGGCGATTTCTTCTGCCACTTCTGCGATCTGGCCTTCTGGGCGCTGAACCTGCGGCATCCCACGACGGTCGAAGCCCGAGGGCCGGTACACCCGGAAAGCGCCGCTCGCTGGACGATCGCCAAACAGGAGTATCCGGCGCGGGGCGATCTGCCCCCGGTGACCTTGAACTGGTACAACGGCGGACCCTATCCGGAACTGGTCAAACAGAAGGAGATCCCGCAGTGGGGCAGCGCCGTGCTGTTCTTGGGTTCGTCGGGCATGTTGATCGCCGACTACGGGCGGCACCAGTTGCTGCCGGAAGCCCAGTTCAAGGACTTTCGGCGTCCCGATCCGTTCATCCCCAACTCGATCGGCCATCACCGCGAATGGATCGAAGCCTGCAAGACCGGCGGGCCGACGACCTGTAATTTCGACTACTCCGGCGCGTTGACCGAAGCCGCCTTGCTGTGCAACGTGGCGTTGCGGACGGGCCAGAAGCTGAGCTGGGACGCGGCGAAGCTACAGGCCGTCGGCTGCCCCGCAGCCGACGCCTTCCTTCGCCGCGAATATCGTCCGGGCTGGAAACTGTAAGCCGGCCGGCAAAGACAGGAAGCCGGCCGTCGCGCAGCCGCGGCCTACTGCAGGACTTCCGCGAGGGTCACTTCGCGGTTTTCGGCCAGCGAGCGTTTGCCGGCTTCCAGCACCGCAATGACTTCGACCTCCTCCTCGATCGGCAAGGTTTCCTTCTTGGTGCGGACCAGATCGACAAACCGGTCGAGCAGGTACCAGTACAGGTCGGACAGGTCGGGCGTCAAGGTGCGCCAGCCCTTGGTGCCGTACAGGTTCAGCTGGTAGCCGGCCCGCATCCATTCCCGCTCGGCGACCATCAGCACCAGGTCGCGGCCGTTCTCGAAACGGACGCGGACGATGTTGCGGCCCGGCTGGCCGACGTTCAGGCACGACACGGCGCCGCGGCCCAGGACCGCGTACGCCAACTCCAAGGCGTGAATGCCGTAGTACACCAGTTCGTTGCCGCAGATCGTCGTGGCCAGGTTGATTTTGCCCAGCGACTCCACTTCCTTGGCCGCCGCGATGACGTCCGGCACGAACCGCAGCGAGCTGGCCGACATGAACGGCGTGCCGGTTTGACGGGCCAACGCGGCGATTTCCTTGGCGGCCTTGGCGGTCATCGCCAGCGGCTTGTCGCAGTACGTCGGCACGCCTTTGCGCAACGGCGTCACCGCGTACTTCCACTGCTCGCCGGTGCCGTCGTCGGGGATGGCCACCGCGTCTACGCCTTCGCAGCACTCGTCGGCGGTTTCACAGACTGTGGGGATGCCGCAGACGTCGGCCAGTTTCTGGGCCGCCTCCTTGACGGGATCCCAGATCTTCACGACTTGGACGCCTTCGATGCGTTTCCGGGCCGCCACGAACGTGCCCTGGAAGTCCTTGCGCTTGACCTCGTCGAAGCCGTTGCAGGCCGTGGCGAACGCCGTGCCGTGATTCGAACCCTGCGTGCGGGGCGCGCCCATGTAGCCGTACGTCGCCGCGGAGATCAGGCCGAGTTTGAGCTTGCCGTTGGCTTCCGCGCCGCGAAGGACGGTCGGAAATCCCAGCGGGGCCGCCAGCGTGCCGGCAATCGCGGTGGCGGAGGATGTCTTGAGGAAAGTCCGGCGGGAAGGTCTTTGAGTCATGGATTAATGCTCCTGTGACGGGGTTGAAAGGGCTTAACCGTCTGTTGAACAAGGAGGACCGGCACCTTGCTGTGGCCTTTTCTCGGTGAGTCTGTCCGGGGCAGCTCGGAGCCCGTCCTCTTTGTCGACAGGCGGTTAAGTGGAAAACAAACGTGATTCGCGATCCGGAGGGACCGGACCGTTGGCGTGCGGCGGCGCTTTTTCGGCCTCCGTGCGGCGTGCCCAGGCCATCTCCAGCAGCATCTCGACGAGGCGTGGAAACGGGATGCCGGCGTGTGCGGCGGCCTTGGGCAGCAGGCTGTGGTCGGTAAAGCCGGGGAGGGTATTGATCTCGAGCAGCTGGGGCCCGGCGCGCTGATCGACGATGAAATCAATCCGCGACAAATCGCGGCAGCCGAGGGCCGCGAAAGCCCGGACCGCCAACTGCTGGACGGCCTGGCAGGTGGCCGCATCGAGTTCGGGATCCAGCAAGTAAGCGGTGTCGTTCCGCTGGTATTTGGCGGCGTAGTCGTAGAAATCCGTTGCCGGGCGGACCTGGACGACCGGCAGCGGAGCGTGGCCCAGCACTCCCACGGTCAATTCCGGCCCGGCCAGCCGCCGCTCGACCATGACGCGGCCATATTGGGAAACCGCCCGGTGCAGCGTGTGCTGGAGCGATTCCAGCGTGTCGCAGACGCTGACGCCAATGCTGCTGCCCTCCGCCAGGGGCTTGACGACCACGGGGGGCTGCAGTCCGTCCGGCGGCGACCAATCGCCGCGCGTGACGATCTCCCAGGGGGCCGTCGGCAGCCCGGCCGCCTGCCATTTCCTCTTGGAGGCGTCCTTGTCGATGCCGATTCGCGAGGCCGCCGACCCGCATCCCACAAAGGCCACGCCGCGCTGTTCCAGGATTTCCTGCAACTGCCCGTCCTCTCCGAACCGGCCGTGCAGCACGGGGAAGACCAGGTCGGCCGGTAGGTCGAGTGCGGACAGGTCGTCGGGAGTGATGTCCGCCTCGGTGACCGCGTGGCCCAGCGAGCGGATGGCCGCGGTGACCGCCCGGCCGCCGGCCAGACTCACCTCCCGTTCGGCCGAAGGTCCGCCGCAGAGGACGGTGACTCGCCACGGGCGAAGCACGGGTTGCGGACGGTCCGACATGGTTTTCTCCTGGAGGCTTCTCAGCGAGACGCCGAGACGTTTTCGCCCATTGTAACGTCTCGCCCGGAGATCGGCGACTCCGGCAGAAAAACAAACGAACGATCGTTTCGCCGTCGCCCCTACGCCTCCTCGATAAGTTCCAGTTTCAGACGCTGGGCCAGTTCCGTCACCGTGTCCCGCAGGTCGCCGTAGAAGGTGACGCGGTGCCATCCCATCCGCCATCCTTCCGCCAGTTTCTCCAGGTCGCCCTTGACCAGGCCTTGGAGCTTGGTGCGGCAAGCCATGTCGCTGTCGTTGTTGCCGTCCGACTTGGCTTGGTGCATCAACACCTGCCGCAAAACCGGATTGATCTCTAGCGTGGTCGTCAGATAGCCGGCGGGCAACAGCGATTGGACGCACGCGCCCTTGCGGTCCTCCGAGTGGCTGCGGATCAGGTACGGGTTCGACGCCCCTTGCGGGCCGAACGCTTTGGTCGTCGCCAGGCAGTGGGCATAGACGATGTGGTTCCGAGACGTATCGATCACGGGATCGGAGATGTAGCCGGGCCGTCCGACCAGCGCGCCCATGGTGGCCATGGTCACCGCGGACATCTGGTCCGCTTCGCAACCGCCCACCAACCCGTCGTTGTTGAATTGGCTGAAGCCCAGGCAGGGGTAGGCGTGCATGTGGCCGCCGTAGAATCCGCCCAGACAGTTGATGCTGATGCCGCTGGCCCCATGCCGTTGAAGCATCTGCTTCATGGCGACGTACATCTTGCCGGACCGCTCCAACTCGGCGCGATCCGGTTCGACGACCTTCTGGGCGCCGGCTGCCCAGCGGTCGGCGAACTCGCACGCCGCATCCGGATCGGCCTGGGCATAGGCGGCCGACAGTTCTTCAAAGGTGATGGGCACCAGCTTCAAACCCAGCAGTTGCTCGGTCGCCTTGCGGAAGGCGTCTCCGCCCCAGCCGCCGCCGACTACCAAGATCTTCATCTGCCGCAACTTTGCCCAGGCTGCGTTGAAATCGGGCGCAGGAAGCGGATCGGCCTGGCAGGTCCAGTCCGTGACGGCCGGCGTGCGCTGGCGGCGCGACGCGCGGAACGCGGCCGCGACGTCCGCCGCCGCCTTGCCCTGTTGCAACAGCCCGAAGCTCCGCGCGGCGGCGACGATGTCCTGATCGTCGGCCGAACTGACCCAGTCGACCGGCTTGCCGGAGCGCATGATCTGCGGCAGTCGCGTCAGGAACAGGCCGGAGCCGCCGAACAGGTTGTCGGCCAACAGGGTGGGCTTGCCGGTCGAACACAGCTTGACGACGTCGTTCCGCCAGCCCAGTCCCTGCAGGCACACCACGTACCCGTCCACTTCGCCGCCGCCTTGCAGCACTTCGTCGGCGTGCTTGGGGTCGTCCATCATCCGAGTGGGCAAGAATTGGAGATCGGGGCAACCCCGAGTCAACACGTCCAGCAGCTGCTTGCGGCGGGCATCGAAGTCGTAACCGATGTTCGGCCAGATCGGCTTGTCGTTCGCCGTCTCGCAAAAGACCAGCCGGATCTTCGGCTTGCCGCTCGGAGCGTCGCCGCTGCGGGCGGCACGAGGCCCCAGCAACAAGCTGCCCGCCGCACAGCCGGCACAGGCGGCGCAGCGGGAGAGAAACGAGCGGCGCGAACAGGACGCGGTTACGGGAAGTCGTTGCATGGCGGGCTCCTTTGCTTTGAGAACATTTTTGCCGCAATCACCCGCGATTTGTTATAGCAACAGCGGCAGGCGGAAGCAATTCTCTCAGCGCGCGAAGGTGTCTTCCCGTTTCCGCAAAGACGCGGCCCCGGCGGCGCTCGCCGGGTTGCCGCTGGCTCACAGCGACAGCACGAACTCAACCAGATCGTCCAGCTCCTGCTCGCTCAGTCCTTCCTCGCGGCCGCTCAGGCCGTGCTTCCCCTGGACGAGCAATTCCTTGACCGTCAGATACAGGCCGTTGTGCAGGTACGGCGCGGTGCGCCAGGCTTCGATCAAAGCCGGCGTGTCGAAACGGTCCACCCAGCCGTACTTGTCCCGCGAACCGACGTCGTGCATCTTCAGGTCGGTGTACAGCGGCGGCGGGTGGCAGCGGCTGCAGCCGGTCCGTTCGCTGGCAAACAGCGTCTTGCCGCGCTGGGCGGCTGGGCTCAAGCGGCCGTCCACCAAAGAAGGACTGGGGACCGGTTCTAGCGATCGGACGTACTCGTCGATGGCCGACGACTCCGTTTCCGGGCGCTCGGCAAACAGGATGTTGGTCAGGCCCGAACGCACTGCGGCGCCGGCCGTGCCCCGCACGCCCTCGGCCATCGACGGCGGAGTTGGAAAGGCCAGGATCATGCTCTTGGTGTTCTTGGGATTTCCGACGCCGTCGTTCAGGAGATCCCAGTTCAGCGCGTCGGCGCGCCCGTCCGGATGGCAGCTGGCGCAGCTCTGCCACTGCTGGCGGCAGATGCTGGCGTCGTTGAACAGCAGTTCGCCCCGGCGCCGGTTCGACCACTGCGGCGGGGGTCCCAACGCGATCTGCTCCGCTCCGTCTGCCGGCGGCGCCGTGAGATTGACGACGGCGACGGTGTCGCTGAAGTACTCGGCGACGTACAGCGTCGAGCCGGCTACGGCGACCGCGCGCGGCCCTTTGCCGGGCAACGGAATCCGGTGCCGCTGGCTGGTCGGCTGCCCGGAATCGTCGGGCAGCGAGCCAACGTCCGCCGACATGTACATCTGCACCAACCGGCCCGCCGCCGCCGCCGCGTCCAGGACGCTCACTTCGTGCGTGCCTGCATGGCTGACGCACAGCGACTTGCCGTCGGCCGTGCAGGCCACGCCCCACGGGTTTCCCGCCGCGGTGTACGATTCGTCCAAGCCGACCGTGTTGACGACCCTCCGCTGGCGGACGTCGAGCACGGTCAGCACGTTCATGTTCATCCAGCCAAATTCGACGTGCGTGGGCACCAGTTCAAAGTTGGACAGCAGGTGCGTGACATAGACGTACTTGCCGTCCGGCGAGACGCACAATCCGCGCAGGCTGTGAGAGCCGTGGGGCAGCCGGATCGCTGTGGCCTGGCGCGTCCGGGTGTCGATAACGGTCACCACGGCGCTGACGGGATAGGCGTCGAGCCGGTCGTTCGGCAGATGGTTGGCCACGAACACCGCCGCGCCGTCGGGTGTGACGGCCGCCGCGACGGGTTCGCGCACGGCCCGGACGCGGGCCACCTCGGCGCCGGCGTCCAAGTCGATCACCGCAACGTCGTGGTGGAAGCGATTGCAGACGTACAGCCACTTGCCGTCCGGAGCGATGGCGGGGCTCATCGCCGTGTGTCCGGCCGGGATCGAGGACAACACCTGGGCGGTGGCGGCATCGATCACCAGCACGGTGCTGCGCGGCGCGGCACAGGTGACGATCAAGCGGGCGCCGTCGGGACTCAGCGTCAACCCGCTCGGTTCGGCAGGCACCTCGATGCGCCGCGTCACCGGGCCCGCGGGGAACGCGACCCAGGCGACCTGACGCGAGTCGGCACTGGCCACGTATCCGGTCTGGCCGTCGGGGGAAACGGCCAGCGCCGACGGGCCCTGAGACCCCGGCGCCTCGCCGGCGGCGGCTTCCACCGGGAACGCGGCGCCGCACACGATCCCTGCCACACAAACCATGCGCGCCAGCGTGCGGAGCCAGTCGCGTTTCCGCGGCTCGCAGGCCGTCGAATCAGCGCGAACATGGGCCATCGGTCAGACCTCCGAGACCTGGGCGAACGCCATGCCGCCTCCCGCCTCCCGCATCGCTCAACAAGCGTTCGCGCGTGCGGCCTCGTAGGCGGCGATCTTGTCCTCGTGCTGCAGCGTCAAGGCGATGTCGTCCAGGCCGTTCAGCAGGCAGTGGCGGCGGAAGTCGTCGGTGGGGAAGTCCATCTGCAATCCCCAGTCGTCCGCGATCGTGCGGGCTTCCAAGTCCACCGTCAAGCGATAGCCCGGATGCTCCCGGAACCGGCGGAACAACTCCTCGACCTGTGCTTCGTCCAGCTTGATCGGCAGGAAGCCGTTTTTGAAGCAGTTGTTGAAGAAGATGTCGGCAAAGCTGGGCGCGATCACGACGCGAAAGCCGTAGTTCTCCAAGGCCCACACCGCATGTTCGCGGCTGGACCCGCAACCGAAATTGCGGCGGGCAACCAGGATCGACGCGCCGCGGACCTCGGGCCGGTTCAACTCAAAATCCGGATTCTCGCTGCCGTCCTCCCGATAGCGCCAATCGTAGAACAGCAGTTTCTCATAGCCGGAACGCTCGATGCGTTTCAGGAACTGCTTGGGGATGATCTGATCGGTATCGACGTCGGCCCGGTCCATGACGGCGACCAGGCCGGTGTGTTTGGTCAATGGTTTCATGGCTACTTGTCCTCCGAACCTGCTGTTCTCTCGCTATCCAGTCGCGCGTCCTGGAGCCCGGCCGCGGCCGGGAAGCCCCCGGCGTTTTCGGGCCAGCCGGGCTTCCGGCTCACTGTTGGTAGTCCCACTCGCGGATGTCCACAAACCGCCCGCGGATTCCGGCGGCGGCGGCCATGGCGGGCGAGACCAGGTGCGTCCGGCCGCCTTTGCCTTGACGCCCCTCGAAGTTCCGGTTGCTGGTCGCTGCACAGCGTTCGCCGGGTTCCAGCTTGTCCGGGTTCATGGCCAGGCACATGCTGCAGCCGGCTTCCCGCCACTCGAAACCGGCCTCACGGAAGATGCGGTCCAGGCCCTCTTGTTCGGCCTGGATCTTCACCTGTCCGCTGCCGGGCACGACCATCGCTTGCACGTGGCCGGCGACGCGATATCCCCGCACGACGGCCGCGGCGGCCCGCAAGTCCTCGATCCGGCCGTTGGTGCACGAGCCGATGAAGACCCGATCGACGCGGATGTCCGTGATCGGCGTGCCGCCCTGCAGTCCCATGTACGCCAAGGCCCGAGCGGCTCCCTTTTGCGCGGTCTCGTCCGCCGAGTCGCCGGGGTTCGGCACCCTGTCCGTCACCGCCACGACTTGCCCCGGCGTGGTGCCCCAAGTGACTTGCGGGGCGATGTCCTCGGCCTGGAACACGCGCGTCTGATCGTACACGGCGCCGGGGTCGGAAGGCAGTTGCTGCCAACGCCGGACCGCCGCGTCGAAATCCTGCGGAGCAAACTCGCGGCCCCGCAAATAGTCGAACGTCGTCTGGTCCGGCGCGATCAGACCGGCCCGCGCCCCGGCCTCGATCGACATGTTGCAGACGGTCATCCGCTCTTCCATGCTCAGGGCCCGGATCGCACTGCCGGTGTACTCCAGCACGTACCCCGCGCCGCCGGACGTCGTGATCCGGCCGATGAGATACAGAATGATGTCCTTGGCCGTGACGCCTCGCGGCAACACTCCGTCCACGCGCAGCTCGAACGTCCGGGGTTTGTACTGCAGCAGCGTCTGGGTCGCCAACACATGCTCCACTTCGCTGGTGCCCATCCCAAACGCCAGCGCGCCGAACGCGCCGTGGGTGGCCGTGTGACTGTCGCCGCAAACGATCGTCATCCCCGGCTGGGTCAACCCCAGTTCCGGCCCGATGACGTGGACGATTCCTTGCCGCGGATCGTGGATATCGTACAGCCGAATGCCGAATTCCTGGCAATTCTTCCGCAGCGTTTCGATCTGCTGCCTGGAAATGGGATCGGCGATCGGCAGCGAGCGGTCCGTGGTCGGGACGTTGTGATCGGGGGTGGCCACCGTGCGGTCCGGCCGCCGCACCTTGCGGCCCGCCAGACGCAGCCCCTCGAAAGCCTGCGGGCTGGTGACCTCGTGGACCAACTGCAAGTCGATGTACAGGATCGTCTGCTGGCCCGGTTCGGCGTGCACGACATGGTTGTCCCAAATCTTCTCGAACATCGTACGGCGTGGCGCGGCGTCAGTCATGGCTTGCGAGCTTGCCCTCCCAAAAGAAGCGTTGAAACGGGGTTTTCCGGCTCCATCCCAGCAGTCTGGACCGGAGACACACCTCCAGAGTTCGCCCAATATAGCCGCTGGACCGGGACTTGGGGAGGACGGGCAACGGCCGCGGGCGGCAGGACGGCAGCCGTGGCGCCCGGACGAACCCCTTGAATCACGGCCCCAGGAAGCCGCTGATCCAGCAGAAATAGCCGGCGGGCGCGGCCAACAACAGGGAATCCAGCACGTCCAGGATTCCGCCCAGGCCGGGCATCCAGCGACTGGAATCCTTGCACTCCATGTCCCGCTTGAGCAACGACTCCGACAAGTCGCCGATCATGCCCGCCACACCCACAACCAGGCCGTACACCAGGCAGGCCCACAGCGGCGGGACTGCCGCCTGGGGACCGGCCAGGATCGGCAACAGCGTGGCGAAGAACAGCCACGAGCACAGACACGCGGTGACCAGGCCGCCGATTGCCCCTTCGATCGTCTTCTTGGGACTCAAGACCGGCGCCAGTTTGTGACGTCCCCACAGCCGTCCGCAGGCATAGGCCCCGGTGTCCGACATCTTGGTGACAAAGATCACCGACACCAAGGCGGCCATCCCCCAGCCGCTGTCGTGGTACAGTCGCAGGGCGTTCAGGAACGTCATCAGCACGGCCACATAGGCGACGGTGAACACGGCCAGCGCGACGTTCACGATCACCCCGCCCGGTCCCTGGTAGCGGACCATCTCGCCGACAAACGCCAGCGCGACGGCAGCGACAAACGCAGCCAGCGGCCAGCCCAATTGCGCCCAGGGCTCGCCAGACGAATTCGACCCGCCCGCCAACCGCCCGATCAGCGGCGCCAGCGACGCGGCGATCACCAGCAACGCCCCCGCCTGGACGCTCCAGGCGGCAGGCCGCAGATTCTTGGCCGCCAGCAAGTCGAGAACTTCGGCTACTCCCAGGACTGTAAACAGCACCAGCAGCGGCGAAAGCCAAATCCCCGGCACGCCAAAATGAAAGCGGTAATCCAGGATCAGCAACGCCACCAAAGGCGCGATGATCAGCGTTGAAACGAGCAATCTCCAACGCAGCACGGAACGCTCCTTTCCGCAGGCACGCGGAGACGAAGACCCGAGCCGGGGCGGCTTCGAGGGGCCGGTTCTTCAGCGACGACCGTCCGCGCACGCTGGACATTTCGGCCGGAAGGCTCCTGGCCCCCGCGCTCGGGATGGCGCGGGGGGCCAGGGGCTGACGGGGCTCGTTTACACCTTGTCCATCGCGGGGACTTCGAAGCCGGGACGGTGCGCGTCCTGCACCAGTTTATTCGCCTCGTCGGCGAACTCGCCGGTGAACCGTTCGGTCTGGGCGTCGAAGTTCAGCCACGGGCCGACCACGTATTCGGCCTTGTCCTCGGGCACGCCGACGCCGTCGCGCATGATGGCGTGCAGCTTCATAAAGTGTTCGTAGGCGTCCGACGCGTCGCCGAAGCGGCCGGCCTTGGCGTTGAAGGGCACCTTCTTGCCGAGCCGGTACGAGTTGTTGATCAGGTGGCCCAGCGTACAGCTGTGATGCGCCTGGTTCGCGTTGCCGTTGGCCATCATGGGGTCGCCCGCGCGGCAGGCGGCGATGAAAGCGCCAAAATTGCCGCCCGGCGTGACTTTTCCGGCCGGCACCGAGATCTTCTCGCCCTGGCTGCTGCCCTTGGCATAGTACAGTCCGCGGACGATCTTCGCGCCGTCCTCAAAGTAGTACTCGTTTTCGACCTGGTTCTGATACCCGTTGTACTTCACGTTGCGGACGTTGAAGAACACGTATTGGCCGTTGGGATACTCCGCGATCCCGAACAGCGTGTTGGGCGTCTCGCCCTGGTCGTTCCACTGGAACCGGCCGCCGATGGCCATCGCCCGCAGCGGATGCGTCATTTTCGGATCGATGGCCCAGAACGCCATGTCCAACTGGTGCGTGCCCTGGTTGTTCAGTTCGCCGTTGCCGGTGACCCAGAACCAGTGCCAGTTGTAATGCACAAGGTTCCCGTGGAACTTGTCGATCACCGCCGGGCCGCGCCACAGGTTCCAGTCCAGGTTGGCGGGCGGCTCGGAGAATTCCTTGAAGCCGATGCCGTTGCGCGGTTTGCAGGCCAGGCCGTACGAGACCTTCAGCTTGCCGAACTTGCCTTCGTGAATGGCCTGGTGCAATCCGGCGTTGGCCGCGCTGCTGCGGGCCTGGGTCCCGTGCTGGACCACGACCTTGTATTTCTTCTGCGCTTCCCAGGCGACGCGGCCTTCGGCAATGTCGTGACTCATGGGCTTCTCGACGTACACGTGCTTGCCCGCCTGCGCCGCCCAGATCGTCATCAGCGAGTGCCAGTGGTTCGGGGCCGCGATCGAGACGGCGTCCAGCGACTTGTCTTCCAGCGCCTGCCGGATGTCCGCTACGCCCTTGCAGGTGTATTTGCCCTGCACCTTCTGCTCCAAGGCCTTCAGTCTCCGATCCAGCACATCCCGGTCGGGATCGACCAGATAGGCGACTTCGACGTTGGGCTGTTCCAGGTAGCCGCTGATGTGGCTGCTGCCGCGGCCGTTGACTCCCACTACCGCGACGCGCAGGCGTTCGTTGGCTCCGAACACGCGATTGGTCGCCGCAGTGCCGCAGATCAACAGGCCGGCGCCGGCGGCTGTGGAACCCTTCAAGAAGTCACGCCGAGTGAATTTGGACATGTCCGTTCTCTCCCTTGGTTAATGGTTGCCGTCTACGAAGTCCACAACTGGTCTAGCATCCGTCCTATGATACCGACGCCCTTGGCCCTTGTCAGCCTGTTGTGGGACGAAATACGCACAGCTGCAATCGCCCCCGCCCGTCCGGCAACAGCTTGGCCTCGGTCGGTTTGACGGAGTCTGGGGTCAGGCTTACCGATTTCAATTCTCGCAATCCCAGGACTTCCCACTTGGCAAGCGACGGCCCCGCGAAAATTGAAATCTGTAAGCCTGACCCCAGGCGGTGAACGAATTCGCCAAGTTATTTGGGTGCCCGTGGCTACGGCCCGTTCTGTGAATTGCGGGCGAAGTCGACGGCGATCAGGCCGTCCGGAGGCGTTTCGTCCGCGTGCGGAGCCGGGTTGTGGCCCAGGGGACAGTCGAGCCACGTCAGCTTGCCGTCGCGGCTGCGGATGACCCCGAGTTTGGTCTTCTTGCCTTGTTGCCGCAGGGCGTACTGATAGGCTTCGTGCGTCGTGAACCCAAACGTCTCGCCGATGATCGTTACCACGTCGCCGCGCTTCAGGCCCGTCTTGGCCGCCACGGAATCACGGGTCACCGCGTCCACGCGATAGCCCATCAGCGGCTCGTGACCGGGCACCTTGACCAGCGTGCCGCTGAAACCCAGCTTGGGCTGGTCGGCTCGAGCCGCTCCAGCTGTCCCCAAAACTCCTGCCGCCAGCGCAAGCAGCGCGATCGGTCGGATGAACATGTTGATCTCCTCATGCTTCGTGACTTGAAACGGTCGACGCTTGCTCATCGGGGAATGAAGATCGGTCCGATCTTGGGCGGCGGCGGGCCGACCTTGTTGATCGGCGAATCGCTCAGCCGGCCGCGCGAAACGGTGTAGGCGGCGTCGCCGACGGCGCGGCCGTTGACGACGATCGTCACCCGGAGCTGCCACCTCTTTCCCGCCAGGCCGGCCAGTCCGCCGGTCGGCGCCACGTAGTTGTGCTGGACCTGCGGCTGGGCCGTTTCGGTGCGCGAGCCGTCGCCAAAGTCCCACAGGAACCGCGCCCCCGCGGGCAGACCGGCCATTTCGGCGACAAACACGTTGCGGCTGGTCTCCCGGATTTGCACGCCGACGGGCACCGCTCCCGGCGGCCTCGAGCCGGGTGTCTCGCCCGGCCGAGGCGGTGGGACCTGGACCGTTTCGACCGGCCGCGACTCGATGCAGTCGGCCAGCCGGTTCAAGGCCTCGCGGGCCTTTTCCAAGGCTTCCTCCGCCGCGTAAAGGTCGGGTCCCAGTTGTCCGACCGCATCCGCGGCGACGCCCGTATGCCGCTCGAATTCTTTGAAGGCCGGCATCTGAGGCAGCCGGGTTTCGGCCAGCTCCTGCCATCTGCCCGCCAGGTCCTCCAGGGCGATCTGGGCCGCTCGGACCTGGCCCTCGGGAATCGTGGGGAGGACGCAGGCGTCCAGCGGCGCGCGGAGCCTGGCCGTGGCGTTTTCCTGCGCCGCGTTGCCGCCGGCCTTGTCCCGCAGCTCGCCGATCACCGCTTCGAGTTCAGCTTTCAAGGCGTCGAACTCCTTCGCCTTTTGGACCAATTCGACCAGTTGGCCATCGATGCCGTCGGCCGTGGCCTGCAGTTGGCCGGCCAGGTCGCGGGCCGTCTGGACGTGTTGCAGCACGCGGCGCTGCGTCATCTGGCATTCCTGGGCCACGTCGCGGATCCGCCGCAGGTAGTCCAATTGCTCGAAAGCATCGCGGGCCGGCACGAAGCGCTGCTGTGCCTGTTGGAATCGCTCCAACAGCGCGAGGTACTGCTGCCGCACGGCGCCCGGCGAGATGCGGCCGGACTGGAACTGAGCCCGCGCCCCGTCGGCCTCCGCAGCAATCCGGTCCGCCTCGGCCCGCACCGCCTGGAACTCGGCCCGCAGTTTCTCGACGGCCGCCGATCCGAGCGCCCCGCGGGCGATGGCGGTCCGCAGCGATTCGAGTTGTCGCTCGGTCTGCGCGAGGAACTCCTGGTCCGTCTTGACCGCCTGCTGGTACAAGCTCACGATCCGTTCCTGAGCCGACACGGCGTCGGCCAGGCGGTTCAAGCCGGCGACTTCCTCGCAGATGGCTTCGGTCATCTGCTGCAGCGTCCGCAGCAGCGTCCAGGTCCGCCGGATCGCTTCGGGGACCGTCGGCGACGCGCGGATGGCGTCGATGGCGGCCGTGTTGTCGCCGCCGGACGGCGGTTTCAAGAGGTCGTCGGCGGTGAGTTCGACGGAGCCAGGTGAGCGGCGGCGGCCGGGGCCGGCCTCCTGGGCCGCGTCCTGCCGCGCCTTGTCCAGTTCGGCGTTGAATTTGGCCGAGGCCTTCCACAATTCCAGCAGGTACTTGCGGAGCAGCTGTTCGCGGGCGTCGCGGTCGGTCGGCTTGCCGCCGTATTTCTCCCAGTCGTAGTACCAGGTGTAATCGAGGTAGTAGTCGATGGCCCGCTGAACCGCCTCTTCGTGAGGGAACCGCTGGGCGAAGTTCTCGAAGGTGATCTGGCCGTTGCCGACGCGGCGGAAGAACCCCTGTTCGCCGTACTGTCCGGTCTGCGGGTCGAACGAGTAATCGCGGGCCATCTGCAGCCAGCGGCTGGTCTCGTAATCCGCGCGCACCTGGCGGTCGAACGCCTCCTCGACTTCCGTCTTGCCGAGGTACTCGCCGTGCGTCGCCATCCATTTCTGGTACCATTGGCGGGCCTCGTCCAGGGCCTCGGCCTCGGTGGCGAACCGCCGCGTCAGTTCGCCGCGGGACAGCCCGATGTGTCCCAGAAAGCCTCCGTCGCCTTCGTACGCCACGCGCGCGGTGCTCTCCTTGATCGGCCCCGTGATGGTGAGTTCGACGCCCAGCTTGCCCAGGTCGATGGCCAGCCGGGCGGCGGCGTAGTGCGGCGAGACGCTCATCAGGTACCAATCGCCGGCCGCATTGCCCGCGGCCAGCGACGCGGCGGCCCAGCCCTTCTCGCCGGCCACGCCGGCGACGTGCCGGATTTCACTGGCGGCGGCCAGCGCGATCAGGGCGCTGGACACCGGCCGGGCCCGCATCGTCTCGTCCACGTGCTGAATCAACGAGCGTCCGCCGGCCGTCTTGCTCAGGGCGGCGATCTGGGCCTCCAGCGCGGCCCGTTCGGCGGGCGGCAAATGCGCGGCGATCGCGCGGGCCACGCGCTGGGCCTCGATGGCCGCGCGTTCTCCTTCGACGGCCACTTCGATGCGGAACTTGGAGACCTTCTCGGCCACGGTCTCGATGCTGGCCGGTTTCAGCCCGGCGTTCTTCAGCAGTTCCCGCGTCTGGATGTCGGAGTAGACGGCCAGGCTGTGTTGGAGTTGCCGGACGGACTGCTGGGCCTCGGCCAGCGCCTCGCCGCCCGCGGCCGTTTTGTCCTGCAGCAACTGGACGTGCTTGCGGAGCAGGTCGGCGGTGACCCGTTTGTTCAAGTCGGCCGCGTCCTGCAGGTACTCGGCCACCGCCGCCTCGACGTTGCCGCCGTGGCGGGCGATGCGGTCGGCCAGCGCCGTGCGGACGCTTTTCGATTCGGCAATGGCCCGCAGCTCGCGCTCGACCGCTTCGCCGCCCAGGGGCAATTCGACGCCGCCCAGCTTGACGGCGCTGTCCAGGGTCCGCGCGTGGTACTTCGCCTCGTACACGGCTTTCTCGGCCCCGCCCAGGCCCTTGCGGACGGATTCGTTCAGGAACTTCTGTTCGGCGGCGGCCGAGCCGAAGGCGTCCAGGGCCGTGGGTTCGGGCGGCGGCGGCCAGCCGTTGCGGGCGTACAGATCGCGGACCGAAACCCGCTGGGGCCGGCCGTCGTCCCAGACGACCGTCAAGCCCGTGCTGTATTGCTGGTAGTCGAGGGCCTTGAGCCGTTCGGGCGTACAGTACTTCTCCGGATGGTTGGCCGCCTCGATCAGCGCCGTCCGTTCGGCCTGGACGGGCGACAGGGCGTTGATCCCGATCTTGTGCGGATCGGCGCCCATCTCGGCGGCCAGCCGTTTCATGTACTCCGCCGCCGCCTCCTCCGCCCGCGGCCCGCGCGGGATGAAGTCCAGGTCGCTCTTGCCGACTTTGTAACTGCTGCCCGGTTCCAGCCGCCGCCCGCCGGAGCCGACCAGATCCACTCGCTCGACACCCTCCGGGTCGGCGGCCTTGACTTTGTCCCACACCCTCAGACTCAGGTCCCAGACCTGGTTGTCGACCACTTCGACGTTCGCGGCCGAGATTCTGCCCTCGGCCACCAGCTGGCGGTAGCGATCGTAGTTCTGCAGCACCTTGCGGAACGACCCGCGGTTGGACTGGTCGCGGACGGCCGCGTCGACCGCCTGCACCAGTTGCCGGTCGTCGAGACCAGGCTGGGCCCAAGCGTCGGAGGCCGCCAGGAGAAGGGCGAATCCGAGGGCGGCGATTCCGGCCACGGCGATCCGCAGCCAGCAGATGTGGCAAATGCTTCGCACGGCGAGTCTCCCCTGGGAAATGGTGCTCACAGGTCCGTCCTCCGCTCTCCCTCGCCGTCGGCCGGAGTCGCGACCTCGTCGGCGGAGCCGCGGAAGGACTGGCGGCAGCGCCGGCGCAGATGTTCGATCAGCCACCGCCGTACCTCCGCTTCCGCGATGCCCTCCTCCTGCATCCGTTTCACTTCGCCGGCCACCTCGTCGGCGGCCTCTCCGGCCACCCGCGTCTGCTCTCGCCCTGCCGGCGGGCCGTGGAAATCGTCCGGGTCGAGGCACGCGGCGGCTTCCGTCACCACGGATACCAGGGCCGTCAGGCCCAGACGCTCGGCGGGCAGATGCCGCCGCGCTGCGGTGGAGGACGACGGACTTTCCCGGTCGTCGGCGGACGCATCGGCCAGCGATTCGGCATGTTGGTCCGCGTTGAACCAGGCGTCCAGCTGGACCGCGCGGTCGAACCAAACCGCCGCGCCGGGACGCAGCGCGCCGGTCGCCATGTCCGTTTTGAACTGCATCATCATGCCGCTGCCGACCACCGTTTCCAGCTCGTCGGGCTGCACGGGCGGACCGGCCGACTGGCACAACAGGGCCAGGACGATGTGCAAGTCCATTTGCCCGCGGAAACGGCCGACGGCTTGCTGGACCTCCGCGGCCTGCGCTTCCGCCTGTTCCGCTTCTTCGCTGGTCCCCTGACGCCGTGTTTCCTCCGCGCGGTGCAGCGACGCATGGCGGCGAGCCATCAGCAGTTCGCGTTCGGCCTCCCGACTGGCGGACCAGGCCGCCTTCATGGCCGCGACCGCGTCGGACGTTTCGGCGCGTACCGTGTCCACCAGTTGCGGCACGGGCGTCGGATGAGCCGTTAACTCCCGCAGGACTCGCAGCGAGAACCGGACCTGCCGCCAGTCCTCCTGGATCGCCGCCACTTGGCAGACGTCCGTCAGCGGTCGCCACAGGTCCGTCCACCGCGGAACGTCCTCGCCGTCTTGCGGAATGCCGCCGCCGGCCGCGTCGGTCCGCTGTACCGCGGCCCACAAGCCGACGAGATCTTCGGCGCTGCATACCAGGTCCAGACAGCGGTGGAGATACCGCAGTTGCGGCTCCGTTAGTTCGGCGGCGACGACGCAGGCCCGCAATTCGCGGATCGCCTGTCCCCCCGCGTCGGAATCCTCGGTAGCTTCGCCGGCGGCTTCGTCTTCCCGCGCGGCCTCGAGGGCGATCAACCGCTGCCGATGCTCCTGAATTGCGGCGAACGCGCGGCCCGTCGGGCGGACGGCGGCGGCGCCGGCGTGAGCGTCGCGGCCCGTTGTCGACGGCTCCGCGGCAAGGAATTCCCGCAGTGCCGTTTGCACCATCGCGATGCGCGCGCCGGTCGACAACAGCGGATCGCTCATCGCCGCCCGACGCTGGTCGTGGAATCTCCGGACGGCGGCTGGCCGCAACGGCGGGCGTTGCGATTCGACATCGCGGACGGAATCCGCAGCGTCTTGGGCCAAGAGCCGTCCCAACTTGGCGACTGGCGGTTCCTGCGTTTCACGACCGGCCCGTTCCAGATCCTCGGCCGCGCGGCCCAGATTCCCGGTTTCCAGGGCGATCAAGACCAGTTGGGCGGCGGCCGCTCGAACAGAGCCTTGGTCGGCGGCCAACCGCTGAGCCGCCCAGGCAAATGCCCCTTCGTCATTGCGCAGCACCAGGCACACATCGGCCAGGCGGGCCAGCAGCGAGTCCGTCCGCGGATGATCCACCAGGGCCTCGGCGTACAACTCGCCGGCCAACGCGACGGCGAATGGGTTGCCGCTGTCCACACAGGCGTCAGCCAACTGCACTTTGGCGGCAGTGCTGGCCGGATCCCCCGCCACAGCCAATTCGAGCAAGTCGATGGCCCGGCGGTGCTGGTCGCTCCCCGACCGCGCGCCGCTGAGCGTCGCCGCCGCGAGGTCCTGAAGGGCCTCGGCCAAGTCCGGGACCGGCACTCCGCCGGGCCACTGCGGCGATTCCGCGGCGGGCAGCGACTCTTGCGGCCGAGGCAATTTCGAGCCGAGTCCTTCGCTTGCTTCGGCACCTGCCGACGATCCCGCCAAACCAATTCCCAGACTTGCCAGATACGCGGCAATCCGTGCGATCCTCATAGGTCCAGACCCTCCCTGTGCGAGCACCATGATAGCGGTTCTCCTCCCGACCGCGAAAGATCACTTGCCGGCTCGGATTCCACCCCGCAGTTACAGACTCAACAGCGGCCCAGAGCCGTGTCAAAGTCGGCGCAGGTAGATGTCCTTGAACTGGACTCGCATCGGCGGCCCCACGTGGACTTGGACGGCAAGCCAGCCGTGGACCGGGCGTTTGGGATCGCGATCCTCCAACTCGCACATCGTCACCCCGTTGATCTGGAGGACCACGCTGGTGCTCCTGGCAATCAGCGTGTAGTCGTTCCAGTCGGCGACGTTCACTGCCTTGAGCAATTCCGCCGGATCGGCCAGCGGCGTGGCCTGCCGGCGGCCCTGCTCGTCGATCACGGCCTTCTGCCCCCGTTCGGCCAGCACGTCACGCAGCAGGTACTCCATGATCACGCCGGTCCAGCGGCCCGAGGCGTCGAAATCGGCCTGGGGCCCCACCAGCGGATCGCGCAGCGTCTGGCCGGGACGCCGCTTCTGGGCCCGGTAGTAGATGCCCGAGTTGCCGCCTTCCAGACGGAACTTCAGCCGCAACTCGAAGTTCTCCACCTGATCTTTCCAGATCAAAAAGTTGTTTTCCTTCAATCCCGTGTCGGCTTTGGTCTGGCCCGTGATGGCCCCGTCCTGCACGGACCAGATCGTGCGGTCGCCGTCCCAGCCGTCGAGCGTCCGGCCGTCGAACAGCGAGAAGAATCCCGGCTCCAGCCCCGAAGCCGGTTGCGTACCGGGGACGTTCTGGCGCACCGGGCGGCTGGCGCGCGGCGCGGTCGGAGCCTCCAGGTCCCCTGCGGCAAACTGGATCGCGTCCAGATAGAACTGCAGCACGTGCGGCGTCGAGTACAGATTGGCCATGTGGCCAAAGGACGTGTTGAAAATCCGCCCTTGCCCGTAGGACTTGACCCAGGTGAGCGCAAAGTCGGTCTGCTTCCGGTCGATCCAACGCGGGTTCATGTTGGTCCGCGCTGGGTCGATCGACATCAGCACGCGAAGCTTCGACCGGTCGTACGGCGGGCCGTACTGGTAGATCTCGTCGGTGATCAAGAAGTCCTGGCCGCCGAAAGCCGCCACCAGCGGATGCTCCGGCTCTTCGACCGTCACGCCGACTTGCTCGGTCCAGGGGTGCCCGGTGAACGTCGCGCCGAACAGTTCCTTGAACTCGGGCCAGTGCCGGTTGGCGGCGATCGCGAAGTGGATGCAGACAACCCCGCCGCCCCGCTCGATGAAGTCCAAGAAGCTCTTGCGGAGCGTCCCTTCCACCTCCGCGGCGTTCGCCCCCAGTTGCTTCAGCGCCGGTTTGGCCAGATCCACCGCCGTCGGCGTGATCCACGCTCCGGACGCGTTGTTCAGCACAATCGCGTCGAACTGCCGGAGGTTTTCCGGCGCGAGCATGGCGAGGTCGTCGCTGACCACGGGCTTGAACGCCCCGCTCTCTTCGCCGATGGCCCGCAGCGCCTCCTCGCCGTACGGAATGCAATAACCCTTGTGCGGATCCTTGTCCATCAGCGACGGCGGCGTGTTCCAGATCAGCACGGTGCAAGGCTTCTTCAACGCCACGCGCGGCTTGACTTGCTTGGCCGCCGTGCGGATCTGGGCGGCGTGATGCGGGTGAATCTGAGCCCACGCCGCCGCCGGGAGGCAGACCAGCGAGCAGGCAATCAGGATCGGGCAAACGTGTCGTGCGGTCATCACACAGTCTCCTGGAGAGAGAAAAACCGTCTAGGCAAATGGGGATTCACGACGACCATCCCGCGCGGTACTCGCGCCGCAAGGCCGCGTCGGCCTCGAAATGATTGACGATCTTGCAGGCCAGCGGGTCGAACTTCAGCGTCTGGCCGAACAGGGCGGCTACGTTGGCCAGCAGGAGGAACTCGATCAGCCCCAATCCGAGCCGCTCATTGCCCCAATAGCCCCGCGCCGAACGGCTGTGGCGGAGAACGGTCAGCCCCGCCGCACCGGTCGCTACAGGACCGAGAAATCGCCGCCGCTGGATTCGTGGGTCCATGATCGTCTGTCTCCCCTGCAAGCGTGAAGAGGGGTGCCTCTGTTTTTAACCGTCGTTGCGATGAGCGGCTCCCAGGAGCGCAACTACTGCCCTGGGACAAGAACAGCTTATCGTTTGCTCACGTCACTCGCCTAGCACCCCGCAATTCCGTCCGCGGCGCGCGGGGAGGTAGTGGGAAACCGAATGATCCGCCGGGCGAGCGGGCTGTTGATTTAGTGTCGGCGGGCAGGACGAATTCTGGCCCTCGCCGAGCGAGCGATCTCTTTTGGAGAACTGCGGAGTGCCCAAAATGGTCTTGCAGAATTCCCGACGCCACTCTGACCGACGAAGGCGGGGAAAACCGGGCCGCGGGAATCCCCCACTTTCCTCAATTTACTGCTTCGGTGGCCAACTCCGCGAACTGGGCGCGCAGTCGTTTCACATCCAGGATCAGTTTTCTCAGATTG
>Ga0209612_1000699_pt1 | contig 32247 bp, 32 predicted proteins | sample BioC12SIPDNA_FD_185746 | JGI IMG/M metagenome (GOLD analysis project Ga0209612, IMG submission 185746) | Anaerobic biogas reactor microbial communites from Washington, USA - Biogas_R1_B C12 SIP DNA (SPAdes) (version 2) | ecosystem: Engineered > Bioreactor > Anaerobic > Unclassified | place...
AGGACACGCAGATAGTCGTGTTCAAGGCTGCTCGCAATCCCAGATGCGCGCATCGCGACTCTCCTCTTTTTGCTCCTGTAACCGTTACATTTTGCATCCAAGTCCCTGAACTTGTCCTGAACAACGATCCAATCTCCACGCCGGAGGAAACCCTGGAGATGCCGTGAATGCGCGGCGTGACTGAGTAATAGCCATCTGATAGAGTCAGCTTCCAGAGGGAAGATCCGTGCGACAGTGTGATAGTCCTTGCGCCAAACGCCTGCCCATCATAGGCCTCCTCGAACGGGGATGGTCTTTTCTTGGGAGCGACTGAGGATGGAAGACGATCCACGGCAATCGACGAGACCCGACAGCCCCGACCAGGTGCTCCGCCGGCACCTGGGTCCTTGGCAGCAGGCGGTGGAAGATCCCGTCCGCGCCCAAGTGGCTGTGCTCGGGAGACTGCTGAGTGAGTACGAGCGCACGGAGTACGGGTCTAACCACGGTGCCGCGGGAGTAGCCGAGACGGTGCTGGGGGCGCCGGGCCCCGGCGCCCCCGGCACCGCCGGGACCATGTTCGCTGAATACCGGCGGGCATTCCCCGTCATGACCTACGATGACTACAAGCCTCTCATCGCCTCGGTGATGAGAGGAGATATCCAGGTCCTTTTGTGGGAAGAACCGGTGGGCTGGGCCATCACTCGAGGCACAGTGGAGGGCGAATCCAAGTTCATCCCTATGACCCCGACCGACCTGCGCATGCGGGTCAGCGCCGGACGGGCCATGATGTCCTACTTAGCCACGACCGGACGTATCGACCTGCTGGATGGTGTCAATCTCAACCTCAACTTCCCGTCCAGGGTCGGGACAGTGCAGGTCGGACAGAGGCAGGTTGAGTACGGTTACAGCTCCGGCATCTACACGAAGCACGTCTCCAAATTCACTCCCATCCGATCACTCCCGGCCCAAGAGGAGATTGACGCGCTGGGTGGCGGCACCGCCAGGCGCGATTGGGAGAACCGCTTCGAACTGGCGATCGAACGCTGCCGGGATGAGAATGTGACGCTCGTCGGGGGTGTCTGCCAGACGGCGATCGAGTTCGGTCGCCATCTACACCGGCGGCACAAGGTGTATCCCAAACAACTCTGGAAGACTCAGATCATGACTCTGGGAAGCACTCCCGGGATCAACACCAAGCACGCCGCCCGCCTCAGCGCCTTGTATGGGCCGGTGGCCATCAGAGAGATCTACGGCGCCACAGAGGGCATGTTCGGCCAACAACGCGACGATCGGAGGGCCTGGGCACCGAACTACGATCTCTTCTTCTTCGAGGTCCTCACCAGGTCCGGCGTCAAGATGCTCTACGAGATGAGGCCGGGCGAAACAGGGAGCCTGGTGGTCTCAACCCCCATCCTGGCCCGCTACCGCATCGGCGACACCATCCTGGCCTTGCGCCCTCCCTACTTCAGATGTATCGGGCGGGATGCCTGGTATACACGCCTCGATTACTGGTGGAACGAACTGGTCGGCTTCAATCTGGGCAGGTTGTGACCAGGGGGACCGAAGGGAACGGCACCCGGCGCTATAGCGACCGCATCCGCAAACGCCACCCACCACCCGCAGGACCGGGGCTTCGGGCGGGCCTTGAGCAGGTAACAAGGACGCTCGGCTACCGTCTCGGTACCAGTCGCCCCGCCAGAAGGGCCAAGCCCACCGCGATGATGATCACGGGGCCGATGATCTCCCACTTGCTGAACCAGAGACCGAAGCCCACTCCCACCCAGACCGCTCCCCAGATGAACGGGCCCATGACGGAACGCCTCCAGCGCGGCACGAGCAGACGGACCACGGCTTCGCCAAAGATGAGTACTCCGCCACCCCAGGCGAAGATGGCCCAACCTTTGGCACCGTCGCCTACCACGTCGAGGTTCTGCAGCAACAGTGTCACGCCCAACCAGATGATGAGCAAGGCCCATGAGACGTAGGATAGTGGATCACGACGGTACTTCTCGTCGAGTCCTCCACCTTTCTCCTGCTTCTTCTCCCGCTCCTTCTCGTCCTGCTTCTCATTCTGCTGCCGGCTAGGCCGATAGTCGCGGTCCGGATCGTTCTGCCCAGGTTCCATGTCTTCCCCCAAAGCCCAGAAACACAACGACTCCTCTGATTCTACACGCAACACCGGAGTAGTTGACGGCGCGGAAGAGGAGCAACACCTCCGATGCGCTTCGCGCCTGGTGCAGAGCACAAGAGAGGGCGAGCGTGGCTAGGGTGACCGCGCATCTCCAGAGTCGGTGACCTCGCAGCCGGTACATCCCCGGTCGGTGTTACCCTGGGAGTCGGTCGCAGTGTCGCGTGGGTGACGGAGGTGGAAATGAGTAGATTGCCGGGCAAGGTGGCCGTGGTCACCGGCGCAGCTTCAGGCATAGGCCGGGCCGTCGCTGTCGCGTTCGCCAAGGAGGGCGCCCGAGTAGTGGTGAGCGACCACCGCGACGACGACAGGGGCGAGGAAACCGTAGCCGCCATAGAGGCCGCGGGAGGAGAAGCGCTGTATGTGGATGCCGATGTTTCTAGAGAGGCCGAGGTGAAGCGACTCGTCAGCACGGCTCTGCAGGCCTATGGAAAGCTCAACGTCATGGTGAATAACGCCGGTGTAGCGGTCTACAAGCCGCTCCACGAACTGACTGAGGAGGACTTCGACCTGGTGGTGAAGGTCAACCAGAAGGGGACCTTTTTTGGCACTAAGCATGTCATCCCGGCGATGATCGCCGCGGGCGGAGGGTCGATAATCAACACGGCTTCCATCGCTGCAGACCACGGACAGCACGGCTCCTTCGTCTACGGCGCCACCAAAGGAGCCATCCTTTCTATGACCAGGATCGCCGCGGCCGAACTCGCCGAGTTCAACATACGGGTCAACGCCGTGCAACCCGGCGTGATCAAGACCGGCATGCGCGCTGTGGGCGGGGCCGATCGTGAGCGTGTGATGGATCGCTGCGCCCGCGAGACGCCGCTCGGGCAAAGGCTGGGCACTCCCGAGGAATGCGCGCCTCTCTATGTCTTCCTGGCCTCTGACGAGTCCGGCTTCATTACCGGGCAGAAGATGGCGGTGGATGGCGGTATCTTGGCCGAGAGCCACATCATCTAGGGCTCACTCGGCCCGCAGGGGCGACACATCTGCGGGCCACGCGGTTTGGAGACGCCGCTCCAGACCGAAACGCCATCCAGAACCCAATGGGTCTAGCGCATGCCCAGGAACTTGTGCATCTGTAGAGAGAGGCGCCAGTCAGGATGGCTCATGACCATCTCCACGGTCTTATCTACCGACCGCCTCCCCATCTTGTACTCCGGTTGGATGCAAACGAGGGCCGCCGGGTGCTCTGCGGCCAGCCGCTCCGCGGTGGCCGTGTCCAGTCTCTCATCGGCGATCAACTTGAGTTCGGACACCTCGCCCATCCATCCCGAAGCTATGAAGTAACTCGGGGGTTTGGGGCTGACGACCACCCAGTCCGACTCACTGAAGAGAGGACTGCCCGCGCACGGTGATGCGGCCGGAGAGCCTGTTACCACCTGTGGGTCCACGGTGCCGTTGGTTTCCAAGTGCACCCGCAGGCCCCGGCCGTGTGCGGCAGCCATCAGGTCTCGAACACCCTCTATCTGAAGTAGAGGTTCACCTCCGGTCAGGCAGAGACGCGGCAGACGTACCTGGTCGATTATCGCCGCGACCCCCATCTCCACTCCGGACTCCGCGTCCCAACTCTCCCGTGTGTCGCACCAGGACACGCACTCCAGACCCAGCGCGGGCGCGTTGCACCCGGCCAGCCGAACGAAGGTCATAGGTGTGCCGGTCCAGTGACCCTCGCCCTGAAGCGATTCAAAGATCTCGATGACTCGAAGAGTCGTGCCCATAGATGATCGTCGCCCGCCCTCGTGCACGTGACCGGTCCCAGCCGGTCAGGCGGTCACTTCTACGTAGGAGTTGGGACTCTCGGCCAACCGTACCCGGACCACCGGCAGACCTACGTCCAGCAAACGCTGGAACGCCCAGCCGGCCACGGCCTCCGAGGTAGGAGGGAAATCGAAGACGTCGTTCAACAACTGGTGGTCCAGGAGCCCGACCACCGCCTCCTGGACGCATTGCCGCAACTCCGCGAAATCCATGACCATGCCCGCGGCCGGTCCCGACTGCTGCGGTTGTCCCTCAACGGTCACTTCCAGACCGTATGTGTGGCCGTGCAACCGGCAGCACTTGCCTTCGTGATCGGGCAGACGGTGGGCGGCCGCAAATGTGGTGGACACGGTGATGGTGGTCCTCATGTACGCGTACCTCCCAGCGTGGAGCGCACCGGCGTCTGCTCGGCCGACCCGTCCTCGTAGGGGATGGGATCCACAGCCCCGGCAGCGGCGAAGGCCTGAAGACGCGCCTGACAAGTGTCGCAGACTCCGCAGGCCGGCCTGCGGCCCTGGTAGCAGGAATGAGTGAGATCGTAGGGAACTCCGTGCTCCCGGCCCCAACGGACGATGTCGGCCTTAGACCAGTGGACGAACGGAGCCGCCACCCGCAGGCCGTACTGAGTGCCGAGCCTCACCGCCTGATCCGCCGCCTCGACGAACTCGGGCCGGCAGTCCGGATACCCAGTGTGGTCGTCGTGATGAACACCCAGCCAGAGCACTGCCGGACCCAGCGCATCCTGGATAGAGGCCATCTGGGCAAGGAAGAGCAGGTTGCGGGCGGGCACGTACGATGGAGCCACACCGCTGACAGAGGCCAGGTCCCTCCCTTCCGGAAGAGGTCTCCTATCATCCGTGAGAGCCGAACCGCAGATAGGAGTCAGTTCCACAACGTGGTGATCCATGTGGTACGCGCCGGCCACGGCCTGGGCCGCCTCCAACTCCACCGCATGCTTCTGCCCGTAAAGGAAAGTGTAGGCCCTCACCGGTTCCTCGGGATGATGGGTCATGATCCAGGCCGCCAAGGTGGCCGAATCGAGGCCCCCACTCAGTAGCAGGCAGTGGGCACCACCGGTCGAAGACCGAAGGTCCGGGTTGGGCGCCGTCCCGGCCACCCACCCGGTCATGCTCGCTCCCTCACGCCGTGTTCGGCCCGGACCACAGTCTTGATGTTGCCCCGCACCGTGAAATCAGCGGTGACCCTCATCCAACGCGGCTCGAGCAGGGAAACGAGATCGTCCAGGATCTGATTGGCGGCCGCTTCGTGCGAGATCGCCCGGTTCCGGTACGCGTTGATGTAGAGCTTGAGCGATTTCAACTCGACGACCCAGTCTTGAGGCTGATAACGGATCTTGATGAGAGCGAAATCGGGAAACCCGGAACGCGGGCAGAGACAGGTGAATTCTGGGATATCGAACGACACCAAGTACGGACGTTCCGGACGAGGAGCGGGCCACTTCTCCAGCTTGTTTTCCCTGATGGCGGCCGTGCCGTAGAGCTCTTGCGGTGCTTCAGTGTTAGGGCTTTCGTTCATACGGGAAGTATACCTTGCTGGTATGCTGACGATGAGGTGGCCAATCGACGAGGAGAGGCGGATGGACGAGAGGAGTTTCCATAGAATCCTTCTTGGATACGACGGCTCCGAAGACTCGGAGAAGGCGGCCGATCTGGCAACGACACTCGCTTTGAAGTTCGGCTCCACCATCGTCGTCTGTCATGCGTTCGGGCACATGCCGGTGACGTCCAAGCCCAGTGAGGTGCGCCGTCTGGTGAACCCCTTGGTGGAACGACTCACGAAAGCGGGCATCAGCACTCTGGTCTCGATACCCGATTCCCTGCCGGCGCAGGGGGTTCTCGATGCGGCCGAAGAGCACCGCGCCGACCTCATCGTCATGGGAGGCCGGGGCCGAGGGACCTTCGCCAACCTGCTGTTGGGCTCCACGTCTGAGCGCGTGTTGCGCTTCGCCAAGGTCCCGGTACTCATCGCGCGGTAGAACGGCCGGGGCGAGCACCGCGACTCAGGGGTCGGAAGCTACGGACTACAGACGGTTGTAGTCGGGCGAGAACGTGTCTCCCCTGGAGGGATCACCCGTGGTGTATCCCAACCCCAGTGCCACCTGCCCTGCGGCGGTCTGAGACGTTGGCGCTCTGACGCCTGCCCTTCCACTGCATCCTGCCCGTCCCCCATACTTCTCCCGAAACCTGGACCGCGTCCACAGGATCAACCAGGATGGTCCGTCCCTCGCGGGTGTTATATCATAGGTCTTCAGTACGAGTTCTGAGGCTGAGAGGGTAGCTGAGCGCGGTTGGTCGACCCCCGCGCATGCACGCTGGAGATACCGAACAGGAGAGGCGCCCATGTCCCTGGTGGAATCACTTGTCTCCAGAGCCGGTTCCCGCAGAGTGCTCTACGTCCTCACGGCCATCCTGTTTCTGACCTTCCTCGACACCACCATCATGAGTGTGGCGCTGGCCGATCTGCAGGCCACCCTTCACACCAGCGTCTCCGACCTGCAGTGGATCGTGAACGCGTATGCGCTCGTGTTCGCGGCCTTGATGCTGGCCTTCGGCACCTTGGGAGACCGCATCGGGCGTAAGAAGGTGATGTTGGGTGGCGTGGGGGTGTTCATCGCCGGCTCCCTGTTCGGTGCCCTCGCCCCCAATACCGGCTCTCTGATAGCGGCTCGGGCCGTTATGGGCCTGGGAGCTGCGGCCTGCGAGCCCGGCACGCTCTCAGTCATCCGTCAGATCTACCCGGACAAGGGGGATCGAGCTCGAGCTCTCGGCCTGTGGGCAGCCATTGCCGGCCTGGCGCTCGCGATGGGGCCGGTCCTGGGCGGCATCTTGGTGGGCCTGGGCGGTTGGCCGGCGATCTTCTGGTTCAACCTGGCCGCAGGGGTCCTCATCCTCCCTCTCGCCCTCTCGGTTGTGCCTGAGAGCTCCGACCCGGAAGGCGGACGCGCCGACGTCGCCGGATTCATATTGGGACCGGTTGCTCTGGGCACGCTCGTCTTCGCCATCATCGTGGGAGAGACGGCCGGATACACCGCTCCGCATGTGCTGGCCCTCTTTGCCATAGCCATCGTGACCGGTACTGTCTTCGCCTTCGTGGAACACCGCAGCTCCGCTCCCATGCTGAACGTGGACTACTTCCGCAAGCTGCCTTTCTCGGGCTCCCTGTTCGTTGCCTTCTGCACATACTTCGGCGTTTTCTCCATCTTCTTCTTGACGGCGCTCTACCTGCAGATAGTTCTCGGGTACACGGCCTTCCGCATCGCAGCCCTGTTCATCCCTATGGCTCTGGGGATGATCATAGCCTCGGCCTTCGCCGGCAGGTGGGTGGCGCTCCGCGGGCCACAGCTTCCCGTCGCAGTCGGCTGTGTGATGGCCGCAGCCGGAGTCCTGCTGACCGACCTCGCCTTGGTCGGTGACGTGACCTTCGTCCCCCTGGTGCTCTCGCTCACCTTGGCCGGCATCGGATTCGGCGTAGCCGTGGTCCCCATCACTTCGGTGGCCCTCTCCAGCCTGCCGGCGAAACACTCGGGAATGGCGGCCTCGGCGACCACCACCAGCCGGGAGGTTGGAACGGTCCTCGGGGTAGCCGTGCTGGGATCCTTATTCAGCACACAGCTCACCGAGCACCTCACCCGCCGCCTGGTAGAGCTGGAGATACCTTTTGAGTTTCATGAATTCATCATCAGTCAGGTGCTGACCGGACAGAGCAGCCAGACGGCCACGGAAGCGGAGGCCTTGTACGGTCCGATTGTCGGGAAAGCCGTCGCCGCAGCCTTCGACGCGGTCCACAGCGGCGTGAGTACCTCCTTGTTGGTCGCGGGCTGTGTCATCTTCTTCTCAGGGATCATCGCCTGGGTCAGCTTCGCGTCCAAACGGGTTGCGACCGAATAGAAGCTGGACCAAATGAGTTCCGCACAGCACCTTGCCCAGATCAGAGTGCAAACCGCGGGCTTTTGGTGCGAGGGATACATCGTTGTGCCGCGCCCAGGCGGCTACAAGGGGAGGGTCAACGACATACTGAACAGCAGTGAGCAGTTCATCGCCCTGACCGATGTCACCCTGCACGAGCGCCATCAAGGCGCCGAGGAGAAGCCCATTTCCTATGACGTACTCCTGCTCCGCAAGGACGAGATCCAGTACGTGGTCCCTCTCGACTGAGTTGCCGTAGCAGCACCCCGTGCTACCGTGCGGTGCGAAGCCATTGTTACCGACTATGGTGGAGGTAAGTATCAGTGCATTACAATCCTGAGAAACTTGATCATGGGCTTGCTTACAACCCCTTCAAGGCGTGCGTCGTCCCAAGACCGATTGGTTGGATATCAACTGTCAGTGCGAAGGGAGTGCACAATCTCGCCCCCTACAGCCAAGTTCAGAACCTGACTTTCGATCCTCCCTACATGATGTTTGCCGCCAATCAGACTTCTTCCGGCACACGCAAGGATTCAGTCGCGAACACGGAGGAAACCGGCGGCTTCGTATACAACATGGCCACCTACGAGCTCCGCGAGGCGGTGAATCGCTCCGCCCAAGAGGTGCCGCCGGACGTTGATGAGTTCGAACTGGCCGGCGTTACCAAGGCGCCATCGTTGAAGATCCAAGCCTGCCGCGTGGCAGAGTCGCCCATCAACCTGGAATGCGTGTATCAACAGACTCTGAGACTTCCTGGGAGAACCATGCTTGGAACCGTGGATGTCGTGATCGGCCGGGTGGTCATGGTCCACATCCGAGACGACGTGATTCTTCCCGACGGCCACGTCGATCTGCTGAAGATCCGCCCGTTGGCCCGGGCCGGCTACTACCAGTACACAACCCTCGACTCCCTGTTCGAGATGATCATTCCCGGAGAGAATGAGGCCATTCTCAAGGGATTAGAGGGGGCACCGCAGCAGTAGCTCTACGACGCGCGTGAAGGCGCCGCATCACGCTGCCCAGGGGAATGCAGCTGACGCGACCTGATGGTGAGCACGCACAAGATGCCGACCACGGCTGCCCCGCCGACGATCAGCGCCGACCAAGTGAAGGTCTCTTCCGCGGGGAAGAACTCGGTCACCAGGCCGGACGGCGTTTCAATGTCTACTGCTACCGTACGGAGCGTCAACACGAAGCCCGCCACGGCACCTGCGACGGCCGCTCCTGTCGCGCCGGCCGTGTTGTAGATAGCGCTGACCATGATGCCTTGCTCCGGTCGCACCGCCTCCGCAGCCACAGCGTAGCTGGCGGAACCTGCCCACGCACCCAGGCTCCCCGTGAGGGCGAGCCAGAGAAGGTTCAGCCAGATCGACCCGTGTGCGAAGGCCATGCCGAACCCGGCCAAGCCCATCGTCAGGCCCAGCAGCATGGTTCGCTTCGGACCCACAAGCCGCATGATGGGGGTCGCCGTCCCAGAAAGCAGCGTCATCATGATCGCGGGCACGGCAAGGGCAAGCGAGACGATGAAAAGGCTCCTGCCGAAACCGAAGCCGGAAGACACCGGCGTTTGAAGCAAGTAGGGATACGCAGCGGCGGGTATGCACATGGAGCCCGTGATTACCGGCCAGACAACCGCCCCCTGCCAGACCCCCGCCCTCTTCAGCACCCGCAGGTCGATCAAAGGAGCGCGGGTACGCAGCTCCCACCATATCCAAAGAAGCACGGCGGCGATTCCGGGAAGGAGCAACCCCAGCACCTTTGCGCTACCCCATCCCCACGAGTTCGCCTGACTCAACGGCAGAAGCAGCAAGACCGACCACAGCACGAGCCCCACACATCCGACGTAATCTATCGGCACTCTCTCTCGGCTCCTGGTCTCTCTGACGAAGATGGAAGTGAGAACCAAGTCCGCCGCCGCTGCTCCGGCGAGGATCCAGAAGAGCGTACGCCAGTCCCCCCCCGCCCTCCATATGAACCCGCTGCCCAGATAGGCGATCACCGCTCCCAAGGCCATGGCGAAAACAATCATACTGAGGGCCCGGCGCATGCTCTCGCCTTTCCAGTAGTTGGCGATTATGCCAACGGCCAGGGCCTGAGTGGCCATCCCGACCCCTTGAATGACCCGGCCTACGATAAGGACCGCCAGATTCGTGGACAGAGCGACCACGAGGCTGCCTCCGAAGAGCAGTACAAGCACGGTGATCAGCATGCGGCGATGTCCGAACACCGCTCCCAGGGCAGCTGCGACTCCCCCGACGCCCGTGGCGATGAGATGGAAGCCCACGATGGCCCAAACCACCTGGTTGACGGGGCGTCCGAACTCAGTGGATAGCGCGACTATGTGCGGGAATAGACAGACGCTGGCGACATTCGCAAGTGTCGTCGCCAGAACGAGTGAGAGGAGAACCACCCAGCTTGTCTCCCCGGTCGGGATCCGCGATGGGATGCTCTTCGCGGGATCACCTGACCGCGTGGTCACTCTCTCACCATATGTTTCAACTCCTTGCCGCCGCCTTCGGCCTTCAGTGGGTGACGTCGGGTGAACCTCCGCAGCCCAGCGACGAAGGAGCCCACGATCGCGCACGGCTCTCACCATACCCGGAATCCTGCCCCGCTGCCAAGTAGGTTTGATTGCACGGGACGCGGCACCACGGAATGGGTGGCTGGCTCAGCGGCACCTGGCTGTGTCAGTCCGTCGGACACGTTCTACCGGCGGGACTAGAAGACATGTACTATCTATCGCAAGGGGTCTCAATCGAAGGGACTGAATTCAAGCGGCCGTCTCTACTCCTGAAGCAGGGACGGCCGGCTACTGAAGGAGAGTTGCATGTTGGCTCAAGTCATTCTTACTCCCACTGAGTCCAAGAAGCTGATTGGCAAGGCTGTTGCATCCATGGATATGGTCAGACGAGCGGCCGAGGAGGGAGTGGTGGTATTGCACCCCAGCAGCAGCACATGGTTCGTCGTTGAGGCGCTGACAGGAAGGGTGCCGACCACCAACGTTTGGGTCTGTGGAGCGATAACCCCGAAAGGTGCGTGCGGTGACATGGGAGTGCACGCCGGTGAACGATCGTTGAACAGACTATCGGGTCCGGGTGGCTTCCCCCATTCATGGGTGATTAGGAACGGTGAGTTGTCGACAGGAGAAACGCTCGAGGACCTGATGGCAGAAATGAGACCCGATGACGTCTACATAAAGGGGGTGAACGCGATTGACCCTGAGGGCAACGTGGGCATCATGGTCGGGAATCCGGTGGAGGGAGGGACAATCGGGTTTGTGGTCTCCAAGATGAGGAAGACGCCGTTCCACCTAGTATTTCCCGTGGGACTGGAGAAGCTCATACCAATCTCCGTCGGGCAGGCTGCGAGAGAGGCGAAGCGGGTGGGATGCGATTACGGTATGGGAGCGGTGGTTGGCCTATTCCCCTGCGCCGCTGGGGAGTCCATTACCGAGACCGATGCGGTCAAGATGCTGAGCGGTGCTGAGGCCGTCCCCATAGGTGCGGGCGGTCTGAGCGGTGCCGAAGGAGCCATCTACTTGGTCATCAAAGGAAAGAGCGAACAGGTCGAAAAGGCTATCGAGTTCGTCGAGCAGTGCAAGGGCGCAAGGATTCCGCAGGTGCGCCAGTTCAATTGCTGCGATTGCCCTAACAGCATGTGCGCTTTCCCCGTCACCGGCAAGAGCTGGGTCACGATGTGAGAGGTCAGTCCTTCCGCGACCATCTCTCCGACAGAACAGAACTGGTTTTCCCAGATCGACCGGCTGCCCAGACGTGCGGCACAGTGGCCGTCTTAACAGCACAAGACCTCTTGTCGCCTCTCTCACTCACCAACGGTATCTCCAGCCCCGAGAGGCAGGGGCACCCGTCTCTCCGGTTTGCGGGACGCGGCGCATGGGACCTCCTGATACGATAATCCCTGTGACTCATCAGCCTAGGAACCCATAGTCCGTTCAACCCAATCCTGGAGGTAGGAAGAAGTGCTGCATAGCATAGTGGGCGTGGATCATGTTGGCATAGGCGTCAGAGATGCCGAACGCATGAGATCGTTCTACAGTGAGGTGTTCTGTTTCACGCGTGTGCTGGCCGAGATGCCCGAAGCCGATCACCCCGCGATTCATGGGCTTCTTCGCGCTCACCGCACGGTCCACTCATCAACACTGGTGGCTCACGACTCAGGAGGGCCAACCATTGCGCTATTTCACGCCATTGATCCTGAACCGCGCGCCATACGTCGAGACTTCACATATGGGGACATCGGCGTCGCGAAACTCACGTTCACCGTCCCAGACCTGGTCGCCTTCTGCCGGGACAAGGGCACGCGTTTATCTCTCTGCTCCCCTCCCAAGACCGTTGCGCTGGAGGGCCGGGGTGAGTATTCCTTCGTATACGGCCACGACCCGGAGGGGAATCTGATTGAGATCGTATCTGGTCACGGACAGGGCGCGGACGATCCGGGTTCCTTGTGCTCTGTTGGTATTGCGGTCACTGATCTAGATAGGTCCCTGGCGTTCTACAGGGACGTGTTTGGGTTCAAGGACATCGTGGTGGCCCCCCACGAACGCTTCTCGGGCCTAGTCGACGAGATCACGGGAGTGGAGCGAACGGCCGTCCGCTCCTGCCTCTTGGCAAGCGGAAAGGGAGGAGGAATGCTGGAACTCATCGAAGTGATGAAGCCCCGCGGACGATCGATACCCTTCGGCACTCAATGGGGAGACTTTGGTTACCTTCAAGTCTGCCTCCTGGGGGAAGACCGGGAGACACTGATTTCTCAAGTCCGGGCAGAAGGACTGAACATGTTACTTCCTCCGCAGGAGGTCGAAGACCCAGATCATCCGGCCATGTTCATGTATCTGCAGGATCCTGATGGCATCCCGGTAGAGATAGTAGTCGGCGGATAGACCCGGAGGAAAACGGCGGTCAACGCATTGCCCCCCGGCAGTCGTGCCCCCTACCGCCAACTGACCATGAGTGGCGCGCTCTTCTCGGGGGCGACATAGATGGCCTGTTCCGGGCATTCAAGCTCGCAGTAGTAGCAGCACATGCAGTCTTCAGGGTATCGGATCACAGGCCTGCCGGTCTTCGAATCCATTCGGATTACGTCCACAGGGCAAGTGCCAACACAGATACTGCAGCCAATGCAGAGTTCAGCGTCGATCCGCTCGATAGACATCTCGTCACCCCTCCCTACGGCTGTTCGCCCAGAAATCGCTGGGGGTAGCGTTCAGAGTAAGACGTACCTGGGTTGGGCCACCAATTCTCCGGGATAGGTATCCGGACCGCCTTCATCCGGCCCTGCGTTTCTTCCAGTCTAACCCACGCCAGCCAGAAGGGGTCCTCCCGTCGCGGATAGTCTTCTCTGTAGTGTTGGCCACGGCTCTCTGCCCGGAACATTGAAGCCCTCAATGTCATCTCGGCGTTGAGAACCATATTTCGAGTCTCGTGCGCGAGGCGAAGCTCGTGACTGTCCCGTGCAGTGAGTTTGGGCACGAGATCATCGCGGAGAAACTCCACAATCGTCAGTGCAGCCTGCAACCGCTTCTCATGTTTGATCGAGAGGATGAAATACGGGAACATCGTATTCTGGAGCAGCTGGGTTACCCAAGCCGGTGTGAATCCACCTATCCGTTCAATCGGACCGCGGAGGACTTTCACTGCGGAGGCCAACTCCCCGTCGCTCACAAAGGTTCGCCGCGCCGCCAACGCGTATCCCGCCGCGCCTCTACCCGCCCTGGCGCCGGTAACCGCCGATCCAGTGAGACCGAAGCCACGGGCCGTGTGAACACTGCCTACATATCGTGTACCACAGCACTCTCCAGCTACATAGAGTCCGGGGACAGATGTCGCACAGTCTCTGTCAACAGGCCAGACACCTGAGGTCATAGAATCGGAAGAACCGGCGCCCGCGCCACCAGCGAGTTCGATCTTCGCTCCTGGTTTGGTCAACGCCGTCCTTCTGATCATCAGATCGCTGCCCTCTGACAGAAGCACAGCCTCCCTGATAGCGCCGATGTCCTCTTCAGTAGCTGTTTCCAAATTCCAGAAGATGGGGCCCTTCCCTTGATGGATGGCGTTATCCATAGCAAGGTCCCAGAAGCCGACGTTATCCACATTGCGTAGCTCTACGTTTCCTCCCTCGGCGTCCGTGAAGCGAGGATACCCAACGAAGCTTCCATAGGACCGCCACTGGGGATAGGCGGCGAGAGTCACGAACTTGGAGGGGAATTCCTTGCCCGTAACCCCGGCTCCTGCCCGGTAAGCCATGGCAACCCCATCACCCGTCAAGGAAGAGATGCCTGAACCTACCGGCTTGAGACTACTAGCCCCTGTACTGACGACCGTTGCCTTTGCTTTGAAGACAAAGATTCGGTCATCGTCTAGTGAGAAGCCGATGGCACCGACAACACCCTGATCACTAGTGAGCAGATCCGTGACCATCACTCTGGAGAGAGTCCTGATCCCACAGGCTCCGACCTGCCTGGCCAGTACCCGGAAGTTGCCTCTGCGGATGAACACCTGCCCGAACATGGCGCGCATACCAGAGGAATCCTTCATGTCGAGAGGCTGGTACTGCTCTCCGATAGCGCCATCGCCGGCGGGAAAATCGACACCCCAAGCGAGCAGATCCTGATACGTCCCAAGCGAATCCTTCAGGATCGTCTCCGTCCAATCGCGGTCGTTAAGATACTCCCCGTTTCTGGCGACGGCCCTCATGGCCAACTCCAGATCGTGACCCCACTCCGGATTGAACACCATGTAGCCGGCACCGGCAGCTGCGGTGCCTCCTGACTTACCCACCGATGCCTTGTCGACTAAGACAACGTCAACTCCGCGATCCTTGGCCTTAAGAGCTGCAAAACAGCCGGCAATTCCACCACCGATAACCAGGACTTCGGTCTCGATAACAGTCTCCGCAGCCATGAACACTCCTCCACAACCCCTGTGGCAAGGACATGAGCCTGCGCGGCAAACCCGGCAGGCTCACAGACGAGCCGCTCTTCGACCTTTACTGCACTCTCCTCGCCACGCTACGCTCGTCGTCTATCCGATGCTGTGTGAACGAGCCGGTTGAGCGCAGCTCCAGACACATCCACGGCCGTTGCGCCGCCGTCAACCGGTATGACTGCCGTAGTGACGAAGCCCGCGTCATCGCTCGCAAGGAAACTGCACAGACCCGCCAATTCTTCCGGACCGGCCACGCGGCGAAGTGGAGTGTCCTGACAGAACGCAGTGAGCACACTCTCGACCTCCAGACCACAGATCTCGGCAAACGAGGTCATGTTGCCCACAAGCATCTCAGTCTTCGTGGAAGCGGGACATACCACGTTGCAGCGCACCTTGTTGACCCCGTAGTCCACAGCCACCTGCTTTGACAGGCTGATCAGGCCGCCTTTCGAAGCGCAGTATGCGGGCTGCCCCGGGACGCCGAGAAGCCCGGCTACCGAGGAAACGTTCACGATAGATCCTCCGCCTGCTTCGATCATATGAGGTATCGCTGCCTTCATCATGAGAAACGGCCCGGTAAGGTTCACTTGCACCACACGCGTCCACAGAGCGGGGTCTAGATCAACCACCCCGCCGACGGGCTCCAGTATTCCCGCATTGTTCACGAGGACGTGCAGGCCTTGGCCAAAAGCGAGGGCCGTGCGAATGATTCCATCTACGTCGGCCGGATCGGTCACGTCGGCCACACATGTCGCCACCCTCTCTGCGGGTAAGGAAGCCGCCGTTGTTTCGAGCGCCTCGTACCATGGTCCGGCGACACACACACTGGCACCATCGGCAACCAAGCGTCCTGCGATCGCTCTGCCGATGCCCGTTCCACCTCCAGTGACGATGGCTACCTTGCCCTCCAATTTCACGATGCTACCTCCGGTCTCGCGGTCTCGGAGATTCAGCGCGTTGCCGGCGCTTCTGCGCGGTCGTCCATAGTCTCGGCTAAGAGAGCGTCTCGAGGTGGGGGCTCGAACTCTCCATCATTGACTTGAACGTCTCCAGCTTCGTTTCGTACTGCTCGTGGTTATACGCGCGCGGATCGAAATTCTCCCATTCGATCATCAACACCGGTATGCCCAGTTCTTTCAGAATCGCTTCTCGGACTATCATCACATCCGCTACGACATACCTACACCCTGGATGATAATGGCAGAACACCCCGTCAACCCTGAGATTCCTACACATGTTCAGGATGATGTCTAGCCTTCCTCCCAGCGGCTGCGTGAACGGCCCGTTAAGATGTTGCACGATCGCCCAATAGGGATCGCCCAATTCCCGAACGTCTCCAGCCGCGCCGCCCTGAGGCGCCCCCTCGAAGTCACAGGCCACTATGGCCACCCCCATCTGATTCGCCACATGCTCCCAGCGCGGATCGGCGTGGTGATGAGGGAACATGCCTAGAACACGGGGTGCGCCCTTGGAGGTGGCTCCGATTCCTTGGCGGGTCCGCTCCAGCAGTTCCTCATGCAGGGTATCGAGGGCGTCGACCAACTCAACGAAGCCGTCCGCGGTGGCCGGGATCAAGTCCAGAGCCATCAGCAGGGTCAGATGAGCGGATCGGAAGGGGATGGGGTCGCTCATTTGGACCAGGGTCTTCAGCCTGCCGACCGCATCCTCGAAAGCCTTCCGCTCTTCCAACACCTTCCACAGCATGTCGTCGGTTATCCTACAGCCGGTCACCTCGTGGATCCGCTCGACGGCCGCCCGCATGCTCTTGGCGGCGAAGGAGATGACCCGGGTGGAATCGGGGTACTCCCACAGCTCCCGGTCCTGGCAGGCATCCACATAGCAGGCGGGGATACCGTAGACCTCTTCCAAGAGCTCGTTCACCTTGGGACTGGTCTCGCAGGCGAACCCGGTGGTGATGGTCAGGTCCGGCTTGGGGATCAGGCCCAGGCTGATGAGGCCCACCCGGCTCTTCACCATGCCGCAATGAGCAACGGCGCCGCTCTTAAGCCACTGTCTCTCAGCCGCCTCAAGGATGGGTACGTACTTGTCGAACAGCCCGCCCAGGATGGCCATGAAGGTGAAATTGGGGTCTATCCATCCCGCGTCATCATAGTTGTCCATGAGGGCAGAACCCAGAATGTCCATTCCAGGGGCCATGCAGGAGTGGACAACCCTAGTCCTGCCGTCCTCTCTCATCAGCACCGTGTTGCACAGGTCCTTGACCAGAATGCGCATGATCTTGCGGACACCCAGTAGATCCAGGTCGTAGAAGGTGGTCATCCTGTCCTTGGCCCGTTCCAGGTCTTGGTCGCTCAACCCCAGCCGGTCGAAGACCTCCTGGACGCGGGGCTGCTGCGTCCGTCTTTCCTTCTCTTCGAACCCACACATCTCCAGGAACTCAAGCATCGATCGGTCCTCCTACCAGGGTCTCGACGAAGGCCTCCAGCCTGGTCTTAAGCGGGCCCGAATCCAGGGCGTGGTAGTCCGACTCCACCATGAGCATGGGAATGCCGTCTGGGCGCAGTCCCCTCTCGAAGAAGTAGGCCTCCTCGTCGTAGAACTCACAGCACAGGAGCTGATACCAAAGGACTCCGGAGACGTCGAACTCCCGGATCAGCTGCTTCACGAACTCCAGCCTCTTTCTGGTCGAGCCTCTCATGAACGCGGCCGGTCTCTTGTCGATCAGGTATCCCCGGGCCAGCGCATCCAGGGGATCCCCCGTAGCGTCGATGCGGTGCCAGTAGTCTCGGACGCCCTCGAAGACCTCCTCGACCACCAGGTCGGCGCCGGCGGCGGCCACCGCCTTCAGCACGTCGTGGTCGCCGAAGGCCAGGTTGGGACCGGTAAGTAGGACCCGGGGGCGTTTGCCCTGCCGGTGGGCGGGGGTGCGGGGGACGTCCGCCGGGGGAGCGTCTGGGGGGGGAGCCGAAACTTCCCTTAGGGGCAATCCTTGATAGACCGCCTCCAGAAGATCTGCCATGGCCACCGGATCGGCGTACAGGGAGGCGTGATTCAGCCTCATGAACTCCAGGGAGCTCAGGGGCGGATGGGGTGAGCGGCGGGTCAGGCTCAGAGCCTCAAAAAGGGCCCGCAGCCGGTTGTAGACAGCGATGGCCTCGGTGAGGGCCGCATCGGTGATGGTAGTGCCGGTGAGGGCCTCCAGCCGCTCTTTGAGGGCCCCCAGCCGGTCGCGGAAGTACTGCAGCTCGAAGTCCTTGTCGTGCTCGTAGGGAACCCCCAGCTTAAACACCTGCGGGCCCCGGTAGTACTCCCACACATCGCCTATCTTCTTCATGTGCTGGCAGGTGGAGGGGACCACCAGCAGATCCAGACTGCTGTAGAAGGGGTTGGTGTCGAGCAGCATCTCCCCGACTTGGGCTCGGGCAAACGGACAGATCACACCGGGCAGGATGGAGAGCCCTTGGTCGGCGGCCTTTGCCTCTCCCCCGTGGGAGAGGCAAAGGGGTATGGCCCCCGAGGCATAGATCATCTCTTCCGGGACGTAGCCGCCGGGGAGGTAGCCGACCACTTTCCTACCGGTGTGGCCCGCCCTCTCTACATCCTCCCCCCTGCTGCGCAGTAGCGCATCGACCCGGTCGCTGATCATAGTGCCTCCTTCTGGGAAGTCGGTCGGTCACCAGCGCCGTCTTCCCCTCTAATGTCCGCATTGTGCCTCGTACGGTTGGAGCATTAGCCACTCCAAGCCCGGCCGAACATCACCTACTTAAGCCACTCAAACTCGAGAACGCCCTTGTTGTAGGCCGTAACCATGGCCGGAGGCTCAGCGCAGTGATTATTGCCGTAGACTTCCTCGTAAGCTCCCCATGTGGCCGGCCCGTAGGAGCCATCAAAGCCTTCACACGCCCCACTGTCGATTGCGGCAACCACATCCACGGTCTCGATACTCTGCGCAGCCTCAATCGCAGAGACGATGGCCGAGCATGCATCCAAGAGATGCAGACTATCAAACTCGAAGCTGGCTCCCGTCGCCAGAACCATCTCACGGAGTCTTTGCACCCTAGGAATCATCTTGTCACTCATAACCTCTGGGCCGGAGGCCAGAATATCGTAGGCCCACTCGGGCGCGAGCATGGCATTAATAACGTTGGCATCGCCCGGCACAGACGGGCTGAAAATGGGTCCCTCGAAGCCAAGCTCACGCGACTGGTTGATAATGGCGGACGTGCACGGCGGTATCCCAAAAATCATGTCAATGGCATCCGGATTCGTTGCCAGCGCCTTGTTGAGTATGGAGTAGAAGTCAAAACTCGGCTGCGGGTACACCTCCCAGTACACAATCTCAATACCACGTTCGGCGTAGACTGCTTTGGTCATTTCTTCAAATGTCACGGCACCAGGGTCATCAGGGGTGATGACCGCAACCTTCTTAATCTCAGGGTACTTGGCAAGAGCGTATTCATAGAAGGGCTCCATCAATGTGAAGCTTGAGAAACTGAAGAACATATAGGGGTTCTCCGGATTGGTTTCGGCCGCACCGGCACCGGCGGACTTCACCCGCATAATCTTGTTTTCTTCGCAGGTCTGCGCAATGGCCAGATTTATCGGCATAAACATCGGCGGGACAACGTACTTGACGCCGTCACCAATGAGCTTACTGATGGCCGTCATACCACCGGCGGTGGTCGACTGATCATCATACATGGTGAGCTCGATGGTATAGTGGGTGTCGCCCACCGTGCATCCGCCCTCCTCGTTGAGTATTTCCTGGGTAGGGCCTACCGAGTCATACATGGCCTTGAAGGCCGTAGCCAAGTCTCCCGAGACAGAGCTAATCGCTCCGATTTTGAGAACATCCTCTTTGGCGACTGTCATGGTCGTTTCGCTACCCGGGGCAGAGGTGGTCTCGGAACTAGGCGCGGATGTAGTCTCGGTACTCACCGCCGAAGTGGTCTCTGCAGGCGCGGCGGTCGTAGTCGTTCCCTCATCCCCACCGCATGCAGCCACGACAAATACGACACTCAGCATCAGAATGATAAGCCCACCTATGAAAGAACGCCTCTTCATCGAACCCCCCTAGCACTATGGACTGAATTGAACTGCAGACTAACCTGAAATCAAGCCAATAAGACCCCCTTCCAAGTCACAGACTAACCGCAAAGGCACGGCACAACACTACTACTGGGGCACTTGTTGCAGGCACAGCCGTTGAGTTCAGTGCATGTCTGCTTGCGTACCCTATCCCCAGTGCCCTGATGGTCATATCTGCCGCGGATACTACTCCGCCCGAGCTGCCCGTTTGCTCGACTGAGCCCCAGAGAGAAGGCAGTGGGAGAAGCCTGCAAAAACGAACCGAGACGAAAAAGAGAACCCAATCAATGAGAAACGGAGCGCAGTATCCACGACAGGGCCACGTTCAATCGACCCCAGGTCCCGGGAGATACTGCGCAAGGAGTTCACAGTCGATCGACAACCAGCCCCCTGCCACACGCCCTCACGTACGCCAGTAAGTAGTGTTCAGGACCATATCAACCGCCCCTAAAGATTGTCAAATTCCTCTTAGGCGCAGCCACCGGCACTACAACGACGGCCTAACCGCGCGAAACCCTCCTCTGACACTGTCTGGACCTGCCCCTTGATCGTCACAAACTCCGGCCTGGATTACACTGCGGAAGACTCCTGACCCTATCTCCGGGTTCAATCCAGAGTCAGGTCTCGTCGGTACTCGTCTTGCCCAGGTAGTTGACGACAAGCAAGGCGGCATCGTCGTCGAGCTCACCTCCGGCGAAGAGAAGAGCCTCATCCAGCAACAGGCCGGGAAGCGCCTCTACCTCCTCGTGTCGTCTTCGCTCAAGGACCTCGGCCAGCCTCTTCTCCTCGAAGAACATCCCGTCTCGACGTGCTTCCGTGATGCCGTCCGTGTAGAGCAGCAGATGGCTCCCCTCTGGTATATCGATCTCCCTGTCCCGGTAACGAGCGTCGGCCAATACACCGAGAGGGAAGCTCGCCGACTCGAGAAGGCGGGTGCGGCCATCTGTATCGAGCAACGGAGGCGGATGACCGGCCGACGAATAGGTGAAAGTTCCGTCTTCCAGATCAAGGAACCCTAAGAACACGCTGACAAAACCAGACAGGTTCTTCTTCACCAGAAGTCTATTGGCCTCCCTGAGCACGAGATGGGGCCGACAGAACTGGTGGGTGAAAGCGTGGATCGTGTCCTTCACCAGCATCGCCAAACGGGCCGCTTCGATCCCGTGTCCCGATACATCGCCTATGAGGAGGGCGATGCGACCGTCCTTGGCTTCAAAGACGTCGTAGAAGTCGCCGCCGATCTGGGCTTCTCTGGTGGCAGACCGATACAAATGAGCGAACTTCACCCCTGGAAGCTGCTGCGGTATATCCAGCAGAGCCGCCTGTAACCGCTGGAACAGGGTACGCTGGTCTTCCAAGAGGCGGGCTGCCTCCTTTTGCGCCATCTGCAGTTCTTCGTTCTGCGCCTTGAGTTCCTCGGAGGCTTCATGGAGACGCTCCTCCACCTGTTTGCGCTCGGTGATGTCGGTGAAGATGACGGCAAACTGACCTGGCTGCGGCCGGTACGCCACTACGTCGTAGTAGCGACCAAGACCCTGGTTGTAATCCTCGAAGCGAACGGGTTGACCGGTGAGGGCCACGTGCCCATACTTCTCCATCCAGGAGGGCTCCAACCCAGGCAAGATGTCCTGCGCGCTTCTGCCCACAACGTGCTCGGCTTTGAGACCGGTGATCCTCTCGAAGGCGGGGTTCACCTCCAGGAATCGGTAGTCCCACGGAACGCCCGCTTCGTCGAGGACGATCTCGTGCACCGCATGGCCGGCGGTCATCTCTGTGAAGAGCTGGCGATACCTTCTTTCCTCCTCACTGAGTTTCTCGAACGCCTCCTCCAGTTGGCTCCTTTGCCTGCGAGTCTCCAAGAGCAGGGCGAGAGAACCGGCGAAGTTGGCAAGGAAGGGTCCATAAGGTTCAAAGAGGACCGGGTCCCCGATCTCAAGAACGATCTGGCCATAACAGCCATGAATGGTTTCCAGGGAGAATCGGGTCATCGTCTTGCTGGGAGAATCGGTGATTGAGTCCCCCGCGTGGTCGCTCTCAGAAGCCGGGCAAGGTTGACCGCACGGGTCGATTCGGGGGTCAGAGAGGCAGAGTTCCCCTGCCGAGACGCCGGGGATATCCTCGAGTGCACCTGCTAGGAACTCGCCCAGCTTCCCAACGGTGGGGAGGGTCTGCAGGACATTGTGGGTGGCAAGGAGCCAGCCCAGGACCCGAGGATCTGGCAGCCGCCTCTCCTCACCGTCTTCCCCCACACGTCACCTCCGCCGGCCGGCGGCCAGGAACTCATCCGGCGCGACGTAGAAGGGGTTCCTGACCAATTGGCCCCGCGAGATCATGACCGGATGCACTCGCAGGACGTCGAGAATGGTCCGCCCATCAAACAGATTGACGTCGTACTGGCAAACAGTGGTCACCGGCGCCGTCTCCAAGACCTTGTTAAGGAGAGCCTCGTACTCGATCAGACGGTCTGAGCCGGGGATCCCGCGTACCGCCCAGGAGGCCTCTCCGGTCGCCCGCACCGCCGGGTAGTGTCGCGCCACGGAATCGCTGTAGAGTTCACGCCAGAATTCGAACATCTGCTCGGGCCTGAACTCGCCCCCCGGGCAGTAGACCGGCTCCGCTTCGGTGACGGTGAAACGGTTGGAATCAGCTCCGGCGGGTAACTCCACCCCCAAGTCCGAAAGCCAGTCCAGTACCTCACCGGGTCTCATCACATCAGTGAGATAGAGCACCTTCTCGCCATCCCTGAGACCTGCTTCCAGAAATTTCGACATGAGGTCTCTGCGCTCTTCTTCACTCTCGTAGATGAGACAGACATGGGCGCCCGCCGGGAAGCGCTCCCCGGTGAAACCCATATCCATCAGCGGTCGCTCTGCGTCCACCTGGAACCTCCTCGGGACGTGCGCCGGCCGGGGTTCCCTTTGAGACTCGACCATCCGAGCCCGGCCTCCCCGGCCAAGCCTTCTATCGCTCGTATGTGCCCCCTGACCCGCATGCACAAACCAACCGCTCCCCAACCGCTCCCGTTTGGGTTTCTCCCCGCCGCCTGCTGGGAATCAGAAGGACACTTTGGAGGCGCGAGTACGGGAGAATGGAGGGTCTCTTATGAACTTGACTGAAGGTGCGATCGACGGAATCCCACTCATAGTGATCGAGGGCGATCTTGACCAATCATCGAAGCAGGCCGCCCGCGACGCGGTGAACGAAGCGCTAACCGGTCCCTTCCCGTCCCAGAGTCTGCTGATAGACCTGACCGACTGCGCATTCCTCGACAGCGGCGGGCTGAGCGTTCTGTTGTCGGCGCTGGGACAAATACCCCCCGATGGTTGGCTGGGGATAATCGGCGCCTCGGCAGGCACGAACCGAGTGCTGACCTTCACCGGATTCCTCGACCACGAGAGAGTCCGTTTCTTCTCCTCTCCCAGCGACGCAGCGGCTTCGCTCGCTCGGGAGAAACGCTTGTTCCAGGCCTAGGCCTCACCGTCGGGACAGGCGGACGCGTTGGTGAGGTCCGCTCGACCCTTGCTCCGTCCGTCTAATCAAGTATGCCTTGGGGGCACTCTGTCCCTCGTCGACCCTTTGAGGCGACCCAGTAACCGCGCGTTGATGGCCACAACGATCGTGCTCGCCGACATGAGCGCCGCCCCCACGGCCGGGCTGAGGACGACACCGGCTCCCGCTGCCGCGCCGGCGGCAAGGGGGATGGCGATCACGTTGTAACCCGTAGCCCAACCCAGGTTCTGAACCATCTTCTTCCAGGTGGCCCGGGCGAGGGAGAACAGATCGAGGACGTTACGGGGATCGTTCTTGACCAGGACGATATCGGCCGACTCGATGGCCACGTCGGTCCCTGCCCCGATGGCTACTCCCACGTCGGCCTGGGCCAGAGCAGGGGCGTCGTTCACCCCGTCTCCCACCATGCCTACCAACAGTCCCTTTTGCTGCAGTTCCCTCACACGCTCCGCTTTTTCCTCGGGAAGGACCCCGGCGTAGTACTCGTCAAGACCGAGTTCACTCGCCACCCAACCGGCCACGTCTTCGTTGTCCCCAGTGAGCATGATGGTCTTGATACCCAGGCGTTGGAGCCCCCTCACGGCCTCTCGAGACTCAGCCCGCACCACATCGCCCAGTCCCAAAGCGCCGAGGGGCTCCCCGTCGCCCAGCAGGTAGACAACAGTGAGAGGCCGGCCGGCCCTGTCGATCGACGGTGCTTCGATGCCCTGTTCCATGAGATAGCTCGGACCCACCACGCTCATCCGCCTCCCGTCAACCGTGGCCTCTATGCCCTTGCCGGGGATCGAAGAAAAGTCTTCCGTAGCGAGAAGCTCTAGCTCTCGCTCCTCAGCAGAGCGAACGATCCCCTGGGCGATGGGATGTTCTGAGCGGCTCTCCAGCGAGGCGGCCATAACCAGAATCTCGTCCCGCTCCCGACCATCGAAGGCCCACACCTCACTCACCCCAAACCGGCCTTCAGTCAGAGTGCCTGTCTTGTCGAACACTACCGCGTCGACCTTGCGCGAGCGCTCGAAGGCGCTGCGGTCTCTGATGAGCAGGCCACGTTTCGCCCCCAGCGACGTAGAGACCGCCACCACCAGGGGGATGGCCAAACCCAGAGCGTGAGGGCAGGTGATCACCATTACGGTGATGCTGCGCCCAAGAGAGAACTCGAAACTGCTACCCAGTGCCAGCCATACGATGAGCGTCACGGCACCCACGGTGAGAGCGACGAGAGTGAGCACAAAGGCGGCCCGATCCGCCAGGTTCTGACCATGGGACTTGCTTTCTTGGGCCCGCCGCACAAGATCGATGACTCGGGCAAGGTAGGTGTCTGTACCCATCTTCTCGACGGTGACCTCCAAGGAGCCTTCACCGTTTATCGATCCGCCGATAACAGTGTCGCCTTCCTGTTTCTCGACGGGTGTCGACTCCCCGGTGAGCATGGCCTCATTCAAGGAACTGCCCCCCTTGACCACCCGCCCGTCGATGGGGACCTTCTCCCCCGGCCTAACGAGCACCCGGTTGCCGGGCTCAAGCTCCGCCAGAGGCACGTCGGTCACACCGCCATCCTCGGCCAAGAGGTGGGCTTCGTCCGGCATCAGCCGGGCGAGTTCCTCCAGCGCCCGCGAGGCACCCATGACCGATTTCATCTCCAACCAGTGGCCAAGGAGCATAACGTCCACAAGGGTAGCCAGTTCCCAGAAGAAGACGTCGCCCTCCACACCGATGACCACGGCTGCGCTGTACGCGAAGGCCGCAGTGATGGCAACGGCGATCAGGGTCATCATGGCCGGTCGCCACTCTCGTAGTTCCTTGACGGCACCTTTCAGGAAGGGAAGACCTCCCCAGCCGTACACGAACGCACTCAAGGCGAGCAGCACGTATCGGTCTCCGGGAAAAGCCAAAGCTTCCAGGTGGAGGGTTCTCTGGATGAGCGGCGACAGCAGGAGGACAGGGACGGTGATGACCAGCGAGACCCAGAACCGCCTGCGGAAATCCGCCACCATCATCTGATGATGTGCGGCATGCCCGCCGGTCGCGGTGCGGCTCCCGGGAGACTGATTCGGCGTCTTCTCGTGCTCGCCGTAGCTCGGGTGTTCCATCTGCCTAAAGCACGTTACCCATCGAAGGACTCCGGTACCGATGATCAACGAGGTTCATCACCCAAAGGCGTACCCACATAGTCAACCGCTTAGGCCCCCTGGCCGGCAGATGGTTGCCACAGCAGCAGGTGGTTGCCACAGCAGCAGGTGGTTCCCACGACAGCAGGTGGTTCCCACGGAGCGGACGCCGTCGGGGGTCTGTGACTCGATCGTTACGCGAGTGTCACCGACCCGTGAAATCCGGGCGGCATTTTGGCTTCAGCTCAAGGCCTTAATCGGCGAAATGAAGGGAGACCACACATGAACATGGACAATCCAAGACAACGCCGAGGTCGGCGGCGACTCTTCATCCTGAGCGGGTTTCTCGCGCTCACCGTCATGACGGCCGCCGTAGCCGTCGCTTGGGCGGACGAGGCAGTCGTAGCCAATGATGGATCACTCTCGACCGTTGCACCGGCGGGTACGGACCCGGCACAGTCTGCCGACGAAACTCGGGGAACTCCTTCCTCGGGGAAAGCTGAGGCCGACTCCGATAACCAGGCAGCCATCCCGACGACCACGACGGCGGCCGAGATGGACCGGCCGCCGGCCCCCACTGAAGCTCCCGTTCAAGCAGAGGCATCGAAGAGTGCGCCGGCCAAGGAGAAGACCGTCAAGGTGAAGATCTACTTCACGCAGGGCGAGAAGCTGACCCCCATCTTCAGGGAGATCGCGGGGACGGACATGGTCGGCACAGCGGCCCTGAGTCAGTTGCTCAAAGGCCCGGATGACCCCGAGAACGCATCAGGCCTCCTCTCCGCCATCCCCCAGGGGACGGCCTTGCGGAGCCTCTCGGTGAAGAACGGTCTGGCCGTTGTGGATCTCAGTGCGGACTTCGTCTCGGGAGGAGGGTCATCCTCCATGTATCTCCGCTTGGGTCAGCTTGTCTACACGCTGACCGAATTCCAGACTGTCGACAGGGTCAAGATCCGGATCGACGGCAGCGACCTGCGCGTGCTGGGTGGTGAAGGGCTGCTGGTCGGTGACTCTATAAGCCGCACCCAGTACGACGGTCTGGTTAGGGGCTCCACCGAAGATGGTCCGGGGACGAGCGCCCCTAAGACCTCGTCCTTCAAAGTCTACTTCGTGACCCAGGAGAGGCTGGCTCCGCAGACGCGGACCGTGCCCTTCACTCCCGCCATAGGTAAGACCGCCCTCATGAACCTGCTGGCCGGCCCGTCATCCGCGGAGCGCGATGGAGGTGCGAACACGGCCGTTCCGTCCAAGGTGAGGGTCAACTCTCTCTCTATCAAGGATAAGGTGGCCACCGTTGACCTGGGCGGACAGTTCGTGACTGGAGGCGGGAGTCAATCCATGTACCTGCGTCTTGGTCAGGTCGTCTACACCCTCACCCAGTTCCCGACGGTGGATAGGGTGCAGTTGAAGGTGGACGGCAAGCTCCTCACCAGCCTTGGTGGTGAAGGACTGCTACTCAAGCAGCCCGTATCTCGAGCGGATTGGGAGAAGCTCATCCAGTAGGAAAGGCTATCAAACGTTCAGACCGAGCGAGTGGATAGCGAACTCGTTGTGACCCAGAAGTTCCGCTTTGGTGAGCCGACCGGAAGCAACGCTGACAATCTCCCGGAACAGCCTCTCGCCCAGCTCATCCACCGTTTCCGTGCCCTCCAGTACGCTTCCCGCGTTCACATCCAGGTTATCGACCATCCGCCGGTACAGGCCGCTGTTGGAGGACACCTTCACCACGGGAGCGGTGGGTGCGCCGAGAGGCGTCCCACGGCCCGTGGTGAACACGATTATCTGCGCCCCACCGGCTATCATCCCGGTGTTGCAGACGGCATCGTGAGCGGGGCTGTCCATGATGACGAGCCCGGACTCGATGGGGCGCTCCGCATAACTGATCACCTGGCGGATGGGAGAAGTGCCGCCCTTGAGGATCGCCCCCAGTGACTTCTCTTCCAGGGTGGTGAGGCCTCCCGCCTTGTTTCCCGGCGAAGGCTCCGAGTTGCGGATATCGACTCCGGCCTTCATCGCCAGCTCCTCGGTCGCCGCCGTGATCTCGTAGATTCGCCGGCGGACCTCAGCGCTCGCGGCTCGTCTGGAGAGCACGTGTTCCGCACCTATCAACTCCGGAGTCTCCGACAAGATGACCGTGCCACCGCCTGCCACTATGCGGTCCGCAGCGGCGCCGACAGCAGGGTTGGCGGTCAGGCCCGAGAGAGTGTCCGAGCCTCCGCAGTTGGTGCCCACGATCAACGCCGAGATATCGGTCGGCTCTCGCTCATCCTGGGCGATCTCGGCCACCAGCCTGGCGGCGAGGTCCTTGCCCTTCTGCACGGCGCCTCTCGTGCCGCCTTCAGCCTGGATGCTCAACAGCTCGCAGCGCCGGTTTGCCAACATGGCGCCCGAGACGACCTCGGGCGTGATGAGCTCACAGCCCAGCCCGACAAGCAATACCCCGCCGACATTCGGGTGGCTGCAGACGCCGGCCATCGCCCGAACGATCAAGTCCTTCTCCTCCCCCATGTGACCGCAGCCATGGGGATGGTCGACGGTGACCGTGCCGGGCACCTCCCTCTGTATCATCTGCGCGACAGCCGTGGCGCAGATCACAGTGGGGAAGATCAAGACGTGGTTGCGCGTGCCGACTCGTCCGTCGGGCCGGACGTACCCCAGGAACTTCATCGTAGGTCCCCTCTGCCGCGCAGACCGTCCACGTTGTGAAGATGAACATGCTCTCCCTGACGGATGGCCGATGTCGCCCGGCCGATCTTCTCTCCGTACTTGATGATTTCCTCGCCCTCGCAGATATCCCGAAGCGCGAGCTTATGCCCAAGGAGTACGGAATCTCGAAGCTCTATCCCCACCACCTCTCCGCAGCCGGTCGCACGGACTCGCTCGCCGGGCGCCAGGTCCCTGACGGCCGTAGCTACCGTGTCGTCGGGATGGCAGATGATGGCATCTGTGCCCACGGATCTTCAGACCATGCGGCGCACGATGGCCGCGATATCCTCGGGGGTCGGTTCACGGGGGTTGGGAGGTCGCTGGGCGCTGTTCATCGTTTCCTGGACGATCGTCGGCATGTGCTCCTCCTGGAAGCCGGAATCGGCCAGCCGGGCCGACACACCAAGCTGCGTCAGGAGACCCTCCAACTGGGAGAAGCCATCGTCCCCGAATCCCATAGCCTGGAATATTCGGTCGATCTTGTCCCCCACCGCCGGAGCATTGTAGGCGAGCACTACCGGCAGCGCCATACCCACGGCCTGCCCGTGGGGCATGTGGTAGAGCGCGCACAGCGGCATGGCCAGAGCGTGGCACAGGCCCGCTTTGGAGTTCATGGCGGCGGTCATAGCCATAGTGGCGCCGATCTGCATCTTCTCCCGCAGATCTAGGTCTTCACCGTTGTCGCAGGCTGCCGCGATGTTCCGCGCAAGGAGTTCGATGGCACGCAAGGCGAAAAGCTCCGATGCCGGACTGGCGCCCTTGGATATGTATGACTCCGTGGCATGCACGAGCGCGTCCGTGCCGCTACGGGCAGTGATCTGCCGGGGCATGGACACGGTCATCGTCGGATCAGTCAGAGCCACAGTGGGACAGATCTTGTGGCTGATGACGAGGAATTTCGTCTGCCGGGCCTCATCGATCAGCACCACGCCATCCGATATCTCGCTGCCCGTGCCTGAGGTAGTGGGGATCGCGACCACCTTGATAGAGGGAACCCCCGGCATCTTATCGAAGCCGGCGTAGTCCCGGATATGACCGCCGAACGAGCCGATCACGGCGAGACCCTTGGCCACGTCGATCACGCTCCCGCCACCCACCGCCACGATCGCGTCGAAGCCTTTGAGGTCCAGTCGGGCGACGATGCTGTCGAACAGGTCCACCGTGGGCTCATAGTTCACGGCATCGCAGACCGTGTAAGCGATGGCCGCCTCTCCCAGTGAAGCCAGCACGGGTTCCACCACCCCCAATGAGAGCAGAGACTCATCGGTCAGCACCAACGGTCGGCGGCAGCCGAGCCGGCCGAGCATCTCACCGCTACGACTCGCGAGCCCGCGACCATGCCGCCAGCTCGTGGGGAAATCGAATGCCGGGATCGATTCCAGATCAGTCATGCAGGCACTCCTCTCTATACATGTAGCCGCGACGTTACCCGGCTGTGATGGTGATACCGGTGATCTCTTCCACCCACGTGACCACCTCACTTATGCTGGCACCTTTGCCCGCGCGGTGAGCCGCGGCCCGCCACAGCTGCTGACCGGCGCCGCACAGTGGCGCAGGGATCGCCTGATCGCCGGCCATCCTCATGGCGATGCCGATGTCTTTGACCATCAACTCCAGCTTGAAGGCGTCATCGAACTTGCGGTTGGTGATACGCTGCTTTATCTGGGTCTGGCTGATCCAGGACATGCCGGTCGAGACGTTGAGCACGTCGGTCATCACGTTAGGATCGAGCCCAAGCGCTGTACCTACGGCCAAGCCTTCCGCAGTGGCCATGAACGTCATGGCCGTGATCATATTGTTGAGACACTTCATGGTGTGCCCGGCCCCGATACCACCCAAGCGAAATACCTGCTTCCCCATGGCCTCAAAGAGCGGCATCACCCGGTCCAGGTCCGCGGCCTCGCCTCCCGCCATGAAGACCAGTTCTCCCGTCTCGGCGCCGATCTTGGCACCCGAAACAGGGGCGTCCACCATAGCCACGCCGGCGCCGGCCAACGTCTGTGCCGTCTCAAGAGTGAGCCAAGGCTCGGAAGAAGAGGTATCCAGCAGAAGCGCGCCCTCGCGGAAGCCGTGGATCAAACCATCTTGACCCAGAGCGACTTCCTGCACGTACCGGCCGGAGGGCAACATACACACCACGATCTCAGACGCCCCGGCCACCTCTGCAGGCGACTGTGCCACTCTGACCCCGGCAATCGTGTCGACCGCCTTTTCAACCGCGGCCGGGTCGATATCAAAGACGGTGAGAGGGTAGCCCGCCTGCGAGAGGTTCAGCGCCATGGGTAGACCCATGACGCCCAGGCCGACGAATCCTAGGTGGGGATTGCTCATCGAGATCCTCCTTCACTTGTCGCGATCAGGGCTTGCCGGTAGTCCGTCTTCCTGCTGCCGGCGCAACCGGCACTCAAAGGACGACCCGTCGATATCCACGTCGTCGTAGGTCACGACGCCGTCTTTCGCCACCGGCCTCATTACCCGCACGTGGTGAGCCAGACCGATAGGCAACTGGCGGTTCAAAACGCTGTCGCGAGCCGGTGATAGACGTCCGAAGACCGTGTAGCCGCCCTCCCCATCGAGCGTGTCGCCGGGCACGAGGTCTTTCTTGGCGACCGCGACCACGTCCGCCGTGAAGCTGACAGACGAGCCGGTAGCCTCGCGACGCAACGCCGCCGAGGCGACACTGATGCCGAGTTCGAACCCGATCATGTGGAAAGGCCGGTAGAAGGCACCGTATTCTCCGCTCGGGTCGCACAAGAAGTCGTGCATCTGGAAGAAACGCCGCACCAAAGGCGTCCCCGCCTTGAAGACGACAAAGACTCCCCAGCGCAGGTTGTTCTGGATAGGAGTACCGTCACGTGCCTCGCTGGCCACGATCTCCACGGTGCCGGAGTGTTCCAGGATGCCGCCCTCGGCCGCGGGCTTGAGGACGGTGGGCAAGGCCTCAGGTCCAATCGCCGGAAACTGCAGCCCGCAGTTCTGCGGCCGTAACTCGTTCGCGTTGCAGACCGCACATGCCTCAATGGCCGACTTGGTGGTATCCAGGAAGGAGTTGTACATCTGAGCGCTGTAGCCACCGGTCTCCACCTGCTGAGGCGTGAAACCCATGTGATCCCAGACGGTGTCCGGAGTCGAGTAGCGATACTCGGGCTGAAAGCGCGTGCCCTTCCCGGCGCACACGACCTCGAAGCCGATAGAGCGAGCCCAGTCGACCATCTCACTGATGATGGCCGGCTGATCGCCGTAAGCCATAGAGTAGACCAACCCCTCGCTGTCCGCCTTCCGGCGGAGCGCATAACCCAGCAACGCATCCGTTTCGACGTTGACCATCACCACGTGCTTGCCGGTATCCAACGCGGTCCAAGCGTGATAGGCACCTGGCCCGGTCAGGCCGGTGCACTCCACCACCACATCCAAGTCGGCATTCAGCAGGTGTGCGGCATCGTCCACGATGGCGACCTTCCCCGCGGTAACCAGGTCGTTCACGGCCCCCGGGGAACCGGCGGTGGCAAGCGCTTCGGTGGGCCACCCGGTCGTGAGACAAGCGTCAACGGCCTTCTGCGGGAGGATATCGGCGATGCACGCCACCTGAATGCCCGGAGTCCTCCGGCCTTGGTTGAGGAAAGCCGTGCTGAACGTACCGGCGCCGATCACTCCCACACGCACCGGGTTCCCCTCGGCCCGACGACGCTGCAACAGGGCAAACAGACTCATGATGCGCCTCCAGCCGGCGGTCCCTGCAGCACGGGCCGGGGAGGCGTCGGGGCCTGAGTCCGCGTCTGGGTCCGCACCGGTGGCAACAATAGTCTCATCATCCTCCCCGAATAGCGGTGTCCGCACACATCAGCGCAACGAGGCCGCGGACATCGTCGACATGCTCCAATCGACTCACGGACTCGACTATCTTCTCCAGGTTGTCTTCGGGAAGGGGCTTGCCGCCGTAGCGAACCGCCTCTTCGAATCGTTCCACGATCCTCTCGTTCGAAAGAGGATTACCGGCAAAGCCGCTCGGGATGGGTATCGAGACGTAGTGGGTATCCCCCGCGACGGTCGTGACATCCATGTCCGCCCGTAGGCTGGACCCCTGC
>Ga0209612_1000737_pt1 | contig 31271 bp, 31 predicted proteins | sample BioC12SIPDNA_FD_185746 | JGI IMG/M metagenome (GOLD analysis project Ga0209612, IMG submission 185746) | Anaerobic biogas reactor microbial communites from Washington, USA - Biogas_R1_B C12 SIP DNA (SPAdes) (version 2) | ecosystem: Engineered > Bioreactor > Anaerobic > Unclassified | place...
CTCCGCCACCGCGGCGTCGAGCGCCGCGTGGTCGGTGGCGTCGACGGTGACGCAGCGCACGCCGATCCCTTCGCACAACCGCTGGATGTCGACGGAGGGGCCCTGTTCCCGGTCGGGGCGCAGTCCGCTGCCGGGATGACCCTGGTGGCCGGTCATCGCGGTGGTGCGGTTGTCGAGGATCACGACCATGCCCTCGACGCCGTTGTAGACGGCGTCGATCAGCGGCGTCACACCGGAGTGGAAGAAGGTGGAGTCGCCGATCACCCCGACGGCCGCCTTCTCGCCGAGCGCCGCGTTGAAGCCCGCCATCATGCCGATGCTGGCGCCCATGCACAGGCAACTGTCCATGGCGAGCAGCGGCGGCAGCGCCCCGAGCGTATAGCAGCCGATGTCGCCCATGGGCGCCAACCTGCGCCGGCGCAGCGCCGAGAACACCGAGCGGTGCGAACAGCCCGGGCAGAGCACCGGCGGGCGCACAGGCAGCCCGGGCGCCGGCTTGGGGGGATCCGTCGATCTGGGCGCCGGCGGAAGGACCGGTCTGCGCCGCCGCGGCGGCTTGCGCAGCAGGTAGGGCTCCAGAGCGCGGAACACGACCTCCTGGTCGAGTTCGCCGTCCCAGGGGATCGCCGCCTTGCCGACGACCGGGAGGCCGAGGGCGCGGACCTGCTCTTCGAAGAAGGGGTCCAACTCCTCGACCACAGCGACACGCGAGACCTGCTCGTACAGGCGGACGACCTTGGCGCACGGCAACGGGTGCGACATGCCGAGCTTCAGGAACCAGGCCTTGGGGAACGCCTCGCGGGCGTACGTGTAGGCGACCCCCGAGGCGATGATGCCGAAGTCCGACGTGCCCGCCTCCAGCACGTTGAGCGGGCTCTGCTCCGCGCGCCGCCGCAGCTTCTCCAGGCGCTCGAGCACGAGCCGGTTCCGCAGCCGCGCGAACTGCGGGACCATCACGTACTTGCTGATGTCCCGCGCGTACTCGCGCCGCGGCACGTCGACCGGCACGCGCGGCAGCACCTGCCCGCGGCCGTGGGAGACGCGGGTGGTCGTGCGCAGCAGCACTGGGGTGTCGAACTCCTCGGAGAGGGAGAACGCCTCCGCCATGAAGTCGTAAGCCTCCTGGCTGTCCGCCGGCTCGAGCATGGGGACCTTGGCGAACTTGGCGAAGGCCCGGTTGTCCTGCTCGTTCTGCGACGAGTGCATGCCGGGGTCGTCGGCGCTGACCACCACGAGGCCGGCGTTGACGCCGGTGAGCGAGAGCGTCATGAAGGGGTCGGCAGCGACGTTGAGCCCGACGTGCTTCATGGTGACCATGCTGCGCACGCCGGCGAGCGAGGCTCCGACGGCGGTCTCCAGCGCCACCTTCTCGTTCACGCACCACTGGCTGCGGATGCCCTTCAGCCTCGCGGTCGTCTCGACGATCTCGCTGGAGGGCGTCCCCGGATACCCACAGGCGAAGCCCGCACCGGCGCGCACGGCGCCGTGAGCGATCGCCTCATTCCCGGAGAAGAAGAGCTGACGTTCCATGGGGGAGGCCGATTCTAGCCGAGGCGGCGCGGCGGTCGCCAACCTGTGCATCGGGTGTCGCCGGCGCCCCGACCCGGACCGGAAGGATTCGTGCGGCGCCGCGAGAATACCCGCGCATGCGCGTAGTGCACCCGCTTCACACGAGCCGGACGGCCACTGAGTGAGCCGTCCCGCGCGCAGACGCCCCGACCCGGCCCTTCTGCGAGCGCGCTACCGGACCCTCTTCTTCCTCTGCTTCACCCTGCTGGCGGCGGCGCTGGGCGACCGCGCCGCGGTGGCGCCGGCCATGGCCGGCGTCCTGCTCAGCGTGTACTCGATCCGCGTCGCGAGCACACGCCCTGATGAGCTCGCGCACACCTTCGTGGTCCTCGACTGGGCCTGTCTCGGCATCGCCCTGGCGGTGACGGGCGGCGCCGGCGGCTGGCTGCTGGCGGCGGTACCGTTCCTCGCGTTCGGCCAGGTGGCGGGGGCGCCCCGCGAGCACTGGCCGTTCCTCGTGGGTCCCTCGCTGCTGCTGCCCGTGATCCTGGCGATCGCCGACCCCACGCTCGGCGGCAGCCGGGGCGGCGCACTCGTCCGGATCGCGCTGCTCGTCGCCGGCGGCTGCGTGGCGGCGACCCGCGTGCGCCGACGTCCGGCGCAGCGTCGCCGACGGGAGGCTCATGTCGCCAAGGTCGACCCCGGCACCGGACTGTGGACCGCGGTGCGTCTCCCCGGCTTCCTCGAGCAGGCCGCGGCGAGCGCCCTGGAGCAGCACCAGCCGTGCAGCGTGGTCTACCTGCGGCTGGAGCACTTCGGAGACAGCCGCGACTTCCTCGGCGTCCAGGACAGCGAGGCGCTGGCCCGCGGCGTCGCCCGGCGTGCCGAGCGCCACGCCGGCCGCGACGGACGGGCCTTCCGCGTGTGTCCGGACGGGATCGTGCTGGTCCTCCCGGGCCTCTCGCTCGCCGAAGCCCGTGAGGTCGCCGCGAGCCTCTCCCGCGAGGTGAGCGGCACCCTCATCGCCGGACGCCGCCAGACCCTGGCCACCGGCGCGGCCTCGTTCCCCACCCTGCGCGACATCGAGGACGTCCTCACCGCGGCGCGCGCCGAGGCCCTGCCCGACGCGCCGCCGCCGGTCGTCGTCGGCGGGACTCTGCCGCTGGCGGCGACCCGCTAAGGAGCGGAGTCGCGACAGCCATACTCCCGAGGCTCCGGCCGAGCCGGTGGCCGCACTCATGCCACCAAGGAGACGAAATCGCCAGCGCCGCTGCGGCGACGCTGGCGACTGAGGGCATCCCCGTCGATGTCGGACTACGGTTGCAACCGTTCCTCGGCTGCATCCACGAGAGCTTGGAGCCGCTCCTTGGGTATGACTTGGTCACTGTAGAGCGCCGAGGCGCTTTCCTGCTCGGCGTCGGCAAGGGAGTCATGGGGAGCATCCGGACCCCACGACAACGGCGCTCCCTCGTCATCCGTCTCGGCCGCCGCTGTCACCAAGGGAGTCCGCGCGTCCAGTTTCCAAGCACCGTCTTCGCGGACAAGCCGATACTCCTGAATCACCCACGACTGGCCGCCCGGAACGCCGGCGCTGTCCGGCCCCGTCCACGAATACGCCCACGCCAAGGCCGCCTGACCGTCGTTGCGCATCACGTTCACGGAGAGGACCTCGGTGATGTAGCGCCCGTCGAGCAGCGAATCCGGCTCTGCGTTGTTGTACAACCCGGATTCGATCACGTCCGACATCGCTACATCGTTCACGTGTCTCGCCCGCCAACTCGACGAACAGAACTCGGCGTCGCAGGCCTCCACCCGCCGGTCGATCTCCTGACGCACCGCCTCCGGCAGGATCGCCACCGGAGAAACGTCTTGACCTCGCCCGGTACGGCTTGACACAGCCGGCAAGGCAGCCAAGCGTTCCTCAACTTGGCGGACGGCACTCTGCGGGAGTTGCGACATCTCCGCCTCGGTAGCCTCATAAGCGCGAATGAGCGACTTGATCTCCTTTTCGTCGCGATCGGCCGAGCTCTGTGACGCGAACGCGAGGGCGGCTGCAGCCACCACCGCCACCGCGACCACTGCCAATACCGTCACAGCCGACCGCCCTCTAAGCCAGGGACGTCTCGTCACGAGGACCACCTCCTCCACTCACATATCCACGTACCGACCATGGACATCGTCTCCGCTCCCGGATCACCACCCGATCTTCACGGATCATACACAAGCGTGTTGACCTGAACGAAATTCTTCTTGCGGGTCGGATGAGGCTGTCCCCCTACATTGGGGAATTTGTCTTTGAGATTGATCAGATTGGGATCTCGATACACCTCGCCGGAGGTACGCTCAACTTTACACGTGCCATACGGCATGCTTCCATACCAACTGCGCACATGTCGTCCATAGATCATCCCTGTGTGATAGTAATCGAACGCGCAAGCTCCATCCGGACGATTGTCCACCGAGTGGTGGTAGAAAACTACGTAGCCACCAGACCAGCGATCATCCTCAGTCGGAGCAGCGGAGCAACGGTGGTTCGTGACTCGCCTCCACACATTGCCTTGAGGTGCATAGGAATTGAAGAAGTCCCTGAAGGCCTTCACGTTGACCCAACTTGGTGAGTAGAAGTTGGGGCCTGGAACTGACGCGCCCCAACTATCAGGATCGACCCAAAACGCATCAGCAGCATAGTACCCAACGCGACGGAACGGCACACCGGCACCTTTTCTGTAGGCTAACGAAACCATGCAGGTGCATTTGTCATTCCAGAAATCATTACCGTACATACGGGCGTTGTAGTGGGCCCGCACCCAATCACGCGCATTTTGATGGTGAAAGGCGTAGCTCCTCGCACACGGTGGACTAAGCACAGCGATGCCGGGAATAGTCACTATTATTGCCAAAGCGAGGAACCACGGACCGGAGCGACGCTGGCGCCCAGCACGTTTCTGCCGGGCGGTGCGGGTAAGGATCTTGAAGGGTCTGAGCATAGAGGACGGGATTGCGCTCAAGCAACATTCCATTGTCCACCTCCATGGCGGGAAGTGATCGAGCGTTGCTCTTCGTGAATCAAGCCTAGTTGCGCACTCGGCCTCTTGATGAAGCATACCCCCCCGGCTTGTTGTCAACAGCGCGCATTGCCCTGAGAAGAGAGTACTCGAAGAAGACCTGTGGCGTAGCTACGGAAATGCTCGCAGGCGCTGGTCTGGAACGTCGACCAAGAAAGCGACGAGGAGAGCGGCGGTGGCGGCTCTCGCGGTGATGCGGTGATGGAGGAACGCGCGACCACCAGAGGAACAACGAGGCGCTGCTGGCGAGCCCCGACAAAGCAGCAGCACAAGTTGATGTTTGGACGAGCTCCGGTCGCCACTGGCTACAACCGCCGCTACACGACATGGGCGCTGCGTGTCACAACGCGTGCTCCGAGGGTGCACTGCAGAGAAGAACGACGTGGTCGCAGGCCGCTGTGCGGCCCCGAGCTCTCCCGCAGCTCATGAGGTCTGAGCCACGCCGACACACATCCGCGGCAGGCGTGTGGCGACGGTCACGACGCAGACACCAGAGCGCCAGAGGGAGCTCTTCCTGAAAGCCGATCAGCGCACAGATGCTGACCATGTCGCAGCGTCGGTTTTCGAACGATCGATTCCCGCCAAGCATCGCCGCTTGCGCCCCCAGACGCGCGCCATCATCAAGCCGCGCACACTGTTGCGCCGCCGCCTCCCAATGCACCCCGTCTGCCAGTGAGGCCAAGGCAGGCCCGCCTCCTTCGAGATCTACCTCGTCGCCCGCGAGAGCGGCGGTTCACGCGGTGAGTCCGCCCTCCCGCCCTGCTTGACCGACATTGCTGGCCGCCGGACCGAGCCGCGGTCTGTCTGAGTGTGCTGAACGCACTCGTCGTTCGCCATTGGCGGCGCTCAAGGCCCTGCAAGCACACCTGCCCTCCTTGCCACCGAGCATGGGTTGCGATGGCGGCGGGCAGTGCATCGACGCCCATCCGGCGACCTGGACGAGCGACGAGAAGACCGCCTTCTTGCACAGCACCCGACCAAGCGAGGACAGCGATGCCTGCTTCATCGAGCACGAGCACGTGTCTATAGCACGTCGCGAGACAAAGCACGGCGGCTACGACGCGAAGACCTGGCGCTGGCGGCGCTCTCCGCGGAGAAGCAGGCGGAGTCTCGGAAACGTCGCTTCTCGTTCAATCCGGCGAAGCGGCGGCGTCTCACCGACAACGAAAAGGGGCCCGCCTTGATGCGCTCGCTTACGATGAAGGCCGGAGGGACAACGGGGCGACGTGCAGCGACTGACCGCGGGCGCCTTTCCTCTGGCGCATCGCTGAAGGCTCGAGCACTTCGTCGCGTGGCGGAACCCCAGTGGGCCGAGATCCCCACGTGAGACCAACGAGATCAACCACCCCCGCAAGCGTTTCCAGCGCTTCCATCGATTCGACAGACGATCGCCTGTGCTTCATCCACTCCGTCGAGACACGCTTCAATGCGCTATGGCGCGTCTTCCTCGATACCGTTCGGCTCGATGCCGGACCATTCCGAATCCGCGACGGCACGATGACGCAGCCGATCCCTCCGCGCCCCGTCTTGCGCTCTTCGTTTTCTTGCCACTCCTCGCACATCTCGCTAGTCTTCAGGTGTGGAGATCGACATCACCAGCCGGAGGGTGCCGGAGGGCGTCGCCGTCCAGGTCCGGGTACGGCTCTCGGGGCGTGAGGCCGGCCGGTTGTTCGTGAGCGGTGACGTGCTCATCCAGCTTCCACTGGACGGAGCCCTCCCCGACGACGGGTCGCCCCTTCCCCGCAGCAGCATCTTCCTCAGCGAGCTCAGCGGCCGCCGTGACGGCCTCACCCGTTCGTTCGCGCACAGCGCCGACGCGGAGGCGTTCGCCGCCGTCGTGCGCGCCCAACTCGACACCGCCCTGGAGGCGTCATGACGGACCCCGCCGACACCCTCGCCGCTCAGCTCGCCCCCTACCGGGAGACGCCGGGCATCGCGGCCGCTCTCCTCATCTCCCGCGACGGGTTCGTGGTCGCGGCCGACGCGGAGCCGGACTTCAAGTCCGAGGCCGTGGCCGCGCAGGTGGCCGGCGTCATCGACATCGGCGCCCGGCTCGCCGCCGAGGTCGGTCGGCCGGCCGCCAGGTACATCTCCGTCGACTTCGACGATCTCAACCTGCTGCTGGCCCCGTTCGGTCGGGAACTCATGCTTGTGCTGGCGGGGTCGCCCAGCGTCCTCTCCTGCGAATACCGACTCATCAAGCCCGACGCCTGACCGCTGCAGCCGCCGGACCTACCAAGGAGATCCTCATGGATGACGCGGTCGAACAACTCGACAATCTGGCGCGGAGCATCGGTGCGTGTGTGCGCTGCGACGAACTCGTCGCGAACCGGCTCCGCGCCGTCCCGGGCGGCGGCCATCCGCACTGTGCGGTCATGGTCGTGACGCTCCATCCCGACCCCGCCGACGAGGCGGGCGACGGTCTGGCCGGCGAGGCCCTGGTCGCCGAGCTCGCCGAGTTCATGCCCGCCCTCGCCGAGCACCGCGACCAGGTGTACGTCACGACGCTCGTCAAGTGCGTGCCGCGCAGCGACTGCGCCCTGCGCGCCCCACACTCCGACGAGCTCGGCAACTGCTACCCGTACCTCTCCCGGGAGCTGACTATCACGACCCCGCATTACGTGTTGACTGTCGGAGAGGACGCGACACGCTACCTGCTGGGCCGGCTCTTCAAGGACCGCCCGTACGCACAGGACGACTCGCTCGAGCTGCGCCTGTTCGACAACCCGGCGTTCAAGGTCGTGCCGGTGGCGACGCCGGACGAGCTGCGGGCGCGTGATGCGAAGACCCGCAAGGAGTACACGGAGCGCCTGCGCAAGCTCGCGCAGATCATGGGTCTCTGAGGTCGTCCCGCCGGCGGGCCCCGTCTGCCGGCGCGAACCGCCGGCGCCCGTCAGGGCACCACCACGCGCAGCGCGTGCGGCACGACCCTGCACTCCATCGGCAGGCGCCCGGCCAGCTCGCCGTCGGTCTGCACGAGCACCTCCTTGCCCTGCTCCACCGCGCTGACGTCGGCTCGCTCGGTGCGGAAGTACTCCACCTTGGGGTGCCTGATGTGGGCGTTGATCAGGGCCGCCGCCCAGTACCAGACGGTGCTCACGAACGACTTGTCCTTGAGTACGCAGACGTCGAGGAGGCCGTCACGCATGTCCGCGAGCGGCGTGATGCCGAAGGCCCCGCCGTAGTTCGACGAGTTGCCGAACACGGCGAAGTAACCCTCCACGGTGCGCTCCTCGCTTACGACGCGGATCAGGGCCTCTTCATGAGTGAGATACGTGGCCAGCCCCTGGACGGCGAAGGCCGCCTCCTTGAGCGCCTTCTTCATCGCCGGGTGCAGGGCCGCGACCACTGCGGCGTCCATGCCGACGCCGGCCATGAGGCCGAAGTAGCGGTCGCCCGCCAGGCCGAGGTCGATCCAGGAGACGTGGTCGGCGGTAGTGTCGAGCAGCTTGACGGCGTCCGGCGGGTCGAGAGGGATGCCGAGTTCCATGGCCAGTACGTTGACGGTGCCGGTGGGGATGATCGCCAGCGGGACGTCGCTTCCGGCCAGACCGTTGATGGCCTCGTTGACGGTCCCGTCGCCGCCGAGGACGGCGACGATGTCGAAGCCCGCCTCGACCGCCCTCCGGGCGAGGCCGCTGGCGTCGCCCGCGGCCTCCGTCTCCAGCTTCTCGACGTCGTATCCGAGGCCGCGGAGGGCCGCGAGGATGAGCGGAATGTCGCGCCGATGCCCCCCGCCTCCGGAGTGCGGGTTGATGACCGCGGCGAGACGGGGGCGGACGGCCATCACCACGCCTCTGCCGAATCGCTCCAGCGCGTCAGAGCGGCGTCTCCGCCGGACCGATCTGTGCGGGACGACCGGCGGGTGACGTGCCCTCCCTCCTGCACGCCCTGATCGACGCCACGCCGTGTGTGGTCGTCCGTTTCGGCCTCTGTGTGACGACGTTCGCTCATGTGGGTGTGAGAGTGGGTGACCATGGACGGGTCCGGGCCGCCGACGGCCTTCTGTCGAACAGCTTACACCCGCCGCCTCGCACGGAGAGGCCGTCCTCGCCGTCCGCGGGTCGCGAAGACCGCGGCCAGGGCCATGCCGGCGACGAACCCGCCGATGTGGGCGAAGAACGCGACGCCGGCCTCCGCGGAACCGTACGAGCGCACGCCGCCGAGGCCCTGCAGGGCGAACCAGACGACGAGGAGCACCCAGGCCGGCAGCTCGAGCACCGGCCACACGACGACCAGCGGGATCACCGTGAACACCCGCGCCCGCGGATACAGGACGAGGTACGCGCCGAGCACCCCTGCCACGGCGCCGCTGGCGCCCACGATCGGCACATCGCTCGCGGGCGCCGCGAGCACCTGCGTCGCCGTCGCCGCCATGCCGCAGGCCAGGTAGAACACGAGATAACGCGGCCGCGTCATGGCGTCCTCCACGTTGTTGCCGAAGATCCACAGGTACCACATGTTGAAGACCACATGCAGCCAGCCGGCGTGCACGAACAACGCCGTGATCAGGGTGGCCCACCAGGGGACCCACTCCGAGGGCGCGAGGTCGACGTGCTGCGTGAGCTCGATCGGACGTGCGCCGAACAGCAGGAACCAGCTCTCCGTGGTCAGTCCCCACCGCGGCAGGAGGAGTTGCGCGACGAAGACGGCCGCGTTGGTGGTGATGAGTGCGACCGTGACCACCGGGAAGCGCCGCGTGCGGTTGTCGTCGTACAGCGGGATCATGCCGCCCACGAGTGTACCGGGAGGCCTGCCGACGTGTGAGTCCGGCACGGCGGACCGCGGTGGAAGGACCCTCGTCGGCGGGGGCATTGACGGCCGGCCGCGCCGGAATATACTTCGGATACCGAAATGAATCCGACCCGCATCGAGGATCCCGTAGCGCATCCCGGCGCGCGCGACGTCACCGACGAGCTGGCCCGCCTGCTCCCCCAGCTCGCGGTCGCCCTCTACGAGGCCGTCCCGCACGCCGGCAGAGGCGAGCGGCCGCCCGCTCACGGCGGGCTGACGGGCCGCCAGCTCGAGGCCGTCGTGTACCTCTCCCACCACCGTGGCGTGACGATGGGCGAGTTCGCCGCCGGCCTGCGGATCTCGCCGGCGGCCGCCAGCGAGCTGGCCGCGCGCCTCGTCGCGAGCGGCGTCGCCCGCCGGGAGACCGACGCCCGCGACCGGCGCGTCGTCCGCATCTCTCTCGCCGGGGAGGCCGAGCGTCACGCCGAGGCCATGCACGACATCTGGCAGCGGCGGATCGAGGGAGTCTTCGCCCACTACCCGGACATCGACCCGCGCACCCTGGTCGCGTTCCTCGGCGATCTCACACGGCGACTGAAAGGACGCAGCAGCACATGACCGCCCTCCATCCCGCGGACCCGCCCGACACCAGTCCGGCCGGTCCGGGCCGCAACCCGTGGGCTGCGCTCGCCGTGCTCTGCCTCGGCCTGTTCATGATCCTGCTCGACGGCACGATCGTGAACATCGCGATCCCGCACATCCGCGAGTACTACGACACCGCTTTCAGCAACATCCAGTGGGTCATGAACGCCTACATCCTGGGCTTCGCCGTCCTGCTCGTCACCTTCGGCCGCTTCGGCGACCTCTGGGGCCGACGCCGGTTGTTCGTGAGCGGGATGCTGTTGTTCACCCTCGGCTCCGCCGCCTGCGGCCTGGCGCCCGGCATCTACCCGCTGATCGCCTTTCGCGCCCTCCAGGGTGTGGGCGGCTCGGCGATGATGCCCGCCACCCTGAGCATCATCGCCGAGATGTTCCCGCCCGGCAGGCGCGGCGCCGCCATGGGCATCTGGGGCGGCGTCTCGGGACTGGCGACCGCCATCGGCCCCACGCTGGGAGGCGTCATCGTCCAGTACGCCACCTGGCCCGGCGCCGGGGAGAGCTGGCGCTGGATCTTCCTCGTCAACATCCCGATCGGGATCCTGGGCGTGGTCCTCGCCCTGCGCATCGTCCCCGAGAGCAAGGACCCCGCCGCCGTGGAGTCGCTCGACCTGCCCGGTGTGGCGCTGATCACGGCCTCGCTCTTCTGCCTCACGTTCGCGCTCATCGAGGGCCAGAGCTACGGCTGGCTCTCCGGCACGATCCTCGGGCTCTTCGCCGCGGCCGCAGCGGCCTTCGCGCTCTTCTTCCGCCGCGAGCATCGCGTGCGACAGCCGCTGATCGACTTCTCGCTGTTCCGCGCCCTCGACTTCGCCGCCGGCAACGCGACCGGCCTGCTGCTGAGCGCCGCGATGATGGGCGCCTTCTTCATCATCCCCATCTTCCTGCAGTCGGTGCTCGGCTACAGCGCGGTCAAGGCCGGGTTCGTGATGGCGCCGATGTCGGCGGTCATCATCTTCGCGGCTCCGCTCGCCGGCGTGCTGTCGGACCGCCTGGGGAGCAAGTGGATCGTCGCCGGCGGCATGTTCGTGCTCGCCGCCGGGCTGGCCTGGATGGCCGGCCTGCTGCCGGGGATCGGGAAGATCTCGCCCGACACGTCGCCGGCCGACCTGGTCGTGCCGTTCGCGATCTCGGGCATCGGCATCGGGCTCGCCGTGGCTCCCGTGACCTCCGCGGTGATGGCCACCGCGCCCAGGGAGCGTGTGGGCAACGCCTCCGGCGTCCTCTCCACCATGCGGCAGGTCGGCAGCCTCATGGGCATCGCCATCCTCGGAGCCGTGCTGCAGAACCGCGTCACGGCCGCCGTCACCGAGGGCGTGCGCGCCTCGAGCCAGATCCCTCCGGCGCTCAAGGAGCGGATCGTCGCCGCAGCGGCCGGCGGCTCGGTGCAGCTCGACATCCCCGAGCCGGGTCCGGGCATGCCGGCCACGGCCGTGCAGATGATGAGGGCGCTCTTCATGGGCTGGTTCACCGACGCCATGGCGAGCACCTTCGTCTGGGCCGTGGCGCTGGCCGTCGCCGGCGGGCTCTGCGCCCTGTTGCTGCGCAGCCGCGCCGGCGGACCCGCGCCCCACGGGAGCGGCCCGGGCCACGGGCCGGGTGACGCGCAGACCACGGCGCCCGACGCCGGCGCGCCGACGCCCGCGCGTCGCCCAGGCTGACTACGCCAGTGGGGCGCGCCGCAGGCTCGGGCAAGGAGAAGGATCCCGGAACGGCGAATGACTCGAGGGTCGAAGTGGTATGGTGAGGTCGTCGGAGGAGGTCGGCATGCCCGGGACGACGCAGAGCGCCCCGCCGAGGTTGATCGTGATCCCGCGCCAGCTCGAGGGCTTCTTTTACGAGCGGCTCGCCGAGGAGTTCGCGGGCCGCGACGACGTGCGCGTGGTCGTGGATCGCCGCGTCGGCGAGCGTCGGCGTCCTCGGTGGGGCAGCGGGGCGGGTCCGTTCACGGAGCGTCGCCGCGGGCGCGACCGCCGCGCCCAGCAGCCGGTGTGGTCGCTGCCCGACATGCCCTTCCCGGCCTCCTGACCGGAGCATGCCCCCACCCGGGGGCGGTCAGATCCAGCCGTTCTCGCGGCTCACGATGACGGCCTGCGCACGGTCGACCACGTTGAGCTTGTGGTACACGTTGTGCAGGTGGTTGCGCACCGTGCTCTGGCTGAGGTCGAGGGCCCGCGCCACCTGCTTGTAGGTCTTGCCGCTCGCCAGCAGGCCGAGCACCTCGAGCTCGCGGTCCGTCATCGGATTGGGGATGTCGCCTTTGGGCGGCCCCAGCTCGCCGAGATGCACTCTGACCCGGGCCAGGAGCTCCTTGATGTGGAAGGGCTTGGTGATGTAGTCGGCGGCGCCCTTCTCGAACCCCAGGAGCTTGTCGCTGATCTCCCGCCGCGCGGTGAGGAAGATGATCGGTGAGCGCAGCTCGCACGGCTTCTCGCGCAGCTTCTCGTACACGGTGAAGCCGTCCATGTCCGGCATCATGATGTCGAGGAGGACGAGGTCGGGGAGGAACAGCGCCCCGGTGCGCACCGCCTCGCCGCCGTTGGCCGCCGTCCGCACGTCGTAGCCGTTAGACTGGAGCGCTTCGGCGACGAGCCGCCGGATGTCCGGCTCGTCGTCGACCACGAGGATCCGCTTGGCCATCTCGCTCACTCTCCTGCCGGGGTCGGGGGCCGCGATGCAGGATCGCACCGCCGGAGGACGGGTGGTCGCGTCTCGCCGGACGCCGTCGACGCCCCGTGAGTGCGGGATTCGGTCATCTTCGCCGCCTCCCTCCAACCGGCGTTGGCAGTATCGGCAACCGCGGCATGGAACCTTAGTGCGCCCGCACCGCCCCGCGGCGCGCGGTCGCCGTCGACGCCGCGGGGACGGTCTACCGGATGAGACGGTCGCCGAAGGCGATGAGCAGCAGCACCACCGCGACGGCGACGGCCGATCCCAGCGCGATGTCGCCGTAGCGCCGGGCCCGTAGCGCGTGCACCGTCAGGGCCACCAAGCCGTAGCCGGCGACCAGCAGCCCCGCCACGCCGGCGATCAGGATCACCCAGTCCATGTCAGCATATCGTACACGCCCGCATGCACGGGCAGACCGCGGGCGTCGCAGCCCGGTCCGCCGTGGACGGCCGAGCGGCTCGCCGGTCAGGGCGCCAGCCGCTGCGCGAGGAACTCGAGCGGGTGCACGGCGGCCCGCCGCGCGAGGTCGCCGATCTGCGTGCGGCAGGAGGTCCCCGTGGCGAGGACGGTCGTGTCGGGCGGAGCCGCACGCACGGCCGGGAGCAGCGCCCGCTCGGCCATCGCCACGCTGAGTTCGTAGTGGTCGGCTTCGTAGCCGAACACGCCGGACATGCCGCAGCAGCCCGCGTCGGGGTCGTCGACCTCGAGATCGGGCACGGCCGCGAGCGCCGCCCGTGTGGCCCCGGCGAAGCCGAGCGCCTTCTCGTGGCAGTGACTGTGCAGGAGCGCCCGGCCTCCGGCGCGGAAGCGCACGCGACCCTCCTGCGCGAGGTCGGCCACGAGCGCGAGCCCGGGCCGGCTCGCCGCCGCCAGCGCGTCGAGCCGAGGGTCGCCGGGCAGCAGGCGCGGCCAGTCGTCGCGCACCATTGACAGGCAGGACGGTTCCACGAAGAGGATCTCGACGCCGGCGCACGCCCACGGATGCAGCTTCTCCAGGGCGCGCGCCGCGTCGGCGCGCGCCTTCCCGACGTGCCCGGCGGAGAGCGCCGTGCGCCCACAGCAGCCCGCGTCCACCACACACAGGCGCACTCCGGCCGCCGCGAGGAGGCGGCCCAAGGCCTCGCCTATCCCCGGCTCCTGGTACTGGATGAAGCAGTCGGCGAACAGGACCGCGTCCCCGCCCGGGGACGCGGCGGCCGCTGACGGCGCGCCCAGGCGGCGCGTCAGCGGACGCCGCACGAACCCGGGCAGCGGCCGCCGGTGTGCGACCCCGGCGCGGTCCGCCACGGCGCGCGCGGCCGGGGTACGCGCGATCCTGTTCACGAGGGGGGCGAACGGCGCCGCGACGGCGGCCAACCGCCGGAAGTGCGCGACGGCCAGCGGCAGCACCGGCATCCCATGCCGCGCCCGGACCTCGGCGAGCCACTCCGCCTTGAGGGCGGCCATGTCCACGCCGGCCGGGCACTCGGTCTTGCAGGCCTTGCAGGCGACGCAGGTACCGAGCACCTCGCGGAACTCCCCCTCGCCGATGGCGCCGAGCGGCACGGCGCCGCAGAGCACGCCCTGGAGCGCGTTGGCCCGGGCACGGGTCGACTGCGCCTCGTCGCGCGTGGCTGCGCCGGGCGGGCACATGACGCCGCTGCTCTTCTTGCAGAGCCCGGCGCCGAAGCAGCGCTCCACCGCGGCGCCGAACCCGCCCTCGGCGGCGTACGAGAGGCGTGGCGCCCAGCCGCCGTCGCCGCGATAGTCGGGGCCGAAGCGCAGGTCCTCCGTCAGGGGCGGGCCGTCGACGATCACCCCCGGGTTGAGCAGACCCTTGGGGTCGAAGGCGTCCTTGACGGCGACCATCGCGCCGTAGAGGCTGGGCCCGAGGAGCTGCGGGAGAAGCCAGCTCCGCGAACGCCCGCAGCCGTGTTCGCCCGAGATGACGCCGTGGTACTCGGCCACGAGCCGCGCCACCCCGCGAGCCAGGGCGTCCATCCGGGCGACGCCGGCGACCGTCTTGAGGTCGAGCATCGGTCGCAGGTGCAGACAACCCGCCGAGGCGTGGCCGGTGAAGCTGGCGCGGACACCGTGAGCGGCGACCAGGCGCTCGAGGTCGGCGACGAAGTCCCCCAGGCGGTCCGGAGCGACGGCGGTGTCCTCGACGAACGCCGTCGGCCGGTCGGCCCCGGGCGCACCCATGAGCAGGGGCAACACGGCGCGACGCAGCGCCGCCGCCTCGCTGAGAGCCTCAGCGTCTTCGAGCCACACGGTCCGGGCGGCGCCGAGCGACCCGGCCAGCCCGGCGAGGCGGCCGAGGCCGGCGCGCGCCTCCTCCTCGCTGCCCTGATACTCCACCGTGAGCAGCGCGGCCTCCCGGCCCTCCAGCAGCGCCGCCATGCGCGGATACCCCGCCAGACCCGCCGCCCGCCGCAGCGGCTCGAGGTCAAGGAACTCTATCGCCGACGGACCGGTGTCGAGGATGGCCACGTTGGCCCCCAGGGCCCCGCGCAGCGTGTCGAAGGCCAGCGCCGCTCCGAGACGCCGTCCGGGCAACGGGTCGAGGAGCACCTCGAGCTCGGTGGTGAGCGCCAGGGTCCCCTCGGACCCTGCGAGCAGCCGGGCGAGGTTGGGCTGCGGCGCGAGCAGCTCACGCAGGTTGTAGCCCGAGGTGCAGCGCCCGGTCCGGGGAGAACCGTCGGCGATGACGTCCCGGGCGCGCCCGCGTATCCGGGCGAGCGCCGCCGCGAGGGGAGCGCTCGCAGCCCCGCCGATCCCGGACGAAAGGTCCCCGCCGGCGCACGGGCCGAGCGCGATCGTCTCCCCGGTGGCCAGCACCCCGGCGAGGCGCAGTACCTTGTCCTTGGTCTCACCGTAGACGACCGAGCGTGACCCGGAGGAGTTGTTGCCCACCATCCCTCCGAGCGTCGCCTGGTCCACGGTGGAGGTGTCGGGGCCGAACTCCAGGCCGTATGGGGCCGCGGCCGCGTTCAACGCCGCCTGCACCACGCCGGGCTGCACGCGCGCCCGCCGCGCCCCGACGTCGACCTCGAGGACGGCGTCGAGCTTGAAGCAGTCCACCACGACGCCCGGCCCGATGGCCTGGCCGGCGACGCTGGTGGCGGCGCCGCGTGCGGAGACGGCGAGCCCGGTCTGCGCCGCGACCGCCGCGGCGACGGCGAGGTCGTCGGGGGAGCCGGCCACGAGCACGACCTCCGGCACCACCCGGTAGCTGGAGGCGTCGGTCGAGTACAGCCAGCGCCGCAGCGGGGTCGTCCACACCTCGCCGGCGACCTCGCGGCGCAGCGCCTCGGCCGCGGCGCGGCCCTCAGGCGAGAGCTCGGGGATGCGATGACGGGCGCTCACCGCCCAAGGATACCGTCCGCGCCGGAGTCACAGCCCCCCGAGGCTGAACGCCGGCATCCAGCGCGCGAGCTGCTGCAGCACGCCGAGCATCATGAGGATGCCGAACAGCACCAGCAGGGCGCCGGCCGTGACCTGGATGGCGCGGTAGTGCCGCTTGACCCAGCCGAGCCGACGGCTCATCCGGTCGAAGGCGAGGGCGGCGAGCACGAAAGGCAGCCCGAGACCCAGCGAGTACACCAGCAGAAGCAGAGAGCCCGAGACGGCGCTCTGGCTCGTGGCGGCCATCGAGAGGATCGCGCCGAGCACGTAACCGACGCACGGCGTCCAGCCGACGGCGAGCGCGGCGCCGGCGAGGAACGCGCCGCCGGCCCCGGCGCGGCGCGGCGCCACCTTGAGCGCCGGCTCGGGCAGCCTGACGACACCGGCCACGACGAGGCCGCTGAAGGCGATGAACGCGCCGGCGGCCACCATGAGCTCGTGGCGATGGCGGATGAGCAGCCGGCCGACACCGCCGGCCCCGGCGCCCATCAGCACGAAGACCGCCGTGAACCCGGCGACGAACAGGAGCGAGGTCCAGAGCAGCCGACGATGCTCACGCCCCAGCTCCTCCACGCCCACTCCCGAGATGAACGAGAGATAGACGGGCAGCAGGGGCAGCACACAGGGCGAGGAGAAGGAGAGCAGGCCCGCGGCGAACGCGAGCCCGACCGCCGACAGGCTGAGCGAGGTGATCTCCGCCGCGATCACGAGGCCCTCACGCCGGTCGTCATCCGGCCTCGCGAGCGGTCACTGCGCCTTGGCGAGCGAGGCGTTGAACTGGTCGAGCGTCGCGGCCCCCACGATGCGGTCGACCTCGACGCCCCCCGCATCGAAGAAGATGGTGGTCGGGAAGGCCGTGGTGCCGGTCTCCTGCACGATCCGGCCGTCGTCCACGACCAGGGGGAAGGTCAGACCGTACTCCTCCATGAACCCGACCGCCGCCGCCTCGTCGTCCTGGCAGGCCACGCCGACGACCTGGACGTCCGGGTTCTGCTCGGCGAACGCGGCCAGCTCCGGCGCCTCCATGTTGCAGGGCGGACACCACGAGCCGAACATGTTCACGACCAGCGGCTTGCCGGCGAAGTCGGCCACGGCGAACTCGGCCGGCGGGATGATCCGTCCGGCGTACGACCCACCGGCCGCGTCCTTCTGGCCGTCGGCGCCGGTGGAGCCGCAGCCGGCGGCCACCAGCACCATCACGAGCATCGCCGCCGCGGCGACCGTCCCGAGCACCCTGGATCCCATGCTCTTCCCTCCTCCTTGCGCTCCGCCCTCGAGGGCCCGCGTCAGTGTACGATGGACGAAGACGGGTTTGCCCGCCTCCGAGTCCCGCGTATAATACCCCCTAGGGTATATCGTCCACCATCAGATGGAGGGTCATGGCTTCCTACGATCTCGTCTGTGACGCCTGCGGCAAGGAGTTCGAGGTCTACCGCCAGGGGTTCCTGAAGGACGAGGACCGCGTCTGTCCCGAGTGCGGCAGCGCCGACGTGCGGCAGAAGTTCTCGAGCTTCCTCAAGAACATCGGGGCGCGCAGCTCCGGCGCCGGGTGCGCCGTGCCCAGCGGCAGCCCCTTCGGCTGAGGCTGAGACCCGCGGCGCGGTCGCGCCGCCGGCCACACACCACGCCGCCGGGACCGGCGGCGACGCGCAGGCGCCCGGCTCCCGCCGGGCGCTTCGTCGTCGCAGGGGACGGCCGTCGTGAGACGGCCGTCCGCGCCGACGCACTCGGACCGGAGTGGACGACGACGACCGCGCCGCGTCTGGCTCCCGCCACCTGATAGCATCGCCCCATGCGCATCCTGGTCACCGGCGGCGCCGGCTACATCGGAAGCGTCATCGTGTCGCGCCTCACGGCGCGCGGCCACGACGTCGTGGTCTACGACGACCTGTCGCGCGGACACCGGGCAGCCGTCGCCGGCGGCGTCCCGCTCGTCGACGGCGACGTGCGTGACGCCGACGCCGTGCGCGACGCGCTTCTCGAGGGCGGTTGTGAGGCGGTGGTCCACATGGCGGCGCTGGCGGAGGTCGCGGAGTCGGTCGCGGAGCCGGCGCGGTACCGCAGCGTCAACGTCGACGGGACGGCGGCGGTGCTCGCTGCCGCGCGTGCGGCGGACGTCGACCGGCTGGTCTTCAGCTCCACGGCCGCGGTCTACGGAGCGCCGCAGCGCACCCCGATCGACGAGGACGATGCCCTCGCACCGACGAACCCGTACGGTGAGACCAAGCTCGCCGCCGAGGAATTGCTGTGGCAGGCAAGGGAGCGTGACGGACTGGGCGCGACCGCCCTGCGGTACTTCAACGCCTGCGGCGCCGACGGCGCCTGCGGCGAGGACCACGACCCCGAGTCACACCTGGTCCCTCTGGCCCTCCGCGCGGCGCGCGACGGCACGTCGATCCGGGTGTTCGGCGAGGACTACCCGACGCCCGACGGCACCTGCGTGCGCGATTACGTGCACGTCGCCGACCTCGCCGACGCGCACATCGCCGCGCTCGAGGCGCTGCCCGCCGTGCAGGGCGCGTTCAACCTCGGGACGGGCAGCGGCGACTCGGTGCGGGCCGTACTCGACGCCGTCGAGGAGGTCACCGGGTCGACGCTCAGACGGGAGTCCGCGCCGCGCCGCGCCGGCGACCCGGCCGTACTGGTGGCCGGCAACCGGCGCGCGGCGGAGCGCCTGGGCTGGCGTCCGCGACGGAGCCTCGCGGACGCCGTGGCGGACGCCTGGGAATGGATGCGCGCCCATCCCGCGGGATATCCCGAGGACTGAGCCGACCGGAAGGGCGGGTCGTCAGCCGGCGGGCGCCGGCTGCGGGACCAGCGACTCGAGAGTGACGGAGCCCAGCACGTCCATGAGCTGCGCCTGCGCCCGCAGCCAGGATCCGTGCAGCGCGCACGAGGCGCTCCGGGCGCAGTCGTCCGGGCTCAGGACGCAACGGTTGACCGAGATGGGCCCGTCGACCGCCTCGATCACCTGCTGCATCGTGATCTCGGAGGCCGGGCGCGCAAGGGCGAAGCCCCCGTGCGCGCCCCGCTGCGAGACGGCGAGGCCCGCACGCACGAGGCTCTGGAGGATCTTGGCGAGGAAGCTCTCGGGGATATCCTGCGCCTCGCCGATCTCGTGCAGCGAGGCGACATGACCCTCCGGATGGCCCGCCAGATAGGCCATCGCCCGGATGGCGTATTCGGCCCCTCGTGTGAGTTGCAGCCCTATGGTCGCCGTCCTTCGGTGAAGACCGGACTGTTCCAGTCTTGTTCACTGTACCGTCGCCGGCCGCTCGGGGTCAAGCGTGGGACGGATGATGTTAACTGCCCGTTAAGGTTTGCGGAGAGCCGGCCGCATCCCCCTCGGATATCGCTGCTTTGCGGGCAAAAGGCGGTCGCGTCCGGGACGACCCGATGCTATCCTGCGGACGCTCTCGCGGAGCGACTCTCCACGGAAGGACGAGTGTGACACGATCCCTGGCCCTCATCGCCGTCGGTGTCGCCGTGGCCGCGGCCGTCGCGATCGTCGCCGTCGGCCTGACCACGGGCGGCGGGGAGGCGGGCGCCGGCTCATCCGGGGAGCCTTCGGCCGGCGCCCTGCCGGCAGGTCACCCGTCCATCGGGGGCGATCCGACGGAAGAGCCTCACGTCGCCCTCAAGGACCTGGAGGCGCGCCGCGCCGAGGACCCCGGCGACGTGCGCGTGCTGCTCGACCTGGGCGAGGCCTACTTCTTCGCCCAGCGTCTCGACGACGCCGAGCAGACGTACGACGAGGCGCTCGACATCGAACCTGACAACGTCGCGGGGCAGACGGGCCGGGCGATGGTCTGGCATGCGCAGGGACGCTCGAAGCAGGCCGAGGCCGCGCTCCGTGCCGTCCTCAAGCAGCACCCCGACGACCAGGAGGCGCACTTCGCGCTGGCCATCCTCTGCTTCTCGGACGGGAGGGTCGACGAAGCCAGGAGTCACTGGCAGAGAGCCGCCGACCTCGACCCCGCCTCCGCCACCGGCCGGCGCGCGCAGAGCTTCGTCGACCTCCTCGACGACGGCGCGTCGACTTCGCCGCACTCGAGCGACTGAATCGCCGCTCCGCGGACGTCACTCGACGCGCGCGCCCAGTACGTCGCGCATATGGGCGAGCGCGAACCGGTTGAACTCCTCCGCGTCGTGCCCCGGGGCGTCGTACGTCTCCACAAGGTCGCGCCGGACCACCACCTCGTGACCCCGTGCCCGCAGGCCGGCCACGGTGTGCAGCACGCAGATGTCCGTGCACACGCCCGCCACCTCGACGACGTCCGGGGCGAGGCGCCGGAGCACCTCGTCCAGCCTCGTCTCGTGGAACCCGGAGAAGGTGCGTTTGGTGACCGTCGTGCCGCGGTCTGCGAACCCCCTGAGCTCGGGCACCACCTCGTCCTCACCGGACCCCTCGACGCAGTGACTGGGGAACATCGCGAACTCGGGGTCGTCGGGGAGGTGGCTGTCGGCGAGGAAGACGACGGACTCGCCCCGGGCCTCAGCCTCCGCGAGGCGGGCCTGCAGTCGTGAGACGACCGGCTCGTAACGCGGACTGTACAGGTTGCCCCGGCGACAGAAGCCGACCAGCATGTCGACCACGATGACCGCTCGGCGGGGCTGTCGTGCGTCGGTCTCCATGAGCGTCAGATACCCGGCCGTTCGGCCTACGTCACTCGTTCGAGCCGCGGGTTCGGACGGTGTCGGCGGCCGGTCTTGGCGCACGGCCGCCCCTCCAGCAGGACCACGTCCGCAGTGAAGTCGGTGTTGCCGCGCAGGAGACTGCTGCCGACCCCGTAGGCGTCGGCGGGCACGCCCTCCTCCTCGAAGCGCCGGATGCGTTCGGCATCGAACCCGCCGCTGACGACGATATGGACCCGCTGGAACCCCTCGTCGTCGAGGGCCCGGCGCACGGCGCGCACCAGTTCCGGCGCCACACCGTTGGGACGGAACGTCCCCATCCGGTCCCAGAGCGAGCGGTCGACGAGGGTCTCGCTCGTGTCCAGCCGCACTCCCCAGAGCCGCTCGCCGAGCGCCCGGGCGCAGGCGAGGCTGGTGGCGACGCAGTCGTTGTCCCAATCCACCAATGCGGTGACGTTGATCTCGGGGTGGTGGAGGTCGGCGAAAGCGGCCGTGGCGGCCACCGTGTCGCCGCCGAACGCGCCGATCAGCGCGTGCGGTACGGTGCCGATCCCCTTGCCGCCCCACCACGATGCCTGCGCGTCGGTGCTGACCCCGATAGCCCCGGCGATGTGGGCGGCGTACCCGTCACCGGTCTGCACCCGGTAATGGTCGAACCGCGCCGGGAAGAAGAGGATCGGCTTCCCGCGCGCCGCCTCGACCACGCGACGGACGTTGCTGCTGATGAGCGTGCGCCGGGAGAGCACGCCGAGGTACACCGTCTCCAGGTGGGCGAAGAGGCTGTAGTCGCCCTCGATGGTGAGCACCGTCTCCCACGGAGCGAGATCGTCGCCGTCACGGAGGGCGTGCACCACGAGCCGGTCCCAACCGTCCACCCACACACGCTCACCGCCCTCGGTCCTGAAGCGCCCCGAGCACAGGCGCAGGATGGCGAGAGCCTCGTCCATGCCGCCCAGCACCGCTCCGGCGGTCTTCTGGAAGATCTGCATGGTCACCCGCGGGTGCAGGTCCTTCGCCTCGAGCACGCGCTTGGCGCCGTTGAAGTAGGCGTCCGAGTAGTAGCCCTCCCGCAGGCGCTCGACGGGGAGGGCGAAGACCTCCGGCGAAAGACGTGGGCGCGGCATGGGCGCATTCTACCCTCAAGAGACGCGGCGGTGGACGCCCGTCACCGCCGGAACCTGCCGGCCAGGCTGTCGAGCGCCTTCGCGGGAGTGACCTCGAAACGCAGCGTGTACGTACCGGCGCGGCTCAGGTGCAGGTCCATGAACCGGTCACGCCGCGGCTCCACCCTGCCCGGACCGTCGAGCACCCAATATGGCGACGACGTGACCTTCATGCGGTAGACGCCCGGCGCCGTGACGCTGAAGATGATCCGCTCGTGCCCGAAGAAGCTGATGTCGCCGCGCGCCGGGCCGCCCGGCCCGGCCGCCTCGGGTACGAGGATCGGTTCGGCGTCGACCAGCCGGTACACACGCCACTCGCCGGGCTGCGCGACCAGGCGGAACGCGGACGAGCCCTCGAGCAGCCCGGCCTCCGGCAGGCTCCAGGGATCGAGCGGCGCCTGCAGCGGCAGGAACACGTAACGCACGCCCATGCTCCGCAGCCAGCTCACGTACTCGTCGGAGTCATAGGGCGCGTAGAAGAACGCGTTGTGGATGGCGTCCGCCTGCCGGTACCAGCCGCGGGTGATGGGGTGGCCGGCCTCGGGGAAGTAGAGCGCCTCCCAATGCCGCCGCAGCGCGACCACGTGCAGGCGGTAGTCGGGATCGCGCAGGTCCTCCGCCACCGCCAGCGCGGGGGCGAAGTACGCCCGCGTCGTCTGCGGCCGTTCCACGGCGTTGAAGAAATGGCTCGCCGCGGTGGCGAACTGCAGGATCGCGAAGGCGGCGATCGCGACCACCGCGAGGTCGCCGTGCCGGAACGGCTGCCTGAGCCGCGTGTGGCGCAGCAGCAGGAGCAACGGCAGCCCGAAGACCATGAAGAAGCGGCCGATGTTGTTCCCCAACGGGCTGCCGGGGGTGATGAACGAGCCGACACAGAGGGCCGCGTACACGAGGAAGAGCACCAGGAACGGCCGGCGCGGGTGCGCCGCGTTCACTCCGGCCAGCGCCACGCCGACGAACGCGAAGCCGACGAAGACCAGGAGCTGGGAGGTCTCGTTGAGATACGCGCCGGGCTCGGAGAAAGCGAGGCCGACCGCGAGACGCAGCAGGACGGCCGGGGCGAGGGCGGCGATCCACAGCAGGTATCGCCGCCGCGCCTCGCGCCGGACGATGAGGTCGCCGATCACGAACGGCGTGACGACCACCAGCCCCATGGGGTTGGCGAAGATGCCGACGGACACCGGCAGCGCCGCCCACACCGGTCGGCCGCGGGCCAGCAGCGCGAGCCCGACGAGCGTGAGCGCCAGGGCCAGGACGAAAGGGTCCTGGCCGTGGGCCGGATACGCCGTCATGACGAGCGCGAAGCCCCAGGCCGGCCAGGGGTCGTCGATCCGCCACATGTCGCGCACATACAGGTAGAACGACACCGGGACGGCCCCGGCGGCCAGGATCGCGATCAGCTTGCCGGGGACGTACTGCGCCAGCCAGTAGAAGACGAAGCCGTAGGTGATCGCGCCGTAACCGCCGCCATACCAGTACGTGTCCCAGAAGATGGAGTCGCCGTCGCGCAGGAGCATGATCTTGTAGAGGTGGGCGGCGTCGTCCCACCCCGGGACGCCGGCGGCTCTCATCAGGACGGTCACCAGGGCCGCCGCGCCGACGGTCGTCAGCGTCAGGACCGCCAGCCCGCGTGGAGAACGGAGCCGACGCTCCAGCCCGGAGAGCCTCGATCGCCCGGCTCGTCGCCGGGCGTCGACGGAGAACGGACTCACGCGTCCGGCGCCGGACGCATAGCGGCCACGAAGGTCTCCGCCAGGCCCGGGGTCGCCGGCAGCGACGGGACGAGCGTCGTCGCGAGACAGCGCCCCCGCACGAAGCCCTCCGCCCGCCGTTCCTCACCCCGCCCTCCGAGGCGCCACGCCGACTTGTCCTGCTGGAGCGTCAGGAACTCGAGGTCGAAGAGCTCGCAGAGCGTGAGCTCGCCGGAGACATAGGGATTGTCGGGGGAGGCCACGACGTCCACATACCGCGGCCGTCCGTACCACTCGAGCACCTCGGCCTCGGCCGGGAGCACCCCGGCGAGCTCATACGCGCGGCCGCGGCCGTCGGCGAGGCGACGCAGGAGAAGCAGGGCGCCGCCGCCCAGCGCAAGGACGGGCAGCCCCGCGACGACGGCGTCCCGGAGCGCGGCCTTGAGCGCCTCGTTGGCGGCGAACGCCGCGAGCCGATCCTCGTCGAGGAGGCCCGCGATGAGGAGGCCCGACGCCCTCTCCGGGAGGCCGGTGTCGCGCGTCACCTGCAGGGGCGCGAGCGTCACGCCCATGGCCTTGAACATGTCGGCCGCGTCCAGCATGGGGGGCTCGAGCGGCGGGCCCCAGGCGACGGCCAGGGTGAGGCCGCCGGCCGCGGAAGACGGCACGAGCCGCCGCCGCGGCCGCGCCGGCACGTAGCCGCGACGCGCCGCGGCGGCCGCAAGCCCCTCGCGATCGAGGAAGACGGCCGCCTCGCGGCAGAGCGCTGCGTCTCCCCCGCCGACCGGCGGCGGTCCGAGGAGCCTGAGTCCGTCACGACCACCCTCGTACTGCCGGATGAACTGCCCGCTGAGCCGCGGCGGGATCCAGCCGAGGACCGGCAGCCCGCACGATTCCTCGAGGAGGCGACGGAGGTCGTCATCCCCGCCCGGGTCCGCGCCTCCCACGACCAGGACACCGGCGTACTCCGCGCCGTCGGCCAGCATCCGTGTGCCGCAGGCGGCCGCGGCCGCGGACGCTCCCCTGTCGCAGGCGTCCACGACGAGCGTCAGCGGGGCGTCGAGCGAGTGGGCGACGTCCACGGCGCGCGACCCCTCCACCCCCTCCCAGCGGTCGAGCGCGGGCTCGACCGCCACCACGAGGGTGAGATCGACGTCGGCCTCCCAGACCTGGCAGAGCTCTCCGGCGACGGCGTCGTCGACGAGCTTGGGGTCGAGGACCCGCGGCGCCCGTGAAGCGAGCGTGTGCAGGAGCCGCCACAGCGGGAGATCGGCCCCCAGGAGCACGGGCCGCACGCCGCGCTCCTCCGCGAACGCGGCCAGCAGCGCACCGGCCGCGAGAGCGACGGCGGGGCCGGGCTCCACACCGCACAGCACGAGACGCGGAGCGGACACGGGGCGCGGCCTCCTTTCGGCGGGCTTGGCGGCGGCCCCGGCGAATACCCGTCCCGAGGGCGGATTCCGGGGTCCCGGCATAGAATACTCTACCAGCGCGCCGAAGGAGCGAGCCCGAGGGAGCGAGCCTGTCTGATGGACTTGCGCCGACAATTGCATGACGCCATGTGGATGCGCGTCCTCTTCACCGTCGCACTGCTCGTCGGCGTCTTGTGGGTGCAGATGGACGATCACGGCCTGGTGGGAGCGGAGATCCTCGTCGGGCTCGGGATCGTCGCTGTCGCCAACCTGCCCGCGTACATCATGGAGCAGCGGCTGTCGACGCGCATCGCCGCCGCGATCATCGTCGTCGCCGACCTCGTGCTGGTGACCGCCGGTGTGGTCTTCGCCGGCGGCGCGCTCAGCGCGGAGGGCATCTTCTACGTCTGGCCGATCGTCTTCTCCGCCGTGTTCCTGCCCGTCTGGGCGCCCTATGCGGCGGCCGGCGTCGCGAGCGTCGCCTACGTCACCGTCTGGGAGCTGCAGCACGTCGGCTGGCTCGACGTCTCGGCCCTCGTCGACGAGATCCAGGTGCCGCCCAACTGGATGCTGATCACCGTCTTCCTCCACGTCGCCGCCTTCATGCTGGTGGCGCTGCTCAGCGGACGCCTCGCCCAGGCGCTCATCGGCGGCTCGGAACAGCTCTCCAGCGCCAAGACCCACATGGAGGAGCAGCTGCGGCGCATGAGGGTCACGAACGACCAGCTGCTCCTCCTGAGCGACAGCAGCCGCGTGTTCCTCCGTCATCAGGACCTGGACGGCCTCATCCCCGACGCGCTGGCCCAGATCGCCGGCGCCACCGCGGTGGACAGCGGGTTCGCCCTCGTCCGCAACCCCAACAGTGGGGACTTCGAGGAACGCGGGATCGAGGGGGACGTCGGTGCGGAGGCGGTGCGGCGCTACAAGGAGCTCGGCCTCGTCGACGTCGCCCGGGCCGGTGCGACGCATTACGAATCCGTCACCGACCCCCGGGTCGGGCGACTGCTCAAGGCGATGGAGAAAGACGGCTTCCGGGGCTTCCTCGTGGCCCCGCTCGAGGCCAAGCAGGAGGTCCTCGGCGTCGTCTGCCTGCTGCATCGCCCCGACGAGCCTGTGCCGCCCGCCGCGGTGCCGACGCTCCGCGCCCTCTGCGACCAGGTCGCCCTCGTGGTGCGCAACATCCAGGGCAACGAGGAGCTGGCGCGCAAGAACAAGGAGCTCAAGCACCTGGATGAGCTCAAGAGTGACTTCATGGCCACGATGAGCCACGAGCTGCGCACGCCGCTCACGTCCATCATCGGCTACAGCGACATGCTGCTGAGCGGCATGACCGGCGAGCTCAACGAGAAGCAGACCGCGTTCGTGGACAGCATCCTCAAAGGCGGAGAGACGCTCCTCAGTCTCATCAACGACGTGCTCGACCTCACCAAGATCGAGGCGGGCCGCCTCGAGCTCAACTTCGAGTCCGTCGACCTGCGGGCGGCCCTCCTCGGCGTCCTGCCCGTGGTCAAGCCGCGGGCCCAGGACAAGCGCATCCGCATCTCCACGTTCCTCCCCACCGACCTGCCGCTGGTGTGGGCCGACCCGGCCAAGCTCAACCAGATCCTTCTCAACCTGATCACGAACGGCATCAAGTACACCTACGAGAGCGGCAGCGTGAGCGTGGAGGCACGCACCCTGGAGGGACTGGTGGAGATCTGGGTCAACGACACCGGCATCGGCATCGCCAAGGAGGACCAGCCCAAGGTGTTCCAGCGGTTCACGCAGATCGACTCGTCGGCGACGCGCTCCCAGGGCGGCACCGGACTCGGCCTCACGATCGTCCGTGAGCTCGTCGAGCTGCACGGCGGCACGATCCGCGTGCAGAGCAAGCTGGGAAAGGGCTCCAGCTTCATCTTCACGATGCCGATATCTACAAAGCCGGCCGACCCGCTGGCGGCCGGCAAGTTCAGTTGAGGGAGGAGCAGATGGCGAACGCGATACTGGTCGCCGACGACGACCCGGACATCCTGAGCATCGTCTCGATGTCTCTGGAGGCCCAGGGGTACACGGTCCACAAGGCCGTGAACGGGCGTGAGGCGGTGGACCTGGCCCGCGAACACCATCCCGACCTCATCCTCATGGACATGATGATGCCGGTGGTGAGCGGCTACGAGGCGGTGGGCGAACTCAAGGCCGACGAGTCCACGAAGGACATCGTCATCCTCGGCCTCTCCGCCAAGGCCATGGCCACCGACATGGAGCGTGCGACCGACGTCGGCATCGACGGCTACATCACCAAGCCGTTCCGCATCGCCCACGTCCTGTCGGTGGTCGAAGAGCATCTGACCTCCTGAGGCGCGCCGCGGAGAGGATGCGTCGCGGCCTCGACGACGCCGGGCAGGAGCGGGCGTCCCGGCGGCGTACCCTTCACATGAGGCGCCCGTGAAGGACCCCGGCACAGCTCCCCAACCCCCGCTCATCTGCGTCGCCGACGTCGACACGCGGCTCACCTGCAGCTGCTACTGCGCCGTCTGCCCCTACTACCTGCGCGATCGGCGCGTCGGTGAGCGTCGCGCCGTCCACCGTCCCACGCGCGACCGGCGCGTCCTGAACCGCTTCAAGGGCTGACCGCCGGCCTCCGCCGCACGGGCCGGCGACCGCCGCGCCCCCGTCTCCGGACGTCCTCTATCATGCTCTCGAGGCATCTGCCGATACCGTGGATGACGACGCGACCCGCCCACGGATCGAGGCTGACACGGCACGACGACCCGAGCAGATGCGAGGCGAGAGCCTCACCCACAGACGCGGCGTGAGCCTCAAGCTCAAGACCACCGCCGTGGTGGCCGTGGCGCTCGCCGCTGCCCTGGCGTTCCTGGTCTACGTCGTCGGAGTCGGCTCCGTCTGGCAGGCCGCGATCGTCTGTCTCGCCCTGTTCGCGGTGACCGTGCTGACCTTCGACCTCTGGGTGTACCGCCCGGTCGAAGGCCTCATCCGGCGCTCCCGACGGCGGCTCGGAGGGGACTACGAGCAGAGCGACCCGCACTACCGGGACGAGGTCAGGGAGCTCGGACGCCTCGTCGAGGCGCTCATCGCCGTGTTCACGGCGTCCGAGGACAAGGAGTGGGTCTCGCAGGCCATCATGGACGACCTCATGCGCGCCCAGTCGCTCAACCGGCAGCTGATGGATGTCGCCGTGCTCGGACGCGAGATGAACGCGGCCCTGCCCTACCGGGAGACGGTGGAGCGCGTCCTCTCGCGGAGCCGCTCGTTCCTGCGCGCCGACGTGGCCGCGCTCCTGCTGCTCGACCCCGAGACACGGGCCTTCTCGATCGAGGGCACCCAGGGCATCCTCGCTGCAGCGTCGTCATCCGAGAGTTGTTCCTACACCCCCGACTGTCCGGTGCGTGCCGCGGTCTCGTCCGGCGAGATCACGAGGACGAAGGGACACAGCTGCTCGCTCTATCCGCAGACCATGAGCCACCAGGTCGTGGTGCCGGTCAAGATCGAGAACGTGGGCGACATGGCCCTGCTCGCCGCCTCGACCAGTGGCTCGTACGTGGACCTGCTCACCGACGACATCCTGATCGCGCTCCAGAACCACATCCAGAGCGCGCTGACCAACGCGCACAAGTACGACGCCATCCGTCGCCAGGTCGTGACCGACCACCTCACCGGCCTCTACAACCGGCGCTACTTCATGAACCGGGCCGGCGAGGAGATCGAACGCAGTCTGCGCTACCAGCAGCCGCTGAGCGTGCTGATGATCGACATCGACCACTTCAAGGACTTCAACGACACCTACGGCCACGCCACCGGCGACCGCGTCCTGCAGACCGTCGCCCACGCCGTCAAGGACACGCTGCGCGAACCCGACGTCTGCTCCCGGCACGGCGGTGAGGAGTTCGCCGTGCTGCTCCCCAACACGTCCGGGGACAGCGCGTACTTCGTCGCCGACCGCGTGCGCAGGACACTTCGCGACACGCGGTACACGGGGCTCGGCCTGCCGACGGAGGCGAACGTCACGATCAGCATCGGTGTCGCCACCTGCCCGCGCGACGCGACCGTCCTCGATGAGCTGATGGAGCTCGCCGACAAGGCCCTCTACCAGGCCAAGGCGGACGGCAGGGACACGGTCGTGCTGTGGGGGGCCGAGAGGCGCGAGCGCGTGAGGATGTGACCGGCGCCGCGCCGGAGCGGCTGGCGTCTCAGCCGGCTCTGCCGAGGAGCACTCCGGCGCACATCACGAGCAGCACGACCGCCGTCAACGCCACGTAACGACGGTCCCGCTCCAGGGCGAAGACGATCACCGACCCGGCCACGCGCGCGAACGGCGTGGCGATGAGGACCAGCAGGCCGGTCGAGAGATATGCCGCCGGGTCGGCGGTCCCGAGGCCGGGGACGAGCTCTCGGAACGAGGGAGCGTGGGGCGGCAGGCCGCCGCCGCGCGCGACCACGAGGACCACCCCCGCCAGCATGAACGCCACGGACACGGCCACGCCGGCGCCGAGCACGCGGTTGACCATGCGCTCGACGGCGTCCATCTCGTGCGGAGGCGACTGCTTCATATCCCCACCTGGAGGGCGCGGAGCAGCATGAGCACCCCGAAGACGATGAGCACGACCTCGAACACGACGACGAGGACGCGGGCAGGGAGATGGATGGCGAGGCGCGGGCCCAGACGGGCGCCCACGAGGATGCCGAGGGCGGCCGGCACCGCCCAGCGCGGATCCACGTACCCGCGTCCGTAGAAGATGACCGCGCTGGTGGCGGCCGTCACCCCGATCATGAGGTTGCTGGTGGCGATCGTGGCCTTCAGCGGCACGCCCATCAGCAGGTTCATGACCGGCACCTTGAAGGCCCCGCCGCCCACGCCGAGCAGCCCGGACACGTTGCCCGCGACCAACGACAGCGTGAAGCCGGTGGCCAGGCCGTGGACCCCGTACCTGATCTCACGGCCTTCGGCGGGATCGAAATAGGCCGAGGGCATGACCGGGCCCTCCACGGGGACGACGTCGTGGCGCCGGCGGCCCATCTGCCAGGAGACGTAGAAGAGCAGGACGGCGAAACACGCCTGGAGGACGCGGCCGTCGATCAGGACGGCGGTGATGCCCCCGGCGAGCGCGCCGACGGTGGTGGCGACCTCGAGGAACATGCCGAGGCGCATATTGGTCATGCCGCGGGCGGCGAAACTGGACTGCGCCACGGAAGAGGTGGCGATCACGCAGACGATGCTGGTGGCGATGGCCGCCTTGACCGGCACACCGAAGGCCAGGCTGAGCACCGGGACCATGATGATGCCGCCGCCCACCCCGAGCATGCTGCCGAACACGCCGGCGACGACGGCCACCAGCAGGATCCCGATGAAGGCGGTCATGGGCGGTACTCTACAGCGCCGCGTCGGTACAGGCCGGAGGGCGAGGCCGGCGCATCGTTCAGCCCGCGCTCCCGGGGAGACGGCCAGCTCAGTCGTCGCGGCGGGGCGGCCGGCGCAGACGCTTGGCGGCCGCCCGCCGCGCCTTCTCCGCCAGGCGGCGCTCGGAGGCCGCCCGCGACGGCCTGGTCGGACGACGTGGCGGCGGCGCCGGCTCGTTCAGCCGCCGCAGCTTGATGCGCAGACGGCGCAGCGCATCCAGCTTGTTGAGATGCTGGCTGCGCTGCGCCCTGCAGGTCACGGTGACACCGGTGGCCCGATGGACCAGGCGGACGGCGCTGTCCGTGACGTTCTGGTGCTGGCCGCCCGGCCCGCCGGCGCGGAACGTCTGCACGTCGCATTGGGCGAGCAGGGCGGCATCGCTCTCGGGGATGTCGACGGACCCGGTCATGCGCCGAGGGTACACCACCCCGTGATAGCCTCTGGCCATGCTCGGCATCGCTCTCGCCCTCGGCGCCTCGTTCTGCTGGGGCACCGGCGACTTCCTCGGCGGCTTCAGCACGCGGCGTGCGAGCCTCTGGGCGGTCATCATCGGGAGCCAGGTCGTCGGCCTGCTCGGGGCGGCGCTGGTGACGCTCGCCGCCGGCCACGCCTGGCCGGGGTGGTGGGCGGTCTGGCCGGTGGCGCTCGGAGGCGTCGCCAGCGTCGGGGCCATCTCGAGCTTCTACAAGGCGCTGGCGATCGGGACCATGAGCGTGGTCGCGCCCATCAGCGCGACCAACGTGGTGATCCCGTTCGTCGTCGGGATCGCCGCAGGGGAGCGCCCCGCGGCGATCCAGCTCGTCGGCGTGGCCCTCGCCGCCGCCGGCGCGATCCTCGTGGCCGTGGAACCCGCCCGCCGCGACGGGAAGGGCGGCGTCGCCGCGCCGGTCGCCGGGCTCCCGGTGGGACGGGCGGCCCGCGGCGGCGCGCCGCGGCCGTCGCCGGGGGCGCGC
>Ga0209612_1000739_pt1 | contig 31227 bp, 26 predicted proteins | sample BioC12SIPDNA_FD_185746 | JGI IMG/M metagenome (GOLD analysis project Ga0209612, IMG submission 185746) | Anaerobic biogas reactor microbial communites from Washington, USA - Biogas_R1_B C12 SIP DNA (SPAdes) (version 2) | ecosystem: Engineered > Bioreactor > Anaerobic > Unclassified | place...
TGAGCATGATCGGCGTGCCGTGCGTATCGTCGGCGCAGAAATACAAACACCGGTTGCCGCAGGCTTTCTGGAAGCGGACCCAGATGTCGGTCTGGAGGTATTCCACGAGGTGCCCGATATGGATCGGACCGTTGGCATACGGCAGCGCCGAGGTGACTACGATCTGTCGAGGCATGGATCTCCTTCGCGTCTACTTCTTTCTCGGATTGCCGCCTCGGCGCGGTCGGCGCGGGGGTGGAGGCGTCTCCTTGCCCTCCGGCTTCTCCTGCCGGACCGGCGGCGCCGGAAGGATCGTGACCTCATCGACGGGAAATGCCATCCTCTCGCCTCGCTCGGACTCGACGACCACGAGCTGCGTCAGAATCTGGGCGTCAATGACCTTGCCCTCGAAGACCTTCCCTTCCGCCGGCTTGGCCTGTACCCAGGTGCTTCTTTTGGGCAGTCGCTTCTTGAGCGATGTGTAGGTCTCGTCCTCGTAGCGAAGGCAGCATTTCAGCCGGCCGCAGTAGCCGGAGATCTTGGAGGGATCGAGCGTGGCCTTCTGCATCTTCGCCATGCGCATGTTGACGGGCTTGAGCAACTGCAGAAAGCGGATGCAGCAACACTCCTGGCCGCAGCTCTCAACGTCGCCCAGCAGTTTCGCCTCGTCGCGCGATCCGATCTGCCGCATTTCGATCCGCGTCTGGTATTCCTGGGCCAGTCGCCGAACCAGTTCGCGAAAATCCACGCGGCCTTCGGCCATGAAGTAGAAGACGATCCGCTCGCCGCCGAAGATGTGCTCGGCATCGACGATCTTCATCTTCAGACCCAAGTCTTTGACGAACCGCTCGCAGCAGGCGATTTCCTCATCGGTGATCTTCGTCAGGTGTTGTTCTTCGCAGATGTCGTCGGCCGTCGCAATGCGCAGGACCTTGCCGGCGATTTCGTTGGGGAAGTTGATGTCGCTGTTGGCGAAGTAGCTGCAAATCTGCTCTTCGGTGAACCGGAAGCGGCCGTCCTTGTACGAGATCGGCTGTCCTACGATGTAGCCCAGTTCGAGCCCCTTATCCGTCTTGACCACGACCCGCGCCGGCGTCCTGGGCAACTGCGCCTCCTCATGCTCGAACAAGCCAAGGCTGTTCATCCGCCCATAGCGTACCAGCATGTACTTCTTACCCTTGACGGGTTTCTGCTTGGCCGTTGTTTCAGTCATATTGACAATCCTAACCGGGAGTCCGCCACATGCCGGGCGGAAACGGGAATCCCGTAAATGGAGAACTACACAGAATTAACGCTTTGGGCAGATTATAGCAGATGGGGCCAGACGCAACAACAACCGCTCGAAAATTAGCTTCTCGTTGACGTTGGCGTCGATCCAGCGGAGGGCCTCGTAGGCCTCGTCGATACACCGAGCGGCCTGTTCGGGGTCGAGCCGGCTGGCCAGACGCGCAATCTCCTGGTCCTGGTCGGCATGGATCAACACGTGATCCGGCGCCACGTTGACCATCATGGCGTCATGGAACGCCGACAGGACGATCTGAATGACCGTCTTCTGGGCCCGCCGGCCGAGATCGGTCTTGCTGACCGTCTTGTCGAGGTTGGCCCAGGCCGTGGCGATCTCCTTGGCGGCAGCGATGAACCGCTCGGCCAGTTCCAGAACGTCGGCCCGCTGGAAGCCTGCGGCGGCAGCGACAATCCCCCTCTTCGCGTCGAACAGCGCCAGTCCGCCCTGTTCCAGACGGGCCCATTGGCTGGCCAATCCCAGACTGCCCTGGGCCAGCCTCGCGAAGAACTGGGCGCGCCGGCGATCGAGCCCCATCTCGGCCAACCTGGCGACGATCCGGTCCTCCGCGACGGGGCCGAAGCGAATGATCTGGCAGCGCGACTTGGTCGTCGGCAGCAATTGTTCGAGGCGGGTGCACAGCAGGATGATCGTGCAGTAGTGCGGCGGCTCCTCCAGCACCTTCAGCAGGGCGTTCTGCGACGAGGCGTTCAGTTTCTCGGCCTCGCTGACAACGAACACCTTTCGCTCGGAGGCCGTCGGGCGGATCGTGACCTTCTCCAGCAGGAACTCACGGACCACATCGATTGGGAACTCGACCGGGGCTTTGCGGCCCTTGCCGTCTCTGGTGAACTCCAGAAGCTCCTTGTAGACGTGCGAATAGTCCGGGTGCGCGCCCCCTTCGAACAGAGCACAGGACTCGCACGAGCCGCAACTGTCGGCAAAGCCGTCCCCCTCCCCGGCAACGGGATTCCGGCAGAGCACGAGCCGGGCCCATTCGCAGGCGGTCGTGTACTTGCCCACCCCTTCGAGCCCGGCGAAGATATACGCGTGCGCGGCGCGACCGGCCGCACGCCCGCGATGCAAAATCTCAATCGCCCTGTCCTGACAGAAAATGTCTTTCAACGCCATAGAAAGCCGTACCCAGTCTGTTCATCCGATCGAAGATCGGCCTACGTTCTATCGGTCCTATCGGTCCTATCGGTCCTATGCTCTCTGCGAGGGCGACGCCGCCAGCCGCCCCACCGCTGCGACGACCTGCTCATGGACTGCATCGACGTCCAGGCTCGAATCGACCACCACAAAATCCGGTCGGCCCTCGGCCAGCTTGAGGAAGCCCTCGCGCACCCTCCGATGGTAGTGATCGCCCTTCTGCTCCATGCGATCCAGTTCGCGATTGAGCCGTCCGGCGGCCGTCGCCAGATCGACGTCGAGAACAATGGTCATATCCGGCCAGACCCGGTCGAGCGAATCGGTGGCGATGGCGATCACCTTCTCAATGCCGAACTGTCCGGCGTGGCCCTGGTAGGCGCACGTGCTCGACAGCCAGCGGTCCAGAAGCACGCACCGGCCCTGCTGCAAGGCCGGGGCAATCTCCTCGGCCCAGAGCTGCGCCCGCGCGGCCATGTAGAGAAGCACCTCGGTCGGCGTCGTCATCGCGTCGTGGGCGGTGCTTAGCAGGATCTCGCGGATCTTCTCGCCAATGGCCGTCGTGCCGGGATCGCGGAAACTCGCGGTCGAAACGCCCTGCGCACCGAGCCACTGAGCGAGCAGGCGCATCTGTGTGCTCTTGCCACACCCGTCCGGACCATCCAGTACAATAAACCTGCCACCCAACGTTCCCGTCAAACCGCCACCTCCCATATCAACCAACCTCGTCGGCTGTAGTCCTGGCCTCGTCCAACAAATGAGCCAGTGGCTCCTCCACCCCAAGTTCCACGGCCCACTTCTTAAGGTATGCCAAGTCCAGATTGCCCCACTGCGCAATGGCTATTCCCAGAGCATCCGAATACTGTATGTCCGAGTCTCGTCCTTTCATCCATTCGAGCTTGCTGAGGATGATATCCTCCGAAGCGGCGATCCAGAGCGCCTGGCCCATGACTTCAATCCGGTGTCGGCGTCTGAATTCCTCGTGGCTGAAGGGCCTGTCCCGTCGAATGATGAGATCGGCCTTCCAGCCTCCGTCCAGGCCAATGACATTGAACATCCCTCGACGGCGTAGTGCCTCAGAGGCAGCATCCCGGCTGACATAGTAGTCCTGCCCAAGAAGAGTGATGAACGAGTCGAGTTGATCGTGTGTCGAGTCAATCACTATATCCACATCCTGCGTTGCCCGAGGACGGCCGTGGATACTGCTGCTCGTGGAACCGGTCGTCATGTATGGTATTCCAGCCTCACCAAGAAGCCGCGTCAGACGCAGAAGGAATTCTTGCTGCGTGCTCATGATGCAGTCGATCCCTCCCCGTAGGCTTTCCGGAACAGCTCGTCGCCAATCATCAAACGGATGACTTCCCGCTCGACGGCTCGGTCGTCCCAGAGGGGGTTGCGATGTCGCACGCCCGCCTCAACCAACAAGCGCAGGTTGTTGCTCAACTCAAACGCCATGGCGGCCCTGCCCGCACCGTCCATCTGACGCAAAATCCGAAACTGTACGGCAAGGGCCTCAGCCGTGGTGTCGTCGCGCATCCGGTCTCTCATCGTTCGCGCCCGCCTACAGTCCGGAGCGGCCGGAGGCAGCCGGCTGGAAATAGAGCAGAAGCCGCGCCTCCGACAGCTTGACGCCGAAGACCTTCTCGAATTCACTCGCCTGACTGGCTGATCCGATCGAGAAATCGTATATGTCGCCGCGCTTCATCGACCGCGTCTCGACGATCTTGCCGCTGGACTTCTCCACGAGGTACGCCGTTCCCTCCGCCGAAGCCTGCCAGTTGATCATCACACCGCCGCCGACAAGATACTCCTCGCCCGGCAACCCATCCGTCAGCATCGGCCGGCTCGTCCGGCAGCCGCCCGGAAGCAGGGCCAGGAACAGTGAGAATCCAACAACGAGCAGCCAATCTGCTCTCCATCTGTTATCTCGCATCGCTCATATCCCTTCCATTTCGGCTTGTTGATTGCTATTTCGCCAGGGCGAAGTTGGCTTCGCCAACGAGTTGTTTCATCTGCCGACAGAATTCCACATCGGGGTTGACGCACAGCATCCGGTCGGCGGTAGCGTAGACTTTGCCCTTGCCCGTTCGGACCACGACGGACAGCGGCCGGTCGCCTCTGTGGCGCTGGCAGATGCTGCGGATGTGCACGATCTTTTCCTGGGTCACCTCGCGGGCGTCGAGCCGAATCCGGACGCCCTTGGCCAGCTTCTCGCGAGCCCGTTCCAGCGGGATCAGTTCCGAGGCGATGACGTTGGGTTTCTCCCGGCGAAAATCGGTCTTGCCTCGCACGAAGACCACCGCATCTTCGACGACCAGCGATCCGAACTGATTGAGCGTATCGGGAAAGAGAACCACTTCCGCGGTGCCCTGAAGGTCTTCGAGGACGAAAACCGCCATCTTCGCGCCGGCGTTCCGCCCGTTCTTGGTGATGTTGTATCGAATCCTCGTGACCATGCCGCCGATGACGACCTGCTTTTCGCCGGAGCTTTGGGCGAGCTGCGCGGTGTTGATGCTCGAATAGTCGGCGATCTCTTCGGCATGATGGCTCAATGGATTGCTCGTGACATAGAAGCCGAGCACCTGCTTTTCGAACGCGAGCATCTGCGGCTCGGGCCACGGCGCCACGTCGGGCAGGCGCTTGTGGTCCTCGGCATAGTCGATCTGGCCGCCCATCTGACCGAAGAAGTTCATCTGGCCCTTGACCTTGTCGCTTTGCAGACTGGCGCCGGTCTCCATGGCCTTTTCGAGCCCGACCATCATCTGGTGACGGTTGCCGCCGAGCCGATCGAACGCACCGGCCTTGATCAGCGCTTCGAGCACCTGCTTGTTGACGGCTCGCAGATCGACGTTCTCGCAGAAATGGAACAGACTCTGGAACCGGCCAACCTTCTTGCGGGCCTCGATGATCTGCTCGACCGCCTTGCCGCCGACGCCCTTGACGGCCGCCAGGCCGAACCGGATCACGCCCGTGCTCTTGTTGTCACCGTCCTTGTAGAGCGGGGTGAAATCGACGCCACTCTCGTTGATGTCGGGCGCGAGGACTTCGATGCCCATCGCCTGGCATTCGGCGATGTACTCGACGATCTTGTCGGTGCTGTCCATTTCGTAGGTCAGCAGCGCCGCCATGAACTCGACCGGCCAGTGCGCCTTCAGATAGGCGGTCTGATATGCCACGAAGGCATATCGCGTCGAGTGGCTCTTGTTGAAGCCATAACCGGCGAACCGCTCGATCAGTTCGAAGATCTGGACCGCCTGGTCCTTGCTCAGGCCTTTGCCCACGCAACCGGCGATGAACCGCTCCTTCTCCTTGGCGATGATGGCGAGCTTCTTCTTGCTGATCGCCTTGATCAGCGTGTACGCCTCGCGGAGCGGGATGTCACCAAGCCGGTTGCAGATCCGCATGACCTGTTCCTGATAGGTCATGATGCCATAGGTCTCTTCCAGAACCTCCGTCATGATCGGATGCGGCAGGGTCCACTTGGCCCCGTGCTTGCGATCGATGTAGTCCGGGATCAGGATCATCGGCCCGGGCCGATACAGCGCGTTGGCCGCGATGAGGTCCTCGATCCGGTCGGGCCTCATCTTCATCAGCAGGTCCTGCATACCGCCCGATTCGAATTGGAAGACGCCCTTCGTTTTGCCGCCCGCAAAGACCGCGAAGGTCTTCGGGTCGTGGATATCGATCTTCTCCAGGTCGATCTCCACACCGTGGAGGTCCCGGATCAGATCGCGGGCGCGGGCCAGAACGCTCAGCGTCTTGAGGCCCAGGAAGTCCATTTTCAGCAAGCCGACCTTCTCGACGGTGGGCCCTTCGAACTGCGTAATGATGTCGTCCGAGCCGGATGCCTTGTAGAGGGGCAGGAAGCTCGTCAACGGCTCATCGGCGATCACCACGCCGCAGGCGTGCACGGAGGCGTGCCGCGTAAGGCCTTCCAGCTTCCGGCCGATGTCGATCACCTTGTGGGTCCGCTCGTCCTGCTCGTAGGCTTGCTTCAGCTCGGGCTCGATCTCGAGCGCCTTGTCGAGCGTCATCTTCAGATCGTTGGGCACGAGCTTGGCCAGACGGTCGGCCTCGGCCAGCGGCACATCGAGCACCCGACAGACGTCGCGGATGACGGCCTTGGCCTTCATCGTCCCGAACGTGATGATCTGGGCGATCTGCCCGTACTTCTGCCGGACGTATTCGAGCACGCGGGCGCGTCCGTCCTGACAGATGTCGATATCGATATCGGGCATCTCATTTCGCGCCGGGTCCATGAACCGCTCGAACAGCAGGTCATACTGGATCGGGTCCACGTCGCAGATGCCCAGGCAGTAGCCGACGACCGTGCCAACGGCGCTGCCACGAGCCCCGACGGGGATATTGTTCTCTCGGGCGAAATTGCAGAAGTCCCAGACGATGAGGAAGTAGCTGGAGAAACCCTTGCCCTCGATCACGGCCAGCTCGCGGTCGATTCGCTCCTGGATCTCCGGCGTGATCGTGCCGTAGAGCCGCTTGGCCCCCTGCATAACCAGCCGCGTCAGGTAGTCTTCCGGCGTGCTCTTGTCGGCGGGCATGTAGACCGGTGCATGCCGGGCGCTCAGGTCGATCTCGACGTTGCATCGTTCGGCGATGGCCAGCGTGTTGTCACAGGCTTCCGGGACGTCGCGAAACATCCGGCGCATCTCGTCGGGACTCTTGAGATACACGTCCGGAGGATACACCAGGCGGCTGGCGTCGGTGATCAGCTTGCCCGTGCTGATGCAGCACAGTGCGTTGTGGGCCTCGTAGTCCTCGGCGTCGAGGAAGTGCACGTCGTTCGTCACAACCAGGCCGATGCCCATCTCGCCGGCCAGGTCGATCATAGGCTGGCGCACGTCGGGCATCGTATCGTCGGGACTCTCATGATGCTGAATCTCGAGGAAGAAACGGTCCGAGCCGAAGATCTTCAAGAAACTCTCGGCCGCCGCGCGCGCCGCCTTGCGGTCGCCGCGCGCCAGCGCCGTCGGCACCTCGCCGGCCACGCAGGCGGTCGTGCAGATGATCCCCTCGCTGTGCTCGGCCAGCACCTCCTTGTCGATTCGCGGACGATAGTAGAACCCTTCGAGAAAGCCGATGCTGCTGAGCTTCATGAGGTTGCGGTAGCCCGTGAGATTCTCGGCCAGCAGAAGCAGGTGGAAGGCGTTCTCCTTGACCCCGCCGCCGCCGGTCTTGTCGAACCGGCTGCCCGGGGCGATGTACGCCTCGATCCCGATGATCGGTTTGATCTCTGCGGCGCGGGCTTTCGTGTAAAACTCGATCACGCCGAACATGTTCCCGTGGTCGGTCAACGCCACGGAGTCCATGCCCAGCTTCTTGCACCGATCGAAGAGCCGCCCAAACGGGATGGCCCCGTCGAGAAGCGAGTACTGACTGTGCAGGTGTAAGTGCGCAAATCCCTTTTCAGGCATGATTTACAAGTCCTGTAGAAGAGTCGAATCCGTTGCCGCCATGATAGGCCCGCCGCCGCCTGTTGTCAAGCGACCGCTCCCGCCGGCGCCGTGTGAACCTATTCGAATTGGACGTCGAGGGCGATGAATTCGACGTTGCTGTTGCCGTTGTAGTGGTTGATCTGGGCCTCGAAGGCAACGTTGAAGAATTCCTTTTCGAGCATCCGCTTTTCGAGGGGGCCCATGCGGAATCCGACGCAGCGGGCGGCGCCGGTGTTGTCGCTGATGGTGAACTGGAGGTGGTCGCTCTTGGCGCCGACGCGCCTCGGGGTAGCAGCGAGGCGCACGCCCTTGACCGCGAAAACCGGCTTCGGATTGCCCTGTCCGAACGGACCGAGCATACCAAGCTGCTCGACCGCCTCGCGGGTGAAGTGCCTCAGCGGGGCCATGGCGTCGATGTGGAGCTTGGCGACGACATCGGCTTCGTGCAGGTGGTCGGCGGCGTACGCCTCGAAGTCTGCGGCGAAGTCCTCGATCCGCTCCGGCTGGATCGTCAGGCCCGCCGCCATCGTGTGGCCGCCGAACGTCGTCAGATGGTCCGAGCACGCCTTGATCGCGCTGAGCAGACAGAAGCCGGGGATCGAACGAGCCGAGCCCTGGGCCGAGCCGCTCTCGCCGGGCGAGGCGTTGATCATGATCGTGGGCCGAAAATACTTATCGACGATCCGCGATGCGACGATGCCGAGCACGCCGGTGTGCCAGCCCTCGGCCGCCAGGACGATGCTGCGCCGATCAGGGTGATTCAACCCTCTGGCCGCCACCATGTCGCAGGCCTGCTTGACGATCTTTCGCTCGCATTGCTGGCGTTGGACGTTCTGGTCTTTGAGGTACTCGGCGATCTGTACGGCCCGCAACTCGCTCGTGCTGGTCATCAACTCGACGGCCAGGCGGGCGTGGCCCATCCGGCCGGCGGCGTTGAGCATCGGCGCCAGCCGGAACCCGATGGCGTAACTGTCCAGGCCCTGCCCCGTCAGCCCGGCCGTAGCGATCAGGGCGCGGAGGCCGCACAACTTACTCTCCGGCAGCGACCGCAGGCCGAAACTGGTCAGGATGCGGTTCTCGCCGCGAAGGTCCACCACGTCGGCGACGGTGCCCATAGCCGCCAGGCTCGTGGCGTTGAGCATGAACTCGCGAAGTTTCGGTTCGAGTCGCGGCCCCCGGCTGAACTCATCCGCCAGGGCCCAGGCGAGCTTGTAGGCGACCATCGCCCCGGCCGAGTCCTGGTTGGGATACGACGCCTCCAGAACCGGATGAACGATTGCGACCGCCTCGGGCAGCGTCGCCTCGGGGGCGTGGTGGTCGGTGACGATCAGGTCCATGCCGAGTTCGCCGGCCAGGGCGGCGGCCGCGAGGGCGGTGATGCCGCAATCGACCGTCACCAGCAGATTCGTGCCGGACTCGGCCAGCGAGCGCACCGCGTCGATATTCAGGCCGTAGCCTTCGTCGATTCGGTGCGGGATGTAGAAATCGACCGTCGCGCCCAGCAGCGTCAGCAGCTCCCAGAGGATCGAGACGCCTGTAATGCCGTCAACGTCGTAGTCGCCGTAGAGAGTGATCTTCTCTTTGGCCTCGATGGCCTGCCGAATCCGGCGGACCGCCGGCTCGATGCCGGGCATCTTGTCCGGGCGGATCAGCTCGGTCAACTTGGGACGCAGGAAGACGCTGCCGTCGGCGGCCTCGGTGATCCCCCGATTGAGAAGGACCTGGGCCACCAGGGGCGAGACCCTCAGCGATTGGGCCAGCGGCGCGACCCGGTCGTCGGCCGGCCGGACCACCCATTCATTCTTCTGCGTCCTTGCCGATAGCAGCATCTGGTCCCCATGTCCGAGGTTTGCAGCGGAAAACAACTTCGCGACGCCCCTTATACCAAAGGCGCCCCCTGGCGGCAAGCACTCATGGCCTGCGATCGGGCGATTGACCGCTCCGGCCGGCGCTGCTATCCTGCCTGGCATCGGGAACGAATCGTCTGTGGCAGGAGAAACCCATGCTGGTCGGAACGATGACCGCTCAGATGTACATGCACGGGATCGGCTCGCTCAAAGAGAAGCGCAGCATCGTCAAGAGCGTGATCGGCCGGCTCCAGAGCCGGTTCAACGCCTCGGTCTCCGAGGTCGACCAGCAGGACAACAAGACCAGCGCCGTCATCGGCATCGCCATCGTCGGCAACGATTCGCAGTTCATCGGCCAACAGCTCGACGCCGTCCTCAAATTCATGCGAAACGACGCCCGCTTCTACCTCGGCCAAGTCGACCGCGAAATCTTCTCATGACGAGGGTGCAGGAAATAGAACAAGCGGAGGGAACGAACGAGACATGCCCCTAGAAGAACCGTCCATCGTAGATCGCCTGGCCGAGCCCGAAAGCCTTCTGGGCATGCTCCAGCGCGGCCGAGGCAAAGGCTACCTCATGGCACTGGAAAGCCCGCCCGAGCAGGTCTGGCCCCTGCTGATCGAATGTATTATCAACGATCCCAGGCTCGACAGACAGCTTGAAGATCGAGCAGAATACTACGCGTCACTAATCATGGCCACCGGCGCGGACCTGGAGCCGTTGGCTACCGATCTCAGAAGGAACGACGTGCGCAACAGCAATTGCACCTGCTGTCTCGGTTTGATCTTGTCAACCGTAGGTTGTCTTGCGGATGAGTTCAGCCATTCAGCCGCTATGGAGATACTCCGCGACTATGTTCCTTTTGGACGCAAGTGGCTCGGGGTCACGCAGGTCCTTGGCGATTTGGAGATGCCCGGTGCCCTCGATGGCATTGACGAGGTGTTGGCACACCGTATCAGCAGCAATCCGGACGTCCATACTGAGTTCGTCCGCGCGGTTGAGAGTGACTGGAAATGGTACTGCAAGCTCGATGAGGACCAAAGGAAAGGCGTTTGCCTTTTGCTGCCAGTCTATGAGCCCTGGCAGACGTTTTGTCGGCGAAACGCACGTTTCGCGGCACTCTTTGCGGAAATGGGCATCGCCTATGATCAACCGCCGGCCCCTTCGAACAAGATGACGGAAGCAGAGATTTCAGAGCTCTCACTTCGCGAGATGTTTGCCTCGGTGGATGAGTCCACCCGAGGCTGTTTCTGGCGGTTCCTGCCTGAGAAGGTCTCGCCGGATGACGAGGACTTTCTGCTCCAGCATGTGGCTTCAAAGGACTGGTGTCGCAGAGTACTAGCTTTTCGGGGATTGGGCCAACTCAGTACACCCAGGGCGTTTGAGGCGATCAAATCATACATCGAGGTGACGACTGATCGCGATCAAGGCGCGCGAAGGTACGCATATATCGCCATTGAAGCGATGCCGCCCGAACTGACCCTTGAGACGGCGCGGGTTTGGTTTCAGAGCGGGAGACACCATCTTCACATCCCGGCTGGCGGCATTCTCGCGCGCTATGCGACACTGGATGATGTTCCCATGCTGATCGAGGAACTGCGGACGCCGGAAACGGTTCGTTGCGAGGACTTTCGCCTCTCCGATGCCCTGGAGGCCTTGGCTCTGTTTGGCGGCCTTGGTCCCATCCCCGAGCTGGAGACGGTCTTTCATGAGGTCGCCCACTGTCGCCAAAGGTATCGCGCGGCCATGGCCATGGATGTCACCGCCCCGGTTCACTTCCAACGCGAATATGCCTTCGAATGCCTTTGGGACTGCCACTATGAAACGCGAACGCTCGGCTGCGAGACGGTCAGTCTCACCGAGCCCGGCGCCCTGGAGCGGCTCAAGGAACTCGCGGCCGACGAGGACGATGATGTCCGCGAAGCCGCCCAAGCCAGAATCGAAGATTTCTAAGCCAGCCCAACCTATGGGTGTTCGGTGTTTGCTTCCGAAAGCCTACGCGTTTGAATCGTCGGGGCGGACCTGGATTCCTTGGCGGCGGGCGATTTCGATGATGGGTGTTGCGGCGTCTTCGATCTACTGGCGTTGGCCGCAGGGGATTGGTTCAGTGGATCTTGTCGACGATGTACTGGGCGCTGAGGAAGACGTCGATGGCGATGACGGCGTAGAGGATGAGCCCTCGCAGTCGCGGCAGGCGGAGCTTCTGGCGGGTCATCGTGAAGATGACCACCATGGCGATCGCCGCGATCAGGTACATCTTGGCGGCCTCGACGAACAGGCGGGCGTAGCCATCCCCTAAGCTGAAGGCGGTCTGGAAGTACTGGGTCGCCAGCAGCAGCGTCGTGATCGCCAGAACACCCAGGACCGTCGCACCGGCCAGAACCCACTTGCCGTCGGAGTAGCTCGCTTCGATCAGACCCTGGAGCCCGACGCCCGCCAGGACCGACAGGCACACCAGCGGGATGCTCAGCCACAGGATCGGGCTGATCCCCAGCCAGGCGACCTGGGCGGGCGCGAGGAACGACCGGCAGAACGCCAGGGCGAAGCCGCAGACCAGGATCAGCAGGATGCCGTAGCGGCGGGACCGGAACATCATCGCCAGACCGAAGACCAGGGCCGCGACGGGGACGTGATACAGGCCGGGCAAGGTCGTCGTGCGCGTGGCCATCACCAGCGGTGCAACGAAACCAAACAGGTCGGCCGGCTTCGGCGCCGCCTGGATGGGGGCGGCGAACAGCCGGTAGTCGGGGCCGGCGCTGACGCGAAAGAACAGCACCACCGCAAGAAACGGCAGCAATGACAGCAGCAATGCCACCGCACCGCCCCGCTTGCGGCCCAGATAGGCGGCCGGCATGAACAGCCAGGGGATGCCCGCCGCCAGAAGGACGGCGGTCTCGTGGAACCGCGCCAGGGACAGCACGAATGGGCCGAAGCCGTAGACCAGCCCGGCCAAAAACGAGCCGGCGAAGCCGACCACCCAGCGCCGACTCAGGACGAAGCAGCCGACCGCCGCCAGGAAGACGCCGGCAGGCAGCAGCCACTGCCGTGGCGTGAACGCGTCGAAATAGGGCCGATACAGATGAACCGCGAAGACGATGTAGACGATCGCTGCAACGACCAGACAGACCACGTTTTGCGTGCGTCGCGACACGGTCATCGGTGGGCCTCCGCCGGTTGCCCTGCCATCGCCAGAACCGGTTGCCTCGCCCCCGAGAAATCGTTGCCTGCATCGAGAATAGGAGTCGCTCGTTTCTTCAAGACACGGCGCTTATCAGTTCTTCAGGACGACCTTGCCGCTGCCGGCGGTAATCGTCCCGATTCGGTTGACCTTTTCTCCCCATCGCTGGAGGTTCCGGCCGATCGAGTCGGCGAAGTCGGCCGCGACGATCAGCACGTAGCCGATCCCCATGTTGAACACGCGGAACATCTCGTCCTCCTGGACCGGTCCGGCCTTCTGGAGGAACGGGAAGATCTTCGGCCGCGGCCAGCTCGATTTCTTGAGCACCGCGTTGCAGTCCTTCGGCAGGATGCGCGGGATGTTGCCGACGAGGCCCCCGCCGGTGATGTGGGCCATCGCATGGACGACGCGCTTGACCTTGTATTTCGTCAACAGCTTGACGATCGGCTGCACGTAGATCCGCGTCGGCGTCAGCAGGGTCTCGCCGACCGTCGTGCCGTCGAGTTCGTCGAGCACGTCGTTCATCTTCAGGCGGGCCTGCTTGAAACAGATGTTGCGGGCCAGTGTGTATCCGTTGCTGTGCAGGCCGCTGGAGCGCAGGCCGAGGATGACGTCGCCGGGGCGGACCTTCTTGCCTGTGATCGTTTTGTCCCTCTCGACGACACCCACCGCGAAGCCGGCCAGATCGAAATCGCCCTTGCGATAGGTGTCGGGCATCTCGGCCGTCTCGCCGCCGATCAGGGCACAGTCGGCCATGCGGCAGCCGGCGGCGATCCCCTTGACCAGCTCGGCCACCAGGGCCGGCTCGAGCTTGTGAAGGGCCACGTAGTCGAGGAAGAACAGCGGCTCGGCGCCGATCACGAGCATGTCGTTGACGCTCATCGCCACCAGGTCGATGCCGACGGTGTCGAACTTTTTGGCCTTGGCCGCCAACTGGACCTTGCTGCCGACGCCGTCGGTGCAGGCGACGAGCACGGGGTTCTTGTAGTTCTTCTTGAAGAGCTTCTCGTCGTAGTCGAGTCGAAACAGACCGGCGAAGCCGCCCGGCAACGCGATCACGCGCGGTCCGAACGTGCTGGCCAGGCTGGACTGGATCCGCTCGACCATCTCGTCGTTGGCGTCAATATTGACGCCCGCCTGCTCGTAGCTGACGTACTTACTCATGTGTGGTCGAAAAGTCCTCGAACATCGTCATCTGGTAGTGCTCCATCGTGAACTTGTTCAGGGCGATGTCGATGGGAATCCGGTACTTGCCGCTCCAGCAGGCGGTGCAGTAGTGATCGGCCGGCAGGGCCGCACACGAGAGCATCCCCTCCAGGGACAGATAGCCCACGCTGTCAACCTCGAGGAAGTCCCTGATCTCGTCCAGGTCCCGGTTGTTCGCCAGAAGCTCTTCCTTGGTGGGGAAATCGATGCCATAGTAGCAGGGATAACGGATGGGCGGGCAACTGACCCGCATGTGGATCTCGGTCGCCCCCGCCTCGCGCAGGGCGCGGATCTTGCCGCGCGTGGTCGTGCCGCGCACGATCGAATCGTCCACGACCACGATGCGCTTGCCGGCGACAACCTCCTTGATGACCGCCAGTTTGAGCCGGACCGCCATTTCGCGCAATCTCTGGTCGGGCGCAATGAATGTTCGACCCACGTAGTGGCTGCGGACGAAACCCATGTCGAATGGGATACCGCTCTGCTCGGCGTAACCGATCGCCGCCGAGGTCCCGGAATCGGGCACCGGAATCACCACGTCGGCCTCGACCGGATACTCCCGGGCCAACTGCCGGCCGAGCTTCTTGCGCAGCTCATGGACGTTCTCGCCGAAGACGAGGGAGTTCTGCTTGGAGAAATAGACGTGCTCGAAGATGCAGTGGGCCGGCGTGATGTCGCCGCGCCGGACGAAGAAGCGGCTGTGCAGGCCCTTGGCGTCGAGTCGGACGATCTCGCCCGGTTCGACTTCGCGAACGTATTCGGCGCCGATCGCATCGAAGGCGCAGCTCTCGCTGGCGACAACGTAGGCGCCCTGTTCGGTCCGTCCGATGCACAGGGGTTTGATGCCGTAGGGATCGCGTGCGGCGGCGATGTGATCGGCGAACATGAACAGCAGCGAATAGGCGCCCTGGAGGTGGTTCAGCACGTGGCCGAGCGGGTCCGGTTTGGTCTGGTGCGTCGGCTTGGCCAGCAGATGGACAATGACCTCCGTATCGCTGGTGCATTTGAAGATGCTGCCGTAGGCCTCGTATTCGTCTCGCAGCAGTCCGGCGTTGATCAGGTTGCCGTTGTGCGCGACCGCCACCTGGCCCCGCGAGTACTCGGCCAGCATGGGCTGGCTGTTCTCGACGTTGGACGAGCCGGCCGTCGAGTACCGCACGTGGCCGATCGCCATCGAATTCGCCAGCTTCTCCAGAATTCCCGAACCCGTGCGAAAAACCCGCGAGACGTTGCCCATGCCCTTGTAGCACTGGATAAACTCGCCGTCGCTGCTGGCGATGCCCGCCGCCTCCTGGCCCCGATGCTGGAGACTGTGCAGGCCGTAGTAGGTCTTCTGGACCGCATCCGGGTCGCCGAAAATGCCGAAGAGCCCGCACTCTTCCTTTTTCTCAGAAAAGACCTCCTGCCCATCATACTCAGATAACGGCTCAGACATGACCCTCATGCCTCTTGAGAAGATGTTGATAATTTCAGTTCGAGAGAAACGTTCGTATCACCCGCCAAAAGAGGTAGTGTACCGATTTGCCGATCCCGCGTCAACCGCCGTGTCGAGAAACATCGCCCGGCCCCACTTGCGATCACGATGGCGTGCCACGTGTGCCAACACACACCCCTGTCGTGGCACGTGACGGTGGCGGCGGGGCTTATCAGCCTTCGTCATCGTCTGCATCAGGCAGATACCCTGCCAGGACAGCCCGCATGGGCTCAAGCCCATCCTGCCGGCTTCAGACCAATGGCGTCACGCCGGGGATGGCGACCGGGGCGACCGGCAGGTCGCCGAGTTCGTACCTCGGCGGGGTCAGGTCGAGCTGGGAACTCTTGATCGCCCAATCCCACTTCATGGCCCGGCCGGTGTACGCGCTCATCCGGCCGAGGATCGCGGTCATCGTGCTCTCGGCCACCGCCTTGCCCTCGTTCAGAGGCCGGCCACTGCGGATGCTCCGGATCAGGTCGGCGTGCTCCTGCTCGTACGGGTTCGGGGTGGGACCCTGGTATTTGTAGGCCCTGGCCCCCTCGATCGTCCCTTCGGTCGCGATGCCTTTGGCGCCGACGATGCGCTCGCCGATGCGGTCGGTGCACCCGGCGATCTGACGGGCCATGCTCAGGATGCGGGCGCCATTGGGATACTCGTACTCGACGGCGAAGTGGTCGTAGATGTTGCCGAACTCCGGCTCGACGCGCACCTCGCGGCCGCCCATGCCCATCGCCATCACCGGATGCGTTCCCATCGCCCAGTTGATCACGTCGAGGTTGTGGACGTGCTGCTCGACGATGTGGTCGCCGGAGAGCCACGTGTAGTAGTACCAGTTGCGGCACTGGGTCTCCATGTCGGTCCACTGCGGCTTCCGCTCGGTGTAGAACCCCCACTGGCGGACCCAGCCCTGGACCCAGTAGCACTGGCCCGCAACGAGTTCGCCGATCTCGCCGTTGTGGACACGCTTCATCACTTCGACGTACTTCGGGTCGTGGCGGCGCTGCGTGCCGGCGCCGATGGCCAGCCCCTTCTGCCTGGCCAGTTCGGACGACGCGAGAACCGAACGGATGCCCACGGGATCCACAGCGACGGGTTTTTCCATGAACACGTGCTTGCCCGCTTCGATGGCCGCCTTGAGGTGCATCGGGCGAAAATGCGGCGACGTGGCGAGGATGACGAGGTCCACACCGCTGTTGATGACCTTCTTATAGGCCTCGAAGCCCGTGAAGCACGTCTCCGGCGTGACCTTCACCTTGTCGGCGTGCGTCCAGGGCGCCGACGAACTCCAGTCCTTCTCGCCGTTGGTCTTGATCGTCTTGAGGCACGTGGCGACGCGGTCCTGGAACAGATCGCCGAGGGCCACGATCTCCACATTGGGCGCCGAATCCGCGCAGTTGCGAACCGCCCCCATGCCCCGGCTGCCGCAGCCGATCAGGCCCACGCGGATCGTATCGGACCCGGCGGCAAAGAGCCGCCCGCCGCCCAGCCCCATCGCGGCCGCCGAGAGGGCCGAACCCTGCATGAATCTCCGCCGCGAAATCGACTCGCCCGATCTGCCTGTAGCCTGCCGTACCATGTTTGTCTCCTCGTCCAGAAGTCCGGATGATCCGCGTGCATCGCACTGCACCTCGGTGTCCACCAGTCTGCCCTTTTCTCAGAAGAAGGTCAAGGCCCCGCAAGAAGCCGGTTCAACAAGGGGATGAACCTGCGGATGGCGTTGCCGCGATGGCTAATGGCGTTCTTCTCGTCGTCGGGCAGTTGGGCCACCGTCTTGCCGAGGGCCCCGACGAAGAAGACCGGGTCGTAGCCAAAGCCGTTGTCCCCCGCCGGCACATCGACGATCACCCCTTCGACCGTGCCTTGTGTCTCGACGAGCACCCGCTCGGGACTGGCCAGGCACAGGTGGCACATGAACCGCGCCGTGCGCTTCTCGGGCGGGACCCCTTCCAGCAGCCTCAGGAGCTTGGCGATATTCCGCCGGTCGATCTCCTTGCGGTCGGCCCCCACCGGCAGATCGCCCGAGAACCGCGCCGACTGAACGCCTGGGGCGCCGCCGAGCGCATCGACCACCAGCCCTGAATCGTCCGCCAGCGTCCAGAGCCCCGTCGCACCGGCGTACTCGGTCGCCTTCTTGCGGGCGTTCTCCGCAAACGTCGCACCGTCCTCCTCGACCTCGCCGACGCCGGGAAAATCCGCCAGCGTCTTCCACGCCACCACACCACCCAGCATCGCCCGCAACTCCCGAACCTTCCCCGCATTCGTCGTCGCCACCAAGATCGTCCGTCTGCTTGCTTCTGAACCCATAAAGACCAGCTCCGCCTCATTCGGTTGACGCATACACCCCCAACGACAAGGCAGGTCATCCTATCGAGCTCGAGCGCGCATGCAACTGGAAAACCGCCTCATTGGCATCACGGCCCATCGTGGGGCGTACAGCAGGGTGGTGCATCTCGTCAGTCGATACTTGTCCCCATCGGTCGGCGAAGCGCGATCGCTCTGTTTAACAGCGATGCGGCAAGGAGTTCCAACTCATCTGGCTCGCCTTCTATGGTCAGACTCTTACTGATCGGACGATTCTGCCTCACAAAGACCATGCTTTCGTTTCGGAGGTGGTCCAATTCGTCCGCGCTAAGTTCGATCTGATGCTGCCCTTGGCTGGACTCGTACTTGATTTCAATTCTCATCGGATTCTCCCTATCGCACAAGGTTGGATTCGGCGCAATGGCCCCACTGCGTCTTCTCGCCGATCTTCGCTGCTCGCTCATACGAGGCAGGGCCACGCAGCGACACTCGTCTCACTTCACGCCGAGACTTATTCTGGAACCAAACTGGAGAGTTCGGGGATCGACTCTCTTATCGAATTCTATAGGGTCTCTGAAGACATACGGAAGGCAAGCAACCTTCTCCTCGAAATCCACATCAGGTTGGCCCGCCTCGACGAATTCGAAGCTCGCCCCTTCGAAGAGGAGCTTGTCGTCGATGCCGAGCTTACGACGGATCACCGGCATGAATTCGGGATTGACCTCGTAGCCGACCGAGTTGCGTTCGAGGTTTCTGGCCGCCTGGGAGGTTGTCCCGCTGCCGAGGAAGGGGTCGAGAACCGTGTCACCGACAAACGTGAACATCCGTATCAGGCGACGCGGAATCTCTTCGGGAAACATGGCCAGGTGGCCGTCCTGCCGTTCGCCCGGGATATTCCAGTGCCCGGCGAAGAAGGTGTTCCACTCCTCGGTCGTCATGCGGGACTGCTCCTTGATCGCCTGGCTAACCTTCGGGGCGGTCCCGTGCTTCTTGAAGATCAGGATGAACTCATAATCCAGCTTGAGGATGCCGTTCCTCGGATAGGGAAACGACCCCATGATGGTGGCGCCACCGGTGGTGTTGCACGTGGTGACCTTCTGCCAGATGACCGCACCCATATAGTCGAAGCCGATGGTCTCGCAGAACTTGATAATCTCCGTGCGGATCGGAATGACCTTGTAGCGCCCGTAGTACACGGACCGGGCGAACTGATCGCCTACGTTCACGCACAACCGGCAGCCCTTGGCCAGGACCCTGTGGCACTCGGACCAGACGAGGTTCAGATTGTTGATATAGGTCTCGTAGCTGTCGTCGAACCCGATCTGCCGGCCGTTGCCGTAGTCCTTGAGCTGCCAATAAGGCGGCGAGGTGACGACGAGGTGCACCGATTCGTCGCCCACCTCGGCCATGGACCGCGAGTCCCCGGTAATAATCCTGTGGTGCGTTTTCACAATGGCGATCGTCCAAAAGAGTCAAGATGGGAATTGCCTTGCTTATAGCGGGTCTTGGCGCAGATTTCAACCCTCGCCCACCTTCGCCGGCGTCGGGACGCGAAAGGCGGGTATCGCGCCAGCGTTAAAACGAGCGTTTTGCCTACGCACTGGCGGCGGGCCGGCCGGCTATCGGATCAATACGATCAACCTTTGTTTCGCGAGGATCAACAATGGCAACGCAAGTGGATACCAAGATCGCTGAAGCGCAGATTCACCATCTCATGGACGACTGGGCGCGGGCGGCCCGCGACAAGGACATCGACGGGATCATGGCCTGCTATACGCCGGACGTCGTGTCGTTCGATATGATTGCCCCGCTGCAATACGTGGGGGCCGAGGCGTACCGCAAGGACTGGCAGATGGGGTTCGAGATGTGCCAGGAGCCCGGCGACTTCGAGACGCGCGACGAAACCCTCGCGGTGGGCGCCGATGTGGCCTTCTGCCACCGGCTCAGCCGGATGAGCGGGACCGACAAGGAGGGCAACGCATTCGACTGCTGGGTGCGCTGGACGCAATGCTTCCGGAAAGTCCACGGCAAGTGGCTGATCGCCCACGAGCACATCTCCGTCCCGCTCGACATGCAGACCAACCAGGCCCTGACCGACCTCAAGCCGTAACGGAACGCTTCGCGCGTCGCTCGACCGCAGCGGCAACCCGCCGACCGCATCGGTCCTCAGGCGGAGGCTGTTTGTGTTGGCTCGCATGGCGGATGGTGTGCCACGTGCCACGAACAGGCCTGTCTGTTGGCACTTGGCACTGGCACTGACTGAGGGTCTCTACCCGAGCAGTAAATGCCGCCCACAGAAAAATGGGGGTGTAGAACATTTTTTGCTTGACATTCTGGGTGGTTTGCGTAATTCTCGCTCTTGGAATCGACGTGCGGAACAATGGAATAGGCAATCTCATGGCTGAGGTGCGGAGGACAATCCTGGCGGTTACGGCGGCATTGGTCGTCGCGGCTGGTGCACGCGCCGATCTGGCGGCCGTTTCACCCGCAGAGACGACCTCGACGGGCGAGGCCTATGCCCTTGGCGAAGCCGAATATCGCGAGATCCTCCTGTTCGGCCTGTCCGATCAGGTCCCCACGCCCGCCGATCTGCGTTCGCAGGCGGACGGCTTTGCCGGGGAGCCCCAGGCGACTGTCGATGGGACGGCCGATTCAGAGCAAGCCATTGTTCTGAAGGACGGTCGCGGCAGCCTCGATCTCTGCCTGTACACGCTCATCGGCCTGGGTCTGTTCCGCTCGGGCCACTGGGTGCGTCGCTCCTCGCTCGGCTTTATCCCCGAATGGTACCACAGCGGTGCTCCGCAGCAGATCGGCTACAGCCATGCTGTGGGGCCCGATGCCTACTGTCATGCGGCGGTCTGCTTCGTCCAGCCGGACCTGATGCCCGACCGTCTCATGCCGCTCTACGACCGGGGTACGATCCCGGCCTTGGTGCGCACTTCGCAATTCATCGCTGCCGTACTTGCCTGCCGGGCCCCTCCGAGACTGTCATGAGCCCTGACGGCCCAACCCGCCTGCCGGGCGGCCGTCGCAGACACAAACTCTCCGCTCCTCCGAGCGGAGGACACTCGGATCATGACAGATTCTCACAATAGAAGGAGCAAGTACCATGAAGAAACTCAGCATTGCACTCGTCGTGGCCGCCCTCGTGGCCCTCACCGCCGCAACCGCCTCCGCCGATCCCTACAACTTCGAGGATATGATCGATGGATGGAGTTATTCTTCTAGCGAAGGCTGGTATCCAGACCCGGACGCTCCCTCAAATAGTAGCGCCTGGATCTTCGAGGGAAGTCCTCTCAGCTATCAGCACGACATCACGGACAGCGTGGACTTCGGTGCGGGGCACAAGGTCACAGCGGCATCCCTGGAGTTGGATTTTACGAACGATGGGACCGACGACGTCTTTGAATTCATGGGCACTGTCTTCTGGGACTACCGCGAATATGCCAAGATAGGTTTCGACGGGAACGGATTAGAGGATATTACCGATTTTCCGGATGACGACCTCGACGACGGACAATACATGCTAGTCCTCAATATCGACTGGCTGAATGATGATGGTCTGCTTGACGTTACCATTGACGTGTACAATGACTTTGGCGGGGTTCTTGGTGGGACTGCGACAGCCTACCTGGATCACTCGAGGTTGTACGGAACCGCCGTGGTTCCGGTTCCTGGTGCGGTTCTGCTGGGCGTTCTGGGTCTGAGCGCGGCGGGCATCAAGCTGCGGAAGAACCGGGCCGCCTAACGGCCATCCCCTTTGGGGAATGAAGATTTCGTATCGCAACGACAGCCTCCGTTTGGGGATGCGGCTCGGTCCTCAGGCGGAGGCTGTTTGTGTTGGCTCGCATGCCGTTTGCCCTGCCACGTGCCAACACACACCCCTGTTCGTGGCACGCAGGTGTATGTGAAGATTCCCTGGTATGGGCGGGGGGGGATGGTCGCCTGTAGGGGCGACGCATGCGTCGCCCGGGCGAGGCATACCTTGCCCCTGCGATGGGGGGATGGTCGTTCGTAGTGACGCCGTAAGGCGTTATCATCCGATACGAAACGATGCCCTGACGGGCACACTACGAACAGCCAAGCCCTGCGGGCCCATGGGACTTCGCGCTGTGCATGAGCCAATACAGGCATTCCTGGGAAGATACCCAAGAGCGTGCAGGTCGGGCCGCCGCCGGAAGTGACCAGTGCCAGTGCCAGTGCCACCGCCAACAACAGGGGTGTCTGTTGGCACTTGGCACTGGCACAGGATCACCGTGCACAGTCTGCACACGTCCTGTCCTCCGCCATCGCCTGGACCGGGGCAGATCCATGGATGTGACGATGCCCTGCCACGTGCCACCACATACCCCTGTTGTTGGCACGTGGCAGGGCATCGCGCTTTCGGGCGGCGGTGCAGGCCTGGGGCGTTGGTCTGTGGCCGTGTTTTCGGTGGTGGGTTGCCTTCGCGTGCCGCCGCCGGTAGTATGGGGCCCGTGTCCGTAGGGGCGAGGGGAGCCTGGCCCCCACGGGCACATTACAGACGTTTCGGGTCGCAGGCACGAAACAACGCAAACGGACGTATATAGAAGGAGTGGCTCAGATGGCGAAGAAGTCTTTACACAGCATCTGCCGGTGGACGTTCAATCCGGGCAAGGGCGGGTTCGTGCCGGGGGACATGCGGCCGGAATGGGGGGCGGGCTTCGGCACGCCCGAGATGATCGAGCTGGTGGCCAAGCGGATCCGGCCCCGCATGCCGAAGAACGTGCTGCTGGGCATCGAGATGCACTACGATGCCGAGGTCGACGACAACAACGCCGCGGCGGTGGCCGACGCCCTGGTGAGCAACAAGCTGTATCTGGCGATGATCACGCCCGGCGCGCACTCGCACTTCGCCTACGGCGGCATCGCCTCGCTGGACCCCAACGAGCGCAAGGCCGCCGAGGACCTGGGCACGCGGACGGTGGACCTGGCCTACGGGACGCTGCGGAAGGCGTGGCATCCGGAGATCACTCCGGGCTTTGTCATCTGGAACGGCTCGTTCGGCTACGACATCGCCACCGTCGGCATCCGGCAGATGTACCAGAATCTTAAGGAGAGCGTCGCGGGTCTGTGCAAGTATGAGGCCAAAAAGGGCGGCCAGCTCTACATCGGCTTCGAGCCCAAGCCCAACGAGGGACACCCGGCGATGCTCATCCCGACGGTCGCCAGCGCGCTGCTGTTCTGGTACAAGGTCGAGAAGGAGTTCGGCGTCAACATCGCCAAAAAGGGCGTCAACAAAGAGTTTGGCCACTCCGAGATGATCGGCCTGGACCACGTGGCCGACACCGTCGAGGAACTCGACAACGGCATGTGCGTACATATGCACCTCAACAGCCAGGGCTACAACGACGGGATCATCCTCGGCGGCCCGGGCAAGTACGACATCGACCACGGCGCCCGCGTCAACGGGATGAACATCGCGATCGCCGGACTGATCCAGGCGGCCGGCTACGAGCGATGGAAGGGTCACGACATGCAGACCCGGGCTTACGACAACACCGAGCAGGGGATCGATCGCGTGATCCGCAGCGTGCTGAGCTGGGAGGCCTGCGAGCAGGCGGCCCGCAAGCTCAACACCAAGGCGCTGCTCAAGGCCCTGGCCCAGCGGGAGACCGCCCAGGCCGAGGACATGATGCGGGCGGCGCTGGTGATGGCGCAGAACGCCTTCGACGAGATGTACAAGGCATAAGACTCGCCGTCACCAAATGGAAACGACACGATCTCGTGGCCGCCGGCAGGTGGGACCGACCGTCCCGACCTTCCGGCGGCCACCGTGCGGTCGGGGGAGAGCATATGGCGAAATCCCGTCTGCTGTTTGTGGATAATCTCCGCACGCTGGTGATCGTGTTGGTGATCCTGGTGCACCTGTCCATCACCTACGGCGGCGAGGGCGGATGGTACTACAACGAGGGGCCCAAGGGCACCATCTCCTCGATCCTGCTCACTTGGTTCAACGCCGCGTGTCAATCGTTCTTCATGGGGCTGCTGTTTCTGCTCTCGGCGTACTTCACAGCGGAGGCGTATGCGCGCAAAGGCCCTCGGAGATACGCAAGGGATCGGCTGCTGCGACTGGGCATTCCGCTGCTGGTCTATGACTGGGTTCTGCATCCGCTTTCGGTATGTTCGTTGATGAGCGTTGGGGTTTACGGTCCCGAGGCTTCGTGCCGGGGGTGGCTGGGGGAGTATTTCAGCGCGTTCCATCTGGGACGCGGGCCGCTGTGGTTCGTCGAGACGCTGCTGTTCTTTGGCCTGGTCTATCTCCTCTGGCAACGGCTGACCGCGTCACGAACCAAGTCTGCTCCGAGACCCGTGCGACACCCGACCGCCAAGCACATCCTGATCCTGGCTCTGTTGCTCGCCATTGCCAGCTTCATCGTGCGTCTGTGGTTTCCGCTGGGTTGGAGCCTGGAGCCGTTCAACGTGCAATTGTGCTTCTTTCCGCAATACGTCGCGATGTTCGCCCTCGGGATTCATGCGCACCATCACGGCTGGCTCCTGACCATTCCGACGAAGACGGGACAGCGCTGGGGCGCGGTAGCGGCGGCGATGGTCCTGCTGGGCTTTCCGCTGCTGTTCGTGCTGGGCGGCGCCATGAGCGAGGACCTGGCGCCGTTCATGGGAGGCGTCCACTGGCAGTCGCTGGCGCTGGCGATGTGGGAGCAAACGACGGGGATCGCTATTATGGTGGCGCTGCTGGTGCTGTTTCGCGAGCGGTTCGATCGCCAGGGCAGGATCGCGGCGGAGGCGTCGGCCTCCAGCTATACGGTCTATGTGATCCATGCCCCCGTCATCATCCTCGGCGCGCTGGCGGTGCGAAGCGTCGTGCTGTACCCGCTGGTGAAATTCGCGCTCGTCTCGCTGGTCCTGATTCCGCTGTGTTTCCTTCTGGCGGCCGGCATTCGCCGCCTGCCCGGCGCCCGCCGCATCCTCTGAATCGGCTCACAGGATGAGCATGGCGTCGCCGTAGGAATAGAAGCGGTAGTGCTGCTCGACGGCATGGCGATAGGCGGCGAGCGTCGCGTCGAGCCCGGCGAACGCCGCGACCAGCGCCAGCAGCGTGCTGCGAGGCAGGTGGAAGTTGGTGATCAAGGCATCGACGATCTTGAATTCGTAGCCGGGGGTAATGAACAGACCGGTTGTCCCCATACCGGGCGTCACGCGGGGGCCGGATGCGGCGGTCTCTAACACCCGCGTCGCAGTCGTTCCTACGGCGATGATGCGGCCGCCGGCCCCTTTGGCGGCATTGATCACGCGGGCGTTTTCCGCGTCCACCTCGTACCACTCGCTGTGGATTTCGTGGTCCTCGAGATTCTCGGCGGTTACCGGCTTGAACGTGCCGGTCCCGACGTGGAGCGTCACCCAGGCCAGATGCACACCCTGCTGCTGCAACTGGTTCAGCAGGGGCTCGGTGAAGTGCAGTCCGGCCGTCGGCGCCGCCACCGCACCGGGCCGGCGGGCGTAGACCGTCTGATAGCGCTGCCGGTCTTCGGTCGCCTGCTCGATATCGCCGTCGCGGCGAATGTAGGGCGGCAGCGGCGGAAATCCGACTTCCTCCAGAATCTCCTCGGCGCTTCGGTCGGAGTCGATCTTGAGGATGCAGACTCCGTCCGATCTCTTTTCGACCAGTTCGGCTTCGTAGGGTGTGCACTGCACACCGCCTTCTTCCTCCGCCGAGAGATGGTGGGCGATGCCCACCCTACGCGAACGATCCAGAATGCGGATGCGTTCGCCCGGCCGGACCTTGCGAGCGCCCTTGAGCATGACTTCCCACACACCCGCCTGCTCGGCAAGGAACAGGCCTTCCATCGACGCCCCGGTCTTGCGCTCGGCGAAGAAGCGGGCGGGCAGGACCTTGGTGTCGTTCAGGACCAGACAATCCCCGGCGCGCAGGAACTGGCCGATCTCCGCAAAGCGGCGGTCGAACAAGGTAGGGGCGACGCATGCATCGCCCTTGCGGTCCAGGACGAGCAGCCGGGACTCGCTTCGTGACGGCGACGGCGTCTGGGCGATCAACTCCGGCCCAAGCTCATAATCGAACAGCGATGTCTTCATCGACGTATGTTATCAGACGTGACTGCAAGCGCACGAGTTTTTTTCCGCCGCTTGTCGGGCGAATCGGCGGGTTGTGATCGTGTCCCGTGATTTGCGGGCAAAGTGGCCCGCCCGGCTGGGCGATATGACTGCGTCAGGGCGAGCACCACGGGGGTGCTTCCGGGAACGGCAACTACGAGAATCGCAAAGGTCACGACTGTGTATTCACAAGGACGTTTCGAGCAGGTTTCGACATCGATCGCCGTGCTGGGCCGCAGTGAGCTCAAGAGCCGGATCAAGAACTTCCGCGGGCGATTCAAACTCGACTTCACCGACGACTATCTCGACGCGATCGACACCGATCGGCTCCGTCACATCCTCCTGGCCGCCCTGATCACCGCCAAGAGCCACCACTGACAGACCGATACGTTGCGTCTCACACTCCATCCCGCATGCCGGCAGCGAGCGTAGCCGATCCGAGCGTCCATCTATCCTCTGGAAGTTCGTCGGCATTCTGATATGCTCTGGTCAAACGGTACGCGCGTTGTGGTCGTGTAATTCGGGAGGCCGGTATGACAGATCGTTCGCGATGGTTCTTGTTCGTGTGTTTGGGATGGTCGCTGCTCTCCACTGCCTCTGCGGAGCGGGTTTCGTGGGAGCCGGTGGGTCTGTCGGGCGGGGGCGGCATGTTTTCGCCGGCCATTTCGCCGGTTGACCCCAACCTGATGATGCTCAACTGCGACATGAGCGCGGCTTACATCTCCGAAGACGGCGGCCACCACTGGCGGATGATCCACCACGCGCAACTCCGCAGCGACACCCGTTGCCGGCCGGCGTTTCATCCACACGATGCCGACGTGATTTACGCTTCGTCGGGCGGCCGGCTGCGAATCAGCCGGGACCGGGGCCGGACGTTCTCGCCCATCGGCGACCTGACCGACTCGCTGTACGGCGAGATTGCGATCGATCCATCGGAGCCGCTCGTCATGCTCGTCGGCACGCGCAACGGACGATGCCATATCTCGCACGATGCCGCCCTGACGTGGACGGCGTGCGCCGGGCCGGAAGGACAGGCGCTCGGCTTCTATTTCGACCGCACGAGCGGGGGGCGCATCCTGTTTGCCGCGACGGACAAGGGGATCTGGCGATCCGATGACCGCGGCCAAACCTGGGCGAGGAAGACCAACGGCCTTCCTTCGCCGAATATTCAGGGCTTTGCCGGAGGGTCGAACGAGGCCAGCGGGCGCATCATTCTCTATTGCACCGTCCCCAGCAAGGACGAAGGCGGCGCCTTCACCGGCGGCGTCTTCCGCTCGACGGACCGGGGCGAGACCTGGCAGTCGGCTATGGGCGAGGGCATCAACACCGGGACGAAGACGGCAGACCAATGGGCCTACGGGCCTGTCGCGCAATACAGGCAGATTCTCACTACCGACGCCGACCCGCGTACCGTGTATGCATTGAACACGAGCACGGGGTTCCACCCGCCCCACCACGAGACGGTGTACCGCAGCGACGACGCCGGACGCACCTGGCAGGCCACCTACTTTCAGGACCCGCGATTCGAGCGATACAACGTCGCTCCCAACTATGTCACCGTCTCGGTGGGTCAGTCGCTCAAGGGAGGCGGCACACCCTTTGGAGCAGCCATCTGCAATAGCGACCCGAATCGTCTGATCCTGGTGTGGAGCCAGTCCTATATCACGCATGACGGCGGCGATTCATGGTTCAACGGTGACACCTACGTCGCGCCCGGCCACGAGGCCAAGCCCGGCTGCGCCTGGGCCTGCACGGGCCTGGTCGTCACCACGACGTGGCATTACTATATCGATCCGTTCGAGGCGAACCGTCATTACATCGCCTACACGGACATCGGCATGGCCCGCTCGCTCGACGCGGGCCAGACCTGGATCTGGTGGGACAGGAACACCTGGGCCCCATGGCGAAACACCTGTTATGAGATCGCATTCGACCCGGACGTGCCGGGCAGAATCTGGGGGGCGTTCTCCGACGTACACGACATCCCCAACGACAACATCATCTCCGAGCGCCACAGCCACAAGCGGCCCGGCGGCGTGTGCATCTCGCGCGACTTCGGCGCTTCATGGCAGGCGGAGGCAGAGGGCATTGGGCCCAAGCCGGTGACGTCGATCGTGCTCGATCCGAAGAGCCCCAGGGGCCGGCGCACGCTGTACGCCGGCGTGTTCGACGAGGGCGTCTACAAATCCATCGACGACGGAAAGACGTGGACGCTGAAGACAAACGGGCTGGGCGATCCGAAGAACATGCGCGTCAGCCGCGTGCTGCTCGGCGCCGACGGCACGCTCTTTGCGATGGTCTGTGCCAAGCGACTCGCGCAGGGCCAACCCCTGATGAGCGAAGGCGTGGGACTGTACCGGTCCAGCGACGGCGCTGAAACCTGGGAGAAAGTCAACCCGCCGAAGGCGGGCCTGTTCCTGTATCCCAAGGACTTTTCCGTTCATCCGACCGACAGCAACGCGATTCTCGTCGGCACCTGTGATGCGAATTGGGACGACCGGTCGGGCGGTCTGTACCGCACCGACGACGGCGGCCGTTCGTGGCGCCGGATCGGCCGCCAGGGCCGGCAGACCTTCGGCGGATACTTCCACCCCCAGCGCGACGGATGGATCTACATGACGCTCACCGAAGGGGCGCCCGGCGCCGGCTTATGGCTCTCGCGAGACGACGGGCAGACGTGGCAGGCGTTCGACGAGCTGCCCTTCTCGAACGTGCAGCGTCTGACATTCGACCCATCCGACGATGGTGTGATGTACGTCACCACCTTCGGCGGCAGCGTCTGGCGCGGGCCGGTCGCACCGCGATAAGGCGAGCGTCGCCTACGGGGCGGCTACCCGGAATCGTTCGTCGGGCCATCCGAGATTGTTCGCAACCGACTGCGGAAACACCCACGGCGAGGCATCCGCCTGATGCAGTACCACCGGCGCGCGCTCGGCGGCCATGGCGACGGCTTGCGGCACGTCGAGGTAACGTAGCACATTGAGGAAGGTCGGGCCGTCGCGATGCGTCGAAGGCAACTCGGACAAATCCAATCGCTCGACAGACGGCTCGAAAAGCGAGGCATAGAGCGCGATGCCCGCCATATTCCCCTGGGCCGTCAGCTCCACCGGCAGGCCTTCTATGGCGGCAATGTGGTTCAGGGCCTGCACGGCCCGGCGGACGTCCCAGACGCACATGCCGTCGAGCGTCTGGCCAAGCAACATGAACCGTCTGCGAATCTGCACCTGCTTTCGCTCGTCGCCGCTCCAGGCGTCGAGCCCGCGCCCGCGCGGAGCGAAGAACGCGTGGACTTCATTGGGGGCCACAGCAGTGCCGATGTCCATTGCGGCCATGTTGGGATCGTCGACCACGTGGAGGTTCACACGGCTGGGGCTCTGTGCATCGGGATGCCGGACGACCAACAGGCTCAGGCGAACGTGGAGCTGGCTGGTGAAGTCGAATCGCTCCAGACGCTGGCCGGGCGTCGATTGCGAACCCGCAGCAGGACGAACATCCAGCGGTCCGGCTTCATCATGACGAGGCCAGCCGCGAAACACCTTCTCGCGCAGGGCCGTCATCCACGCGTTGCGCTGGGCAGCCCATTCGTCCTGGGATTTCGGCGCCACAATGTCCCCGACCATCGGCACGAAAGTCTCGTGGACGGTAGCATTGATCTGATGGAGCGGCAGCTCGGTGAAGACCTTCAGTGCTTCGGGCTCAAAGAGGGGCACGGCCGGCTCAGTGATAAGAGGATTCTCGTCTGTGAGGAACCGATTGAACCACACGAAGGCGTGCATGCGCAGTTCCTGCGTGTCCTGGTGCGGCCCTTCGGTGATGTGCAGACCGAGCTTGTCGTCGGCACCGTAGAGCCGATAGATGCGCCGGGCCTTCTCATGCGTACGAACGACGCCGTCGAGCGGAAAGATGTTGTCCTTGTCGGTGTTGGAGATCAGCAGCGGTCGGGGCGCCACCAAGGCCGCGACCAGCGGATAGTCCCAGCGATACGTATTGACGACATACATGCAATCGCAGTGGCCTTCGACGCAGTCGTCGACGACGTGGTTCCGGAGGTCGGTAATCCCGGCGACGGGCACGGCGGCCTGGATGCGGTCGTCGATAGCGGCGATCCACCAGCTATAGGCCCCGCCGCCGGAGCGGCCGGTGACACCGAGACGCTCGGGGTCCACTTCGGGGCGTTCCTGGAGATAATCCAGAGCGCGGATGCAGTTCCAAGCCTCGACGCCGGCGGGCGTATAGCCCCGGCTGTTCCACCACCACATGCCGTAGCGGTAGGTGCCGTGATGGATGCCCTCGATCTCGCCGAGCTGGAGCGTGTCGATGATGAGGCAGACGTAGCCGTGCCGGGCGAACCACCCCGCGTGGTGCTGGTAGTGCGCCTTGCTGCCGTAGGCGATACCGTCCTTCTTGACCTGGGCGTGGCCGCAGACGTACAGGACCGCCGGCGCCGGGCCGTCCAGGGCCTTGGGGATATAGAAATTGCCCGTGACGTATAGACCCGGACGCGACTGAAAGTACACGTTCTCGACGGTGAACGTCTCGTGTTCGACGGTGTTGGTGGTCATGGCCTTCAGCGGGGTCTTCTCCGGCAGCGGATCGAGGCCGAGCATCTCCAGCAGTTGCCTGCGATAGACCGGCCGTCTGGCTTCCCACTGCTCAAGGGTGTCGATCTCGCTTAGGCAATCGGCCTGGAGTCTGGCAGTCTCCGTCCGAAAGTAGTCGGCCAATCTGCGGTCGGCGTCGGATGGCAGGGGCGAATCATGATTCGCCCCTACGGCGCTGCCCGCGATGAGGTTGGCCAGAGCGAATGCAACCAGAAGGGACAAACGATACGCGTGGTTCTTCATGGAGCGCCTCTCATCGCAGAAAACGTGTGCGTGGCACACGTCAGACGTCTTCGGGAATCACGAACGGTTCGCGATAGGTCCGGCGGACCAGGGCGTTGGCCTCGGAGGCGAATTCGCCTGTAAACGTTTCGGTCTTTGGGTCCAGCGTCAGCCAGGGTCCGAGGATTCGCGGCGTCTGCTGCACGTTCACGCCATTGACGAGCAGATGCTCCTGCATGCGTTCGAAGCACTCCGCCATGCCGTCGGCGCCAGCGATCCGCTCGACGATTTTTTCGCGCGAAGCGAGCGCTCCGAGTCGGTGCGAGATGTTGCCCATGTGACACAAGGCGCTGGACAGATGGCCTTCGAGTACGTCGGCGTTGAGGTCGCTGACCTTGCGGCTGCGGACGGCGTCGATGAAATTGGCGTGGTGGCCGGCGCCGT
>Ga0209612_1000751_pt1 | contig 31010 bp, 34 predicted proteins | sample BioC12SIPDNA_FD_185746 | JGI IMG/M metagenome (GOLD analysis project Ga0209612, IMG submission 185746) | Anaerobic biogas reactor microbial communites from Washington, USA - Biogas_R1_B C12 SIP DNA (SPAdes) (version 2) | ecosystem: Engineered > Bioreactor > Anaerobic > Unclassified | place...
GGGCGTTGCTGGTGGCGATGATGTTCGCCACCGGATAGGTGAACGGCTCGGTGGTGAAGCTCCACACCTCGCCCTTGAAGACCGTGTTGTCCGGCGCCGCGTTGACCTCGTCGATGCGCCAGTAATAGGTCGTCTCAAACTCCAGACGCACCGGCGGCGTGTACGTCGTGCCCGCCTGACCCTGGCTGACCAGCACCCCCAGCGCATTGCCCCGGCTCGCCGCATCCACATCGGCGAACGAGGTCCCAAGATACACATCGTGCGTCGCCGCCGATTCACCCGCGTCCCAGCCCAGGCTCACCTCGCGAGGAACGTCCGTGGCGCCGTCCGCCGGAGACGGAGCGACCGCGATGTTGGGGTTGATGCCGTCCGGTCCCATGCGATGATACTTCTCGATCTCGTCGGGAGTCAGCGCACCCTTCCAGAGCCGGACTTCGTTCCAACTGGCGTTGGCGGTGCTGTCCTCCCACTGCGAACGTCCCAGCCAGTTGTTGGTGTCGTTCAGCTCGGACAACTTGTTGGCGGACTGGAACGACCCCTTGGCCTCTCCCAGCGTGTCGCTGGTGGCCGGTCCGGTGTACCACGTGACCGACCCGTTGTCGAACACGCAGACGATGTGGAACTCCACCCCGAGCGTGTAAGGAGCATTCGTGTTGTCCAGCGTGTCACTGTCACTGGGACCGACCCACTCGACGCGATCGGCATCCAGCGTCGTGGCACTGGTCCAGCTCATGAACACGTTCTCCGTCGTGCTCGTGCCGAAATCGAAGATGCGCGACCAGTTCTGCACCGTGATCTGCGTGGCCCAGGCTTCGAACGTGACGGCATCGCCCAGACTGCTGACGATCCCATCGGCCAGGTCGATGTAGTCTGACGTGCCCTTGCCGCCGCCGGTCAGGGTGATCTCCGTGTCGGACAGGATGGCGTTGCTCGCCCCCAGATCCACGATCACGGCATCCTGGCCACCCACCGAATCCGTGAGGTCGCCGTTGAAGCTCCAGCGGTGCGCCAGTTCGGCGGCCTGCCCATCGACCCCCATCGCCAGCACAAACGAAACGGCAATCAAGTACAGCAGTTTTCTACACATGCCTGTCCTCCTTCAAAAGACACCGACTCGGTTGTTGCCCCAGTCTCAAACGGAAACACCTATCGCTCTGTCTATCGGCGTGAATCACCGGGTCCCCGAGCAGGATAGCTGCAACAGCCCGCTCGGCAGGTTGATTGGTCGGGGAAGAGGCCCTTCCGACCGATCTCGGATTCGGCAAAATCAACCCTTCCAGCATTCACCCTGTGTGTCCTCCCTGCCTTGATTTCAGCACCCGATATCCGCGTCAGGTTGCCCACCTCAAACACAGCCGCCACGGCAGGATGCGTCCTCATCAAACGCGGGATCGCCAGCGGCCTGCTGAATCCGTTGCTCCCTTGTCATGCGGCCCAAATATGCCATGCGCACCAAGCCGCAGCCTAACACTTCATTATGTCGTTTTCAGACCTAATCCGACAACGCCTTATTGCGTTTTCTTCTAACCACTTCGCGAACAGAGGCGATTATGGGACACTGTGGAGCCGACGCGTCCGCCGACCGGACAGAACCGCCCGCCCCACACGCCAGAGCCCTGGCCGAGTTGTTCGTGGAAAGCAACCGTGGGACCCACACCGAATCCGTGTGGGTCCCACGGGCGTTGACTTCTTCAGACCGCTCCCCGCCTCGAAGCGGTTCGCCGTATGCACAGCCCCAAAGGGACCGGATTACTCGCCGGCGAGATACCGTATCTCGAACGGAGACAGGACGCGATCGTAGATGCGGATCTCGTCGAGCGCGCCGTTGAACGGATTGCCGCCGTTGGCCACCGAAGCGCCGAAGACTGTGGCGGAACCCGGATCGGTGCCGAACGTGAATGCGGCCTCGGCGCCCAGATCGCCGGCCATGTAGACCTTTCCGACAGCGCCGTCGAACGTGATCGCCACATGGTACCATTCACCGATCGGCAACGCCGCCGTAGCGATGTCGGCAATGCCTTCTCGCTGCAGGCGAACGATGCCCGTGTCAATGTTGGCCTCGATCTGCCACATCATGTCGGCGGCCGACCACGAATCCCTCTTGCCGATCAGGCCCTGGTATTGGCCGCTCAGACCACTCCAATTGGCCCAGAGCGAGACGGAGAGCAGTCCGGTAGATTCAGAAGGATTGAGCGTGCCGAGGCTGACGTACTGGGCGCCGGTCCCATCGAAGCTCAAACCCGAGCCGACTTGCCCGGGCACGTAGACGGGGTCCCCGACCGCCGTGCCATGGTGTCCGTTGCCGGAACTGTCTTCCACATTGTCGTCCAGTGCATAGTACGCCACGAGACCGCTGTTGCCCGGATCGACATTGCCCGGATGCCCAACGCCGATTTCGTCGATAAAGACTCGGCCGGAGCCGCCGGCAGCTGGATTGCTCCGGCTGCCCACGCCGATGTACATCGTCTCCACGTTGCTCAGAGTCACACCGTTGAGCGCGCTGAACGGAATCTCCCACCTCTGCCACGTGGTGAGCACCGTGGCCTCGGGATCAGGATGCGTCGCCACGGCGGTCCGACCGGCTCCGTCTTCCACCACGATGTACAGCGACGCAGGGTCGTTGCCGGGGGCCTCGGCGGTGGTTGCGGCGTTGCCTCGGAAGTGCACCACGAGACTGTCCGCGCCATTGACGGTCCAATTGGCGCCGCCGAAGTCCCGCTGTGTTTCGGAATAGAAGGGACTGTCGCTGTTGTTGTACTCCAGTGGCATCGCCTGAAAACCGGCGAAGACAATCCTTCTCTCGGCGAACGGCGTCTCGAGATACCCAACGGTCGAACCCGTTTCGTTCTCCCAGCCGTCGATCCAGGTCTGGAAGATCGCGGTGCCGGCGTCGATGTCGTCGTTGTAGGCCTCGAAGTCCTCGATGGTAACGTATTCCTTCGTGGAGAAACTCCAGATCGGCCCAGACCAAACCGTCGGACCGGCGGCCTCGTTCACCTCATCGACTTTCCAATAGTAGATCTTCCCAAGGTCCAGTCCGCCAACGGCATACCGGCTCTCGTCCACGGTCCCTGCCAGGGCTGTCCCGTCGGCCACGGCGGCTCTGTCGCTGCTGAAGTAGACCTCGTGGGAGGCCGCCTCGCGACCGCCACGCCAATCGAGCACGACGTCCAGGTCCATCCCGCTCTGGCTGTCGGCGGGCGACGGCTCGCGTGCCACCACCGGCTTGTAGTAGAATCGGACCTCGCTGAGGCCAAACTGAGGCATCATGCCGCTCCAGTTGCTGCTGGCCGTCAGGCGGACGTACTTGGCCGCCACACCATCCAGATCGACGATCGTGTTGGCCGCATAGGTCGCGTTCGCGGTGGCGCGGGCGAACTCATAGTCACCCAGCGCTGTCCACTCAACGCCGTCGACCGAGTACTCGATGGCAACCTGCTTGAGCCCGAAGCCCAGAACCAGTTCGAACTGCACGTTGTAGTTCCACACCCACATCTCATGGAGCTTGTAGACTTGGGGGAACTCATACTGGATCCAGACCGGCTGCCCGCTGTCGCTGGCATCGGTCAGCCACATATCGGTCGCTTCGACGGAGTGCTGATCGGAAGCATTCACGCCGGAGCCGTTGATCGTGTTCTGCGGCCCCGCCGTCGCCTCCGCGCTGGAGGCGGTGGCAATGATATTCTCGACCGGATAGACATACGGCTCTACCGTGAACGTCCAGACAGCCCCTTTGACGACCGTGGAGTCAGGAGCGCTGTTGACCTCATCGATGCGCCAATAATAGGTCTGCTCGTAATCGAGCAGGCCGGCGGGATCGAACGAAGTGTCGCTCTGGCCCTGGCTGACCAGCACGCCCATCGGATTGGCCCGCGTGGCCGCGTCAACGTCCTCCAGAACCGTCCCGAAGTACACGTCGTGCGCAGCGGCCGTCTCGGCCGCCGTCCAGCCCAGCACTGCATCGCGGGGAACGTCAGTGGCGTTGTCCTCCGGACTCGGGTCGCCGGCCACCCCCGTGACCACCTCCCCGATCACTACGTTGTCGATGTGAAGGCTTCCCTTTGTGCCGGCGGCGGAGTCACTGGAGATCAGCACGCTTTCAATCGCCACGAAGTTGGCATTGGTGAACGTGCCGACCACCGTGCCGTTCAGGGTAACGGTGATCTCCGTGCCGTTCTGCTCCAGCATCACGTGGTTGTACTCCCCCGCCACCGTGGCCGCGCCGCTGATCTCGACCCAGCCCGGCCATTCGCCACTGATCGAATTGGCATGGTTGAGCGGGCCGCCGACCCAGCAGTAGACCTCGAAGTAGGCGCTGCTGTCGGCGCTGGCAATGTTAACGTGCATGTTGAAACTGTCATTCCCGAGGAAATCGAACGAGACTTTGTTCTCCCCCACGACGGGCCGGGAGATGCCGCACCGCACCCAGTCGGTGGCCTGCGTCCCGGCGATGAGGACCTCGTTGTCCACGATTTCGACTGTGATGGTCCCATCGGTCTGCGTCGACCAGCCATTGCCAACGTTGCCGTTGGGCCGGTTGAAATCATCCTTGAAACCCGCTCCCCACGCGCTGCCCAGCAGGAGCGTGCAGACCAGCACACTGACACTTGTCATCTTCCTCATCGTGTTTCTCCTTCCCAAAATTGGAACGTGATGTCAGCGACCACGCGAGAGTCAGGAATCCGGTGAAAAGCGATTGGCTCGGTGGAGAGACTTACCGCTGACAGAGTTGGTCCACGACATCCTCCATATCACACTCTCCGGTCCCTTCCTGACAAGAATCGGCTTGCCCGTTCATGCAAGAGGTTGTTGCATCACCAGACCAGATGATTATACCGTTCCGGGCCGCAGACGGTCAACTACAGATTCATCGGTCCTGAGCCGCAGGCCCTTGAGGGGCAGTTCTGAGATCTTCCTGGGCCCAAACCGACAGACCGGCGCCAGCCAGCAGGAGAACACCGAAAGCCAGTTGGGAAAGCGTCAATCGCTCACCAAAAACCACGCTCGAGATACTGAAAACCACGAACGGCTGGGCGAGGATTACCAGGGACGGCAGGGTTGCGCCGATGCGTTTGATGGCGGTGTAGAAGCAGACGTGCCCCAGCGCGATGGCGGTGATGCCTGAGACAATCACCGCCGTCCAGCCGGAGAATCTCAGGGAGGCGGTCCGCGCAGGGTGCCCGAAGAGAATCGCACCGATCCAGAGCCCCAGGGTCGTGTAGAGGCTGATCACCGCGAAACCGCACCGAGAATCCACGTCTCGGAGTCTGACCTTCACCGCCACCGCATAGGCCGCCCACATGACCGCGCAAACCAGCGCGATCAGCACGCCCCAAAGGGTCCGGGCGGCGGTGAAGTCCGGCTTGAAGTAGAGCACCCCGCAGACCCCCGCCGCCGACAACGTCAATCCGAGCCAGAAGCACCGGCTCCTGGCCAGGGGCCGCTCGTCCGCGAAGAACACCAGCGAAAACAGGGCCACCCAGAGCACAGACGTTTTGCTGAGCAGCGCGGCAAAGCCCGGGTTGATGTAGTAGAACATCGCCGCCCACAGGCTCTGCATAGCGACGTTGGTCGCCACCGGCAGGAGGGCCAGGCGCCACGTCCGATGATCGAACCTCCCGACGCACATAAAGTGAAGCAGCACCGGCAGCCAGAACAGGCAGGCCACGGTGTAGCGAAGCGCATTCTGCGTCCAGGAATCGACGTAGCCGGTCAGTTGCTTGATGAAGATCGGCCCGATGGACCAGCAGCACAGGGCCCCGAGGGACGCCGCCGTGGCGACCATGTCGATCCGATGGCCTTTGGGAGTGGATTCGTTCAACAGGACCCCTCCGATCCGAAGAAGAGACCTCGCCGCAGCGAGCAGATGGGTTCAGGCGAGCATGTCGAGGACAATTCGCGCCACCTCTTGGCCGGCCTTCTTCCGGGTCAACGGCTCAACCATATCGATCAGATCGTTGCTGAGACGACTCAGGATATCCGGAGTCCTCAGAAGAGCGGCTACTTTCTCGACGATCGGATTGATCGACGTGAAGTACGGCATGAATTCGGGCACCAGGGCGCGGTCGGCCAGCAGATTGACCAGCGTGAAGAACTTCGACCGCACCAGCCACCTTCCGATCAGGTGCCAGAGAATGCGATTGGTCTGATACATGACCACCATGGGGCAACCCGCGGAGGCCACCTCGAGCGTTGCGCTGCCGCTGGCGACCAGGCAGAGATCGACCACGTCGGCCGTATCGGTCACCGAGTCGACTGAGTACTCGCACTGAAAGCTGGGGATCTCCATCCGGCCCAAAAGGGCTCGACGCTCCTCGCTGGTCGCGACCGCCACATACCGCGTTCCAGGGAATTCCCGCCGCAACAACAGGGCGATCTCCTGCATCGGCCGCCAGAGCGATTCGATCTCCGCCAGCCGGGAGCCGGGCATCAGCGCGATCCGCGCCCGGCGGGGATCGAACGCCGAATAGTCCTTGCGGAAACTGGTCAGGTCGGCGGGCAGCTTGTCGAGCAGCGGATTGCCGACAAACGTCGTATCGACCCCCCGCTGCCGGAACCACGGTTCCTCGAAGGGCAGCAGACAACAGAGCTTGTCGCAGCAGCGGCGCAGCTTGCGGATACGCCATGCCCCCCAGGCCCAGAGCTGGGGGGCGACGTAAAACAGCGTCCGCACACCGGCCCGCTTGGCCGCCTTGGCGACATGGAAATTGAACGACGGAGAATCGCAGACGATCACGAGATCGACCGGATGCTCTCGCAGGTAACGTCCGATTCGCTTGAGGAGCCTGTAGTAATACCCGGCGTGGGCCACCGCCTTGTAGGTCATCACCGCCCCGCCCACGGTGTTCTCGATCAGCGCGCAGCCGGCCTCGGCCATCTTCGGCCCGCCGATGCCCACGAACTCGATGTCGCGTCCGCCGGCCGCCAGGGCGCGAATCAGCCCGGCACAGTGCACGTCGGCACTGGGGTCGTTGGCGCTGATGAACAGCCGATATGTTCTCTTCGCATCTGCCATAATCACAAGTCGTTACGTCTTACCACCGCCGCCTCCAAACATCAATCCCGAATTCCACCGCCAGGCAGGCGGACTGCGCGCAGCGCTCCTGCCCGATGGCACTGGCATCTTCCATTTGACCGGGCGGAACGGAGAGAATTCGGAATTGGGCTTGAACATTGTGATACTATATGAGTATATTGCCACATAGTTATAAAGCCGGGCCGTCTCGTGGCGACCCGTGAGAAGGGCCGGAGCCATACGATCATGAGCGCCAACAAGAACCTGTTGTACGAGAGGCAGGCCGAGATCGCCAAGGCCATCGCCCATCCGCTGCGTATCGCGGTGATCGATTTCCTGCGAGATGGGGAGAAGTGCGTCTGCGACATCGCCGAGCACGTCGAGTCCGAGCGGTCGAACGTATCGCGGCACTTGGCGGTGATGGTCAACGCGGGCGTATTGAGCTGCCGCAAAGAGGGCCTGAAGGTCTTCTACAGCCTGAGAACCCCGTGCGTCGTCGACTTTCTCGGCTGCACGACCCGCGTCCTGAAATGCCAGGCCAAGGAGCACGAGAAGCTCCTGGCCTCACTGTAGTCTGGGGGGAACCGATCCGATGGATTGGAAAAGCGAGTGGAAGAAACTCGTTCTGATTGCCGGCGTCTTCGCCGCCTGCTTCTACCTGCCGGTCGGGCTTGGCCGCTTCGACGGCGCTGTCATGGAGTCGCTGCACCTGGTCAGGTGGTACGCCCGCGAGCTCGTGCTGTTGTGTCTGGTGCCGGCCTTCTTCATCGCCGGCGCAATCTCCGTCTTCGTCAGCCAGGCGTCGGTGATGAAGTACCTCGGCGTCAGAGCCAACAAGGTCCTCGCTTACGGCGTCGCCTCGGTTTCCGGGTCGATCCTGGCGGTCTGTTCGTGCACCGTGCTGCCGCTGTTCGCCGGCATCTACCGGATGGGGGCGGGCCTCGGACCGGCCACCACATTCCTCTACTCCGGCCCGGCGATCAACATCCTGGCCATCATCCTGACCGCCCGCGTCCTTGGACTGGAACTGGGCATCGCCCGCGCCGTCGGCGCGATCCTGTTCAGCGTCGTCATCGGCCTGCTCATGCACCTGATCTACCGCCGGGAGGAGACCGCCAAGGCCGATGCGCAGATGGCCATGCCGGAGCCGCAGGTCAATCGTCCGCTCTGGAAGAACGCGTTGTACTTCGCCTCGATGGTGGGTATCCTGGCCTTCGCCAACTGGGCCCGCAGCGGCGACGTCCGCGCGGTGTTTCTCTGCTGTCCCGGCGGATTGACCACCTTCAAGGTCGAAGGGACCGTCGTTGACAGGACTGACGAGACGGTGACCATCGTCGATACCGCCGGCAAGAGGCAGGAGCTGTCGGCCGATCTGCTCCAAAACGTCCAGGAGATCCGCAAGAACAGCCTGTACGAGTTGATCCACCGCCTCCGCTGGGTGCTGGTCGGCGGACTGCTCGTGGCGTTTCTACTCATGGTCGGTACGTGGTTCAGCCGGAGCGAGGTCAACGAGTGGGTCGAGGCCACCTGGGGTTTCGCCAAGCAGATTCTGCCCCTGCTGCTGGTAGGCGTCCTGATCGCAGGCTTCCTGCTGGGCCGTCCGGGGCATGAGGGGTTCATCCCCGGCAAATACGTCGAGATGCTCGTGGGGGATAGCCCTAACCAGATGTTGGAGGTCACCGGCTGGGGCGACGGACTCGAGAGCTTTGCCCGCGCGATCTGGCCTGTGTGGACGAACTTCTTTGCCAGCGTCTTCGGAGCGTTCATGTATTTTGCGACGTTGACGGAGGTGCCGATTCTCCAGGGACTGATGGGTTCGGGCATGAGCAAAGGTCCGGCCCTGGCGCTGCTGCTGGCGGGTCCCGCCCTCTCGCTGCCCAACATGCTCGTGATTCGCTCCGTCATGGGCACACAGAAAACCATCGTGTTCGTCACGCTGGTGATCGTAATGGCCACGATCTCCGGCATTGTTTTCGGAGCGGTGTGAAGAACAACGGGAACATCGGAACGCTGGAATATTGGAGTGTTGGAATACTGGAATACTGGGATGGTGGAACTGTGGGGAGAGAGGAATGGAGCGACGGAATATCAATCGCGGCTACATGAAGCTGACGGTATGGCAGGATGCGATCGCCTTCTATGGTCGCACTGTCGCCATCTTCCGGGACTGGCCATATGAAATGAGGCGTGTGGCCGGCCAACAGATTGCAGGAGTGGATTCGATCCACCGAAACATCGCCGAAGGATATGGGCGCAAGTCCTTAAAGGAATACCTCCAGTTTCTGAACGTCGCCTTGAGCTCTGCCGCCGAGTCCGTATCGGGCCTTCATGCGTACCGTGCGAGCGCCCAACTGACAGAGGCCCAGTTCGAGGCACTGGACGTCGAAGCCTACAAGATCGAGAATGGTCTGAAACGTCTCATAGCAAGCCTCCAGAAGAAACTGCAAGATGGAACATGGCAAGACAAGTTCTGAAGCAATACCGTGGACACATGGGGTGAGAACAGGCAGTCGACCTGTCGGCTCGCCCAGTATTCCACTATTCCAGTATTCCATTCTTCCAGCGGGATGAACGGAGATCACGACATGAAGAAGATACAGATTCTGGGGACGGGATGTCCCAAGTGTACGAAGCTGGCCGAGAACGCTGAGGCCGCCGCGAAGGAACTGGGGCTGGATTACAGCATCGAGAAGGTCACGAGACTCGACGAGATCATGGCATTCGGCGTGATGGTCACGCCGGCCCTGGCCGTCGACGGCAAGGTGAAGGTCGTCGGCAAAGTGCCCTCGCCCGCCCAGATTCAGCGGATGCTGGAATAGCGACGTGACTGGACAACGGCAGGCATATTACAGGGGAGGCTCGAAATGAGCAATGCACGCGAATGCGCCGGTGGAGACACGTTGATCTTCGCCTGTTCCGGAGCGGCGGATGTGGGCGCCGTCAGCGACCGGGCGGCGCGGCAGATGACGCGAGACGGAATCGGCAGGATGTTCTGCCTGGCGGGCGTGGGCGGCCGGGTCGATGGGATCGTGCAGAAGACCAAAGCCGCCTCGCGGATCGTCGCCATCGACGGCTGTTCGCTCGACTGCGCGAAGAAGTGCCTCGAACAGGTTGGCATCAGCCGCTTCCAACATCTGCGTGTCACCGACCTGGGCATGGAGAAAGGCCAGACCCCGGTCAGCGATGAGAACATTGCGGCCACGGCCAGGGCAGCCTCCGCCCTGCTGGCCTGAACGAAGGGGAACAAGCATGCGTTCGATCTGGAGACCCTTGATCGCGGCGGTCGCAATCGGCGCCGTGGTGGCGGCTGTCGTGCTGCGACGACGCGTGGAGGTCGCGCCCGCCCCCACGGACGGAGCAAAGGTCGTCACAGACGGTTCGACGCCCCGCGTCCCGCTGCCTTGCCTGGTGGAATTCTCGGCCGGCGACTGCGGCCCCTGCAAGACCATGGAGCCCATCCTCGACGGATTGGCCAGAGACTATCAGGGCCGGTTCCGAATCGAGACGATCGACATCTGGAAACGGCCGAGCGCAGGCGAAGAACACAACATCCGCATGTACCCCACACAGATCTTCTACGACGCGATGGGCAACGAGCTGTTTCGTCACGAGGGGTTCTTCTCCAGAGAGGACATCCTCGCCAAGTGGAAGGACCTCGGCCAGGATTTCGAATCTCCGTAGACGATGCAGAAACTGTAGCGATATCGCAGCGGTGTGCAATGCGTAAATATGGACTGAATTGAGCTGGTGCCGGAAAGGCAGGTACGAATCTGATGAGTAGCTTGACGAAAAGAGTCATCGTAGCCGTTCTGGTCGTCGCGGTGGTCGCCGTGTTCGTGGCCAAGCGAAACCGCTCCCACACACCGCCGGCAGCGCCGACGGATGCGGATACCGTTCAACGCCAGGTCTCCGCCCGCAGTCCCGAGCAGTTGACAGGGAAAGGTCGGCCGACGTTGATCGATCTCGGGGCCGGCACCTGCATTCCCTGCAAGGAGATGGCTCCAATCCTGGAGGACCTCAAGGCCGGGTATGCCGGCCGCATGGACGTTCATTTCCTCGACGTCCACAAAGACCCGGACTTGATCTCCATGTACAAGATCAGGGTCATTCCCACGCAGGTCTTCTACGACGCGACCGGAAAGGAACTCTTTCGTCACGAAGGCTTCTTCTCCAAGGAGGACATTCTGGCCAAATGGCAGGAGCTTGGAGTGGATCTGGTGTCGCAACTATGATGCCGGAGTTGTTCACACACCTGACGCATGCGGTAGAAGCGACGCCAGCGACTGCCGTCTTCGCATCGTTTGTTTGGGGCATCCTGAGCATCCTGCTGAGCCCCTGTCACCTGGCGAGCATCCCGCTGATCGTGGGTTTTATCGATCAGCAGGGCCGCATGTCCACAAAGCGGGCCTTGGCCATCTCGACGTTGTTTGCGGTCGGCATTCTGGTGACCATCGGCGTCATCGGGGCGATTACGGCGGCGGCCGGACGGATGATGGGCGACGTCGGACGCTGTGGCAACTACCTTGTCGCCCTGATCTTCTTCCTCGTAGGCCTGTACCTGCTGGACGTGATCCCAATGCCCTGGTCGGGGCCGGGCCAGATCGGGATGAAACGAAAAGGGCTTCTGGCCGCCTTGATCCTGGGCCTGGTCTTCGGCATCGCCCTGGGTCCGTGTACCTTCGCCTACATGGCCCCGATGCTCGGCGTGACATTCAGGGTGGCCTCGACCAGTCTGCTCTATGGCATCACCCTGCTGATCGCCTACGGCGTGGGACATTGCTCGGTGATCGTCCTGGCGGGCACCAGCACGGAACTGGTCCAGCGATACCTGAATTGGAGCGAGAGGTCTAAAGGCGCGATCAGCGTCAAACGAATCTGCGGCGTCCTGGTGATCCTGGGCGGGCTCTACCTGATCTACACAGCACCGTGACGGAGGGAATTTCAACCCATTCGCGCGACCATCGACAATGGAGGAGAGAATGTGGATCGAAGGAAGTTCCTAACATCCACACTGGCAGCCGGCGCAACAGCATCGGTGGCTTCGACGGCGGCGGCTCAGGCAAACAAGACGATCCGAATCGTCGGCGTCTCATGCAGTCCGCGCGAGGGCAAGACGACCGCGACGGCGATCCAGGTCGCACTCGACGCCGCCAGGACGGTAGACCCTCGGATACGAGTGGAGCTGATCGACCTTGGCGGGCTTCAGATCGCCGGCTCGCTGGGCGGCGCAACCTCGGCGGGGGCCAGCCAGCCGGAGGATGACTTCGATCTCGAAGTGCTGCCCGTGCTCAAAACGCCCTGTCTGCCGGACGGTATGATCATCGGCTCGCCCAGCTACTTCCGCAGCATGAGTGCCCTGTGCAAGCCCTTCCTCGAGCGGCTCCAGATCTTCCGCGAGCCCAAGCTCCTGCTGGCCGACATGGTGCTCGGCGCGCTCGCTACCGGCGCCTACCGCAACGGGGGCCAGGAACTGGTCATCCAGGAGATCCACACCGCCATGCTGGTCCACGAGGTGATGGTCGCCGGCGGCAAACCGCGCGCCCACCAGGGCGCGACCCTGTGGAACAACTGGAAAGACGACATCATAAAGGACGAGTTCGGCATCGAGACCGCCGAACAGCTCGGCATCCGCGTCGCCGAGGCGGCCCTGCGGCTGAAGACATAACGGAGGCTATTGCATCGCGAAGCCGTGCGGATTCCCCTTGACACCTGACGGTTGGCTCTGAAAATGGTGGCCATCGGGGATGGAGTCCCCCGCAACCGCCCGTTGGGCTGATGACTCCTGCCGAACCGAGCCCGGCGGGAGTAATGTTGGCCCCTGTCGAACGATTCCTTCCCGGCAGCAGAGAAGGCAGAAGATACGAAGGAGCCGTTGCATGGGGTACAAGCTGATTGGTCTGGCCGTCGCGGGCGCCTGTGGGGCCATGGCTCGATACGGGCTTTCCGGCCTCTTCCGGCGGGGACAACACATCGGCTTCCCCTGGGGCACGCTGACCGTGAACGTGCTGGGCTGCTTTCTGTTCGGCCTGATATGGACACTGACGCAGCAACGATTCGCGGTCAGTCCGGAGACGCGAGCGATCCTTCTGGTCGGTTTCCTCGGTTCGTTCACCACGTTCAGCGCGTTCCTGTTCGAAACGGACCAGATGCTCGAGCAGGGCGAGTGGCTCATGGCCGGATTGAATCTGGCCGGTGAGCTGGGACTTGGCCTGGCGGCGTATCTGTTGGGAGCCTTCCTCGGCCGGGCGATCTGACTGGAAAGGAGTCAATCCTGTGATTCTACCTTCTGAGGCCCAGTTGCTGCGGATCTTCATCGGCGAGAGCGATGAGCAAGGACACCGGCCGCTCTACGAGGCGATCGTGGAGGAAGCCCGCAAACGCGGTATGGCCGGGGCAACCGTCCTGCGGGGCGTAATGGGATTCGGCAAAGCCAGCCGCATCCATACCATCAAGATCCTCCGCCTTTCGGAGGATTTGCCCATCGTGATCGAGATCGTGGACAAGCCCGAGCGGATCGCTGCGTTTCTGCCCGACCTGGACAACATGGTCCAGGATGGCCTGGTGACACTGGAGTCTGTGCAGGTGGTCAAGTACCACGCTGATGGCGTGAGGCAATAGCCGCCGAGAATCAGGCGGGAACGATGGGGGATCACGCCGGCCGCCGCAGCGGCATCGGCGAACTTGGGAGTCTGGAGTATGGCGGACGACTTTCGTACAACGTGTGTGTCGGTGTTTTTGACATTGGCGTGGAGCGCATGGGTCTGCGGGGATCAGGCGCCGCAAGGCGGCGTGGGCACGCAATTGCCTTGCGAGAAAGCAACCTATGTCGACTCTGTGACAGGCGCGGAAGTGACCATGCTGACGACCTCGCCCGCCAGGGACGACAAGATCTACCAGACCCATCCAAACTGGACGGCGGATCGGGAACACATCGTCTTTATGTCCGACCGGACCGGCTCCCGGCAGTACTTCGCCGTCTCGACCCAGACCGGGGTCATCACGCAACTGACCGACGACAGCGGGCCGGGCAACGCGTGCCTGAGCCGCACCAGGAACCGGATGTTCTACACATCGGGCCGGGAGATTTGGGACCTGGACATCGATGTGGTGCTGCGACAGGGCCCGGACGGCCTGAACCGCCCCTATCGCCGCAAGGTGGCCGACCTGCCCCCGGACACCGAACTGAGCGGGACGCTCACGGTGGACAGCGACGACAAGACCATGTACCTCGGCGTCCAGCGCGGCGACTCGTGGGCTTTGCTGGCCCTGGACACCGAACGAAGCGAGTTCCGCACGATCCGGGAGTTGGATTTTCGCGTGGGCCACTGCCAGGCTCATCCGAGGATCTGCGGCCTGATTATGTACTGCTGGGAGACGGGCGGGGACTCCGAGCAGCGGATGTGGGTGATTCGCGCCGACGGCTCCGAGAACGGCCCCTTCTACCGGGAGACGTATGACGAGTGGGTCACGCACGAGGTGTGGTGGGGAGCGGACAAGGCGCTGTTCACGATCTGGCCGAAGAATGAGGAAATGCTCCGAAAGCCGCACGGCATCGCGTACGTCTCTCTCGGCGATCGGTCGCTGCACGTGCTGAATCAGAAAAAGTACTGGCACGTAGGCGGCGACCCGGCCGGCGAGTATGCGGTGGGCGACACCTTCGATGGCCAGCTCTTTCTGGTAGACGCCCGGACGGGCCAGGCCAAGCTTCTGACGCAGGGACATCGGCCCCAGGGCGCCACGGTCCATCCACATCCATCCTTCTCGCCGGATGGGTCGCATGTGCTGTTCTGCTCGGAGAAGAACGGCAATTGGGACTTGTGCCTCGTCCGCGTGCGATGACGGCCTGCGTCCGCGACGGTCTTGTACGGGCAGTTGTGGCGGGGTATACTTGGGCGAGCGAAAGGCACACTTCTTTGACTTGGCGAAAAGGAGGACCTATGGACCGCAATGGTTTGGCTGGGCGAAGCGTGACGCGATGTCTGATCGGGATTCTGGTGGCGCTGTCGTGGGGCGTGCCGGCGGTGTGCGCGCAGCCCAACGCGCTGAGCGTCGAGGAACAGAACGCCGGCTGGCGATTGCTCTTCGACGGCCAGAGCACGGCGGGCTGGCGCGGGTACAAGTCGACCACGATGCCCGCCAGTTGGAAGGTGGAAAACGGCTCGCTGCTGGCGCGGCGGGAGGAAGGCAAGTCCGCCGGCGACATCGTCACGGTCGAGCAGTACGGCGACTTCGAGCTGTCGCTGGAATGGAAGATGACCCGGGGCAACAACAGCGGCGTGATCTACCGCGCCACCGAGAACGAGAGCCAGGTGTGGGAGTCCGGGCCCGAGTACCAGATCCTCGACAACACCACGCACCTGGACGGGCTGAACACACTGGCGTCGGCCGGAGCGTGCTACGCGGTGTTCGCCCCTGCCCGCGACGCCACGCGGCCGCTCGGCCAGTGGAACCAGACGCGGATCGTCGCACGCGGCAAGCACGTGGAGCACTGGCTCAACGGCGAGAAGCTGCTCGAATACGAGGTCGACAGCGACCGCTGGCAGGCGCACGTCAAGACCAGCAAGTTCTTCCAGACCGCCTACGGACGCGGCAACTGGGGCCGCGCGCTCAAGGGGCACATCGCCTTGCAGGACTACGGCGGCGCCATCGAGTTTCGCAGCATCAAGATCCGCCCGTTCGCCGAGGGCCAGGCCGCCCAGCCGTAGCCCCTTCGCGAATCATCGAGTTTGTCCTTCTTAGAGAGGAGACTCATACGATGCGACTCATTTCGAGTTGTCTTGCAGTTGTTCTGTTGGTAGCGAATGCGCCGAGTGCGGTTCGTGGCGCGGAGCAGGAGCCGATTCGGATCGCGGACCGGTGGGAGCTGCTCGTCGATAGGTATCTGATCGAGCAGATGGAGGGCGCGGTGGAGCTGCGCCTGCACGAGCCGGCGCCGCAGGAGATCGCGCTGGTGCACGACCAGCCGTGGGAGGGCAACTCGTGCGGATACCACACGATCTTCCAGGATGGGCCGATCTACCGCATGTACTATCGCGGCTGGAACCACAACATGAGCACCGGCCAGCCGACGCATCCGGCGGTCGTCTGCTACGCCGAGAGCCAGGACGGCACCCAGTGGGAGCGGCCCGCGCTCGATCTGGTCGAGTTCGAGGGCTCCCGGCAGAACAACATCGTCTGGGCGGGCGCCGGGACGCACAACTTCGTGCCGTTCAAGGACACCAACCCGCAGTGCCGGCCCGAGGCGCTATACAAGGCGGTCGGCCAGCCCGAGGACGGCAGCAGAGCGCTTCTGGCGTTTCAATCCGCCGATGGGCTGCGCTGGCAGTTGGTCGCGGACAAGCCGATCCTGACGCAGGGCGCGTTCGACTCGCAGAATCTGGCGTTCTGGGACGCGGTCCGGCAGGAGTACCGCTGCTACTTCCGCGACTTCCGCGATGGCCGCCGGGACATCAAGGTCTCGACCTCCGCCGACTTCGTCCGCTGGACCGAGCCCGAGTGGCTCCAGTTCCCCGATGCCCCGAGTGAGCACCTGTACACCAACGCGGTGATGCCCTACTACCGCGCCCCGCATCTGCTGATCGGATTCCCGACGCGATTTCTCCCCGATCGCGGCTCGCTGACGGAGGGACTGTTCATGAGCAGCCGGGATGGGCGCGCCTTTGATCGCTGGGCCGAGGCGTTCATCCGTCCGGGCCTTAATCCCGACAAGTGGCACAACCGCAGCAACTACATCTGGTGGGGTCTCGTGGAGACCGAGTCGCCCCTGCCCGGCGGCGGCCGGGAGCTTTCGCTCTACACGGATGAAAGCTACTACTTCGAGGGCAAGGCGGTCCGGACGCGCCGTTACACGTGCCGGATCGACGGTTTTGTCTCGGCGCACGCGACGCTCGCGGGCGGCGAGGTCGTGACCAAACCCATCCTGTTCGAGGGCGATGAGCTGGTCGTCAACGTCTCGACCTCCGCCGCCGGCGGTCTGCGGGTGCAGATCGAGCACCTGAACGGCCGGTCCGCGACAGGCTGCGGCCTGACCCAGTGCCCCGAGATCTACGGCGACGCCATCGAGCATACGGTCAAGTGGCAATCGGGCAGCGACGTGAGCGCCCTAGCCGGCCGGCCCGTCCGCCTGCGCTTCGCCCTGCGCGACGCCGACCTCTACGCCTTCGGCTTTCGAAACCGGGCCGACTGAGAACACCTGCGGAGGTGAGAAGATGTATTACGGCTGGCTGCAAGACTCGATCTATGACCTGACAGAGTCACAGTGGGAAGTCTTTGACCAGCTTCCATATGCGCTCATTACTCGGATTGACAGTTCGAACGACATGGCATCCCTGTTAGTGACTGAAACTATCGTTCACTCAGAGGACGCCTGTAGCCTTCTGGGGCGCTCGCTCCTGATTGGGGATGCGCACCTGGTAGAAATAGCCCAGAAGTACGAGCTCTTCAGCCATTTCGATGAGATATGGCTGTACAAAGAGCGGCCGACTGCCGACATCCCGCAGGATGTATGGCTGGGCCCGCCCCTTGAGCTTTGCGCAGAGGAGCCTCCCGTGGAGCTGTTGGACTGGTTCAATGCGTCCGGCTGCATTCTTGGATTGAGCGACGGAACCGGCATGAACTACATAACGAACTCCCAGGAGATCGTTGACAGTCTGAACAAGCGTCAAGTGGCATGACCAGCACCATCCGTGCGGCACGAAGGTGTGGAGGATGAACAGATGAGAGATGCGTTCGATTCGGTTGCAGAGAGGAGATGCCGATGTTGTCCTTGACCCTCCGGAAGACCGTGGCGTGGTTCGGTCCGCGACGACTGACGGACGAGGAATGTGTCGCGCGCGTTCGAAAGAGCCAGGCCCACTTGACGAGGACCCGGGTGATCTGGACGGGCCTGGCCGGGCTGTCCATGATTCTGTTTGTCTCCGTCGGGGGCAGATTCTACCACTTGCTATGCGCGCTCATCGGGAAGGATGGGACAGGCTTCGCGGCCGGCTTCCTCGTCGGTCTGATGTTCGGGCCGTACCTGTATGCCACGCTCACGTGTCTGCTGCTCGCATGGAAAGGGCGTCTGGGCAACAGGACGGAGGAGCTGATGCTGAGGTACTACGACGAGAGTCGCGCCGCTGCGTCAACTGGAGCGCAGTAACTGGTCGGAGTCGTGATCGGGCACAGAACAGGAGAGGCAGCGGTGTGCGGTGCGCACCTTACAAGTGCCCGACACCCATAGCCGTTACCCGCAGACCGTAGGCAGCGAGGTTGATTCGGCGAGATGCCGGCTAACCGAACAGATGTCTTCGCATCTCGTCGAACTGATCGATGATCGAGGTGACCTTCATCTGAACGGTAAGGTACACGCTGTGCGGCAGTTCGGGGTGATGGGACATGAAGCGGGTTGTCGTGTCGCGCACCAGGGCCATGAACCGGTTTCCCTCCTCGCGGTCGGTCTTGAAATCGGGAATGTAGCCGCCGTAGTCCGATTCGATCAGCCCCCCCAGACACAGCAGACCCAGGAGAAGAGCGCTTTGCGGCTCCAGAAACGCAATGGCGTAGGGCATCTCCTCCAGCAGATGCCAGGCCCACTGACGAACCTCGGGGTGCTTGTCTCCACCATGGTAGCGCCATAGCGGTCCTGGATCCTGGTCGTATCCATAGATGGTGAGCACGAGATTCGTCAGAGGCCCTACCCGCCCGGCGCGGCGCGCCAGCTCCCCCCCGGAATGCTCCTGGGAGTCCAGATCGGAGAACAGCTCGCGCAGCTCATTGCTTTTGCCCTCGACCGCCGCACGGACCAGACCGATGTCCTTTGCCAATACCTCCTCTTTGGATACGACAAGGACGGACCGGACGACTTGCGGGCCTCCGGACGGCCGACGCACGAGTCGATCCACGCCGTATCCCGTCAGACCATACACAACGCCCCAGACAAGACTCGCTGCCGCCTTATTGCCGGGAACCACCTGCCTGTGCACGTGCTCGATCCTCTCCACGGCCGAACCGAGACGCGGCCAGATGCGCCAACTGATCCCCCGGACAGATACACATGCGGGAATGATGATGAGCCCCAGCGTCAGACCGGCGGCGCGCCATTGCCGCCCCGGCCAAAGGAATCGCACCAGCACAAACACCACCACCGGGGCCGCGACGAGCAATATATCCAGGCTCTTCATAGCAGTTCCTTCGGAATCATGCTTTTGCGTCGGACACTCCACACTACCGCCGGGGGAAGGCAGACCAGCGTCATGAGCGCGTCCGTGGTCGGCGGCCCTCCGTTCATTCCCAGAGGAAGCGGGTGGACCCGCAAGCGGGACACTGCAATCCGGCCTCGCCAAATGCGACGCCGCAACGTATGCACTTCCTGGTCTTGCCCGCGATGCTCTTGGACTTCGGTTCCTCTGCCGGCTCGGGATTCGCGACAGACTCTCCCCTGTCAGGGCCGGCTCTTCTACCGCTCATCGCGGCCAGGCGGTTCTGATTGTAGAGAAGCTGAAAGGCCTGGCTCTGACTGACGCCGCCGACGTCACGCACCTCGTAGGCGAGGGCGACGACACCCTGGAAGCCACCGGCCATGGCAAATGCACTGAGTAGACGGCCTGAGCCTTCCGGGTCTGCCAGCAGCGCGTGGGACTTCGCCAATTGCACGATGCGCGCCCGGGCCTGCTGGAGTTCGTCGGCGTCGAAATGAGCCAATCCGGCAGCAGGCTCGTAGAATCGCACGTTTCGCCGTTTCGCACGGCGCCGGATCGCCTCACGCAGGGTGGCCAGGGCGAGCGGGTGGACCCCCATGGCCTCCACTTCGGCCAGTCCGTCCCCGAAGACCTCGTCGACCCCACTGACGAGCTTGCGCAGGGTATCAGCCGCGCAGGGCTCTGCGGGCATCTCCGCTTTCTTGCGGCCTCTGAGCCAGTCAAGGAATCCCACGCCGCACCTTCGATTCTCCGGCTTGCGCCAAGAAGAGACTTCCGGAACGCTCGGTGGTCATGGTAGCCGGCGGCCGCGATGAATGTCAACAATTTCCGCCGCCAATCCGGGGAATCCCTCCACGTCTGCAGGAGGCTTCACCGAGGCCCGGCAGAATCGACGCGGCGACCGGCGGCGGGGAAGGACGACGCCGTTCGCCCGGTGATCATGCCCCTCGAATCAGATCCACGGCCTCGCGGGCATCCTGGGCGGCGACCAAGGCCTGACAGAACGGCTTCGACCGGACCAGTCTGACAATGGCGGCCAGGGCCTCGACGTGAAGTCCCGCCTGGCTCGGGGGCGCAACCACCAGGAAGAACAGCCTGGACGGATCTCCGTCGATGGAGGCGAAATCAACCCCGTGGGGTGCGATGCCCAGCGCCAGCTTCAGAGCGGTCACCGCGTGGGTCCTGCCATGCGGGACGGCGACGCCCCCTTCCAGGCCGGTGCTGAACTTCGCTTCGCGCTCGGCAACCGCGCGGAGTACGGCCTCGGAATCCTCGATCTCGCCGGCATCGTGGAGTGTCTGAACGAGTTCGCGCAACACATGGGGTTTGTCCGCCGAAGCCAGCGGAACCCTGACGATCTTCTCCTCTACCAGGTCGATCAACGCCATGCCCTGCATCTCCTGAAAACACCCTGCCAGCGCGCCCCCGGCGAATCAGAACGGGGCCGCGCACGAATCCATCCGCGCCGGGGGCCGCGACCGCAGCGGCATCGACCACGGACCGATGGGCCGTACCGCTGGGGAATTCGCTCCCTACACCCGGCCCGGAGGGAAGCCGAGTTCCACAGGCTGCCTGGGGTAGAGCCCGACACAACAGCCAAGCCGGCCTATCAGACCGAGACTCTTCCTCCATCTGTCGATGGCCTCCCGCAACTGGACGGCCTGCGGATCGGTCTGCCGCTTCAACCGGTCCATGACTGCCATGGCGCCGTCCTTGAAGTTGATCATCAGCATGGCCGTGACGAAATTGAGCTGGAATCGCAGCGGCGTGTCGTCCGGGATGTTCATGTTACCTCGAAACGTGATGTCACGCAGTATCGCTATAGCGTCGCTCAATCGCCCCAGCCTCAGCAGGCACACAGCCCGGGCGTTTTCGACCTCGGGCGTCTCCGGTCCATGGCGATCGAGGAAGCTTAACGCCTCCTCGGGGCGGTTCCGGTCGAGCAGATCGCGAACATGATCGAGCGTGGTTCTCGTAGCCATCATCGGTTCTCCTGTGAGCATGGCCCCAGGTGTGTTCTCCGTCGGCGCAGAGACTCTCGACGGAGACCTGTCGACGGTTGGGCCGCGGCGCGATGTTATCGGGCACGCGGCGGGAGTCGGCAACATATGGGAATGGACGGGCGCCGACTACACGATCAGAAGGCACAAGACCGAAAGCAACGAGTGGCGTGGAACACGCGCCGAAACGCCGGAGGGGGATCCGTCTCGACGGGTGCGCGAGCCGTCAATCTTCGCCAGGACGGCGGGAGCAGCGACGACGCCCTGCCCCGGCTCGGTTCGCTGCGCAGGCGGCGGGCGATCCTCGGGCAGCGTCAGACGCTCGGGCAAGGGCGGGTTTGCCAGCCAGGGATCGACGGCGTCCGACCAGTGGCAGCGGGGATTCTCGGTTGTCTCCAGCAAGACCCCTTTCGCGGCAGCCTGGGGGCTGCACACGGCCGCACACGCCAGCATGATAGCTGTCGCCTGACTGACAATGGCAGTACGCATACACACTTGCTCCACTCGTGCATGTGGCAAGCGGTGTTATAGCACAGACGGCTCATCGCGTCAAGTCGGAGTCTCCCGTTTGTCTTCGTCGATGGCGTTCCCGCGCGCACACCAGATCAAATCCGACAAGGTTCGAAGAGTGTGGGAGGGGTGGACGGGACCACGACGGCAGGGTCGGCGCCGGTCGTGACGAAAACGCGTGAGATCCTGTGCAAGGGTCACACGGGCCCGAGGCCGGAGCGGGAGGCGAACTTGACGCGGGGCTCCTGCTCGTCGCGCTTCTTGGCCAGGCACCCGATCTTCCAGGTCCAGTTTCCGCCCCAACCCTGATCGCGCGCCTGCTTGCAGATCTCGATGGCCTTGCTGTACGAGCCCTCCTGCTCCAGCAGGACCGCGAGTGTCAGGTAACCTATGTGGGCGGGTAGCGGCTCGCGCGGGTGCAGTTCGTGGAAGGCCTGCGCAGCCGCGGCGGACAGGGTGATTTGCTTGTGACAGGCGCCGTAGATCAGATCCAGGGCGTCAAGACTGTGGTCCCGCCACTTGCTGTGCAGGCGGATCATCTCCTGGTAGACCAGGTGCAGGCCGATGATGTCGTCTTCGGCTTGCGCCCGTTCTTCAGCCTTGGCGAGGATCTTGGACGCCAGGTGTCTGTCCTGCGGCGCGTCTCTCAGGCAGCCGGCAACAACGCTCAGCAGGACGGCCGTGCTGGGGAAGTAGCACGGCCCTCGGCCTCTGGTCAGCGGCCGGCCGCCGGTGGGCACAGTGGGATGATGGAAGGCCGCCTCGATGCGATCCTGCTCGGCCTTGGCGAAGACGGACGACCACCACGGTCCCAGGCCGAAGTAGCCCAGTTGGCCCTCTGTTTCGTGGCGTCGATAACAAAGACGTGCGATCAGATCTGTGGTGGTAGCCATGGGCTCTGCCCGCTTTCTGCATGGGGCGCCCGAGTGAGTTGACACCAAATCTTCTAAGCAAACCCAAACCAAAACCTACGAAACGAAAGGCCGCCTGCCAAACACATTTGCACCAAGAGGTGGTCATTGACCGAACGTCCGGGCCGGTGTATCGTACAATCCCATGGGAATTGGCACGTTCTGACATCGTGCGGCCGCGGAGCCGCAAGGAAGCAATGGAAAGCCAAGGACGGAGAAAGACCATGAGAGCACGCATCGTTTGGATCGTTCTTTTGACCACGGTTGTTCTGCTGGGGCTGGGCTGCAAGACCACCATCATCGATCCCGCCACGCAGAGCCGGGCGACCTACCGGATGGGCAAGCTGACCGTCGAAGAGCCGAAAGACCTCCACGCGGTCTACGCCGCTGCGGAAAAGGCGATGTCCGACCTCGGATTGAAGGTCGTCCAGCGCACCAAGGACGAACTTCAGGCCGAAGTCGTCGCGCGGGACGCGCAGGACAAGAAGGTGCTGGTCCGCCTGCTGTCGATCACGAAGGATACCACAAGGGTGATGGTCGACGTCAGTCCGGTGGAGAAGGCGCAGCGAATCTACCAGGCCATCCACGACAACCTCGGCTTGTAGCCGGCCGCACGATCCTGGCGCACGGGCAGAAGTGTTTGCCTTCAGAAGACCCGTACCGCAGCGGGCGCGGCAGGACTCGCCAGGGAGCCATATACGTAGGTATACGTATTTGTGGGCGTTCCTGCAATCTGGGGGCGCTTTCCATTCATGCCGGGCACAGCCGCAGCCGATCTCTCGGGATACCTGAACCGTATACTGACGCGGAAGAAGAAGGAGGTATCACATGAGCATCCAGGACTGGTCGGAAAACATGGTTCTGGTGGAGCTGCCCGGCGAACCGCAGACAAGCAAGGAACTCGAGAATGTCGTTCGCCATGTGCGCGACCGCGGCGACTGCGGCGTGGTGGCCGATTTCAGCGAGGTGACGATTCTCACCTCCAGCTCGCTGGCAGCGCTGCTGCGTCTGAGAAAGCTGCTGGATGGCTGTGAACAGCCCCTGGTCCTGTGCGCGGTCGGCCAGGCCACCCGGGGAATCATCTCGGTGACGGGCCTCGACGGCGTCTTCGACATCGTCGAGGACCGATTCGACGCGCTGGCGAGAGCCCAGGCAGTGCCCAAGGCCGTATAAGAAACCCGAGACGCGGCGGAATCCCCAGGCGCTCGGTAAGTTCAGGACCCCCGGTCGAGTTACGGCGACCGCCGGGTCCGTTGGTTACGCTCAAGGCCCGGTAGAACCGATGCCCCCCCCACATTCGGTTGTCCGGGCCTTCTGTTTTGCAGCCCTCCCGCAGTGGGCCTCCACACCGTTTGTGCGACATGGAACGGTGCCGTCGCACCATACAAGAATCTATCGCATTGCGCAGATGCAACCGTAAGGCCCTCTTTGCCCACACCCGCGCAGGCCTTGGACGCGTCCTTCAGGTTTGGTATGGTTTGAGTGGGGGGCTGTGCGATGATCAGTCGGACGGAGCTGTTGATTATGATTGCCGTTCTGGCGGTGGGGACGGCGGTCATCCTGCTGATGCTCGCTTCGGGTTGTATCAGTGGTCCGGCCCTGCCCTGATCGCATCCGCAGCGGCGTGCGATGCACCGCATGCGTTCGGCTCTTACGTCGTAGCCTCTCAACTCCGTCCTGTGACCCCCTTCCACCGCACCGCCGACAACGTTGCGCCGGTCCGAAAACCTCCCGCGTCTTTCACGCCCGAACGAGGACGGCGTTCGTTCGCGACCTTGCCAACGTCGCATTCGTTTTCTATGGTTTACGGGGGTGCTCTATGAAAGACTTCTGGCAACACGACAACGGCAAGGTCTACGCGGTGCGCAGCGACTCGTTCGGACGGATCACCGGGGCCGCCGGACCGTTCGACCCCGACAACCTCGGCAGCCTCGAAGACTTCCACTACGGGCCTGCCATCGTCGAATGGGTCAAGAACGCCATCGCCGAGCGCAAGCTCCGCCGCATCCACGCCACGCCGGTCAAGCAGGTTCTGCCCAACCGCTGAATCGACGACCCTCAGCGACGAGCGGGACTCTTCCGGCGCAGTGCGTCGCCGCCCGAGGCGTCGTGCAATGCCGTGACAAATCCCGTCGGGACCGCACAACCGAGCGTCTGCAACCGCTCGACGCTTTCCCACGCCTTGTCGTATTGCCCCCCGGCGTAGCAGGCCACAGCACGTAGAAAGTACGCTTCGGCGCGCCGCAAGTCGATCGCGATCACCTGCTCGAAGTCTGAGATCGCCTCAACGTATCGGCCCATCTCCAGATGCAGACGGCCGCGACTCTCGTAGCCTTCGACGCCTTGGGGATCGATCCGGATCACCCCGCCGAAATCGGATACAGCCTGACCGAAATTGCCGATCGCGACGTAGACCAGCGCGCGGTTGTGACAAGCGTCGGCGAACACAGGGTCCCGCTGGATCGCGCGGGAGAACCAGGCGATGGCCTCTTCGTAGCGGCCCTCTTTGGCCAGAGCGATCCCCCTGTGGTTGCACGTGGCGGCATCTGCGGCAGTCGCGGGAACGACGAGAAGCTCGCCCCGGAGCCGGTCCTGCCACGGACGCTGCGCCCCGTCGAGCGAGCCGGTGAACTGCGCCTGCCATCGGCGCAGGTCCTCGCGCTGGCGGCCCATCACATGGGCCTCGAATTCGCGGCCCGAAGGCAGGTAGCCCTTCCGCTGAAGCGCCGCGCAACCAAGCGGATAGCGGGTCTTCGCCGCCAGGTAGGGAAGAGCCCGGATCGCCCCGGCGTCGACGAACGTCTCGCGATAGCCGAACGATTGCTTCGGCGTCAGATCGAACGGCAGGCCCAGCGGCGAGACGACGCCGGTGATGACGTGGACGAACCCGAAGGCGGCCAGGACCAGCGCCGTTCCGACGCACAGCGTCACCGAGGTCCGCTCGTACCATCGCCTGGGCCGGGCGTCCTTGCGCGCCTTCGGTCGCGACGCGATGCCGTCGTCTGCGCTCGGCGCGCCGTCGAGACCGCCACTGCATTTGCCGCCATCTTTCGCGCTCATCGCTCGTCATCCGACTTTGGTTTGTGGCATCCCCGCCCTTCCTTTCGTTTATACACATCGGGCCCACCATCGGCAACCCCCAGGGTTGCCGCTGCCACCCGGACACATCGCCAGCTCAAGAGTACCAGTGCCCGAGAATTTGCACACACATCGAATTGCTGTATTTTTTTCTGGACACAGGCACACCGATTCGTATAATGGGCACGCTGGGTATCAGGAAGCGCCCGGCCTAAGCGAGAGGGATTTCCATAACGAGTCCGGCCGAACGACCGACGTTGCGGCGAGACGATGAATCCGGCCGGAATGCTTGCGCAATCAAACGGCGCGCACAGCTTGGGCTGCGCGCGTGCGAGACGGGTTTATCAACATCAGTGAGGAGGGACCAGACCCATGAGAGAAACGATTGTTGTGTGCGCCGTCGCGATGTGCGTCACGTCGTGGTTGGGGGCCGAAGAATCTCAGGTCAACGTGCGAACCAGCGGCGCGCAGGCCAAGGCGGCAGTGGCTGCCGACGCCGAGGGACGCACGGTGATCGTGTGGACCAGCTACTTCAGCAGCGCGGGCCGCTCCAACGAGATCATCGCCCGCCGGTTCGATGCGGCGGGCCGGCCGTTCGACGCCGACGAGTTCCAGGTCAACGTGCTGCGCGAAGGCAACCAGACCGAGCCGGCCGTCGCCACAGACGGCGCCGGCGCGTTCCTCGTCGCCTGGCACGGGCCGGGACTCGACGCCGAGGACGTGTTCGCCCACCTGTACGATTCGAACGGCATTCCGCTGACCGACGAGCTGCTCGTCAACGCCAGCACGCAAGGCTCGCAGCTCTATCCGAGCGTCGCGGCCGCTGACTCTGGGACGTTTGTCGTCGTCTGGGAGAGCCGACAGGAAGATCAGTTCGGCCCGATCAACGCAATCCGCGGACAGTTGTTCGACGCGGGCGCCGCCCCGCTGGGCGACGAGTTGCGAATCGACGAGGGAGTTTACGACGGCCGCTATCCGGACGTCGCAATGGACGCCGCCGGCGCTTTCGTGGTGACATGGCTACAGGATCGAACGGCCAACGCCATCATGGCCAAGCAGTTCGATGCCACCGGCGTTCCGGCCGGCGAACCGTTCCAAGTCAGCGAGATCGATTTCGCTTCGATCACCCGGCCTTCGGTGGCGATGTGCGCCTCGGGCGACTTCGTCGTCACATGGGACGGCGACCCGAACCGGGCTGGCGACGACGACGTCCACGCGCGGTGCTTCGACCCCAACGGCGCGCCGCGAACCGGCCAGTTCACCGTCAACACGCTGTGCGACGGCGCACAGCAATGGCCGCGTGTGGCGATCGATGACGCGAACGAATTCATTGTCGTCTGGCAGCACGAGCATGAGGATCCCAATGTCGCGACGGACATCTGGGCCAGGCGATTCGACGCGACGGGCGCGCCTGTGGGCGAGCAGTTCCAGCTCAACGGCTACGTGGCCGGCAAGCAGCAATCGCCCGACGTCGCCATCGCGGGCAACGCGTTCGTCGCGGCTTGGGAAAGTGACGACCAGGACGGCTCCGGCTACGGCATCTTTGCGGTGACCGAACCCAGGACCATCGCCGACCCCAACGCAACAACGGAAACGCCCCCGATCGAATGAGACTCCTCCATCTCCCGGGTGGCAGCCTCAATCCGCCGCAGGCGGATTGGAGATGGCTCGTTGCCATAGACCATCCCCATCCCGATCCCGACGTTCTCATCGAGATCGGGATGAGGCTGCCACACCTGCTTCGGAGCGTCACCGACCCAACGCCGTCGCAGAGGCATCCCGGGTCGACTGAAGCCATTGCCCAAACGCAGAGGCGAATGATTGTTCGCCGCTGTGGACGGGTCATTCAGGTAGGATTGGTGGTTGCGTGGGGGATGGGGGACGGGCATAATGGCGGGGTGGGCCTTGGGCCCTGCGGCGTGTGACTGTCGAACGAGCGATCCAGGAAAGGGGTGTCGTATGAGCGTGCAGAGCGAGCGATCCACCAGCCGTCGTGACTTCCTCAAGCAGACTTCCGGGGCCTTGGCGGGCGCCACGCTGGCGGGTGCCATCGGCGCGCGGGCCTGGGCGGGCGAGCAGAACACGATCCGGGTCGCGCTGGTCGGCTGCGGCGGGCGCGGCACGGGCGCCGCGGCCAACGCGCTATCCACCAAAGGACCGACGAAGCTGGTCGCCATGGCCGACGCCTTCGACAGCCGCCTGACGAACAGCCTCAATAACCTCACGACGCAGTTCGGCGAGAAGGTCGATGTCCCGGCGGGCCGGCAGTTCGTCGGACTCGACGGCTACAAGAAGGCCATCGACACCGTCGCGCCGGGCGGCGTCGTGCTGCTGGCCACCCCGCCGGCTTTCCGCCCGATCCACGTCGAGTACGCCGTCGCCAAGGGCTGCCACATCTTCATGGAGAAATCGTTCGCGGTCGACGCCCCGGGCATCCGCCGCGTGCTCAAGGCCGGCGAAGAGGCCGAACGCAAGAATCTCAAGGTCGCCGGCGGCCTGATGAGCCGGCACTACAAGCCGCTCGAAGAGGCCGTCGAGCAGCTCCACAAGGGGCTCATCGGCAACCTGATCACCTGCTGGGCCTACCGCGAGCACGCCCCGGTCGGCTTCACGCCCAAATCGCCCGGCATGACCGAGATGGCCCACCAGGTTCGCAACTACTCGAACTTCACCTGGCTCAACGGCAGCTTTCTGCTCGACTGGCTGATCCACAACCTCGACGTCTGCTGCTGGTGCAAGGACGCCTGGCCGGTCTCGGCCCAGGGTCACGGCGGGCGGCAGGCCCGCACGGCGCCCGACCAGCTCTTCGACCACTACGCGGTTGAGTACCACTTCCCCGACGGCACGCGCCTGTTCGCGCAGGGCCGGCACATGGACAACTGCTGGGGCTTCTTCGGTGACATCATCCACGGCACCACCGGCTCGGCGGTGTTGGGCGAGGGCATCACGCAGCCGCGCATCTTCAAGGGCCACCGCCAGCGGGCCGAAGATATGATCTGGGAGTACAAAGGCGGGCGCTGGGACCACTATCAGTACGAGCACGACCTGCTGTTCGACGCGATCCGCACGAACAAGCGGTACAACGAGGCGGCGCGGTGCTGCAACGCCGCGATGGTGGGCATCCTCGGCCGCATGGCCTCCGAGTCCGGCCAGATGATCACCTGGGAGCAGGCGATGGCCTCGGACCTCCAGCTCGCGCCGGGCCTGGACAACTACACGATGGACTCGACGCCGCCCGTCGTCCCCGACGCCCAGGGCCGCTACCCCATCGCCATCCCCGGCCAAACCACCATCCTCTGAGATTTGTGGGATTTGAGTGGCAGCCTCAAGCGCAGCTTGGGGATGGCCCCGAGCCGATTCGAGGTGTTGGGGATTGCCTGACAGGCGGGGCGCCCCATGCAACTGCGAAAATCTGCGGCGTTCGTCTGCCGTACGCGCAACCTTTGCGGTATCTCCGAAGGCAAGAACCCTGGTCCTTATTCACACAAACCAATAATCTAAAAGCATTTACATACACCACACCGTTTCTTGAATGACGGCAGATTTCTCGGCGTTTTTTCTGAACCCGCCTGATTCCGGCCTGTAAGCATAGTAAGCATACAGTCATAGTAGTATATAATCCCTTGCCAACACCAGGGAACAGGCCGATGACTACGTGCGGCAGGCATGGCGCCAAGGCGACGATCGGGACTCATTGCGGGGCGACTCTCCATGCCTGCCGACCGAGTGCCGCGACCAACGTCCGGTACGTACGCCGGCGTTTCTCTTGCCCACGCATCCACACTCCAATCGAAAGGACTGACCATGACGCCCACGCTCACATCGAATAAACCGGTCGTGGCCGATGCGCACGCAGGCCAGCAGTTGTTGAGCAAGATGATCGGCGGATGGGTAACCCAAGCGGTCCACGTCGCCGCGGAACTGGGGATTCCCGATCTGCTTGCACGCGGCCCGCAGACGGCCGAGGAACTGGCCGACCAGGCCGATGCGCACAGCGAGGCGCTCTATCGCATGCTGCGCGCGCTGGCGAGTGTCGGCATCTTCGACGAGGACGCCGATGGCCGGTTCTCCCTGACGCCCCTGTCCAATTGTCTGCGCAGTGACGCACGGAATTCGCTGCGCGCATTCGGCATCATGATGGGAGCGGAGTTCTATGATGCCTGGGGCGAGCTGCTGTATTCCGTTCGCACCGGCAAGCCGGGATTCGACAAGCGGTTCGGCGCGCCCTTCTTCGAGTACATGACCGAGCATCCGGACCGGCACGCCATCTATGACGCCGCCATGATGGTCCACGGCATCGCAGAGACCGAGCCGATGCTGGACGCCTATGACTTCTCCGTCTTCGGCTCCGTCGTCGACGTCGGCGGCGGCCACGGGCGGATGCTGGCGGCGATCGTCGAGCGATATCCCGGCGTCGAGGGAATCCTGTTCGACCTTCCGCCCGTGGCGGATCGTGCGCGGGCGATCCTTTCCGAGACGGACCTGTCCGAGCGGTGCCGGGTCGTGGGCGGCGATTTCTTCCGTTCCGTCCCTTCCGCCGATGCGTACGTGTTGCGGCACATTCTTCACGATTGGGACGATGCGGAGGCGGTCGCCATCCTGCGGAACTGCGGGCGGGCGATGAATCCCGGCGGCCGCGTCCTCGTGGTCGAGACCGTGATCCCGCCGCTGACGCAGCCCTGTTTCGGCAAGTGGCTCGATCTGATGATGCTGATCGTCGGCGGCCGCGAACGCACCGCCGAGCAATACCACCGCCTGTTCTCGCAGGCGGGCCTCGCCCTCCACCGGATCGTCCCCACCGCCCACGAGGTCAGCATCGTCGAAGCCGTCCGCGCCACATAACGCAACCCCAGACGATCGCCCGGGACCCGCCGACGCCCTCTGACAGGTGTCTGACTCGCGTGGTAGCCTCAAGCCCGCGTAGAAACGGTTCTGCATTCGCGCGCGACATCGGGGACCGGCGAGTATGTCGCTTTTCCCAGGTGTTCCGCGTGTTCTTGGCGCGCGAGCATGGCTTCAGAATGGAATTCCATCGCCATCCTCTGGGCGTGTGATCCTCTGGGGGTACGGTGCGAGCAACTTCTCAAGCCTTCCGCGGACACCAAACGCTTTGCTGACCTGCGAGTTTTCCTCGAGGGCCAGTCTGATGCGCTCGGCGTTGTCGGCTGTAAGCGTGGCAATGCTCTCTAGGATGACGTAGGATATTTTTCGCACATTGTTTTGGGACGTGAATGGAGTCCTTTCTCTGGTCGATGGTGGATAGGTCAAGACGAAACCATTCAGTCAGAGAAAGGACCTAATGATGCAGAACAGTACA
>Ga0209612_1000752_pt1 | contig 30945 bp, 31 predicted proteins | sample BioC12SIPDNA_FD_185746 | JGI IMG/M metagenome (GOLD analysis project Ga0209612, IMG submission 185746) | Anaerobic biogas reactor microbial communites from Washington, USA - Biogas_R1_B C12 SIP DNA (SPAdes) (version 2) | ecosystem: Engineered > Bioreactor > Anaerobic > Unclassified | place...
CGGGCCATCGAGGCGCGCTTGTTGCGCTCTGCTCATGATTGCTCCGACGGTGGGTTGGCCGTTGCCTTGGCTGAGTGTTGCGTGGCCGGTAAGATCGGGGTTACGGTAACATTGGCTGAGGTCCCTTGGGTGGGTGGCAGTGTAGGGTGTGCATCCTCGGCAGGAGCGGCGCAGGGCCGCACCTCGGCCGCGGGACCACTGGCGGGGCGCCCCGATATCGCGTTCTTCGGGGAGGCGCCGACGCTTGCAGTGGTCTCGGTAGCTCCTCAGGATGTGGAGACCTTCGAGGATCTGTGCAGGGCGGAGGGAGTACCCTGGACGCAACTCGGGGCAGTAGGTGGTGGCGATCTGGTGATCACCTCCATCGGCCACGAGGCTGAGGGTCTTGGTGCCGGTGACTCCGGGTCGGGGCAGTCGGGCGTCCGGGTCCCGGTGGTCACTTTGGACGAAATATACGAATCGGCCCTCTGTAGGGCCCTGGGGGAATGATGCGGGAACGGTGGCAGGACGACTCACCCCACGACGAGTGCGGGGTGTTCGGCATCTATGCTCCGGAAATGGACGTCTCCCGCCTTACCTTCTTCGCACTGTTCGCGCTGCAGCATCGCGGTCAGGAGTCGGCCGGAGTGGCCGTCACCGACGGTGTGCGCTTGATAGTCCACAAAGACATGGGCTTGGTCTCGCAGGTGTTCGAGGAGGACACCCTGCAGTCACTGCCCGGCGGACTGGCTATCGGTCATGTGCGCTATTCCACTACCGGCTCGAGTGAGATGCGGAATGCTCAACCCTTCGCGCGCACGCGGGACGGTTCCTTCATCGCTCTGGCCCACAACGGCAACCTTGTGAACACGGATGAACTGCGGGCCAGTCTGGTCCGGAACGGACAGGTCTTCGAGAGCACCTCGGATACCGAGGTGATCGCCGCCCTACTGGCCGAGCACCCTTCGCGGGACATCCGGGAGGCCCTCCGGGACGTCATCCCCAGGCTGCGGGGAGCATTCAGCGCCGTTCTGTTGAGCAAAGACGAGGTGGTAGGCTTCCGTGATCCCTACGGGATCCGGCCTTTGGTGTTGGGACAAATCGAGGATCGTTACTGCCTGGCCAGCGAGTCCTCGGGGCTGGACATCATCGGGGCCCGGCTCGTGCGCGAGATCGAACCGGGCGAGATCTGCGTGATAAACGAGCGAGGCTACGAGATCGAGCAGGTGGTGGTCCGCAAGCGCGAGGCGCTCTGCGTATTCGAATTCATCTACTTCGCCCGCCCGGACTCGGTGATGAAAGGGCAGACACTCTATGCAGCGCGGAGCCGCATGGGAGAAGAACTCGCGTCCGAATCGGCGGTCGACGCCGACCTGGTGATCCCCATCCCCGATACCGGTCACTCGGCCGCGATCGGCTACGCCGCCCGCAGCGGCATCCCCTATGGCGATGCCCTCATCAAGAACCGCTACATCGGCCGGACGTTCATCAACCCCGACGATCGCATCCGTAAGCTCGGCATCCGCATGAAGTTCAATCCGCTCAGCTCGGCCATCCGAGGCAAACGGCTCATAGCGGTGGACGATTCGATCGTGCGCGGCAATACCACGCGGGCGCTGGTGCGGGTGCTGTTCGAGGCGGGGGCCAAGGAGGTCCATCTACGCATCACGTCGCCTCCGCTCATCTACCCCTGCTTCTACGGCATCGACATGGCCAATCAGCACGAATTCATCGCCTTCGGCAAGAGTGTGGAAGAGATCAGCAGAGAACTGGGAGCGACGTCTGTAGCCTATCTCTCCCTGGCGGGGCTCTTGCGGGCCACCGGGGTCGGCGATGCGAACAATCGCTTCTGCGCCGCCTGCTTCACCGGCGAGTATCCCTGCGAAGTCCCGGAGCATCTGCGCTGGTCCAAATTCCGCTACGAGGAGAACACCTGCGGCGGGCTCCGGACTTAGACCGCCTCTGCCGCTTGAGCGGGGGTCTCGACTTCCACCGCCCCGGCCTTCAGCAACTCCTCGATTAAGGTGCCGGCCCGACCCCCGCTCAGGTCTCGTTCGGTGATAGGGGGTCGCTCCACTAGGATGATTTTCTTCCCGGCCTTGGCTGCCGCCAGAGTGGCCTCGAGAGAGGGCAGGTTGCCGCATCCGAAGAAGACGGGAGCCACCACGATGACCTCCGCCTCCTCCATGAGCGTATCAAGCGCGCGTATGGCCTCTTCGGGGAACGGCTCGAAGGGAGGGGAGGAGACCACGTCGAGCTCGTATCTTTGGGCGGTCGCGTAGTCGCTGTCGAAAACGCTAACGACTCCCACGGAGGGTGTGTACCCGCGCAAGACCAGTTCCTCCAAGAGCTCCGAGGCGGCACCCCCGCCTGCCACGACGTGCACCTGCCTGTCTCCCGATGCCTTCGTCGCGCGCGCCGTCCGCGACCAGAGCGGAGTGATATAGGGCCGCCGTCCCTGTCTGTGTACTGCGACTCTCACCTTGAACACTTCCAAGATAGAGGTCGGGTCGAGGACGTCGTTGGCCGTCCCCCGAGCTACCAGATGTCCCTGGTCGAGCAGGATGAGTTCTTCGCAGTACTGCGCCGCGATGTTGAGGTCGTGGAGCACCACGGCTATCGTTCTGCCGGCACCATGGAGCGTGACCAGGAGCTGCATGATCTCCAGCTGGTGGTTGAGGTCGAGGTTGTTGAGTGGTTCGTCCAGCAGCAACACCGGGGTCTCCTGGGCCAGAGTCTGGGCGATTAGAGCTCGCTGGCGTTCGCCGCCCGATAGTTCAGTGATGAGTCGGCCTGAGAGCTCGGTCAGCTCTGTAGCCGCAAGCGCGGCGGCCACGGCTTCGCCGTCGGCCGCCCGCTCCGGCATCCCGCGGAGCCGCATGCCGGTGTCGTTGCCGTTCTCGGCACCGCGCCCAGAGTGGGCGTAGCGGCCCATGGCCACCATCTCCTCGACGGTGAATCCAAAATCAAGACTGAACTGCTGGGGCACCACGCCCACCACACGGGCGAGTTCGCCCGCGCGGTATCCACTGAGGGGACGGTCGTGGAGGAGGATCTCACCCGCCCCGGGAGGGAGGCTTCCGGTGAGAGCACGGAGTAGAGTGGTCTTGCCCGAGCCGTTGGGACCGAGGATGCCCAAGAAGGCGCCGGGGTCGATGCGGAGGTCGACCGGCCCGAGCACGCGTCTCCCGCCCAGTTCCACCTCCAGAGCGCGGATGTCGTAGACGGGCGTGGGATGGCTTGATGGAGCCGCGCCCACAGGGGCTCCGGAACGTCCGTCGATGGCCTCGGCGTGCATATCACACCCCCTTCCGTGCTCGAAGCAGGTAGAGGAAGAAGGGCCCCCCTGTCGCAGCCGTTATCACCCCTACCGGGATCTCCGCGGGGGCCAGGGCCGTCCGGGCGACCGTGTCCGCGGCTAGGAGGAGGAGGGCGCCGAAGAGGGCGCTGACCGGCAGTAGGCGCCGATGGTCGGGACCTACCAGCAGCCGCATGATATGAGGGACCATCAGTCCCACGAATCCGATGAGCCCTGAAAAGGATACGGCGGCCGCGGTGGTCAGTGCGGCTACAATCATGAGATTGCGCCGGGTCCGTTGACTGTCTATGCCCAATTCCCGGGCCCGCTCCTCACCCATGAGCAGTAGGTTCATCCGTCGAGACATGAGCATCATATAGAGAAAGCCTGCCGCCACCACCGGCAGGGTGATGTAGATCTTGGTCCAAGCTGCGGTAGTGAGGCCGCCCATCAGCCAGACCACCACGGTGTGCAGATCGCGCTCTGTGGCTACCATCAGGAACGACATGATGGCCGTCAGGGTGGAGCCGACCGCCACCCCGGACAGGAGCAGGGAAGCGCCTCGGGTGTGACCCGCGAACGTGGCCAGACGGTAGACCAGGAAGGCCGCCAAGGTGGCTCCCACGAAAGCGAACAGCGGGAGGGTATAGATCCCCAGTTCGGTAAGGGGTTTCCAGACGATGGCGATGGTCGCGCCGAGGCCGGCACCCGCTGATACGCCCAGAAGGTAGGGCTCGGCCAGCGGGTTGCGAAAGATGCCCTGGAACGACGCGCCGGCGGTGGAGAGTGCGGCGCCGACCACGAGGGCAAGCACGATCCGAGGCAGCCGGAGGTCGAGGAGGAGACGGGGCGCCCAGTCGGGATAGTCGCCGGTAGCGTCGGAACCGTGGATCATGAGACCACCGAGGGCCCGCAGGGTCTCCGCTGCAGAGAGGCCGGCGGCGCCTACGGCGACCGCCGCCAAGATGACGGCAACGAGTGCAACCACCAGCGCCGCCATGACCAGGCGGTAGACCTTGTGACGATCCTTGGTCAGGTTCACGACCGCGGCTCCTTCATTACCGCAACCATCGTCAGAGCCGGGGCGGCGCGGGCCGCAAAGGGCCCGCGCCGCTCACTCCGGGCGCCGCAGCCCCGAGCCGGGGCTGCGGCGCCCCCACCCGTCTCACCACCCCGGGGCTAGTAGGCCCCCGGATGGATGGCTTCCGCCAGGATCTTCAGGCCATCGGCTATCCGCGGGCCGGGCCTGGTCACTATCACGTCGTCGATAACGAAGACGTTGCCGTCCACGACTGCTTTCAACCCGGTGAAACGAGGATCGCCCGTGAACTCATCGGCGCCGGCGTAGGTGCTGCCGGGCAGGAGGACCACATCGGGGTCCGCCGCCACGAGCTGCTCTGGGGTGAACTGGTAGTAGGCCTGGGCGGCGGCGCCGTCCGCGCCCGGGGCGGCGGCCACATTGGTGCAGTGGGCGAGGGTCAAGAGTTCATCGACGAACGACCCGGGCCCGCATGTCCAGAGGGTGTTATCGAGTGCATAGAAGACCTTGGGCGATTCGCCGGTGGCCTCCGCGGTTGTGGCGATGTCTGCGATCGTCGCCCCTAAGGACTCCGCTAATGCGACGGCCTCGTCATTGACGCCCGTGGCCGCGCCGATGGTGGCGATATTGGCATAGACGCCATCAAGGGTCATGGGATTCAGTATCAGGACGGCTGCACCGGCTGCCGCGACAGGGGCCAGAGCCTCCTCGTTGCCGGAGTAGCCGACTACCAGGTCTGGGCTCAAACCCATGATGGCCTCGGTGTTCGCCTGGTAGTCCCCGATCTTGGTGATCTCGGCCACTTCAGGCGGGTAATCGTCCAGTGAGGTCACGCCCACGACCCGGTCTCCCACTCCAAGGGCAAACAGGGTCTCGGTGTTGGCCGGAGCGGTAGATACGATGCGCTCAGGTTTGGCGCTGATGGTGACGGTGGTGCCGTTATCGTCGGTCACCGTCACGGGGAAGGCCTCTTGGGCGGGAGCAGCTTCGGTGGAGGTGGACGTCTCTGCGGGGACCTCGCGCGTCTCCACGGAGGCCGCGGTCGTGGCTACCGGTGCGGTGGTATCGGCCGTCTCCGACTCGGTGGCACCGGTCGTGTCCGACCCGCAACCGCCGATGGCCAGAGCGCCGGCCAGAAGCAGGGCGAGCAAGAGCGTTACGAGAAGGATGGGACTGTGGCAGCTGAAGCTGCGGGAATGACGGCGCCGTCTGGGGGACGACACCTCGGGCCCGGCCGTTGCGCGGCGCGGCGCCATGTGTCCGTTCATGCGGACTCCTTTCGGTTCAACCTATGGTCATGGCCCGCAAGATGGTGGAGAGCAGGTCAGCTACTCCCCGGCCTGACCAGATCGTGGTCGAACCGAGTCGGCGCCCCGCGACAACAGGGCGGAGTCGCTCTCTCCGCGGAAAGCGTCTGCTCCTCCTTCACAGCAGGTATCTGACTCCCAGGTGTCCGCGACCTTTCATGCGGGACCCGGTTACAGTGGCGGGACCGCGCCGGATTCTCACCGGCTTCCCTTTCAGCTCCGGTATGCCCGGAGCCTGACTGTGGAGGCACCATGCTTGCTGCAGGAAACTCTAGCACTTCGGAGCGTCCTAATCCAAGCATGATGGGTACAGCGCCCGGCTGCAGCGGTCGGACCGCCGGTACCGGCGACCGTCCCGTTCTGATACTCTGTGGTGGTGAAAAGCTCAGTCAGCATAGTCCTCTTCTTCTTGCTCAGCGGCTTCTTCTTGGCCGTTCTGCTGGGCGCTATCGAGCACAGCCGGAAGCTTCTGGGAGTGGCGGGGGGATGCCTGGTGGCGATAGTGTGCATCATCGTATTCCTGACCCCGGTCGAACTGCCTTCCTGGCACCTGGGTTTGGGCGACGACGAGAGCGAGAATGTCACGAGCACGACCCTGCGGGCCGTCCGCACCACTCAACCGATGAGTGACACCACGAGCACCAGCAGGACCACGCTCTATAGAACGGTGACTACGGGGGTGATCGGTGGCTGAAGGTCCTGAAGAGATGCGCGATACCACTCACGGGGAGGGAGGTCTGACCTATCGCTCCGCGGGGGTGGACATAGAGGCCGGGGAGGAAGCGGTCCGGCTCATCAAGCGGGAGGTCGAGAGTACATACATCCCCGGCGTGTTGGGCTCGCTGGGGGGCTTCGCCGGTCTGTTCCAGTTGCCCACAGATCTGGAGGAGCCGGTCCTTGTCACCGGCACTGACGGAGTTGGCACCAAGATCCTTCTTGCCCAGGAAACGGGCAGACTCGACACCGTGGGTATCGATCTGGTGGCCATGTCGGTCAATGACGTGCTCACCATCGGGGCGCGTCCCATCCTCTTTCTCGACTACATCGCCGTGGGGCGGCTCGAACCGGCGGAGATGGCCCAAATGGTCGCGGGGGTGGCCGAGGGTTGCCGTCAAGCCGGATGCGCCTTGGTGGGCGGTGAGATGGCTGAGATGCCCGGGGTCTATGACCCTGGGGAGTTCGACATGGCCGGTTTCTGTGTAGGCCTTGGAGAGCGGAACAAGCTGATCGATGGCTCCAGCATCGCTGAGGGCGATGCGGTCCTTGGTCTGAAGTCGAACGGCCTGCATTCCAACGGGTTCTCTCTGGTGCGTAAGGTGCTGGAGGAGAGCGGTCTGGGGTTGGGTGGGAAGTTGTTCGAAGCTCCAGGTTTGGGGAGCGTCTCGGCGGAAGATTTCGGTGCGGCTGAGGCGGAGGAATGCGCGGCCACTTGGGACGATGTGCTCCTGGAGCCCACCCGTATCTACGTGCGGAGCGTGCTCGGTCTGTTGGATGCGGGCGTGCCCGTCCGTGGAATGGCCCATATCACCGGAGGAGGCATCCCCGGCAATCTGAACCGGGTCATCCCCGAGGGGCTGCTTGCCCGGCTCGATCTGGGTGCTTGGTCCGTGCCCCCGGTCTTCCGGGTCCTGCAGCGCCTGGGAGGGATCGAGGAAGACCAGATGTTCCAAACCTTCAACATGGGCGTCGGGTACATTCTGGTGGTGGCGCGGGGCGCGCAGGATGAGGCCGTCAGACTCCTGACCGAGGCGGGTGAGGAGGTCATCCGGCTGGGAGAGGTGGTCGGCGCCGGATCCGACTGTGCCCGAGTTGTCCTGGAGAGACGGCATTGAGCTCCGAGTTCAGCCGCAAGCCGGCGGCCGGCGCCGATTCTGTCGCCGCTCATCCTGCCGCTGCGACCGGCCCTGCTTCCGCCGAGCTTCGGGTCTTCCGGCTGGCCGTGCTCGCCTCGGGTAACGGGTCGAATCTTCAGGCCATCATCGACCGGCTACACGGCCGGCCTCTGGACCGGTCGATGGTCGCTGCCGCTCGTCCGGCAGTGCCCCCCGTGATCGAAGTGGTATTGGTGGTGAGCGACGTTCCGGAGGCGAAGGCGCTGGAACGCGCCCGCTTGGCCGGCATCGGGACCGCGGTCTTCCCAAACGAGGCCTATGCCACCCGGGAAGAGCACGATCTGGCGATGGCGGAGGCCATCCGAGAATCCGGCGCCGATCTGGTCGTGTTGGCCGGCTACATGCGTCTGGTCTCCGCGGGTTTCGTGCAGGCCTTCCCCTACCGCATCATCAACCTGCACCCTGCGCTGCTGCCCGCGTTCCCCGGGACGACCTCCATCAAGGACGCGCTGCAGACGGGAGTGAAGGTGACCGGGGTCACGGTGCACTTCGTGGACGAAGGTCTGGATACCGGCCCGATCATCACCCAGGAGCCGGTATTTGTGGAAGAAGGGGACACCGTCGATAGCCTGGCGGCCCGTATCCACGCCGTGGAGCACGAGTTGCTGCCGGCTACTATCGGGCTGATCGCCTCGGGAAGAGTCAAACCCCCTCTTCCGGGATCACGGGTGGTGCAGGTAGACTGGAGCGACGGAGCGAGGTAGGGTTACGGCTCCGAACATATATGACGGAACGTTGGACTTGTCGACGGAAAGGCACCCGGCTGCGGGACCGGGACATTGAAGAGGAGGATAGAGTGAAGGTCAAGCGGGCACTGGTATCGGTATCGGAGAAGAACGGTCTCGAGCCCTTCGTGCGGGGACTGGTGGACTTGGGGGTGGAAGTGATCTCCACCGGAGGGACTGCCCGCTATCTGAAGGAATCTGGGTTGCCTGTCACGGGCATCTCCGACGTCACCGGCTTTCCCGAGATCATGGACGGGCGGGTGAAGACGCTCCATCCGGCCATTCACGGTGGCATCCTGGCCGACCGGAGCAAGCCGGCTCACATGCAGGCCATCGCCGGTCTGGGCATCAAGCCCATCGACCTGGTGGTGGTCAATCTCTATCCGTTCGAGGCCACCATCGCGCAGCGGGGAGTGACCGAGGCCGACGCCGTCGAGAACATCGATATCGGTGGCCCCAGCATGGTCCGATCGGCGGCGAAGAATCTCTCCGGCGTGGGGATAGTCACCGATCCGGCCGACTACGGCCCCATACTGGAAGAACTCAAGGCGAACGAGGGGGAACTCTCCCTGGAGACCCGTCGCCGTTTGGCCACCAAGGCCTTCCATCACACCGCTCATTACGACGCGGCTATCGCGAACTGGTTCGGTGAAGGTGAAGCGGACTTCCCGGAGCGCCTGATGATCGATCTGGTCAAGATCAAGGAGCTCCGCTACGGCGAGAACCCCCATCAGCGGGCTTCATGGTACTCGGAGATTAAGGTTGGTGGCGGCTTGGCCGCGGCATTGGAGCAGCTACACGGGGCACATCTGTCGTTCAACAACCTGCTGGATCTGGATTCGGCCCGGCGGGCACTGGAGGAATTCGCCCTACCTGCCTGCGTCATCGTCAAGCACAACAATCCCTGCGGAGTGGCGGTAGCGGAGACGGCTGCCGCCGCCTACGAGAAGGCCGTGTCCTGCGACCCGGTTTCGGCTTTCGGCGGAGTCATCGCCATCAACCGGACGGTGGACGAGGCCCTGGCCCGCCTGCTATCGACCAATTTCGTCGAGGTTCTCTGGGCGCCCGGCTACGACGACGAAGCGTTCGAGATCCTCGCGGGCAAGAAGGATATCCGCATCCTGACCGGCCAGCAGAATCGCGAAACCTGCGGTAGCTTCGACATGAAGCGGATCGTGGGAGGCATGCTGGTGCAGGATTGGGATTGTGAGGTCGACGAGCGCGACAATATGACCGTCATCAGCACCCGCCATCCCACCGAGCAAGAATGGGGCGACCTGTTGTTCGGTTGGAGGGTAGCCAAGCACACCAAGTCCAACGCCATCATCCTGACCAAGGATCTGATGACGGTGGGTGTGGGAGCGGGTCAGATGAGCCGGGTCGACTCCGCCAATCTGGCTGTAAACCGGGCCCGTTTCCCGCTGGATGGCTGCGCTGTGGCGTCCGATGCTTTCTTCCCGTTCCCGGATGCGCTACAGGTGTGTGCCGATGCCGGCGCCACCTGTGTCATCCATCCCGGAGGCTCCAAGCGCGACGACGAGTCTTTGGCTCTGGCCGAGGAGCGGGGGATGGCCATGGTCGTCACGGGGAGACGGCACTTCAAACACTAGCAGTCAAGGCCAAGGGGGGACGAAGCAGCCCGCCCGGAGCACTGCGGGGCACCGCAAGGCTCCAGGCGGGCTCCCCCGCCTCCTCGGGTTCTTCCTGCGATGGGTGGCTGAGGCCGCGGTGGGGTGCTGCCTCGGCCTTTTTCCCGTTCCGCGCAGAGGGACGCGCGGTCTTCGACGAACGCCTCGGTCTGGGGTGTGGGTTCGTTGACACCGAGCGGAGGCGAGGCTAGAATCTGACGCTCCTTTGGGCCGTTAGCTCAGTTGGTAGAGCACCGGACTTTTAATCCGGGTGTCGTTGGTTCGATCCCAACACGGCTCATTTAGAAGCCTCGCATTTGCGGGGCTTTTGTGTAGCGGAGGGGTGCCCGGCCGGCCGTGGCGGCCTGTGCCGGGGCCGAATGTTCACGGAATGTTCACGCCGCGGGGGATAACATCTCTGGTACGGTCCTGATGCGGGTCCGCGTGTCGGCGACGGATGGAGGTCCTCCCCGTAGGTACTCTCATCTACATCATCTACCTGCTTCTGATGGTCTATGGCTGGCTGATCGTGGCCCGGGCGGTGCTCTCCTGGTTTCCGGTGCGTCCCGGTGGTCTGGCCTTCCAGGTCAAGCGGATACTTCACGTACTCACCGAACCATACCTGCGACTCTTTCGCCGGCTGATTCCCCGGGCGCGCATCGGTCCGGTGGGGCTCGACTTGAGCGCTCTTGTCGGCCTCGTGGTCTTGTTCATCCTCGTGCAGGTGCTGGCCCGGCTGTAGAGGGTAGAGCGGAATTGCTGGTTGCTCCAAAGGAGGGTGGCGGTGCCTAACCTGGGTGAGATTAGACACCGCCAAACAGGACAGGGGCCACAGCTCAAGGAGGGGGTTCGAGCAATGCCACCATGCATGCTCGCACTTCGTACCTGAACCGGTCCTGAACGCTCGGGTGGGGCAGCGTGGCCCGAGAGGGACAGCACGCCCGGTACGGGATCGAAAGACTCTGCTAGGGCTCTTACTTGCGCACGGACCCAGGCGTCTTCCTGGACAGCTTCGCCTAACGGGTCGAGGCTCTGGATGAGCACAACCGAGTTGACTTGTCCGCCGGTGTTGGCATGATGCGTACTAGCATGAGCACTGAATGCGAGATCTGGACCAAGGGCACCACCGGCGGTGGGTTTTCGGCCATGAAGAAGGGGGGCCGTACTGTGTATGTGAGGCGAGTCCTCTGGGAGGCGCGCCACGGTCCCATCCCAGAGCAGATGACCGTACGGTCTCGCTGCGGCAATCGCCTGTGCGTCAATCCGGACCACCTCTACCTGGATCGGCCCGGGTGCCTCGACGCACCCAAGATCGATGGGCGCTTCGCCAAGAAGGACGTGGACCGCACCGACCCGCGCGCGAGCTGACCTTCTCACCGGTGCACGTGACCGATGCGCGGATGCCTACGCTTCCCAGCGGGGTGACCGGCGGGGGCACCTGCGTCGCGAAGATCACGGCCGCTACACGCTGAGCCTGCCGGACTTGCTTTCCCCGGGCGGCAGAGCGTTCATGGTGGTGTTAGCAGAAGCCCGGCGGCGCCGATACGCCCCGGGCCTGGATAGGAAACGAGGTTCCTATCATGGAAAAGCCCACCATCCTCGAACGGGAACTCGAAGAGGTGGCCGGGTGGGCGCGGCACGCCTACCCGACGGCCGAGGCAGTCAGCCTCATGGAGGCCCGGCCTCGGGACGCGCTCCAACGGAAGGCGACGAGCATCACCTGCTGCGAGACCTGCTCCCACCGCCGCGAGGTGGGCTATTTCACCAGCGACCCCTTGGCCGGCGAGGACCTGTGGGTCTGCGAGATCGAGGAAGAGGAGCGGTAGCCCGATGAACGAGCGCGATCACGACGCCGACGAGGTAGAGCAGGGCGTCGATGAGGGCTACGACATCGCGGCGGCTCGGGCGCGGCAACGCCGGGTCAACGCAACCGATCGCGCCCAGGATGCCTACACCCGGGCTTACCTGTCTGCTGTGGACCTGGTCGAGGAGATCAACGAGCTTTTGGGTGACGTGCCCGCTCCCAGCGAGACCTTCACCCCTAACTGGGAGCACGTCGGGTCCCTGGTCGAGGTGACCCGCCGACTGGAGGCGCTGGTCGCATTCCTCACCCGCGTTGAGGAAGGGGAGCGCTAGAGATGGCGGGCACGTTCACCGTTCGGATCACGGAGTGGGCAGGCGAGATCCACGACCTGCGTTACCGCTACATCTGGAGCGCCTGGCTGGAGGGGAAGCTGCTGGGCGAAGGTCACGCCTACCATCCCCACGAGGCGCTCAGTCAGGCCCAGGAGCTGGTGGACCCTGAGGACATCGATGATCTTGAGATCGACTTTCACAGTCCCTCCACCCCGTGGCCGTAGGAGAGTCCCCTGACATCACCAGGAAGCGAACAGGAACTTAGCCGCTGGCTGGAGGAGATCATCTTCGAGGCCATCTGCGATACCGAAGATGACGGCCTACGGATCACCTCCTTCGCCGAGGCCGGCCTCCTCACCGCCGACGAGGGGCTGGTGCTGAACTTCCCCGAAGGCGCTGAGTTCCAGTTGACGATTGTGCGCCGCCGGTAGGGCGACGGCGCACTGCTGTCCTGAGGCCGTGGCGCCAACAGGACGCGACGGGCGCCCGATGCTGTTGGCCTACCAGGAGAGCGCAGATGGAGCCGACGAGCTTCTCCCCAGAGAAGACGATGGACTGGACTGAAGTGATGTCCGACCTCCGTGGTAGGGTGAGAGGGCGACACGAAGTGTGCATAGTGTGCCATTCGACATTTCAGGCCTCGAGGTGCCCTACAAGTGCATCGCCACCGCTAAAGCACGCGAACCTGGCGACGACCATGATCTACACGCACGTGGCAGATAAAGAACTGGAAAAGGCGATGAGTCGCAGATGATCGACGGCTGGCACCATGAAGCAGGCAGCACGTAACACGCTTCTCGCTAATCCTCCATCCGCCCTCCGTACTATCATGGACATCACATCTTCGTTTGACCCCTTGGAGGACGCGTGGCCAAGAATCCAGTCAACGGTAACGGCAAGTCCCTCGAAAGCTGGATTTGGGATGCCGCCTGCAGTATTCGCGGAGCCCAAGATGCTCCCAAATACAAGGACTTCATCCTTCCGCTCATCTTCGCAAAGCGTCTCTGTGATGTCTTCGATGATGAGATCAACCGTATCGCCGAGAAGGTGGCCGGCAGGAGCAGGGTCTTCCAGCTAGTCACCAGGGACCACCAGCTCGTCCGTTTCTACCTACCCTTCGTTCCCGAGAACCCCGAGGAGCCGGTCTGGTCGGTAATTCGCACCATCTCCTCAGACATCGGCCAAGAGGTCACCTCGCGCTTGCGCGAGATTGCCAAGCACAACCCACCCCTTGAAGGCATCATCGACCGGGTGGATTTCAACGCCACCACCCACGGTGTCCGCGACCTCGATGATGATCGTCTGTCCAACCTCATCGAGAAAATCTCCGAGAAGCGCCTTGGACTGAAGGACGTCGAGCCCGACATCATCGGCCGGAGCTACGAATACCTCATCCGCAAGTTCGCCGAAGGATCAGGCCAGTCGGCCGGTGAGTTCTACACGCCGTTTGAGGTGGGCATGATCATGGCCCGCATCATGGACGCAGAACCGGGCATAGAGATCTACGACCCTTGCTGCGGTTCGGCCGGGCTGCTCATCAAGTGCCAGCTCGCCCTCCAGGAGAAGATGGACGTTCGCTCCCGGGACCGCCACTCGCCCCTGCAGCTCTACGGCCAGGAATACATCGCCGGCACCTGGGCCATGGCCAACATGAACATGATCATCCACGACATGGAGGGCCAGCTGGAGCTTGGGGATACCTTCAAGAACCCCAAGTTCCGTGCCCAGGGGAAGCTGCGCACCTTCGATCGGGTGGTGACCAATCCCATGTGGAACCAAGATTGGTTCACGGAAAACGACTACGACGCCGATGAGTTCGGTCGCTTTCCGGCAGGAGCTGGGTTCCCCGGCAAGCAGTCGGCTGACTGGGGTTGGGTTCAGCACGTGCTTGCCAGCATGAATGAGAAGGGTCGAGCGGCCATCGTCCTTGACACCGGTGCTGCCAGCCGGGGGAGTGGAAACCAAGGAAGAAACAAAGAGCGCTCGGCGCGCACTTGGTTCGTTGAGAACGACCTCATCGAGGGAGTCATTTACCTGCCGGAGAACCTCTTTTACAACACCCCCGCTCCGGGCATCATCTTACTCTTGAACAAGGCGAAGCCCGCCGACCGCCGGGACAAGCTCTTTCTCGTGAACGCCAGCCAGGTCTTCGCCAAGGGCGATCCGAAGAACTACATCCCGGAGGACGGCATCGACCGCATCGTGGCCGCTTGTCTTGCCTGGATGGAAGAAGAGAAGTTCAGCCGGGTGGTCGACAAGGCTGAGATTGTGAAGAACGACTACAACATCAGCCCCTCACGCTACATCCACACCGCCGAGGCAGAAGAGTACCGGCCGATCCCAGAGATCCTGGAGGAGCTGGACTTGCTGGAAGCCGAAGCGGCAGAGACGAGCGCAGCACTACGGACAGTGCTCAAGCAGTTAGGGTTTTAAGGATGGCGGACTGGGCCCGCTCCAATGTAGGTGCGCACGTGGTTGAGACCGAAACGCGTGATCCGCGTCGAACGCCCGACAATGACTTCATTTACGTAGATGTCTCCAGCGTCGACAACGCACGCTTCGTCATCGAGAGTCCCCAGATGCTGAAGGGCGCCTGTGCACCCAGTCGGGCACGCAAGGTTATCCGGGCTGGCGATGTGATCTGCGCCACCGTGAGGCCGACTCTAAGGCGCGTTGCGCTCGTAACCCGGCGATACGACAACCAGATCTGCAGCACCGGGTTCTGTGTCCTCAGGACCGATGGGTCAGTCGACCCCGCATTTCTCTACTACTCGCTCCTCACGGATGACGTCACCAGGTACATGGAGAGCATTCAGAGGGGCGCGAGCTATCCAGCGATTCGTGATAGCGACGTCAAGAAATTGCGGCTCATGGTCCCTGAGCACAACGAACAGTGCCGCATCGCCGCCCTCCTCTCCGCCGTACAGCGTGCCATCGAGCAGCAGGAGAGACTGATCGCCCTCACCACCGAGCTCAAGAAGGCTCTCATGCAGAAGCTCTTCACCGAGGGGACCCGCGGGGAGGCTCAGAAGGAGACTGACATCGGGCTGGTTCCGGAGAGCTGGGACATCGTTCCCTTGAGCGAGCTTCTTGCGAAGCCCCTTCAGAACGGTGCTTTCATCAAGAGACCCGTGGAGGGAGAGGGACTACTCTTCGCCAATGTTGTTCACATGTATCAAGGACTGTACCTTGGCACATCAAGATTGACTCGGCTTCGCGTGAGTTCTGACAACGTCAGCCAATACATGCTGAGCAAGGGTGATGTTCTTGTCGTCCGCTCCTCCCTCAAGAGAGATGGGATTGGCCAAAGCACTGTTGTCGGGGAGATGCCGGAACAAGCCTTCTTCGATTGCCACATCATTCGCATCAGACCCAACCCATCGGCATTGTTGCCCGAGTATCTTGCTAGCTATTGGCGGTCGCCCATGGGGAAGCAGGACTTGGTTGGCAGGTCAAAGACGACCACCATGACCACCCTCAACCAGAGGAGTATCTCAGGGGCTCTGGTGCCAATTCCCTCGATAGCGGAGCAGCGAGAGATTGTCGAGTACTTGATCAAGACCGAAGCAGCGGAGCAGAAACGAAAGGCGTACTCGACTACCCTGGCTTTGCTCTTCCGCACCCTTCTCCACCAACTTATGACCGCCCAGCTCCGCGTCGATCAGGTAGATATGTCCGAACTGAAGGCACTCGGTATCGAGGTGAACTGATGCCTGTACCCGGCGAGCACAAGACGGTCCAGGCCCGTATCCTCGAGTACGCGCAGGAGATCGGCTGGGCCCATGTGCCCCAGACCGAGGCCGAACGTAGGCGGGGCTTCAATGCCGATGCCCCCAACCCGGTCACAGCTGCACTCGGCGCCTCCCTCTACTTCGACGATCTCCTCTATGGGAAGGTCGGGGAATTCAACCCCCGCTACACCGAGCCCTCCGGAGCCCTGGTCGGGGTTCTTCAGCGGCTGCAGGCCAACATCTACGGCAATCGGGAGTTCCTCACCTTCCTACGAAACCAGGCGACCTTTCTCTGTGCGGAGGAGGGGCGCGAACTCAACCTGGTCTTGATCGACTATGACCATCCCGAGCGCAACATCTATGAGGTTACCGAGGAGTTCGCGGTCAACAACGGAATCTACCGCAACCGCGAAGACGTGGTCTTTCTCATAAACGGCATCCCCGTCCTTGTGATCGAGTGCAAGAACGCAAGTAAAGCGGAGGCCATCGCGCTCGGCATCGATCAGCTCCGCCGCTACCACGAGGAGACCCCGGAGATGATGGTGCCGGAGATGGTCTTCACCGCCACTGAGGCAATCGGTTTCTCCTATGGGGTCACCTGGAGCACAGTGAGGCGCAACATCTTCAACTGGAGGGAGGAGCAGGCCGGACAGTTAGAAGCCAAGGTCAAGAGCTTCTGCGCCATCCCCCATGTCCTTGAGCTGTTGGGCCAGTTCATCGTCTTTGCCGAGAAGGATGAGGAGCTCAACAAGTACATCCTTCGCCAGCACCAGGCCGAAGCCGTCCGTCGAGTGGTGGCCCGCGCCCTTGACCCGGCCAAGCGTCGCGGTCTCATCTGGCACACGCAAGGAAGCGGGAAGACCTTCACCATGATCAAAGCAGCTGAGCTGCTCTTTCGGGCTCCTGCCGCCGAGAAGCCCACCATACTTCTTCTCATCGACCGCAACGAGCTGGAAGACCAGATGCTCCGCAACCTGGCCATGCTGGGACTGGGAAACGTGGCTCACGCGAACCGTATAGCGCGTCTGGTCAAGCTGCTTCGAGATGACTACCGGGGCATCATCGTCACCATGATCCACAAGTTCGATGCCATGCCCCCATGCGTCTGTGAGCGTTCCAACGTCTACGTTCTTGCCGATGAAGCCCACCGCACCACCGGCGGTGATCTCGGCAACTACCTCTTTGCCGCCCTCCCCAACGCCACCATGATCGGATTCACTGGTACCCCCATTGACAAGACCGCCTATGGCAAGGGCACCTTCAAGACGTTCGGTGTCGATGATCCGGAAGGGTACCTGCACAAGTACTCCATTGCCGAGAGTATCGAGGATGGCACCACCCTTCCCCTCTTCTACGCTCTTGCTCCAAACGAGATGTTGGCCAATCCCGAGATCATGGATGAGGAGTTCTGGTCGCTGGCCGAGACCGAAGGAGTGGCCGACATCGCCGAGCTCAACAAAATCTTGGAGCGGGCCGTCAACCTGAAGAACTTCCTGAAAGCCGACGACCGCGTGGACAAGGTGGCCAGGTACGTGGCCGAGCACTACCGGGCCAACGTGGAGCCCTTGGGCTACAAGGCCTTTGTGGTGGCAGTCGACCGACCCGCCTGTGCCAAATACAAGAAGGCTCTGGACCACTACCTGCCGCCGGAATTCTCCGCCGTGGTGTATACCGCCGACTACAACGACACGGCCGAGCTCAAGGAGTTCCACCTAGATGAGAAGGACGAGCGCCAGGTCCGCAAGGACTTCGCCAAGTTCGGCACCTACCCCAAGATCCTCATAGTGACTGAGAAGCTCCTTACCGGATACGACGCCCCGGTGCTCTACGCCATGTACTTGGACAAGCCCATGCGCGACCACACCCTGCTGCAGGCCATCGCCCGGGTTAACCGCCCGTACGAGAACGAAGCGGAAGAGATGGCAAAACCCCACGGCTTCGTGCTCGACTTCGTGGGTATCTTCGACAAGCTGGAGCGGGCTCTGGCCTTCGACAGCGAGGAAGTGAACGCCATCATCAAGGACCTGGCCCTGCTCAAGTCTCTCTTCAAGACCGAGATAGAGAAGGCGGCAGCGGACTACCTGGGTCTCATCGAGCACGGCTTCGACGACCACGACGTCGACGGCCTCATCGAGCACTTCCGGGACAAAGACCGGCGCAAAGAGTTCTTCCGCCGGTACAAGGAGCTGGAGATGCTCTACGAGATCATCTCCCCCGATGCCTTCCTGCGGCCCTTCATGGATGACTACCTGACGCTCTCTGCCGCCTACGAGGTGGTGCGGAAAGCCTACGCCAAGCAGGTTTACGTGGACCGAGCCTTCCAACGCAAGACCAACGACCTAGTGCAGGGGCACGTAGGAACAGGGACCATCGCTCAAGTGGAAAAGCTGGTGGAGATTAACGCGGAGACGGTAGAGCTCATCAAGAAGCAACACGGCGGCGATGCCCGTAAGGTCATCAACCTGGTGAAGAGTATTCAGAAGACAGCTATTGAAGAGAGCGACGACCCCTTCTTGGTGGCCATGGCCGAGCGAGCCAAAGTCGTACAGGAGAGCTTCGAGGAACGGCAGAGAACCACCCAGGACGCCCTTGAGGCCCTGACCCTCGAACTGGAGAAGAACGAGCAGCGCAAGAAGGAACAGGCCGAGAAGGGCTTCGACGCACTTACCTATTTCGTGTATCGCACCCTGACCGATAGCGGGATCACCGACGCCGAGCCAGCAAGCGCCGAGATCAAGGGCGCCTTCGCCCAGCATCCTAACTGGCAGAAGAGCGACGCTGAGCTACGGGAGCTCCGTACCGCCGTAACCTTCGCCGTCTATTCGCAAGTGGAGAACCTGGACCAGGTGACCGAGATCGTCGATGAGCTCTTCACCCTGCTGGAGAAGGCCTATGACCTCCGCTGACCCCAAAGAGGCCTTCAAGGCCCGGGTCCGCGAATGGGCCGAGAAGCTCGACGTTGAGGCCCAGTCGGTAACCGTGCGCCCCCTGAGGACCAAGTGGGCGTCGTGCTCAAGCACCGGCCGCCTCACCTTCGACTCCCAGGTGCCGGAACTTGATGGGCCTCTGCAGGACTACGTGGTAGTCCATGAGCTGCTGCACCTGCGCATCCCCAACCACGGTCCGGTCTGGAAGAGCCTCATGCGCAGCCACCTGGGACCCTACGAGCAGCGGGAGGAGAGGCTGCGCCAGATTGTCGGACTAGACCGCACTCTGTAGCCCGGCAAAGGCAGCAAAAAAGACGCCGCAGCTCTCTTGCTGCCCGTCTCCTCCGTTCCACAGCAGAAACGGAAGACACGGCCCAACGGGCCCTGTACCACTATGAGTTGGGGACGGAACCACCCGTCGCCGACTCGCTGCCCGTGTCCGAGGTGAGGATGGGCTCAAGAAACGCCTCTAGTTCTTGCGTGAACTGGCCGAACGACTCGGACTTCATCCCCGTAACCTGCATGAACCTGCCGAAGAAGTCAGAGGCAAACAAGACTGATAGGACCACTGGCTGCAGATGGCCTTCAGTGAACCGGCCGGTGATCAGTCCAAAGGTACCCGGTCCCGATGGAGTATCGAGTGTGAAGCTGAGCGCACTCCCACCGTGGACAAACCCGGAGGCAAGTGAGTAGTAGAGGCGATAGGCTTCAAAGAAGTTGCTTTTCCTGGTCGAAGTTATCCCATCTAGTTGCTCGATCCGGGAAACCAGGTCCAGACGCGACCAATGACGAGGCTCCCCAGACTCTTCATAATCCTTCAGCTCAGCAGACACCAAGGATGCAAAGCTCTGCGAATCGTGCAGTTCGTCGCTCTCGAGAAAGCGGTTGAGCTCCTGTCGGCTTTCCTGAACCGCCTCCTGTCGCATCGCAGGGAACGACCCGTCGATCAGACGACCTGACTTCCTGGTCTTGGTCAGCTCATCGTGCAGCATTTGGTGCCGAGTCTGCTCGACTGCCGCGTGGACGAAGAACGCCGCCACACGTCGCCGTTGTTGTTCCCGAGACCCAGAGGTCATTAGGAAGAAGTCAACGATTGTCTCGAAAATGGAGCGCATGATCTGGGCGCAGGCACCTGAGTAGCCAGCCGCGGTCAGCAGAGCCAAGGCTCTGTGATCTTGTCGCAGCTCTGCCATTACGGCCGCGTAGACACGGACGGCTATTGGCTCGGAAACGTTCGGCATCGCGCCGATCATGTCCGCGAAGACCGCGTCAACCGCGGTGAAGAGCCCACCTGGCTCTTGGTGCATGGGCTTCCTCCCACCCGTAAGGATCCTATTGAAAGTATGAGCGATATGTCGCAACCCCGACAGGATTCGCATGATATGAAGCTTAGTGTGCAGGAGAGCGACGGAGCAGAGTGATAGCGTCGGGATCCCGCCCACCCCACCTACGTTTCGTGGGTCCTAGCCCGCGTGCGACCAGCCGGGAGCACCGGCGGCCTCTGGCTCTCCCCTACACCAGGGCGGCCCTTCAGCGCGGGGAATAGATGCCGGCGTTGGCCAGTGCGTCTTTTTTCGTCCTAAACACGTGGTACGGCTCGCCGTCGTCAGCTAGAGCCCAGGCTGCAGCCTCCTCGGGCTGATATCCGTAAGCATCGCCCGTCTCCCGCGGAACGACCCATTTGTTCAGCTCCCTGTCGAGGTACGCAACTACCCAGACATCCCCTACCTTCACTGCTCGGTAGTCGCCCTCTCTCTCAGCTCGCGTTATCATCCATACCACCTTTTCAGATCAGCCTATCGAAGGTCAGTTCCAGAAGATCTCTCGCCAGTTCCAGCCATCGTCGTCGTAGCTCTTCTTCCTCCTGCGGCTTCTCTCGCGCTCCATCTCTGCGTCCCACGCCTCCTTGCCGTATATCAAACGCAGTATTTGGCAAGCGATCCAGTACATGACGAAACACCTCCTCAGGAGTCAGGCCGATAGTCCCGCGCCGAACCCCCCTAAGCTGGCGTTGCCCGTCCTGCAGGTCCAGAACCGCTCGCGCAGCGGGGCCTCGGATGTCCGAGACACGGTTCCCGCGCACGCGAGTGGCCACACCAAGGGGTCACCCCAGCACCAATGCTTTCATATCGGCAACTCCGCCTCTAACGATGAGACACGCGAGACTTGGTGCCATCTTGGTGGCAAACTCCCCGGCCTAGACGGACAAGACACCACCAAAGCGGTATTCCCGCCGCACAGAACGGTATCCATGCACGCTCAACACCGCTCGCCGGACATGGGCCAGAGCCCTCGAAAACCGTTGGGCCACACACCGCTTTGGCCGCTCTCGGGCCACCGCTTCTCTGTGGGAGTACGGGCAGCTCGTTCGCGGGCCCAGCGCCAAGCTGGAACTGGATGAACGAACTCCCAACACTACTCAGCGATGGGATGGGGCCACTCTCCCTTCTGTTCCGTTTTTCGGGGCCACGAGCTAGACTGATGAGCTGTGGCCAGTTACTTCATTAGCTACACGGGAGTCGACGAATCCTGGGCGACGTGGATAGCGGCTGAGCTTGAGGAGGCGGGGCATCAGACAATAGTCCAGGCGTGGGACTTTCGGCCTGGCATGAACTTCGTTCTTGCCATGAGCGAGGCGCTCAAGGCGGACTACACCATTGCGGTGCTCTCTCCCGCCTACGTGGCTGCGACCTTTACTGGCCCCGAATGGGCTGCCGCTTTTGCCGCCGATCCGTCTGGGCGGACCCGCAAGCTTATTCCGGTTCGGGTGGAGTCTCTTGATCTGTCCGGTCTGCTGAAGGACATTGTCTATATCGACCTTCTGGATAAACATGAGAAGCAGGCCAGAGAAGCTCTAATGAGCGGGATTACCGAAGGCCGAGCAAAACCGCGGAATGTGCCTTTTCCTGGCAAGACTCACCCCGTCTTTCCTGGCTCGGCTTCCGCGGCGGCTTCCGCCACGGAAGCCGCTGTGCCATTCACCGAGATGGTCGAGCTCGCAAAGGCGCTAGTGGCGGAGCCGACCAGAGGGTCGGGCCATGCGCTTCTTGTAGGTCTCGCCCCATCTAGGATTGCGCCGCTTCTGCGGCCGTCGGAGTTCGACGCAGAGAGAGTTGTTGATGAGCTGATGGAGGTTGCCCTCTTTCGCTCTCGCATCCTTGACCGCGCGGCGGGCGCTCCTGCTAGTCGAAGCTCAGGGGTCATTGAGGTGCGGCAACAAGCGGCCTACCTGGTTGTACATGATTCAGGTCGGATGCTGGTCGCTCAACCGGCTACTGATCGTGGGCAGCTTGCTGTTATCGAGGAGGATCTTCACGCTCGGATCGAGAAAGCGCTGGACTTCTTCAGTCAAGCCCTTCAGATTCTTGACCCGACCCACCTGGTCGTTTCCGTTGCACTCGCCGGCCGTGTAGAAGGCGCCGAATACGTGGGCTGGCTCACCCAAGCTGAACGAGCCGCCAATCCTACGAGCATTACCATGCCTGGGTTCGGGCGCAAACCCGAAGCGGTTCACCTTGGACGGTCGTACGCCTTGGATGAGCTCACGAGCGCTCGTTCGGAAATCGCCGCAGACTTCGTCGCCCTCTTACGAAGAGAAGTCAAAGGCTAGTGGGCGGTCTCTTGCACACCGAGCTGCAACGCAGTCTATGGCGCCGGGAGAGACAGCGCCTGCACCTGGACGACCCGGGCGCATCCGACTTCTGCGGCGACGTCTTCGGTTTTGAACCCGATCCCTTTGTGCGCTTGCTGGTGCTCCCTGCCGATCCTGAATCCGAGGTGCTGGAATTCAATCAGGATTTCTGGTCTCTGCTTGAGACGCTTCCTGACCCGGTGCACGGGGGCCAAGCCGTGTGGGGATCGCCTGAACGGGGACGGAGGGTGGCAATGCTCGCTCGTACCACCCAGAAGAAGTGCTACCAGTACCTGGCCGTATTTAGGAGCGGGGCGGTGGAGATGGCTCTCGGCGACTTCGCGATGTTCGAGTGCGATGGCAAGCGCTGGTTTCGACTTGTCACACTTGTTGGAAACTGCTGGTCTGCGCTTGAGGCATGCGGCCTTATTGCCCAGCGCTTTGGCCTTCCTGGCCCATGTCAGGTGACTCTTGCACTTCGTGGCACCAAGGGGGCTTCGTTGTCTAATGTCGGTCAGGGATGGGAACAGCGATACGAATTTGCGAAGTGTGCGGAGAACCAACTCGCCTTGGTCCTGGAGCTTGCTGAACCGCCGGTCGCTCAGACGGCCAAAGACACAGCCTTTCTTCTTGGCTCCAGAGTCGAGGAGTCCTTCGGCTGCTCGGACCGTCGCTTCCTCGACCGGGAAGGTCCCAACCCTGGCGAATTTGCGGCCTCCTCTTTCAGGTGGGGCTGAGTTCACTCTGCGGCGACCTGATTTGTCCGTGGCTTCCCCAGTTTAAACGCTCGATTCTCTTTGCCATTCTCGGACCGGCTCGACCCGTTCGTTCTGCTCTTCCAGCATACTGAGGATCCTGCCCTTGGGGCGCGCCGCCAGATCAGTGCTGTATTAACGCGGCTTGACCCATTTGACCCTCTTGGCGGGGTCCATCGACTCGACCAACCAACTCCTGCGTCGAAGCTTTGCGGTTTCGCGGCAAGGGGGCATCCCCATCAACAGATCGTGATGGTCCCCGAAGGCTTATCCTGCCGCGCGTCCGTCCGGAGCTTCGCGAAGCTGAGCACCGACGCTTGAGCACGGATGATCGGCGGCGACGCGCGTCTCCTGACCGGCCTCACGGGTAGTGATGACCGTCGGCTTTGCCGGGTCGCCTTAGACCTCGACCGTAACGGTAATGGTCTGCGGCGTCGGCTCGGGTAGCGCCCACTTCTGTATGTAGATGGTGCCGATAGCGGGGGGCTTCCCGGCTTCCGGCTTTTCGGTGTACCTCATGGTGTTCTTGGTTTCTTTCTCGAGTTCGAAGCCAGCCTTGATCACGGGACTTCCCTCCAGTTCTTAGTGAGTGGGGTTGAAGTCGGTGCGGAGCCGCACTGACGTTCACTGACACCTTTGAGATGCGGCACTTGCCAGGCTCGATACTACTCGTCGGTGGTTCAGCTTGCCACTTCGTCCCCTGGGGGAGATCGTAGCCCGGCATCCCCCGAGTCCTTGCGGGGGGAAAGGCTCGAGCCCCGCCAAGGTACAAAGGGTCGTGCTCCATCGGGTCCAGGGGCGGCGCCTTCTGCACCAGACTGAAGCGGGGAGCAGGAGGCCCTATGTCGGCCGGGGTGACGTCTTCACCACCAAAAGGCAAGAGTCCGCCGGCGCTTGCCCAGGGTCATACCCACGGCTATGCTGACCGCAGATGGATGAGAAGAAGACAGAATCACGCGCTCCCTGGTCTGCTTGGACTCAGGCTTCAAATAGCAGCCGGCCCGGGGCCTCTTGCCGAGTCATCGCCCACCTGGACCTGGACGCCTTCTTTGCCGCGGTGGAGGAGAGCCGGGATCCCTCCCTGCGCGGTAAGCCGGTTATTGTCGGGGGCGGGGAACGAGGCGTGGTAGCTACCGCCAACTATGAGGCCCGCCGCTACGGGGTGCACTCGGCCATGCCCATTCGCACCGCCCGCACCCTCTGTCCGCACGGGGTATTTCTCCCGGGTCACCATGACCTCTACCGGGACTACTCACGTCGCTTGATGAGCCTCCTTGCCACCTACTCCCCTCTGGTGGAGCAGGTGAGCCTGGATGAGGCTTACGTGGATCTGACTGGCACCGAGCGCCTGTTCGGGCCGCCGGAGATGACGGCGCGCCTCATTCAGAAGCGGGTGAAAGAAGAGCTTGGTTTGAGCATCTCGGTGGGACTTGCTTCCAACAAGCTGGTAGCCAAGGTGGCCTCTGATTATGAGAAGCCGGCGGGCTTCACCGTGGTTCCCTGTGGAAGGGAGGCGGAGTTTCTTGCTCCTCTAGCCGTCCAGCGACTGCCAGGGGTGGGCCCAGCTCTTCTTAGGCAGCTTCGCAGCTGGGGCGTGGCTACCATAGGGGATCTAGCCCGGGTACCCCTTCGCACTCTGGAGCTCTCTCTTGGAGAGTGGGGAGAGGCACTGGCCTGCCGGGCCCGGGGAGAAGACGCAAATCCTGTCACTCCCGGGCAGATAGTCAAGTCCATCTCTCGGGAGCACACCTTCGAAACGGACGTGTTTGATCCTAGACTGCTTGAGTCCACCCTCATCGCTCTTACCGAAGACGTGTGCCGACGGCTGCGCCAGAGTGCTCTAGAGGCGCGCACGGTGACCATCAAGATCAGATATGCCAACTTTGCCACTCATACCTGCTCTCACACTCTGTCCCACCCCACAGATGTGGATGAGGCCTTCTTTCGGGAAGTGCGGGCTCTGTTCCACCGGCATTGGCGGAAGTCCTCTTGCCTTCGGCTGGTCGGAGTGGGACTGAGCAACCTAGCTCCACGGGCCGGGCAGGATGACCTTTTCGACCAGGAGCTGCCTCTTCTGCGAGAACTGGATCTCAAGGTGGACGCCATCCGAGAGAAGTACGGCAAGAACGCCGTTCGCCGAGGGGCCACTCTTTCCGACCAGTGATGAGCACTCAAGGGCTGGTGACCGACGGCTCCACTGGGCTCTGAGCGAGCGCTGGCCTAATCTTGTTACGGTGAACGGCCGGGATCGGGCGCAGTCCTGCGCCGCAGACCGCCTGCCAAGTTGACCGGCCACGTGCTTCGGATGGGAGATGATCATCACGGGCCGTTCTCGGTGTGCGTTCCCGGCGAGAACGCAATGTTAACTTGCTGATCGTGGTCGGCCACGGAACATACGGTAAAGCCTAGATTCCGGAGACCGGGCATCACAGCTCTCGGGCCGCACGACGGTTATGGTGGTGGACAAACCGCTGACAGACGTCCAGTAGTCCCGGCAAACCGGCAGGTTCTTTCGACACACTCGCACCAGCTATCCGATGGTAGCCAGACCAGGACACAAACAACCGAATCTCCACTGAACCCGGGGCGGTTCACTAGCTCAACACTGGGGGCCTTCGAAGCCAAGCGCAACGAAACTCAATCGCCAGACCGAGTTAGGGGGGAAGAATGACAACCAGACTCAGGGTCTATCTTGCTGGACCGATCCGAGGTTGCAGCGACGAGCAGAAGACTTGGTGGAGAGATGAGGCCAAGCAGTTGCTCAAGAGGGACTTTGACTTCGAGGATCCCACCGAGTGGGCCGATGATCGCGTGCTCTCTCTGGAGATACCGAAGCTTGAGGCGTGCGACATCCTTCTCGCCAACATGTGGAAAGAATCGATAGGGACCACGCTAGGCATTGTTCGAGCACGTCATCAGGGCAAACCGGTCGTGCTGGCGGATCCGAATCGTATACACAACGCAATCCTTCTGCGGCTCGTGGGCGTGGATAATCACTTCCATTCTCTGGATGAAGCATGCGGGAACTGTCCGATGGGAGTCTTGGGAGGCGAGCTGTTGATGCAAACGGGCAGACTGACCATGGCTTCCTCGAACGGTCGCAAAGTGCAAGCCATCCAGTGTGCTGGTGCTGGCCTGAGTGTGGTGTTGGCGCCCGATAGCCTTGGGTCAGAGGACGCATTGCGCGTACTCCGCGTGAACTGTCAGCTAGAGATGCTGTAAAGGGGCCGCTTTCGAGTTCGCACTCGTACCTGCAATCCGAGGGTCGACGTTTGGTTTGTCACTCGTGGCCACTCCGACCGAACTCAAACAAATGAGTCCCCACTGAAGGCGGTGCGGTTCACAGTTCTCTCGAGCTTGGCGATGATCTCTTCAGGGCGGTAGCGTTTCTGGAGTGTATGTCTTCCTCCTTTGTCGGTCCGAAGCCCAAGTGCATGGCTGCACCGATTTCAGGGGTCAGGTTAGGTCAACATGGAGCTGCCCCGTCTTCCGTTGACCGTGCTGAATGGGGCGAGAGCCGGATGCTCGAAGACTCCGCGATCGGTAATGATCCAGGCATCCAGACTCAGGCCGTGTAAAGCTGGAAGGCTCTTGCCGTCGTAGATAAGGTGAGCGAAGGAGAAGAAGAGACAGTGAAACGGCGCCGAAGGGGGCGAGAAGAACGGCAAACGACACTCTTGTCACCGAGCTCGAACGGCCCGCCCCCAAGGGGACCGCTCTCGATGCGCGTGAGGAAGCGCGTTTCGAGGCGGTGGTGCGCGGTACCTCCGAGAGGCTCATCCGCATGCTTGAAGCCATCGTGCTAGACGGACAGTTGGCGGCAGACGCGGCTCAAGAGGCCTACGTCCAGCTTTATCTCCATTGGGACGAAGTGAGAGTCGCCGGCGAACCGGAAGCCTGGTTGTACCGGGTGGCGGTCAATCGCTGCAAGGACTACCGCAGACGGCTCGTTCGGGGTAGGCGGCTCTTTCGTCGGCTGGTGGCCACTGCACCTCCCCTGGCGACGGAAGACGGTCCGGAGTCCATCGATGATTTCTTCGCCGTTCTGCGGAAGTTGCCCGTCCGGCAACGGACTGCGGTGGCGCTCTTCTATCAGGGCGACATGTCGATAGTCGAGATCTCCCACTTGATGGGCATATCTGAAGGAGCGGTGAACAGCCATCTCAATCGAGCGCGGCGCAGTTTGAAGAAGACGCTGGAGGCCAGACGATGAGTGCGAACGACGGTTTCGATATGCACGAGGGCGACGCCGAGATCAGGGACTTCTACCGTGAGCACGCCCGAGAGCTCGACACAGAAAGGTTCATGTCCGGACTACATCTGGAGCTCAGTCGGACGGGCAAGAGACTCCGGAGGCAGCGCCTCGTCTGCAGGCTCAGCCTTGCTCTCGTCGGATTGCTTGTGCTGGCCGGGGTGAGCGCGGGCGCCTGGCAAGCCGTAGAGCACCTCAGCAAGCCGGACTACGTTCTGGTGTTCAGCGATCCCCCTGGGTCATCCCTCGCTGGTAGCAGCGACAGTGGGTCGACGCAAGCCCACACCAGTGCGCCTTCGACCGCCTTCTCCTCAGAGGAACCGAACTCGGTCTCAAAGCTCAAGCTGGCTGAAGTGTGGGCGAAGGCAGCCGTGGCGTTGGGGGTGGATCCCGCCTCTGCTGTTATCGATCGCATCCAGATACTCTGGGGAGCAGATGGATTGCTCGACCAATTCCACCTGTCCGCCCGTACCCCGGATGGACGAGTAGTCTCACTTGGTGCCAACCCTTCTTCTGCTGCAGCAGACGGATACATCTCTTTTGAGAGCAACGTTCAGCCCCACACGGCCTCCGGGTCTTTGATGACCGCGAGCCCGGCCTTGGTGACGGTCGACCAGGTGCTCGCCGACCTGGATGCTGTTGGCCTTATGGCGATCGGCACGCAGTCTGGAGTGAAGGTGGCGGGTGATCCTGCTGCCCTCTTTGCTGCATCGGGGCAGGACACCTCTCCCGATGACTTCCCGTCGTCGTCCGGGGCCAACCCAGTTCTCAGCAAGGTCGTATGGGATCTCAGCGATTCGTACAGGAATCTGGCGTATATCGATGCGGCCCACCGAGACGAACTACACGGGTCCCCCATCTCCGCGCCGGTCATCCTAGATCTGTCCTCGGGAACCCTCCGTCGCGTCGAGCTAGCCGATCTCTCCTTAGAATCGTTCCCCGTCATGGGTCTTGCCCTGACCAGGACGTGGACTTGGACCGATGCAGCGACGGGGCGCGAAACCGTCAGCAGTGGAGGGTCGTTTGAGGCGGCCGTTCTACTTCATCCCTCCGCAGAAGACCAGAGCGCCTCGGGTGCAACTCTGGACTCGATACCTGTCGATGCGCGGTTGGACGGGCTGGCGTTTGCCACGGCCCGTGGAGAGGTCGCTAGGATCCAGGGTGGGATGTCGAAGACCTTGTGGACGCCGCAGCAGGTTATCGGCAGTGGCCCCGCGCTCGGGGTCTCCTACTCTCTTGATGGCACGTGGCTGCTTTTTGGATCGGGGATATATCAGGTCACAGACAAGCAGTCTGGCAAGACCAGCGAGGTGCTTGGCACCGCAGTCTCAGGATCGGGAGAGGGTGCGGGCGGCGAGGTAGCAGGGCCCGGTTGGACCGCCACCTTCGACGGGGAGAACGCGCTCATGGCCGTGCTCGTCGCTGGGGCCGAGGAATCCCAGGAGCTGCTCCGATCCACGAACCTTCCCCCGATGAACCGGGTTCACTACGACGAGAAGGGCGACCAGGTGTGGCTTGCCGAGCTCGCCCAGGATGGTGGTGATGCGACCCTCTGGATGGCCCAGCCGCAGGGGTCGCAACTCATGGCCCTTGATCTGGCCAACAGTTTTGGGGGCGACTTCGCTGTCTCACCCGATGGGTTATCGATTCTGTATCTAGGGACCCCGCAGTACCGGGCCACGGCGACGCTGCGGACTGGGACCCAAGAGATCCGCCTCTCCCTTGGGCTCACGAACATATCCAGCCCGGTCTTCTCCCCCGACGGAAAGAACGTGTGTCTCGTGGGCTCTGACGCGGCGGATGGAGCTACGAGTTTGTGGGTCTACGATCTTGAAGCGGACACATGCACACAGATTGAGTCCACCAAGGGGCTACACCCCACCTTCCCCGCGTTTTCGCCCGACGGCCGGCGTATTGCCTTCCGGAACTGGCGGCTGGGGGATGTGTGGACGGTCGATGTTGACAGCGGGGAACTGACGCGCTATGCGCTCTCTGTGGCAGATGCGCCCATAGCCTGGTAGAGGGGGTCGAAGTCTGTCTTGCCCGATGTCCAGCTCGCGGGGTAGCGTTCAAGCGGCTGATACTACTTCCCCCTGCCACCCATAGGGTTGGGAGGAGCGAGTAGTGTTCCAAGTTCGTCTATTGATGACTGAGGAGACATCAAGCGCCCGGAAGCGAGGGGGATTTGACGGCAATCGGGACGAGGAAGCTCAAGACAAGGAGGACTCGTGAACGGGCAGATGGTTCTGGAGAACATTGTGAAGAACCTTGCATCCATCGATCCCGACGACCAACTCTGCCGATTCTGCCAACTGCTGCTCAGAATCACTCAGCCCCTACTTGAGGGCAATGCAGACGGCATGTCATAGGCTTGATGCTGCGTCGGAGGGAGGGTAACTACTGCACAAGAGGCGATGGCTATCATTGCCCAGGAAGACCTTGTCGGGAAGAGAGGCGGAACAGTACTGGCAACATTTGAATGTAGTGGTGTGCTATGTCCTATCCCATTCTCAAGACAGGAGTACCGATGAGAAAGCTGCAATGCTGTGGTGTTCTTGCTTGTTGTGTCATGCTGTTCCTGGCCCTATCGGCCAGTGCCATTGCCTCCCCAAAGGCTATTACCTTTGGCTATGAGGATGTTGGTGGAGGTGGGACACTTAGTGATCCGCATTCCTGGCTAGCGGCTGTCGACGCGGCCTATTGGTTGGACCAGGCTGGCTATGATGCGACTGCCTGTCAGAATCAAAGTGCCTATCAACTCTACAACCAGTTTGGGCAAGTTGCCGTTTGGTGGTGGGCTGGCCATGCTACGGGAGGCAGGATAGTGGCGCAGAAGCCCAGTTGGGAACAGCGCGCGTGGGCACAACCGTATACGCCTAATAGCCCAGACGTTCCTCCAGGCACCGTCGATGACGCCAACTACTACCTGAATAATAGGCTGGGAGCGGAAGTAACCAAGACTCTGCTAGCGGTCTTCCAAGGCTGCAACACAGGCGATTATGCAGCTGGGCATAGTGGGCAAAGGCAATACCACCTACTGCGACTCATGAGGGAAGAGAAGTTCATCGATGCCGCTGTCGGCTTCACTGACAACATCGCCCTTAGATCTTATGCGACCTGGGCTTGGGGGTTCTCAGCGTGGCTTGCTAATGACAGGACGCTTGAACAGGCAGCGGCATTAGCCCTGGATGATGTTGAAGGCCTCATGGGTCAGGGAGATGGGTTCCAGAGCTGCCTGATATCGGGAGACCAGTATCTTGTGATCAAGCCGGCGCGCTATGGCGTGATGAATACTTCCTGGTAGGACTTTTTCAAGGACCAAAGTAAACATGGAGGAGCTATGAACAGGCGTTGGGTAGCTGTCTTGGGCGCAACAAGCACTATCCTGTTGGTTCTGTTGCTTGTGGCGGGTTGTGGCACGCAGCCGGAAGCGGGTCTTCGCATCGATGTGGCAGCTGCTCCTGCGGACCAGTCAGAAGCTGCCGCGCAGGTACTAAGCAGGGTGCTTGATCTCCCCGCCCCCTCTCTGCCAAGCTGACGTGAGACGATCATCACCCAGAGATTAGTGAACATGAAGGGCGAGATCGGAGCACAGAAATGTCGTTGTTTGAGAGGAATGGCAAAGGAGACAATGGCGGCCCCGGA
>Ga0209612_1000756_pt1 | contig 30870 bp, 27 predicted proteins | sample BioC12SIPDNA_FD_185746 | JGI IMG/M metagenome (GOLD analysis project Ga0209612, IMG submission 185746) | Anaerobic biogas reactor microbial communites from Washington, USA - Biogas_R1_B C12 SIP DNA (SPAdes) (version 2) | ecosystem: Engineered > Bioreactor > Anaerobic > Unclassified | place...
GGTCGCTCCCGACCAGACGCGGCCGAGTGCCCTTGATTGGCTTTGTTTCGATCCAGCCGTTGTCGAGGCGGATAAACAACTCGGGCGAGGCGCTGACGATCTGAAAGCTGCCCGCATCGATGAAGGCCGCATAGGGGCTGGGATTGTGTCGGTTCTGCCAGTGAAACAGCTCGATGGGCCGGCTGGCAAAGGGGCGTTCGAATCGGTGCGAGAGGTTGACCTGATAGATTTCTCCATCCCGGATGTACTGCTTGATCTGTTCGACTGCTCGTAGATACGGGCCTTCGCCGATGTTGCTTCGGATGCCCGACAAATCGGTATGCTCGATATCGACGGCGGGGGACTCGGCGACGGCAATAGACATCGCCTCGTCCAGCATGCGTTCCAGGCTCTCGATCTTCTTGCGGGGCGATTCGCGGTCGTCGGGCAACTCCAACGCGACGAGCCAGAACGCGTCCTCGCGGTGGTCGTAGGCGAGGAAGCGGTCGTAGAAGCACAGCCGGATCAGGGGCAAGGCAAGATCGTTGACGGCTCTGCCGGGCAGTCGTTCGAGGTATCTGCCCAGTTCGTAGCTCAGATGACCGATCCAGCCCCCACGGAACAGGCCGTCAGGCAAACCCGCCGCTCCTCCGCGAAGCGTATATCTGGCCAAGGCGGATTCGAGTTTTTCGAAGGGCTCTTTGCCGTCCTCTGTGGACTCGAAGGTCTCCTTCGGTTCGGCGGCCCAGTAGCTGAACCGGGGGCCATCGACCACGGCGGCATTCGCTCCCAGGATCGACGCCGACCGTCGTCTGGCGAAGACCTCACTGATCGAGGCCAGCGGCACGGCGGCACCGATTGTGCGAGCATGAAGCGTGCAGGGGATGCGAGAATCCGTGGCAGAGGCGATTTCCGGTAGGCAGGGTCGGGCGTTCATGGCTTGCCTATCGAATCGGCTTTTCCGAGCCGACGGTGTAGAGCCACCAGCGTTTCTTGCTCTGTTGTTTCGACCGAGCCTGTCGCTCGAAGTAGATCGTCATTTCAGGGCCCTCGGCCGTGCGAATTCTGTACCAGTGCTTTCGCAGATACATCTCAGGGCTTCCGTTGCGACAGGGCCCATCTTCCTTCCACGCCTCGATGACCTCGGCGACGGTATAGTGCTGGTCTCTCCAGGTGAACTGCTTCGGCAATCCCGGCTCGCCACGAGTCATTCCCGCCGCGTCGAATGTGCCTGTTTCCGGCTGGATCGGTTCGCTGACAAATCGTTCGCCCATCACGATACCCTCTCAAACCGGCGCGACGATTTCATCGACGTGCGGTCCGCAACTCTTCCACGATGGCGATTCCGGCCGATGTGCCGATCCGCTCGGCGCCCGCTTCGATCATGGCGATGGCCTGCTGTGCCGTCCGGATGCCGCCGGAGGCCTTGATCTTATACCGCGACGAGGTCTCCCTCATCAGGCGGATGTCCTCTACGGTCGCGCCGCCGGCCGGGTGCAGCCCCGTGCTGGTCTTGACGAAATCCGCGCCGACCTGTTCGGCCGCCCGACACGCAAGCACCTTCTGCTCGGCCGTCAACGCCGCCGACTCGATGATGACCTTCAGCAGCACCGGCGGTCGCATGGCCCGGCAGGCCGTCCACACCGCCTGCAACTGGCGCAGCAGGTAGCGCGTGTCCCCGTCGAGAATGGCGGCCAGATCCGCGACCATGTCAATCTCGTCGGCCCCATCGTGGATCGCTTCTTTCGTCTGGGCCACCTTGGCCTTGGTGGTGTCGGCCCCAAGCGGGAAACCCACCACCGATGCCACATGGACCCGGCTGCCGTGCAGTCTATCGGCCGCCGTCGAAACCCATCGTCCGTTGACGCAGACGGCGCAGAAGCCATAGCGCATCGCCTCATCGCACAACCGCAGGATCTCTTCCCGCGTCGCCTCGGCCTTCAGCAGCGTATGGTCGATCCGCCGAGCCATTTCTTCGCCCGAAAGGGCGGGTGTGTCGGGCAATCTCTGAGGTAGTGTGTCCATGGCCGTCATCCTACGTGCTGCTCATCTCAGACGCAAGGTTCCGCTGGTCTGGCGTAGAGGCAAGGCATGCCTCGCTCTTGCGTTACGGTGCTCCAAAGCCGAAGTACACATCGAACGAGGAACGTATGACTACTTGGTCAAGTGGCGTTTCTCGAAGAAGGTCAGTGCCTCGGCGACGGTGCGGAAGACGGCGTTGGCGGTTTGGGTGATGAATACGGAGGGATGCTGCTGGGCGGTCCATATGACGTAGACCTCTTTGGCGGCCTCGTGGGCGTGCTGGAGTTCTCGCTCGACGCCGCTGCTGATGGCGGCTCGCCCGTCGGACATCGCAGGAATGAAGCTGACGATCATGTCCGCCTGGTCGATGAGCAGAAAGTCGCGGGCGTAAATCTGGCTGTTGATGTCCCGCTCGATCTGGAGAACCTCGTCGGCACTGAGCCGGATCTGCCGGCCGCCGACTTCCACGTCGATATGGTCCCGCCCCTCCTGTTTGGCTCGCAAGGCATGCAACGGCAGAACAGCCTCTTCCAGATCGCCCGGATCGAAACAGATGAAGTGCTGCTTCATCTGCGAACGGAAACGGCCAATCTCGGCCAGCACGGCGTCCATCTCGGCCACCGCCGTCATCGGGAAACTCAGATAGGCCTTCTGGATGTGACGCTCGAAGGCGAGCCGGTAAAACGTTTCCGTGGTGTCTGCCTCGACGCCGCGGGCCAGGCAGTAGAAAGGAGCCGTTTCGTCGATCCCCTTACAGAGCATCTCGGTGCTGATAATCTCCTCTTCTCGCCAGACGATCAGGTCCTTGAGCGTGTGCTCGACGGCCCGGTGCTCCAGGAGCCGCTGATGCATCGTGGTGACCCCGTCGATCAGGCAGACGTACATATCGGCGCCGAGCTGACGCATCTGGTCGAAATCGACGGCCGGGAAGAGCCCATGCCGCCAGCGGAACGTGGCGTGGGTGTTGACGATCAGGTGCGGGGCCTGCCGCGCCTTGGCGAGGATGTCCTTGAATACGCTGCGACGCAGGGAATGCAGCCGCTTGAGAGAGATATCGAGAATCTTGCCCGGCGGGATATCGGGCGCCTCGGCGTACATCATGTCGCCGACGTTGTAGAGCAGAACCTCATTGCCGTTCTGTTTGGCGATGCGGCAGACCTTCTCCAGGTAGCTCTTCTTGTCCAGGCCCACCATTCCTGTGACGACGACGATCATATGCTCTCGTTGGATGTTCCCCGTCTCGCTGCCGATCTGACAGCGGGTCCGAGGTCTCAGAGGTTCTTCAATCGTTGCTGCCGGTCGTGGTCACGAATCGCCGCGATCAACTCTTCCATGTCGCCGACGAGGATTCGATCCAGGTTGTACAGCGACAGATTGATGCGATGGTCCGTTACGCGATTCTGCGGAAAGTTGTACGTTCGGATCTTCGACGACCGGTCGCCCGAACCGATCATCGTCTTGCGCTGGGAGTCCCGTTCGGCGCGACGCTGACTCTCGTATAGCTCGTAGAGGCGGCTTCGCAGCAGTCGCCAGGCTTTCGCCCGGTTCTTGTGCTGGCTCTTCTCGTCCTGCATGCTGACCGTGATGCCGGTGGGGATGTGTTCGAGCTTGATAGCGCTGCTGACCTTGTTGACGTTTTGCCCGCCGGGGCCGCTGGATCGGCAGACGTGCTCGATCACATCGTCCGGATTGATTTCGACGTCCACCTCCTCGGGTTCGGGAAGCACCGCGACCGTGGCGGCTGAGGTGTGGATGCGTCCCTGCGATTCCGTCTCGGGAACGCGCTGGACCCGGTGGCCACCGCCCTCGTATCCGAGTTCGGCCCACACGCCTTCGCCTTTGACGCTGAAGATCACCTCTCGAAACCCGCCCATTTCCGACGGGCTGAAGTCAAGCTGCTCGACCCTCCAACGGCGGCTCTCGGCGTATCGCGTGTACATCCCATAGAGGTCTCGGGCGAACAGTGCCGCCTCTTCGCCCCCGGTGCCGGCGCGAATCTCCAGGATGACCGCGTCGATTTGCAGGTCGTCGGCCATGACCAGGGTATTCTGCATTTCTTCGAGCAACTGCTCCTTGCGTGCGTTCAGTTGCTCGATTTCCTCTTCAACCAGGGCCTTGAGGTCCGGCTCAGCCGTCTCGTCGTGAAGCATTTGCTCGGCTTCTTCGGCGCCGGTCGCAGCCTTCACATAGTCGCGGTACTTGGTCACCAAGGAGCGGAGCTTGCCCTGCTCCTTGGACAGGGCGACAAGCCGCACGGAGTCTTTCGCGACGGCCGGATCGGAAATCATCGCGTCGATCTCGCGGTATCGCGCGTCGATCTGGCCGAGCTTCGTCAGAACGCTGTCTTGTGTGTTGCCCATTGGTTCCACGGGTCAGGAGTGAGCTTGGTCTCAGGCTTGACCGCCTGCGCATGCCTGCGCGGCACCGCAATAGCGGAAAGCCCCCGTCCCGCGGCGGGACGGCAGGGGGGACATGCACCGCGCGACTCGTCCGGCTAAGACTGCGTGTCTTTCTGGCTCTTTTTGAGGTACGACGTTCCGTACTTCTTCTGGAATCGCTCGATCCGGCCGGCGGTATCGACGAACTTCTGCTTGCCGGTGTAGAACGGATGGCACATCGAGCAGATTTCCGCATGGATCTCCTTCGAGGTGCTACAGGTCTCGAAGGTGGCGCCGCAGCCGCAATGCACGACGACCTTGTGGTACTGTGGATGTATGTCTTTCTTCATAAGAACGGACTCCGGAACAGACTCGAAACCCAACATTTTACTCGCCAAGCCGTAGGTTTCAAGAGAAATTTGTCGTCGATCGGGTCCGCACGCCGATATTTCCAGCGACTTGTCCGCGATGCGCCCGAACGCTACAATACGCCCTCAAGGGCGACCGGACCGTTCAACAGGTATGGGAGTAGACAAAATGATCGAGAACACGGTTGGCTGTGACCGAAAGACGCCTTTTCTGCCTTGTGTTGGCCTGGCGGCAGTGCTTGCCATGCTCCTGGCGTGCCAGTTGGGTTGCCGGGAGGAATCCTCGGGCTCTCAGGCCCCGGTTACGGAGACCGAGGTCAAGGTCACGCGTGTCGTTCCCCGCGAGCCGCTGGCGGCGGCCGAGGGCGTGCAGACCGACTCGCCCGAGATGGTGGAGATCGCCAATCCTCACGTTGGCAACGCTCCGCGGATCGTGATGGCGTCGGTCGAGCACGATTTCGGCGAAATTGGCCCGGACACCTCGCACAAGGCCGAATTCCCCTTCACCAATGCGGGCACGGCCCCGCTGCGGATCACGCAGGTTCGGAGTTGTTGCGGCGTGGTCACCCGAGGGGTCAAGCCCGGGCAGGAATACGCCCCGGGCCGGGGTGGGGTCCTTGAGATCGACTACCGCGCCACCAGCCAGCCGGGGTCGATGCGACGGAATCTCTACATCCAATCCAACGATCCGGCCCAGGGCCTCGTGACGCTGACCATCAAGGCCACGATCAAGCCGCGGGTGCATTTCGAGCCGTCGACCCTCAAGCTGTTTCTCAAACAGGACAATGCCGGGGCCGGCGACATCACCCTGGCCAGCCTCGACGGACGGCCTTTCGCCATCACGGGTTTCAGGGCCATCGGGATCAAGGCCGACTTCGATCCGAGGGTCGAAGCGACCGAGTTCGTCCTCAAGCCGATCGCGGACATCGAGAAGCTCAAGAGCAATCTTCGCGGCCAGATCAGCATCGACCTGACGCATCCCGAGTGCCGCAATGTCCGCATCCTATATGACGTCCTGCCTGAATTCGCCGTCAATCCGCCGACCATCATGCTGTTCAATCTCAAGGCGAGCCAGCCTGTGGAGCGGGAGATCTGGGTGCTGAGCAACTACCAGGATGATTTCGAGATCGAGAGCGTTTCTTCACAGAAGGGCATCGTGACGCTCGTGAGCAAGACGAAGATTCAAAATCGCTATCAACTGACGCTCCGGATTACGCCTCCGCCGGCCGAAGGCGAGCGAGCCGTTCTGTCCGATGTGATCGAAGTGAAGATCAAGGACGGCGAGACGGTGGCCGTTCAATGCCGGGGCTTCTATTGAGGAGTCCGCCCGCCGTGTCGAGCCATGACGCATCCATCGGCCGTGCGAGTGTAACATTCGTATTGGTAAGTCTTTGTGTTCTGGTCGGCGGTCTTTCCTGTCCGGACGAGGTGGCGCAGTTGCCCGTCTCGCACCGTACCGAGGACGCCGGCGAGGTGTCGGTCTTCTTTACGGGCAGCGAGCTTGGCGCCCTGAAGCCTTGTGGCTGTTCGGGCGGCCAACTGGGCGGACTGTCCAAACGGGCCGCCATCTTCGACCGCTCGCCGGCCGCCGGGCGGGTGATCGTCGATACCGGGACCCTCGTTGCCGGTACGGGCGAGCAGGACCTGATCAAGTTTCGGATCCTCTTCGAGGCGTTCCGGCTTCTCGCATACGACCTGGTGCACCTGACCGATACAGACGTTCAGATCGCCCGGATGCTCGGTCTATCGGCCCCTCAGAACGGCCCCTTTGCCGTCATCGGCGCCCCTTGGGAACCGGATCGGAAGGATCTGCGGGCCGGTTTTGTCAAGCGACTGGTCGGCCGGGACGGCGAGGTCGGCGTCCGTTTCGTCTCTGTGGATGCTCAGAAGGACCGGCCGCAGTCGGCGGCCGAGCTGTTTGCCCGTCCGGGGGGTGAATATGGAGTCAATATCCTGATCCTGCGGAACGCCGACGCCGAATCCCGTCGCATCTGGGCCGAATCGGCCGGGGCAGATTGTCTGGTCGTGCCGTCGGATTCCGATGAGCCGCGGGTCCTCAGCGAGCCCGGCGAGCGGCCGCTGACGTTTGCCGTCGCCCGGTTCGGGCGGTATGTCAGCCGTCTGAGGGTCCGGTTTCCCGGTCCGGGGACCGAGCCCGCCCTGTTCCTTGAGGATATTCCTGTGGAGGAAACGCTTGCCGACGATGAGGCCCTGGTGAACCTGTACCGGCAATACCAGGAGCTTGTCCGACGCAGCGAATTGCTGGAGAAATACCCTCGCATCCCCCTTCCGGAGGGCCTGGAGTACGTCGGCTCCCAGGCCTGCCAGCAGTGCCACAGCTATGAACACGCCGCATGGAGCCAGAAGGCCCACGCCGACGCCTTCGCCACGCTCGTGCAGGTCGGATCGGACCGCGATCCGGAGTGCGTGATCTGCCACGTGATCGGTATGGACCGTGAAAGCGGCTTCATTTCCGAACAAAAGACGCCGCATCTGAAGGATGTCGGCTGCGAAAACTGCCATGGGCCGGGCTCCGAGCACGTTCGCAGCACCGGCTGGACGGCGACAACTGAGCCGAAAATGTCGTGCCTGGATTGCCATACACCCGAGCACAGCAGCGGATACGCCGGTAATGAGGCCGAGTATTTGGAAAAAATCAAGCATTGGAGGGAACCGTAGGTCGCCCCGCGTGTCAAAACACCAAGGAGAATAAGGTGGCCTATGGTAAGCACATTGCGCATAACATCGGTGGCGGTGATTTTCGCGGCGGCTCTGGTGGTGGTCCTGGTAGCCGGGCCAAGCTCGTCGGTCCCGAGTCTGCTGGCGGGTTTCGCTGTCCGGAACGATCCGGAGATCGAACGCATCCTCAATGAACCCAGCGTGGTCGAAGCATGGGTCAAGGCCCACGGCGAGAGCCCGCAGAGCGGGCAGGGGACCACGCCTCCATTGGTTCGCGAGGCCGAGGCGTTCAAGAACATCCTCGATCCGCCTCCGGCCCCGGTCAGTGCGACGGCCAAGTCGACTCCAACCGCTTCTCGGCCCCGGGCGGTGGCCAAGCCGGTGCCGTCGTCTGCGAAGTTCGACCTCGTCGGTACAACCGTTAGTCTCGCCAACAGCTTCGCTTACGTGCGTCTTCCGGACAAGACCTACCGCTGGGTACGGGAGGGAGACGAAATCGGACATCTGCTCATCAAGGAGGTCCGGAACGGGTCGATCGTCTGTTGGGACGGTCACGCCGATGTCGAGATGGTCACCGAATCCGTCCCGGTCACGTCCGGCCTTATCGAAGTGGGTGGTTCGACGGCCCCGCAGGCCGATTCTCGTGCCGCTGTCGTTGCACCACCGGCCGGCGGTCGCATTACAGGCCAACCGGCTGAGCGTCCCTGGGCCGCCGAGTTGTCGGTTGGCGAAGACGACGGCCCAATGAACGAACAGGAGCAGCAGGAGGTGGGAGACTTCATCGGCCGGCTCCGCGAACTCCAGAAGAGCGTCTCATCGACGCCGGACCCCAATTCGGTGCCCCAAGATGCCGATGAGGCGGTCAAGAAGCTGATGGCCGAGTACAAGTCATCCCGCGTCAGCCCTGAAGAAGCCGAGAAAGTCGAGGATTTGGGCAGGGAATTGAACGAGTCGGCCGCCCCTTCTCCGGGCAACAAGCTCAGCGAAGTGCGGCGAAAACTCCATATTCCCCGCGTCATCCAGAAATAGTCTTCTCGGTCCTTGCCCGCCGATTTCCGGACCCTCCGGACCGTGGTTCTCGTTGCCGTGGGTTTGCCGGCTCAGAGGGTTCTCGGCCGGTCGCATCGCCATGTCGCTCGCCGCGTGATTATCAGACATACCGGATCGAATTGTCTTTCCATGCGTCTTCGGCGTCGCCCGCGAGGCGGTTGCCGAACCTCCGTCCGGATGGTCTCGCCTCGATAGCAGTGCTGCCACCACGGTTTTTTTGGGTGGCGCGGGAACTTCCGGTCTTCTGCGATGTCTGAATAAGTGGGATTGGGTGTGTTCGAGCCGGCTCGCCGAGCAGGGGGGCCGTGGTTCTTTGCACAGCCACCGTCGCTCGTCGGCTGGTTGGACCGGACGATCCGCTCCAGACAGGCCGGCGTCGGCTTTCTTGACGTAGAAGACATCGTTGTCTTTGAAGTAGCATGGAGAAGGGTGATTTTGATGCGGGGTAATGAGCGATGACGGAACGGCATTTCTCGAGTACGAGGCGCCACAAGGTGCTGCTCGCAGTTCTTCTGGGCCTCTGCATGCTGTGCAATGGACCCTTGTCGGCTTCCGACCAGGGCGTCCCGTCGGGGGGGACCGATCATCGGTTCATTTCCCTGACGCACATCTCTCCCGAGCGCGGCAGAGAGTTCCTTTCGACACTCAACCTGGCGACCGCCTCCCGCATGCCGGGGACGGACGCGTTGCTGGTGACGGCAGGTCCCGAGGACCTTCAGAAGGCGGTGGCCCTGCTGAGTCTCGTCGATGCGCCGGGCGACTTCGAGGTACGACGGATTGGGCCGGTGTCCAGCGACCAGGGTCTGCCGTCGAACGAACAAATCGCCGCCGCCGTAGGCAACATCTGCATCGGAAGCTTCACCCAGCCTCCGCGTCAGATGGGCATGGCCAGGGCGATCGTCGATGTGCACAACGGTTCAATCTGGGCCATTGCTCCGATCTTCCAGCTCCAGGACATCGTATTGGCCGTCGAACTGGGACCGCAGGTTCTGGAGCAGCGAAAGGCCTCGTCCGGACAGGGCGTCGGGCGGATCGCTTCGACGACCGCCGGCGAGCCGAATCTTGCCGCGCAGGGTCCGACAACACCATTGCCGGCCCCGGCCGGGAGTCCGGCCAATCAGGCCGATTCAGAGAAGATCATCCTGCCCGACGACATGCAGCGCAAGCTTCTTGAGACGCGGCTGTGGGCCGCGGAGCTGAACGCGGATCGTGCGGGAACGTCCAATATCGGGCTGTTGCCCGCCCGCTTGCTCGAAGCCGAACGCAACCCCCTGGCCCTGGACCTGGCGCTGGGACAGGCCGATGTCGGCGCGTCGGCCTCGCCGCTTGCCGACCCGGCCACCGATGCGGCCCGCAGTGCAGCAGAAGAATCGCCACTGCGGCCCGGACAGATCGTGCCGGTCCCCGTCGGTCCGGCCGATTCCGTTGCCACGTCACAGGCGTCGAGCGAGACCACCCCGCCCGCTCCCGCCGACGGCGGATATGAACGGGTGGCCTTGTCGGAAGACGACCGCATCGTCGATTTGAACCTGCCCGAGAGGCTCCCGGTGATCCAGTTATTGGACCTCGTCGGCAAGTACATGAATCTGGACTACATCTACGACCCCGCCAAGATCACGGGGGAAGTGACACTTAAGTTAAATGGCGACCTGCGCGGGTCGATGAAGGTGAAGGACCTGTATCTGTTGTTGGAGTCTGTGCTGAAGTTTCAGAATCTCGTCATGACGCGACACAAAGGCAATATCGTCACGATCGTCCCGGTCACCGAGGCGCTCGACGTCGACCCCGGGCTTGTGGGTCCCGGCGGCCGGGCTGTGGAGGCCGGCGACGTGGTTGTCACGCGCGTTTTCCAACTCCAGTACATCGACACGACCAGCGCCCAGAATCTCCTGGACAGCATGCGGTTGTCCATCGGTGTGACACCCATTCCGGAGAGCGGGACGATGATCGTCACGGCCTATGCCCATCGGATGGGGCGGATCGAGCAGTTGCTGGAGATGGTAGACCGCCCCGGCGAGCCGCGCCGGTTCCGCTTCCGCCAGCTTCGGTATACCATGGCGATGAGCCTGGCGGAGAAGGTCAAGGCCTTGGCCGAGCAACTCGAAAGCGTTTCCGTGACGGTGGGCACCGATCAGACGAGTGGCACGCCGCAGAAGCAGCCTGGCGAATCCGATGTGGCCTATCGTCAGAGACTGACGCGCTGGCAGGCCCAGCAGCGGGCCCAGGCGGCGGCGGCGGCGAGAGCGGGCGGCGCGGCGGCGACGGCGGAAACGATGACCAAGCCCGGCGTCTATCTGGATGCCGATGAACGAACCAATCGGATTCTGATGATCGGCGTCAAGGACCAGTTGGACCTCGTCGAGGACCTGATCGATTCGTTGGACGTCGAGCAGCAGGATCTGCGTTCGATGAAGCTCTATCGGATTCGACACGTCGATGCCGATGAGGTCCGCAACAAGTTGCGGGAACTGGGGATCATCACGACGCTGCCGGAGACAGGCGTCGGCGGTCGCCTCACCGGGCAGCCGCGCACGACCGGGCAGCAGACGGCCGCACAGCAGGCGGCGGCCGCCGCGGCGGCCGCCAGAGCGGCCGCAGCAGTCAGCCCGACGGCGGCAGGCTTGACGTCGGAAGTGGACGAAAAGGGACCGGTCGGCGAGCCCCAGGTCGTGGTGGTGGAAGCCACTAACTCGCTGCTCGTCAATGCGACCGCCGAGCAGCATGCCCGAATCGAGACCATCATCAGCTTCGTGGACAGTGAGACGCACGAGGACGAGATCCCATACCGGATCTATCCGCTCGAGAACTCCTCGCCCGATCATCTGGCCGAGGTGTTCCAGAGTCTCATCCAGGAGACGACGGAGTATCAGGACCCCGAAGGGAAGATCCAGACGAGCGTCACGAAGCGACGGGAGGAGGAGATCACCATCGTTCCCGATCCCAATACGTACTCGCTGATCGTCTACGCCAGCAAGAAGAACCAGGAATGGATCTCGAATCTGGTCAAGCAACTGGACAAGCGTCGTCCGCAGGTGCTGATCGACGTGACGCTGGTGGAGATCACCAAGACCGATGCGTTCAACTACGATCTCAACGTGATTCACAGCCTTCCCGACCTGGCGTACACGTCGGGCCTGACCGGGGGGATCGCCGAGGGCGTCACGTCGGGGACGATTCTGGACCGACTGGCGCAGAGCGACCGCAGTCAGTTCGCCGATTTCCAGTGGAGCGGCGACAACTTCAAGGCCTTCTATGGCGACAAGCACGTCAATGCTCTGCTGACGGCGATGCAGTCGAAGAACTACGGGCGCGTGCTGGCCAAGCCGAAGATTCTGGTCAACGACAACGAGCCGGGCGAGATCAAGACGACCGACACGACCTACGTCGAGAAGACCTCGTCGATTCCCGTCAGTTCGGGCGGCGCCGGCACCGACACCACGCTGATTCAGACGGCCACCGATTACCAGCCCTATGACGCCGGCATCACGCTGAACATCACGCCGCACATCAGCGAGGGCGACCTGTTGCGCCTCAACATCAAACTGATCCGCTCCGATTTCACGAGCGAAGACCCGAAGAAACCGCCGAACACGACGGCCAGCGAACTGAATACCGCCGTGACCGTACCGGATGGAAGCACGATCATCCTTGGTGGATTGCTCAAGCTCAACCAGAACAAGGGAGGCAAGAAGGTCCCGATTCTGGGCGATATCCCGCTGGTCGGCGGCCTGTTCCGAGGCGTGAGCAACTCCGACCGCGAGAGCAAACTGTACATCTTTGTCAAAGCCGAAGTGATTCGACCCGATCTGGTCAGCGGCCTGGCGATGCAGGAACTGGAGCGGCTCAGCGAGCGGAACCGGTTGGCCTTCGAGCAGCATGAGAAAGAATTTCAGAATTACCAGAACTGGCCCGGGATCAAAGCGAAACCGGTCCAGCCGGAACGAGTCCTCGAAGCCCAGTAGGCAGGAAGATCGGATACGCAGGCAGCCAGATCTATGAAGAACTTGTTGATACAGACGGCGGAACGGACGGGACTGGTCAAGGTCGAACAACTGACCAGCTTCCTGGACCAGAACGCCGGGCAGGGACGCCTGGATGAGGTGCTGCTCAGTTGCCCGTACTTCACCGAAGACGTGGTGCTCAAGCTGTTCGCCGAGTCCCTGGGCTGGGAGTATCTGTCGGAGATCTCGGAGAAGTCCGTTCCTCAGGAATTCATTGAATCCGTTCCGCCGATGTACGCCCAGCATCACTTCCTGATCGGCATCAAGTCGGAGGACAGCAACGGCGAGCTGACCGTCGTCCTGTCCAGGCCGCTGGACGCCAACGTGCTGGACAACGTTTCGAAGATGACGGGGATGCCGGTCCGGCCGGCGGTCGCAACGCGGGCGGCCATCACGGCGGTGATCGATGTCGCCTACGAGCAGCGCAACACGGTGATCGAAGAGGTCGCCGAAGAGCTGGACTCGCAGAACCTCGATCAGCTCGTCGACGAGGTCTCGGCCTCCGACGACCTGCTCGACGTGGTCAATCGTCCGCCGGTGATCCGGCTGGTCAACGATATCCTGTTTCGCGCCCTTCAGTTGCGGGCCAGCGACATCCACGTGCATCCGTACGAGACCAAGATCCAGATCCGCTATCGGATCGACGGCATTCTGTACGACGTGCTGACGCTCAACCGCAACGTGCTGCCGTTGATTACCTCCCGTATCAAGGTCATGGCGGGGATGGACATCGCCGAGCGCCGGATGCCGCAGGACGGCCGGTCCAGCGTGCGACTCGGGCAGCGCGAGGTGGACCTGCGTGTGAGCACGGTTCCGACCAGCTTCGGCGAGCGCAGCGTACTTCGTCTGCTCGACAAGAGCACCGGCGTGTTCGCCCTGGAGGAACTGGGGCTGTGGCCGGAGGACCTCGAGAAGCTCGATTCGCTGCTGCATCGCGCCCACGGAGTGATCTTCGTGACCGGCCCGACCGGCAGCGGCAAGAGCACCAGTCTTTATGCCTATCTGAACCGGATCAACTCGGCCGAGAAGAACGTCCTGACGATCGAGGACCCCATCGAGTATCAGCTCGAAGGCATCAGCCAGATCCAGGTCGCCAGCAAGAAGGGCATGACGTTCGCCACCTCGCTTCGGCACGTCCTGCGTCAGGACCCCGACGTGATCATGGTCGGCGAAGTCCGCGACATCGAGACCGCCCGTATGGCGATCCAGTCGTCGCTGACGGGCCACCTGGTTTTCAGCACGCTCCACACAAACGATTCGGCCGGCGCGGTGAGCCGTCTGCTCGATCTGGGTGTCGAGCCCTATCTGGTCAGCTCGTCGTTGATTGCGATCATCGCGCAGCGGCTGGTGCGTCGCGTCTGTCCCGACTGCAAGCGGCCCATGACCCCGGCGCCCCACGAGTTGAGAGACCTCGGGCTCGAATCGCTCGATGAGCACAAGGATGCGAAGTTCTTCGTCGGTGAGGGCTGCTCGCGGTGCTTCCAGACCGGCTATCGCGGGCGAACGGGCATTTACGAGGTGATGTTGATCGATGAAGCCACTCAGGAGATGATCTACCGGCAGGAAACGGCCGGACAGATCAAGAGGCTGGCCGTCCAGGCGGGCATGCAGACGTTGCGCATGGATGGGGCCCGCAAGGTCCTGGCCGGGATCACGACGGCTTCCGAGGTCCTGAGAGTGACCCAGGCCGACGTATCGTAAGATCGGGCCATGGTTGGTCCGGCGTCAACGGGACGCAGACGTTTCAAGTGTGTCGGAAGTTCTGACGGTCAGAGTAGCGTATGCCGAGATACCAATACACGGCGATTGCCGCAGGGGGCAAGAAGGTCAAAGGGACGATCACCGCCGAGAGTCCCTATGCCGCCCGAAAACAACTGCGCGTTCGGAGCGTCCACCCTTCGTCCGTCACCGAGATCTCCTCGGCCACCGAGAACCAGCGGGCCCTGTTCCGTTCGTTTCGCAAGGTCAGCAAGTCGCAGATCGTCGATTTCACCAAGCAACTGGCGACGCTGCTCAACTCGGGCATCAAGCTGACGGAGGCCTTGTCGGTGCTGACGCTTCAGACGTCGGACCATCGGTTCAAGACGGCGTTGACGGAAATTCGTGACCGCGTCGTGACCGGCGAATCGTTCACCGACGCCTTGGGCGAGTATCGCGATTACTTCGATGTGGTCTATGTCGCGATGGTGCGGGTCGGTGAGGTCACCGGCACCCTGGGCGGCAGCCTTCGGACCATTGCCAATTTCATGGAAAAGCGTCAGCGGGTCGAGGCGAAGGTCATCACGGCGATGATCTACCCGATCGTGCTGATTTGCTTCTGTCTTTTGGCCGTCCTGATCCTCACGACGCAGGTCATCCCGAAGATCGGCGCGCAGATCGAGCGGGCCGGACAGGAGTTGCCCTGGATCACAGCGCAACTGATGAACTTCAGCCACGTCGTCATGAGCTGGTGGATTCTCGTCATCCTCGCCGGATTGGCGGCGATCGTCCTGGTCTTCCGCAAGATCTTCAGCACGGAACGCGGCGCCTATCTGCGGGACAAGTTCCTCCTGTCCCTGCCGTTCTTCGGACCCCTGATCAAACAGCGCGTGGTGGCCCGTTTTGCCTCGACGCTTTCGACGCTGATCGGCTCGGGCCTGGCGATGGCCGAGTCGCTTCGCGTGGTGGCCGAAACGACGGGCAACAGTCTGATGAAACGGGCGATTCAGCACGCCCGCGAGCGCATTCTCGCCGGTGCCGATATCGCCGCCCCGTTGCGGGACAGCGGCGTGATCGATCCGGCCATCGCCCATATGGTGGCCGTCGGCGAGAAGAGCGGCGAGCTGGAGACGATGCTCAAGAGCATCAGTGAGAACCTCGAGTCCTCGACCGACGTAGTGATAGAACGTCTGAGCGCGGCGGTCGAGCCGGTGATCATCATCTTCATGGCGGGTGTCGTCGGCGTGATCGCCTACGCCACCATCCTGCCGATCTTGCGAATCTCCGTAGTGAACTTTTGAGAGCGTATAGGAGTCGATGGATTATGAAGGAGAGCAAAAAGCGACAAGTCCGAACCGGTTTTACGATGGTCGAGCTGATGGCCGTCCTGATCATTCTCGGACTGCTGGCGGGCGTTGTGGTCAAGAACTTCGTCGGGCAGACCGAGCGGGCGAAGGTCACGACCACCAAGGCCAGTCTGCGGCAGTTGGCCAGCGCCGTCAATCAGTTCTACATGGACACCAACCGGTATCCCGCCGAGGACGAGGGGTTGTACGCTCTGATCGAGCCGCCGTCCGACGTTCAGAATTTTCAGCCGGGCGGCTATCTCGATACGACAGACGTTCCCACCGACGGCTGGGGCAATGAGTTCATCTACGAACTGTATCCCGAGAGCGGCAAGCCGTTCGTCATCAAGAGTCTCGGGGCCGACGGTCAGGACGGCGGCGAGGGTTACAATGCGGACCTGCTCAGCACCGACCGCTGATCGGATCGGCGCGAGGTTCCATGCGCCGGTTTTCAGGCAGCGGCCCCGGTCGCCGATCGGCGGCTTCACGTTGATCGAGCTGATCGTCGTCCTGTCCATGCTGGCGCTGTTCGTGCTGATGGCCCAGGTGAACCTGTTCGGGATGCTGCGCCGCAGCACGTTCAAGGCGCAGGTGCAGGGGTTTGTCTCGGCCATGCAGATGGCGGCCTCGGCCGCCGCCGAAACGGGCCGCCGCTATGAGGTGATCGTGGATGTCACCGAGCAGACCTACCTGCTGCGGCGGATCAGCTCGTCGAATCTGGCCGAGGTGCTGGACGAGGAAATCATCGTCGACGGGCACTTCGGCGACAGTTGTCGCGTCTCTCACGTCGAATTCGACGACGGCACCTACACCAACGAGGGGCGCGCCAAGTTTCGCGCTGGGCGTTCGGGCTGGCAATACGGGGGCAAGGTCGTCTTTCTCGATGAGAGCGAGCAGGTCCATACGGTTGCGGTCGGAAGGCTGATCCCGATCGTTCAGGTGCTTCAGGGCAACCCGGAACTGATGGGCCCGAAAACCAAAGAGCAAGTGTCGTCATTTTAGAATTCGTGGCTTCTTCGAGCCTCACGGAATGGATATGCATGGAAACCGGGCCAATTCGTTGAGCACAAGGCGGCAGACGACGCGGTCCGTTCGCGCGGGCGCATTCACGCTTCTGGAGGTTATCACATCGCTGGCCATCCTGGCGCTGGCCAGTTCGAGCGTGCTGCTCGTCATCCAGCGTTGCATGGCCACGGCGGCCAATTCCGCTTTCCACACCGTGGCGTTCGAGATGGCCCGCGAGAACATGGAGATGCTCCTGGCCTCCGAGACGCTCAGCGAGCAGGTGGAATACGGCACGAGCGACCGATACCCCAATATCACCTGGCGCACGGTGGTGGAGGCATTTTCTGAGCCGGTCGCCGGCCAGATGTGGCTGCGTGCGGTCTGCTCGGCCGAGTACACCGACCCGACCGGGGAGACCCAGACGGTCGAACTGGTGCATTGGATTACGACGCTGACCGATCAGCAGGCTGAAGAACTTCTCGACGATGAAGACCTCGATGCCCTGGCCGCCGAGCAGCTTCTCGATACACTCGAAGACGCTGCCGAGTATGCCGGGGTCGATGCCGATACGATCGGCCAGTGGATGGAGAACGGGCTTCTCACGACCGCCGACGGCGCGTTCATCCGGCACAACCTGGACATCTACGTACGCAGTCGGGGGAACCCGACCGATGAGGAAAAGGACCTTCAGGTCGACTCGATTGCCGCCTTGGCGCTGGTGCGCCAGGAGGCGACGGGGCAAGGCGATCCCGAGAGCGACTCCCCGGCGGGCAGCAGCGGCGTCGACCCGGCCACGGGGCTGCGCTACGACGAACTCGAGAAGATGGAGGTCCCCGAAGTCATGGAACTGCTCAGGAGCCGGCGGAACTGATCCCGACGGCCCAGCGCATGAGGTGGCGAATTCGCCATGAAGACGGCAAACGGACAATCCAGATGCGACCGGGGCTACTCGCTGGGAGAGATGCTCGCGGCCCTGGTCATCGGAGCGATGGTGCTCACCGCCATTCTCGGGGTCTACGGCCAGGCCAATCGGGCCGCCGAAGCCGTCCTGGACCGGATCGAATCGCCGTCCCTGGCGACCGAGGTCTTGCAGCGGATTGCCGAGGACCTCGACCGGACCCTGGGGGCCGATGAGAATGTCACAGTGGCGATCCGAAACGGGTTCGACAACGGATTCGTCACCGCCGAGTTGATCGTTCGCCGCGTCCTGAAAGACGCCGAGAATAAAGAGCAGACGCTTGAAGAGATTATCTGGCGGGCCGGCTACGACTACGACAGCGCCGTGCCCGGCCTGGTGATCTATCGCAGCCGCACCGGGGTCGGGCTGGAGGACAAGCTCCTCGACGCCCAGCGGGCAGATTGGGAAGACAACTATTCGTTCGTGCCCCTGTGTCGGGGTGTGACGTATTTTCGTATCGAAGTGCCCCGAGGAGATGGCGCGGTGGACCGGTGGCCGGGCCCCGCGGCCCCGCCCGGAGTTCGCGTGATCCTCTCATTCGCCAAGCCGTACGAAACCGTGCGTGGCACGCTGGATGTGTTCGACGAGCAGAAAATCAGTCGGACCATCGCCATCGACCGAATTCGAGCGATTCGATTCGCCGAGGCAGGTTCGGAAACCGAGGCGACAAACGCCGTCGAAGCCGTCACCGAGGACGAAGGCGGTTCTGGAGATCAACGAGTCAATGTGCAGCCGACTCTGCCGACAAGACGGAGATAGCGTCCGGGAACGCCGGGGCGTGATCCTACTGGTCACGCTGGTGATCCTGGTCATCCTCTCGACGCTGGGGTATACCCTGAGCGCCCAGGTGGCTGCGCGTCGGCATCGGGACCGCTTCATCGTCGATTATGCCCAGGCCCAATACGCCTGCACCTCCGCCATGAAGTATGCCATGACTTCGCTCGCCGACCTGCAGCCCTCCATCGTCCGCGATCCAAACGCCCCCGACTTCTCCGATGTCTTCGCCATGACCGAGCCGCAGTACCAGGAGTTGTTGGCCCAGATGGCGGCCGAGAGGGCCGTTGACGATCGAAGACTCTTCGGAGCAGAGACGACGAAGGATCGCAGGGCAACAGACCCGAACGATGCGAACGATGCTGACGAATCTTTTGTAGCGGCCTCAACGGCGTCGGTGACGATCCCCGGTCCGTACGGTCCCCGCTGGCCGCTCGTGATCGAGCCGGTCGAATTCGAGATCGGTTCGGCCAAGGTGACCATTGAGATCGAGGACGAGAACGCCAAGTACCCCCTTGGCTGGGCGCTCATCCAGGAGGAGAAACTCAAGGAGGAGACCGGCGTGGGGTTCGTCACGTTCTGCGAATGGATGGGCTATCACCCCAACGAGATCCGGGGGATCCGGGAAGAGCTGGCCGAGGTGGCCAAGGTCAGACCGTTCCAGGTCGAATTCAAGGCCCTGTCGGTGACGAGCACCGCCCCGACGAGCCTGAGAGAGAGGGTAACGCGGACCTCCACGGCGGGCACCCGGACGCCCGTGCAGCGTCCGATGCGAACCACGGTGACGGTGACCGAGCAGATCGACCAGCAGAACGCCGCCTTCGCCCGGCTGTTTCACAGCTCTCTGATCGATCGGGAGATCTTCGCACGACCGAGCGTTGTCAGCGGCACGCGTAACGAGTCGGCAATGAAATACCTTGGGCTCTGGGCGACCCGGCATGTGAATATCAACACCGCCCCCCGGCACGTCCTGGAGGCAGCCCTGACCCTCGGCAGTGTGGCCGATGCCCCGAAGATCGCCGAGGCGATCATCCAGCGCAGGCAAGTGAAACCATTTTCGGACATTGAAGACGCCAAGAAGGACATTTTCCGCCATGCGGCCGCCATTGAGAAATGCCAGGCGTTCCTCACGACAACCAGCACGGCCTTTACCGTGCGGGTCACGGCGGTCAGCGGGGTGGCCAGGACCGTGGCCGTGGCGGGCGTCACCAAGGACGGTCGCAAAATAAAGCGGATCGCCGTGATATCCGATTAAGTAAGGGCCGCTTCCTGTGCGCCCTTTGGGACCGGCAAAAGGGCCGTCCTGACTCTGGGAGATTTTTGAGCATGGAGCTACGAAAGCGTTTAGGCATCTATTTAAGGAAGAACCGGGCGACCGTTGTCGGTCTCGTTCCGCACGGGGGGCAGGCTCATCTGCTGGGAGCCTTCTCGCTCGATCTGGAAGGCAACGAGCCGTCCGGACCGCAGGAACTGGCCGACCGGATTGCCGGGGCCTGTGCCGAGCGGGGCCTGAAGTTTACCGAGTCGGCGGTGGCCCTGGACTGTGCCCTGTTCATGCAGCATAGCGTCCACAGCGAGTTCAGCGACTATAAGAAGATCGCGGCGACCGTCCGTTTCGACGCTGAAGAAACGCTCGCCACAGACATCAGCGAGATGGCGGTGGCGTTTCGGATCGCCTCGAAGGACCAGAACGGGGCCCGTCTCGACGTGTTCACCGCGCAGCGCAGCATTCTGTCCGACATTCTGCTGTCGTTGCAGAGCAACGGAATCGATCCGGTCGCGGTCAGCCCGGACGCATGGTGTCTGTCCAGATATCTGGCTCAGGCCGGCAAGCTGGAGGAGGGCCGTCGTGTCTACGCCCTGCTTTCGGATGCCCGCGGTTACCTGATCGGCGCCCCGAACAGGGACGAGGTCTCGTTCACTCGGGCCTTCCCGGTGGGACCATCGCAGGATCGCACGGCGTTGCTGACCCGTGAGACCCTCGTGACCGCTGCCTTGGGCGGCTCAAGCGAGTCCACCGCGAAGCTGTGCGTCCTGGACGCATTGAACGGACAGGTGGCCTCGGATCTCGGCTCGCGGGTCCCGTTTGACGTCGAAGACTGCGACCTCGCGGCGATGGCGCAGATCGATCGCGGCGAGTTGGCCGATTGCCGGAACGTGGTGGACTTTGCGATTGCCTATGGCGCCGCGCTGCCCGAGTCGGAAAAGGACAAGGGCGCCAATTTCCGCAACGATCACATGCCCTATCTGGGCAAGACTCTTCGCCTGCGGCGAGCCGTCCGGTTGCTGAGCATCTCCATGACGGTTCTGTTGCTGGCCCTTGGCGTCTACGCCCACATGCACCTGATGCGGGTGAACCGATACCGAGCGATACAGAGAGAGAGGCTCGAACCGGATTACCTGATGGTGATGCCGGGCGAAGAGAAGCTTCCCGATGCGATGAGAGGGGCGGTTCAGAAGCTCGCCAGCGCCGTGAGGATAGTCCGGGCCAACAAGGGCATCGGCACCGACCAGGGGACGATCTCGGCCCAACTGACACTGGTACTGCAGGCGCTCAACGCCTGTGCGGCCCAGACCGACCTGAATGTCGATACCGTGACCCTCAGCCCCGCGAACATCGTCATCAGTGGCGACACCTCCAGGCGTCCCAATACGTTGCGGGTCTTCGACGCGATCGAGAAGACCGGGTTGGTGCGGAAGAAGGAAGGCTATGTCGAGAAGGGCGGACGCGACACGTTCGTCATCACGGTGGAGCCCAGGAAATAGCCGGGAGGAACTCCTTATGCGCGATCTTTACAAGAACCCCATATTCTATTACGTGCTGGTTCCGATCCTGGCGGGCCTTTGGCCGCTGTTGGTCTGGGGTGTGTATCTGCCCAAAGCCGAAAAGGCCTGGGAAGATGACCGAAAGCTCTACAATGAGGCCACCGCCAGCATCGTCGAGATTCTGGAAAAGGACCCCGACCGCCTGAAAATCGTGGAGGAGAGCAAGAGCCTCGGGAAGTTCGCCTACGCCGAAGCGGTCGATCGCGCGGCGAATCTCTGCCAAATCCTTTCGAGCAACTACACACTCAGCACGGGAAGCATGGTGACCTCCGGCAAGAAAGAAAGCCAGCAGGCGCGGGTCAACCTGGTGGACGTCAGTATCGTCCAGGCGGCCAAGTTTCTCTCGACCATCCAATTGTGGGTGAACCTCAGTTGCGAGCGGATTCGGCTGACCAAGAAGCCGGGCATGCCCGACCGCTGGGATATGGATTTGACCTTCCAGTATCACTACTGATTCGGCCAAATCAGCCATATAGTCCAGCATCTTACCGGAATAACTTCCATGGACAGGCCATTTGGGACCTATCACTACATGTAGTGTCTTGCCTGGATTCACGTCCGTTGGTTTGCCCGCCGGAGCCGCCGACCAGCCGCCGAAGGCCGTCGCCGGGCCTCATCGCCGCCCCCTGTACTGAAATGTCGCCGTTTTTCTGCATTTGGGCGCGGATTTATGCCCAAAATGAAGGAATTCGAGGCAAAACTTCACTAAAGTTTTGAAACTGGTTGTGTCGATATCAATAGTGATTTGAGGTTTGAGTCAGTTCTTTGATACGCACAACATGTAGTGGTTTGTGTTTTCGTCGGCAGTGGATAGGGCCATTCGTTCAGGCTTGTTTTTGGCAAGGTAGGTAACATGCCGGATTTCGATTCCAGCAGGTTCGTTCGTGGTAACGAGCATTGGGTCAATCCCCTTGAGGCGGATCTGAGCCCAGACCAGGACAGGGTCATGGAACAAATCCTCGACAACATTCACAATACGCCCATCGGCCAGGTGCTCAAGAAGATCGCGTCCTTGCCGGAGATTCGCCGCGAGAAGGTCCTGACCCTTCGACGGCAGATTACCGAGGGCAGGTACGACTTGAGCGAGCGACTCGATCTGGCGCTCGACCGAGTGCTGGAAGATCTGACGGCATAGGTGCCAAGGCATCGCCGGCAGCGATCGGTCATCCCTTGGCCGATCGGATCCTGTGCCGGCCGTTGCCCCCCTTTGGGCCCGGAAGGGCCATCCCATTCTCATCGTTTCGCACCCGCCACCGGTCTGTCGACGTCCGGGGCATCGCAAGCGTCTTTCCCCGGGTTCTACCACGGGTTGTTCCGCACGATGATGCTGGCACATCTGGTTTCGATCGCTATCCGCTCCCGGAGACGATCGAGATCTTCGGCATCGGCGTGATGCGCCAACAGATACAGGGTCGAACCGCTGCCGCTGAGGCAGATGGGCCCTATGTCGAGCGATTCAAGAATCCGTTTCAACCGGCCCAGTTCCTCGCAGAGACGATAACAGCTTGTCTCCAGCATATTTGCGCACATTTGCGCGAGCCGATCGATCCGGCCTTCCGCGATATGGGTCCTTGTCGCTCGGCCCAGCCGTTCGTATTCCGAAAAATCGTGTGTATAATGGGCATAAACCTCTGCTGTGGAAACGTTTATGTTGGGCAGAATCAACAGGGCGGTGAAGTCGAACGTTGTGGTCAGCGGGGCAATCTTCTCCCCTCGTCCGGTGCACAAGGCCAAGGGGCCGCCGAGAAAGAAGGCGATATCGCTGCCGAGCCGGGCAGCCGCATTCGCCAGTTGAGAAGGGGACAGTTGCAGGTCGAAGTACCTGTTGAGGCCCAGCAGCGTGGCGGCGGCGTCGCTACTGGCGCCGCCCAGGCCCGAGCCAGCGGGGATGTTCTTGGTGAGAGTCAGCCGGACGCTTTCGGCCCAGCCTGCCGCACGGAAGGCCTCCTCCGCTGCTCGATAAACGAGGTTCTCCTTGCCGTCCGGCGCCCAGTGGGGACCGTCGCAGACCAGGTCGATCTTACGCGATCCCGGCTCGATCCTCAGTTCGTCGTACCAGTCGATCTTGGCCATGACGGTCTCGATTTCGTGAAAGCCGTCCGGACGCTTTCCAGCGATCAGGAGACTGAGGTTCAACTTGGCCGGGGCTCTGACGAGCAGGCCCTCGGCCAGCGGCTCGAACTGCGGTGGATGTGTCATCGGTGCCTTTCAATTCTGAATCCTGTCTGTTCCGTTTTGGGACTGAGCCTTGTGAAAAGCGGCCTGCCACCGATCAGTTGACATTATACGCGCCGGTCCCTATCTTGTTGAGCGTTTGGAACCGAGTTGGTGGGCCTCTATGACAAATGATGTGGTGGAACCGCAGGCTGTGAAGGATGTCGCCCGGTGGCATTGGCATCGACGGCTGTACAATTGGGTGCTTCACTGGGCCGAGACGAAGCACGGCGTCGTGGCGTTGATCGTGATCGCCTTGACCGAACCGATCTGCGTGCCGATCCCGGCCGACATCATGGTCATCGGTCTGAGCCTGGGACGGCCGACGCGGGCGATCCGATACGGGCTGATCTGCGCGCTGTTCTCCGTCCTGGGGGGGACGATCGCCTTTCTGCTGGGCCTGCTCATCGGCGGCGAGAGGGTGGTGGCGTTCTTTGAGATGATCAGTGTCGGTTCGCTCCATCTGGATCGCAAGGCGGTGCTCGCCCTGGAGATGTACGAGAAATACGATTTCTGGGCGATCTCCATCTCGGCCCTGACGCCGGTTCCCTATATGCTTTTCAGTTGGGTCGGTGGGATGGCCGGGGTCAGCCTGACCAAGTTTGTGGCGGTCAGTCTGGTCTTTCGGACGATGCGATTCGGCTCCGAGGGCCTGCTGTTCTATTTCTTCGGGCAAAGGGCCCGGCGGATCATCGACAAGTACTTCAACGTGGCCAGCATCGTGGCCATCGTTGTCCTGATGATCGTTGTCTATCTGGTTCGCAAGCTCGGGGCGTTCTTCGCCCCGTAGGCGCCGGGTTCGGCCATGAATCACGAGCAGAGACAGATCGTGTTGCGGATTGCCAGGCAGGCGGTCGAGGCGGCCGTCGGCGGCGCCGCAAGCCCGTTGGCAGAGGTTCCGGCCGACGATCCGGTGCTGAACGCCCATTGTGGCTGCTTTGTCACGTTGAAGAACCGAGGTCGACTCCGTGGCTGCATCGGCCGTTTCACCGCCGACCAGCCGCTGACGCAGGTGGTCGCCGAGATGGCCAGGGCATCGGCGACGGAGGATCCGCGTTTTCTCGGCGACCCGATCGCGCCGGCCGAGTTGGATGATCTGGACGTCGAGATCTCCGTCCTCTCGCCTCTGAAGAGGACGAACGATCCTTTGAGCCTGCGGCCGGGAATCGACGGGATCTACATCAAGAGGGGCTGTGCTTCCGGGTGCTTTCTGCCTCAGGTGGCGACGGAGACCGGCTGGAACGCCGAGGAATTCCTCTCCTACTGCTGTGCGCACAAGGCCGGACTGGCGGCCGATGCCTGGAAGGACCCCAAGACCGAAGTCTTTCTGTTCACCGCCGAGGTGTTCGGGGCCAGGTTCAAAGATCTGTGACAACGAGCCTGGGGGCACGAAGCTCTCGCCGGACTGATCGCGGGGGCATTATCGGCCCTTGTGCCGGTCCTTCTCTGCAATCGGGGGAAAAGCTGTCCGCCCCGACGGCGACAGTTGGTATACTTTGGTAGATTGTAGTCTTGGACCGGTGGCTTGCCCGCATGGCCGGTTGGTTGAAGGGTAACGGCGATGCGTCGTTGCCTTGGCCGGGCGGAAGTCGCATTCCTGGGGTGATAGAAGGATTCTGACACGGAGGAGAGAGTATGGCTCGGAAGCTCACCATGATTGCCCTCGTGGTGGTTTTCTGTTTGGCCGGGTGTTCGCCGTCCCGGCGTGCGCCCGCGGAATCTCCCGACAGTCCTGCGGGAGGCGACGCCCACACGCTGACGATGGAGCGTCTGCGAAGCGAACGCCTTCCAGCCCTTCAGTCGGCCGAACTCTGGGACAACCCATACGGCCCCGGTCTGAAGCTGACGACCGACCACTACTGCATCTTCACGACGCTCCTCGAACCGTTGCTGCTGCGCACTCTGCCGGGCTACGTCGAATCGGCCTACTGGGCCTACAACGAGCAGTTGCCGCAGCCGATCGAGACCGCTTCCAGATTCGACATCTATCTCTTCGCCGATCGGCAACAGTGGGAGAGCTTTACGCGCGGCTTCGCCGGGGACCAGGCGGCGGTCTTCTGCCGGATCAAGACGGGCGCCTACTATCTCAATGGGGCCTGCGTGGTGTATGATATCGGTCGAAAACGAACGCTCTCGGCCATTGGGCACGAGGGATGGCATCAGTTCAACAACCGGCATTTCAAGTACCGCCTGCCGAGCTGGCTGGACGAAGGCATTGCCATGCTGTTCGAGACCTGCACGTACGAGAATGGGATGTATTCGTTCGATGCGGCCCGCAATTACCCACGGCTGGGGGCCCTTAGCGAGACCCTGATGAACGGCAAGCAGATGCGGCTTGGCGAATTGATCGCGACCAGTCCGGGCGAGGTCCTCGCCACCGATGAGAACGAGGCGGTCATGGCGTTCTACAGCCAGTCCTATGCGCTCGTACGCTTCTTGCGCGAGGCCGATCACGGCAAGCGCGTGACCCGTTACCATCGGCTCTTGTGGGATGGTATGCTGGGGCAGTGGCCCCTCGACGCGGAGACGAGCCGGACCGCCGAAGACCGTAACCTCCCCAGGACCGTCCAATGGAATCGTGTCGTGGGCCCGCGACTGTTTGAACGGTATGTCGGAAGCGATTTCGATCGCCTGGAGCAGGAGTACTCGCTCTTCTGCCATCGAATCGTCGGAGGCGTGGCGTTTGTTCGGGCCGACGACGGAGACGTGACCAGGAACGCTCGGTGAGGCGCAGGGAAGAGAAGGATGGCTGCGGCATGGATGACTCAACGGCACGAATGATCCTGGCCTCCGCTTCGCCCCGCCGCAGGGACCTTCTGACTCAGGCGGGATATGCATTCGATGTGGCTCCCTCCGATGTCGATGAAGAGGCGATCTCCGCTGACGGGCACAGCCCCACCCGATATGCCCAGGTCCTGGCCCTGGCCAAGGCGCGAAGCGTCGCGGCGCAATACCCCGACCGCATCGTACTCGGCGCCGACACGATCGTCCATTGCGACGGCGAGATCATCGGCAAGCCTGCCGACGAGGCCGACGCCGAACGGATCACGAGGAAGCTTTTCAGCCGGCCCCACGAGGTCATCACCGGCCTGGCCCTGGTCCGGCTTGCCGACGGCGTCGAGATCGTCCGCTCCGATGTCACGACGGTCTACCCGCGCCGGCTCAGCGAAGAGCAAATCGCCCGTCATCTCGCCGGCCGCACGTGGGAGGGCAAAGCCGGCGCCTACGCCATCCAGGAAACCGGCGACGAATTCGTCGAACGCATCGAAGGCAGCCTCACCAACGTCGTCGGCCTGCCCATGGAACTCCTCGAGCAGATACTCGCGGGCATCCCGCACATCTTGCCCTGACGCTGTGATTGGTGTTACACGCCAGGGAGACCTTCACCACTTGAAGTAGCACGCGTAGTGGCGGTAGAGCAGGCCGATGGCGCGCATGGCGAAGATGGCGACGACCTGGACCAGCAGGTTCAGGGCCAGGTGCAGGGCGGTCGCGATCGGGCCGGCGCCGGTGTATTGGGCGGTCTGTGTCTGGAGGAAGCACGCGGCGGCCAGGAGCACGACGCACGTCACGTACGGGGCGAAGGCGTGCGCCACCGGGATGAGCAGATAATCCGGGCGTAACAACGCGATGTCCTTGCCCACCGCGGTCGTCAGGATGGCGGCCGGAAATGCAAACAGACCCAGCACGAAGAAGAACTGCAAGAGCAGGTACGACGGACCGATGCCCGACCCGAAGTTCGTCAGCGTGATCCCCGAATCCTGGAACAACCACAGCGCGATGAAGAAGGGCAACTCGACGAAGGCGAGCGTCAGACCGAAGGTCAGAAGCGGAGCGATGATGTACCATAGAAACGTGATGGAGGTTCCCAGGTAGATTTCCGGCAGGGTGTCTTCATCGAAGGCCGTCTGGTAGATCACGTTGAGGTAGAACCCGAACAGCCATCCCCAGACAAAGGCATTTGCAGGGTATCTCAGGCACCAGTCCTTGGACAGGACGAACCGGAAACAGACAACCGCTGCGAGAAAGACCAGCGTTGTCGCATTTCTGGGATCGACGAACAGCTTGACGTTGTCCACGAAGACGGCGCGATAGAAGCCGGGGACGGGTTCCGGCGGCTGCTCGGGTTCCGCGGCGACCTTCTCGGGTTTCTTGAAGCTCTGGGCGGGAATGAGGAACTTCTGCCCGCACGTCAGGCATCGCGCGCGTCGGCCGGCGTGCTTGCTGTCGAACGCGATCAACGCGCCGCACTTGGGACAGTTGAACTCAATCGTCATTTTCGTGCGAACCCAGGCGGCTGCCTGTCCGACACAAGGGAACCGCAGTGACTACCCTCGCTGCATGCAGTCTACGAAGGCCTTCAGGTCGTTGGCCCACTTCTGGGCTTCGAGCAGATCGATGGTCTCATCCTTGACCAGCATGGACAGGTGCTTCTCCATCGTAATCATCTTCTCGTCCTTCCGGTCCCGCGTTTTGGTCTGGAGTTGCGAATAGAGCTGCTCGATCTTGCCGGTCCGGATCAGGTTGGCGCAGGCGTAGTTGTTGTTGAGGATCTCCATTGTGACGACGCGACCCTGCCCGTTCTTGCGCGGCACGAGCTTCTGGCAGAGAATGTAGGCCAGGCCGAGCGAAAGCTGGTTGCGGACTTCGGATTGACGGCCCTCCGGGAAGTAATCGAGGATGCGCGTCACCGATCCGGTGACGTCGCGGGTGTGTAGTGTCGAGAAGACCAGGTGCCCCGTCTCGGCGGCCATCAGGGTCATGGCGATGGTTTCGGCGTCGCGCATCTCGCCGACGAAGATGACGTCGGGGTCTTCGCGCATCATCTCTTTGAGCCCGTCTTGAAACGACCGCACGTCGCGGCCGACCTCGCGCTGCGAGACGATCGAGTACTTCTGCTGGAAGATATACTCGATCGGGTCCTCGACGGAGAAGATGCGGTAGGCGTTCTTCTCGCTGATGCGTCCGATCAGCGAGGCGATCGTGGTGGACTTGCCTGCGCCGGTGATCCCGGTCAACAGGACGAGTCCCTGCTTGAGATTGATGATATCGTGCCAGACGTCGTTGGGAAAGCCGATCTCCTCGACGGCCGGCACGTCGAGCGACAGGGCCCGGATCGCGGCGGCGATCCCGTCGTTCTCGCGGAAGACGTTGATCCGGAACTGGAGCGAGCCGAGCCGGTACGAGCAGTCCACGCTGTGCTGGGTCTGGAGCTTGGAGACGTTGTGCTGCCGCAGCAGGGGGAAGATGAGCTGCTTGGCCAGTTCGGGCGTCACATTGGGGCCCTTGAGCTTAACGAGATTGCCGTCGATGCGGTAGGCCGGCGGGGCGTTGACCTTGATGTGCAGGTCGGAGACCCGCATCGCGCCATGCTCCTCGAAGTAGCGCAACATGTCCAGGATGCTGTACTTGCCCAGATTCTCGGTGGGGTAGACCTTGGCGGCCGGGGAGTATTCTTCTGTCATCTCGTTCTCCATCGTGTTCGCTCAATCCTCCGAATCCGACCCAAGCGCTCATGGACAAGCGGCCGCACCTACCCCGGACCCGCGTTTGCGCCTTTGTTGGAGAGGTGACTACAGTATACAGCTTCGACGTCCCCAGGGGAAGGCCGAGCAGGGGGCAATGAATGCGGAATGCCCTACCGTTTGCCGGTGCCGGCGTTGCCCTTCCTGAGCCAATCCTGGACGTTGGTGGCGAGGATCTCGGTGTCCCGCGTGGCCAGGATGTGCTCGGTCAGCGTTGGGGGGATGTGCAGCTTGGTCATGGCCTGTTCGACTCGCTTCCAGAGGCGGTCGCGCTTGGCCTGCGTATCGGCCAGGTACAGTTCGGTGACGAGTTCCTGGAGCTTGGCGAGCATGATCGTATCGAGGTTCTTGTAGTACCCCGAAATGATGTTCTGTTGGTGTGGCGTGTAGTCCTGTCGGGCCATATTTGTCGTCCGTGTCAAGGCGTTCCCATACGGTTGGTTGCATCGCGGCGGGCCCTTTCTATCGCATCCCACCGGCCGGATCAAGGCTCTTTCGGCCTTGGGGGGTTTTTGCTGGCGTTGCCACGGTGGCAGGCTATAATCTCGGCCAGATATAAGTCGCGCAGGATGCCCAAGTTGTTGTTTATGAGACCATCGCAGGATGCGATATCTTCTATCGATTGTGGCTGTGTCATTGTGGACGCTGCCCTTCTCGGCAGTGGCCGGGCGCCAGAGCGCTGCGGCGGGGGCGCCGGGCGAGTCGGCGTCGGCACCGCCGCGATCGCTCGTTCAGGACCTTCGCATCGTCACGCAGGATCTGCTGCGCCAGCAGAGTGGGGCCGGACAGCATCTGCTGGTCTGCCGCGAAGGTTTTCAGGCGGCGGTGGCAACCCTGGAGCTCTCGGCTCCCAGCGCCGTGGTACAAATCGATTCGGCCGGCGCCGGTGCCGAGGACACCACACCCACCCGAACCATGGTCCAGATCTACCTGAGCGGCTCGGTCTCCGAGCAGCAGGCGGCCGCCCTTCAGAATGCCGGTCTGAGCGTGGCGTCGGTCGAACAAGGCAAGGCCGCCGTGCTCCGGTTCGCTCTCGAAGGCGAGGTGTTCATCGTCGCCGAGAGGAGCGAGACGGGCAGCCCGCAGGGGCTGCTGTTGTACAGGCGGGCCCTCGATGCCTTCGATTCGACCGATCTCGACGGTTCGTCCGAATCCGAATCGTCATCGTCGCAGGGCGCTGCGGGGTCTTCGGACCCGCGTCCGGTCGCCTCCGAGGCCGGACAGACCCTCAGTTGGGCCCCCATGTCGGATCTGCCTCTGACCGTCGAGATCACAACAGAGGCCGGCGTCGAGGTGACCACCATCATGGGACGGGTCTATGCGCGGTGGCAGCAACAGGACCCACAAGGGACCGGCTCGACGGTCTACGAACTGGAGGCCGACAATCTTGTTCTCTGGCGATACCCGAAGGACGCCGATCGTGTGGACACCGATACGTTGCCGGGACGGCGGCAGGGGGTCGGCGAGATCTACGTCAGCGGCGACGTGCACATCCGCCAGGGCCAGCGGACCATCCGTGCCAGGCAGTTGTACTACGATCTGCGCCATCAGAGAGGACTGATCGACGACGCCGTGATGCGGACGTTCGATTCGGCGCGGAACATCCCTGTCTATGTTCGCGCCAATCGGCTCAAACAGGTGGCGGCGAACGAATTCGAGGCCCACGGCGTCACGATCACGACGAGCGAGTTCCACACGCCTCAGTTGTCGGCCACCGCCCAGACGGTGCGTGTCGTTGACCGAGTGGCGGAGGATGAGCGGGATGCCGCCGCCTCTGCCGACGCCGACTTCGACGTGCAGATGGACGGGGTTCGGTTCAAGTACTACGACACGACGATCTTCGGCCTGCCCTCGCTGCGGCCGAACCTTCAGCGGCCTGACGTGCCGATCCGATCGGCAAGAGTCGGTCAAAGCCGCACGTATGGAGTTTCTGTCGAGACGCAGTGGTTTCTCAGTCGCATCCTCGGGCTGCGCGAGCCGGAGGGCACCGACAGCACGCTTTCACTGGACTATTATGACAAGCGAGGGGTCGGAGGCGGGGTCGAGA
>Ga0209612_1000760_pt1 | contig 30706 bp, 29 predicted proteins | sample BioC12SIPDNA_FD_185746 | JGI IMG/M metagenome (GOLD analysis project Ga0209612, IMG submission 185746) | Anaerobic biogas reactor microbial communites from Washington, USA - Biogas_R1_B C12 SIP DNA (SPAdes) (version 2) | ecosystem: Engineered > Bioreactor > Anaerobic > Unclassified | place...
AAAACTTTAGTAATTACTGGTAGTCACGACCCTCTGATCGATGAAGTCATCGATCTGATGAAAAGAAAATGGCCTGATACGCAAGTAGTCTCCTCCCATGTTGGCAGTTTGGGCGGTCTGATGGCGCTGCGCAGGGGGGAAGCCCATTTGGGTGGAACGCATCTTTTGGACGAAGAAACAGGCGTTTATAACACTGCTTACGTCAAACGCTACTTTCCTGATGGAGGGGTAAAACTCGTCAGCTGCGTCTATCGCAGCCAGGGTTTGATCGTAGCAAAAGACAATCCCTTGAACGTCAAAGGGGTTGAAGACATCACAAACCTTCGCTATGTGAACCGCCAAAAAGGAAGCGGAACTCGAATTTTGTTAGATTTTCTGCTCAAGCAAAAGGCTATCAATCCTGATCAGGTCAAGGGCTATGAGCGGGAAGAAATTACGCATACTTCTGTAGCCGCTGCTGTGTCTTCTGGGACCGCCGATGCCGGCATGGGCATCCTTTCCGCCGCCAGGATCTACGATCTGGGTTTTGTTCCTCTGATCCAGGAGCAATACGATTTTTTGGTGGATGAAAAAACATTTGATAACCCACAATTCCAGCACATGCTTGAGATCATGAAAACTGATGAATTTGTGCAAAGACTGGAAAGATTGGGCGGGTATCAGCTGAACAATCCTGGTGAGGTGATTATTTGAAATCAACCCATTTGGATGAGAACGGCGCAGCCATCATGGTGGACATAAGCCAGAAAACCGCAACAGAGCGCGTCGCTATTGCAAGCGGCAAGCTAAAAATGCGCCCCGATACCTTGAAAATGATCCGCGAAGGCAGCGCGAAAAAGGGTGATGTCCTGGCTGTAGCAAGAGTGGCGGGGATCATGGCCGCCAAACGCTGTTCGGATTTGATCCCACTTTGCCATCCTCTGCCTTTGACCCACGCTAAAGTCGATTTTGATTATTTATCTGAGGACTTGTTGAAAATCACTTCCGAAGTGAAGACTACTCACAACACTGGTGTTGAGATGGAAGCTCTGACGGCGGTGACAATTGCCGCCCTGACCGTCTACGACATGTGCAAGGGGGTGGACCGTTCAATCGAAATTCAACAGGTTTACCTGGAGAAAAAGAGTGGCGGTCAAAGCGGAGAGTTCAACCGGGAAAGTGATTCAGCAAATTGATTGACTCATTTGGCAGAAAAATTGATTATCTGCGCCTTTCATTGACGGAACGCTGCACCTTGCGATGCGTCTATTGCCGCGCGGCAGAGGGCATTTGCCCAAAAATGAACGAGCTTTCAACGCAGGAGATCCTCCTGATAGCTGAAGTGTGCGCAGAGTTGGGGATGAAGCGTATCCGGCTCACGGGCGGTGAACCTCTCTTACGCAAGGACATCCGTGAGATCGTGGCTGGAATTTCCAAACTGCCAGGCATAGAGGACCTCTCCCTGACTACAAACGCCCAGATGCTGCCTGAACTGGCTTCAGACCTGAAAAAAGCCGGGTTGATGAGGCTAAATATCAGCATCGACTCACTCAAACCTGATGTGTTTGAAAACGTGACCGGCGGTAGTCTGCAAAAGGTTTTGGATGGGATTCAGGCAGCTTTTAAGGCAGGATTTGACCCGATAAAGTTAAATGTCGTCCTGATGCGCGGGGTCAATGAAAACGAGGTTGACGATTTTATCGCTCTGACCAGCCGGCAAAAACTGGACGTGCGTTTTATCGAATATATGCCGATAGGAAATGGGAACGACAAGCCCAGCCATGACTTGAGGGTGGACAATCAGGAACTGATCGCGCAACGCCCCTGGCTGCAGCCCCTGCCGCCTCGCTTCAGAGGTCAGCCGTCAACTGACTATAGCTATGAAGGCGCTCTGGGACGAGTAGGATTTATCAGTCCAATTTCTCATGCCTTTTGTTCCGGCTGCAACCGCATCCGCGTCATGAGTGACGGCACCTTGCGCCCCTGTTTGGGCAGAGAAGATGAATATCCACTTAAAAAAGCGCTGCTCCAGGGCAAGCAAGCCCTCAAAGCAGAAATCATTCAGGCAGTCAATCATAAACCTGCTCATCACTTCTTTGATGAAGAAACACTTAAAAAACGCAACATGAGCAGGATCGGAGGATAAATGGGTAAAGTAGTTTCACTGAACATCAGTCCGAAAAGGGGAACCTTTAAAGAACCAGTTGACTTTATTGAACTTAAAGTTCAACACGGCATCGTTGGGGACGCTCACGCGGGTGACTGGCACAGGCAGGTCAGCCTGTTGGACCTGAGTAGTTTTGCAAAAATGACCAGCAAGGTTCCGGTTGAACTGAGACCGGGTATCTTTGCGGAAAACATCACCACAGAGGGTGTGGAACTGTTTACTCTTCCGATTGGAACGCAACTTGAGATTGGGGAAACCTTGGTGGAAGTGACCCAGATTGGTAAGGAATGTCACCACCACTGCCAGATTTATCAGCAAGTTGGCAAGTGCGTCATGCCGTTAGAAGGGATCTTTGTGAAGGTCTTAAAAGGAGGGGTAGTGAAACCTGGAGATGAAATCAATGTCGTAAATCCTATTCGCGTAGCCATTTTAACCTTAAGTGATAAAGGCTTTAAAGGGGAGAGGGAAGATTTAAGCGGTCCCGCCCTGGCTCAAGCCCTGCAGGACAAGGCTGCTATTGTCGTCCAGGAAATTTTGCCGGACGATTTCGAACAAATCAAAAGCAAATTAATTGCGTACGCCGAAGACAAGGTCGACCTGGTTTTGACCACAGGGGGAACTGGTTTTGCTCCGCGCGATTTGACCCCAGAGGCAACCCTGGCAGTCGTTGAAAAGCTGGCACCTGGTATCGTTGAAGCGATTCGTCAAATGAGTCTAAAGATCACACCCACGGCGATGCTTTCAAGGGCGACAGCTGGCATACGGGGGAGAACTTTGATCATCAATTTCCCTGGAAGCCCCAAAGCCGCCTTGGAATGTCTTCAGGTTTTTCTTCCTGCCATGCCGCATGCCATTGAAACATTGCGCGGGGACGCTTATGAATGCGCAAATGCGCAAAATCCACAATAATATTCAATTATTGAGTATAATGCACCCAACTTAACTTCTTAGGAAGGAAAAATAAAGAGAGGTGTTATGAAATCACGTATAAGTACCAGATTTATTGTTTTTGTTGTTGCAGTAATGCTGCTGCTATCTGTTTTTGGATGCAAGATGGAGCCCGAAGACAAAGTCCTGCAAATGTCCACCACGACTTCCGTCAATGACTCGGGTTTGATGGCTTATCTGCAGCCCGAATTCGAGAAGGCTACCGGGTACACTCTGGAGATCACTTCAGCTGGAACTGGGGCCGCCATCGAAAAGGGCCGCATGGGTGACGCAGACATGCTATTGGTTCACTCAAAATCCGCTGAAGAAGAATTCATTGCTGAAGGTTTCAACGAAGAACGCATCCCCTTCATGTACAACTTTTTTGTAATTGTTGGTCCCCCGGAAGATCCGGCTGGTGTTGCCAGTGCCGTAACTGCCGCCGAGGCTTTCCAAAAAATTGCTGATACAGGATCGCTGTTTATTTCCCGCGGTGATAATAGCGGTACCCACAATAAGGAAAATGCTATCTGGGCATCGATTGAATATGATCCCACAGCGCAAGCATGGTATGAAAGCATTGGGCAGGGCATGGGCGATACCCTTACCATGGCGAACGAAAGACAAGCTTACACCCTTTCAGACAAGGCCACTTTCCTTGCCCATGAGAACGATCTTGCCATGCATTTGGAAGAGACTGATGATATGAAAAATACCTATTCCATGATCATCATCTCTAAAGATCGCTTTGCTGACTCAAACGTAGCTGGTGCCCAGGCTTTTGTTGACTGGGTACAGTCTGATGCAGCTAAGACAATGATCGCCGATTACGGTAAAGCGGCATACGGCGAAGCTCTCTTTTTCAATATGGATTAAGCTTTATACTAATGACCGGAAGGGCAATTTTGCCCTTCCGGAGGCATTGTTTTGGAATTAATTAATTCAATTTTCGATTTTATTTTTGGTCCTGACCCTGAGCTGCGACAAATAATTGCTGTAACTCTCAGGATGTCATTTTTCAGCACCCTGATTTCGGCACTGCTAGGGATCCCCTTGGGCGTTCTCCTGGGAGCAAACAATTTCAAGTCAAAACCTTTCGTCTCTCGTTTGGTCAACACGCTTCTCGGTTTGCCTCCCGTAGTAGCCGGTTTGGTAGTGTTCTTGTTGTTATCCCGCAGTGGACCATTTGGAACCTTCAAACTGCTTTACACAGTAAACGCGATGGTTATCGCTCAGGTTCTGCTGATTACGCCCTTTGTGATCGCGATGACCGCAAATCTGGTTGGGGTCAATGCCGCCTCGATCAATGAAACCCTGGCAGGCATCGGAATCACAGGCATGAAACGCCTGAAATACTTCTTGATTGATTACCGAATCCCCTTTATCTCAATCATTTTGGCAGGTTTTGGGCGTTCGATCGCTGAGGTTGGTGCTGTGCAAATGGTAGGGGGCAATGTTCAGCACAAAACCCGCGTTATGACCACAGCCATTATGATGCAAACCAACATGGGTCGTTTTGAATTTGCCATTGCCTTAGGGATTGTGTTGTTGCTTGTGTCCTTTTTGATCAATTCGATCGTAAACCAATTTCAGAAGGCGGTTGGCGATGATTGAATTGAATGATTTAATAGTTCAGGCCAAAGACCGCGTTATTCTGGATATCCCTTCCCTGCGACTCACAAAAAACAAACGCTATGGCATTATTGGCGAGAATGGCAGCGGCAAAACAACCCTGTTAAGAGTTTTGGCGGGCACTATCACTCCAACTCAAGGTCAGATAAAAGGGATCAAGCGTGATGAGACTATGGGCTATCTGCCACAATCTCCCTATGCTTTTTCCTTTTCAGTGATGAGAAATATCAGTATGGCTTTTGATCATTCCAAACTGGGAGAAAATCAAGCCAGGGAAATGCTCAAAAGTGTTGGCATGGAACACCTTTTGCATTCTGTTGGAAATAAGCTTTCCGGAGGGGAAAAGCAGCGCCTTGGTTTGGCCCGGGTATTGGCCATGCCGAGAGAAATTTTGCTTTTGGATGAACCCAGTTCAGCCACAGATATCCGCGGAACTGATATTGTTGAGGCCTTGTTGCAGGACTGGTTCGCGCGTTCTGATGGCACCTTGATTTTCTCCACGCATTCACCTGCGCAGGCCTTGAGGTTATCTGATGAGATCTTGTTCATGGAAAAAGGCAAAGTCATTGAGCAAGGCGACCCTAAAGAATTGTTTGAGAATCCTCAACAAGAAGAGACCCGTTCCTTTTTGTCCCATTGGCGTCTTTAACCACAAAAAAGCTTTAAAACTTACCAGATTTTTGCGATCATCCTTGACCGAAATCGCTTTGACGGTTAGGATTTCTATAAATGACATAGCCCACCACCTTGGGCAAATTTAATTGCGTGAGCAATATTAGTCACGATAACATTTGATAATAAAGGAGAGAATTTTTATGTTGAAGTACGATCGTGTCTACAATTTTTCTGCAGGTCCCAGCACACTTCCCGTACCAGTCCTGGAAGAGATCCGTGATGAAATGCTGAACTACCAGGGTTCAGGCATGTGCGTGATGGAGATGAGCCATCGTAGTAAGGTTTTCCAGGGCATAGTCGATCAAGCTGAAGCTGACTTACGCGAGTTGATGAAAATCCCGGAAAATTACAAAGTTCTGTTCATCCAGGGCGGTGCCACCCTGCAATTTGCCATGATCCCCTTGAATTTGATGAAAAATGGCGTTGCTGACTATATCGTTACTGGAAACTGGTCCAATAAAGCCTATAACGAAGCCAAAAGATTTGGCCAGATCAACCTCGTGGCATCCAGCAAGGACAAGAATTACAGCTATATCCCTGATGTCTCGGATCTGCCCATCTCAGAAGACGCGGATTATGTCTATATTTGCGAAAACGAAACCATTCACGGTACAACCTACCAGCAGCTGCCAAATACCAAAGGAAAAACTTTGGTCTCAGACCAATCCTCAATGTTCCTTTCAAGGCCCTGTAATGTCAGTGATTATGGCTTGATTTACGGCGGCGTGCAGAAAAATGTTGGACCGGCTGGTCTGGCGATTGTGATCATCCGCGATGATCTCATCCGGACTGATTTGGATGAGAAGATCCCCACCTATCTGCGATATCACATTCATGCCGATGCTGGTTCCATGTACAACACACCAAACTGCTGGGCGATCTATGTCTGCGGCAAAGTCTTCAAATACCTGAAAGACCTGGGTGGTTTGGAAGCCATGAATCAGATGAACCTCGAAAAAGCCCAACCACTTTACGACTTTTTGGATAACAGCAAGATGTTCAGAGGTACGGTGGAGAAGAAAGATCGTTCATTGATGAATGTTCCTTTTGTGACTGAAAGCCCTGAGATGGACGCCCAGGTTGTGGCTGCCACCAAAGCTGCTGGTTTTGACAACCTCAAAGGGCACAAATCAGTAGGTGGATTGCGCGCTTCGATCTACAACGCCATGCCCAAGGAAGGTGTTGAGGCGTTGGTTGAATTCTTAAAGGATTTTGAAGCCAAACACGGTTAAGAGTCGATTTGTTGTGATTAGCCCTTCGCCCTGCGAAGGGTTTTTCTTTTTCTGGTTTCCTGAGCCGCTTATTATCTATGTCATCCAGTGCCATTTTTTTGATCTGTAACCCTGAGCTTTCTCTCCGAGTATAATGAAAACCAGAACCATTCCAGAAGGAGCATGATGAGACGAGCGTACCTATTGATCGCCGTTTTGGCGTTTGTTATAGCCGCCTTTCTCCCGTTTGGTGCAGCCTCTGCGAACCAATTGCGAACGCCGGGGCTCTCGATTTTTGTAATCAATGCGCCTAAAGACCTGAAATTATTCATTCAATACAGACACAGCTTGCTGCCGGAACCGCTCGAGATGGAGCGTACTTTGCGTTACTGGGAAACTTACTACAATTACTACTACCAACGCCTTCCCGGCAGATTCGACGAAGATTTCATTGGCGCAAAACTGATCGTGCAATCTTCGCAATATTCCTACGAGCTGCCGATCTTAAGGGATCTCGAAATGCGCGTAGACAAGCGCATAATGACACTGGATTTGAAGCAAGGCACGCTGGTTTATGGTGAACCGGGTTGGCGAGCACCACTTTCGGTTGCGGGTCGCGTTGTACTCACTCTGGTACTGGAAGGTGCTGTCTTTTTTCTGTTCGGCATGCGCGACAAATTGAGTTGGATCGGCTTCTTCATCCTGAATCTGATCATCCACAGCTTTTTGAGTGGTTTTATGGCGCACCCGATCGAAGTCAAGGGTGATTTTTTTATGTTGATCTTTTACATGGTCGGCGTCATCTTGATTGAAGCAGCAATCTATTACTTCGCGTTTAAAGAGCTTGAACTGAGCCCCAAAGCGCTCTTGCTTGCTTTAACCGCCAATTTGATAGGCTTTTCCTTGGGAAGCTGGATCATGCCCATCTTCCCAAAATAAAATTTTAAATCCACTCAAGCTCAACAAATAATGGGGGTCACAATATAAACACCATTACCCTTATGTGCTTAGTCATGGCAAATGGTGCTTTGAGCTTCAGCTTTTGCTGAGTGAATTATGGTCGGGCAATACAAAATCCGTGACAACGACCCTGTTGCCATTCTCGGGGCGATAAGTGGCATTCGGAGAAGAATGGATGAGAGAAGGGACTGCCAGATAAAAGCCTGCTTTTTTGTCGATCACATTGAGAGAAAAGGCTTATTCCCCTTCATTTTGGCGGTATTGAAGCGCTTCGGCCAGGTGATCGGTTTTGATGGCGGGTTCGCCTGCAAGATCTGCAATTGTGCGGGCAAGCTTAAGCACACGGTGATATCCACGGGCTGTAAGACGAAGTTGACGCATGGCGGTTTTCATCAGGCTGCTTCCTGTTTCGTCCAGAATGCAGTATTGGCGGATCTCTTTGGGGGTCATGTCAGCATTGTTGACCAGGCGTGTTCCCTTAAAGCGTTCGATCTGGATTTGACGAGCCTGTTCAACTCTTGCCCGGATCGTTTCCGAGGTCTCACCACTGCGTTGGTCGCTCAGTTTTTGGTAATCAACCCTGGGGACGTGCAAGTGGATATCGATCCGGTCCAATAATGGTCCTGAGATGCGTTTTTGATAATTGCTAATGGCAGCCGGAGCGCAGGTACACTGGCGCATGGTATCGCCAAAGTAGCCGCAGGGGCAGGGGTTCATCGCCCCCACCAGCATGAAATTTGCCGGAAAGGTGAAGGATCCCTGAGCACGGCTGATGGTCACGATCTTGTCTTCAACTGGCTGTCGCAGCACTTCGAGGATTCTTTTCCCAAACTCAGGTAATTCATCCAGGAACAGGACTCCTCGATGCGCCAGCGAAATTTCACCGGGTCTGGGGATGTGCCCACCGCCCACCAGGCCGGCATGACTGATAGTGTGGTGCGGCGCGCGGAAAGGCCGCTGCCGGATCAGCGGTGTTTCTGCCGGCAAGAGGTCGCTGATCGAGTAGATCCGTGTTACTTCAAGCGATTCTTCCAAACTGAGGGAGGGCAAAATTGAAATGAGTGCCCGGGCTAAGAGTGTTTTACCGGCTCCCGGCGCGCCTGTCATTAGAACGTTATGGCCGCCCGAGGCCGCAACCTCCAGCGCGCGCTTGATGTGTTCCTGCCCTTTGATTTCGCTGAAATCAGTTACGTCAAGTTCCACTTCATCCACTTCCAGGTCGCCAGGCTGGAAAGGAGCAATAGGATTTTCGCCATTCAGGTGCTGCCATAAAGAATTGAGCGTCTCAACCGGATAGACCTCGATATCAGGAATGAGAGACGCTTCTGGAGCGTCCATGACAGGCACATAAATGCGTTTGTAACCCTCAGCACGGGCTAAAGCGGCTGCTGCCAAAACGCCGCGGACGTGCCTGACTGACCCGTCCAAAGAAAGTTCTCCAATAAACAAGGAGTTTTCAATCGATTCCAGCGGGATCTGGTCAGCCGTGACCAGCACCCCAATCGCGATCGGCAGATCAAAGGCCGGACCTTCTTTGCGCACTGAAGCGGGCGCAAGGTTGACTGTCAGCGGTTTGCGGGGATAAACCAGAAAGGAATTTTTGATGGCGGAATAAACACGTTCCCGGCTCTCTTTGACAGCTTCATCAGGTAGCCCCACAATTGCCATGTGGGGGAGCCCCTGCCCATAATCGACTTCGATATCGATCAGAACGCCATCCAGTCCGATCACAGCGCAGGAAAAAACGTGAGCAAGCATGGCCTAAGTTTATGGGCAAGCCGGAAAATTGTCAACGTAAAAAGGATGTGACTCAAAAATTGTAGTTAAAACAAGAAAGCGATGGAATTTGAACCGGCGAACAAGGTTTCGGCACGTGGAAGCATGAAATCAGTTAGAATTATCATCTGGTTGGAAACACATGAAAAGTCGATTGTTCCAGATTTCAATGGTTTTTTTGTTACTGGCAGCTTTGTTACTGAGTGCCTGTGAGCCACTGGGATTCCCACCCGCTCAAATCTTGGAACCAATCGAACCATCACCATTAGCGCAACCGACTTCTGCCTTGACTGAAGAAACCATAGCGCTCACTCCTCTTCCAACTGACACGCCCACTCCAACAGGTCCTCTGGTTTGGATCAACCCAGATTTGCCAGGTGGTATAAAAAATTTGTTACCTGGTGATTTGGATTTGGTGCTTACCGATGAGCGGACTGAAGCTGATTTTTGGATCGACTTCACAGCCGAACAAGCATCGGGTGAGTGGATTTACGCTTTGGCGGCTCCGTTCGCGACATTGACAGATAACGTCAGCAGTGATCAGTTTGCCCGGTTTTGGGCTGAGAATGCCGAATTTGCAGCGGGAATCCTTGTGATGAGTCAGTCCACCTACGCGGCCATGGTCTCAAAATTCGGTGAACCGCAAGCCAGCGTAAAAATTCTGCCAGAATCAGAAATTTTGGATTACTGTTGGAACTCGCGCGATCCCCTATCATATGACTGGAGCTCGCGGGAAAACTGGGCTGTGATCCCCTTTGAAATGATCCAACCCCGCTGGAAAGTCATCAGCCTGGACGATAATTCCCCTCTGCGCAACAATTTTGACCAGGAAAATTATGCCCTCTCCATTGCCTATGGCTGGAGCGTGAACCAGGAGAGAACGGTATCAGAAGCCGCTCTGCAAGCGTTTCAGCAAGTTTCTGAAAATTTGCCTCACACCAATCGCGATGCTGACCTGATTACAAGCGTGATGCTGACCGGGGTAACTGCTCTGACCCGGGCGACCGGCAAGGAAATGGAACTTTACGGGGTGTTGTCGCCGGCTGAATCGATTGGTGAGCTGATGCGAGAGGCGGATATCGCCCATGTCAGCAACGAGGTTCCGTTTGCCAGAGATTGCCCACCTCCCCAATGGGTCCAGGAAGTTGATCTGGTCTTTTGCTCCGCCGACAAGTACATTGATCTCCTGCGTGAAATTGGCACTGATGTGGTTGAGTTGACTGGGGACCACTTTGGCGATTGGGGACCCCAGGCCATGCTGCACACGCTCGAAATGTATCAGAACGAAGGCTGGCCTTATTATGGCGGCGGCAAAGACATCGCAGAAGCCCGTTCCCCCATCAAGCTAACCCATAACAATAACAAAATTGCCTTCATCGGCTGCAATGGCAAATCTCCCGGCTACGCCACGGCCAGTGAATACAAACCCGGCGCGTTTCATTGTGATATGGATTACATGGTTTCAGAGATTCAGGCGTTGGTCAGCCAGGGCTACCAGGTGATTGCCACGTTTCAGCATTGGGAGATTTACGACTGGCAACCCAGCCCCGAGATGATCACTGATTTTCAGCGGGTCGCGGATGCGGGCGCGGTCATTGTCAGCGGCAGCCAGGCTCACCAACCTCAGCTGGCTGAGTTTTATAACGACAGTTTTATTCATTACGGCCTGGGGAACCTCTTTTTTGATCAACTCGGGTGGTTTGATGATTCCGATAAGGCCTTTCTTGACCGGCATGTGTTTTATGATGGTAAGTATCTGGGTGTGGAGCTTATCACGGTGCAATTTTTCAACTGGTCAACCCCAACTCTGATGACTCCCGAAGCTCGAACTACTTTATTGGATCGTTTTTTTATCGCCAGCGGCTGGAAATAAGCTCCTAATTACGTTCTCAATAAGAAGGAATTCAAAACAAAACCATGCCTTTTTGCTGAGAAATTCAGTGATCACATAGGCAGGAATAAAAAAACTCCGCAAAAATTGCGGAGTTGTGGTGCCCCTACCGGGATTCGAACCCGGGTTTTAGCCTTGAAAGGGCTGCGTCCTAACCACTAGACAATAGGGGCATCGAGTTAGGAATTCTACATGAATAATTTAAATCGGTCAAGGTGAAAAATGAAAATCATTTGAAGAAAAATTGCAGAAGTTTCTCCCTCCCTCAGCTTGACACCTGTGAGAGGGTGTTGTAAAATAATCATTCGTTGCCCCGGCATAAGTTGGCTGGGGTTTATTATGGTAACCAACTTTCCCGGCACCGGGCGGTTAAACGCTCGCAAGCTGGTTAAGTGAAGATTGGAGAAAAAATGAAATATGTTATTGTTGAAGCGGGTGGTAAACAATACCGCGCCGAAGAAGGCAAACTGCTGACAGTTGACCTTCTGCCCGCAGAAATCGGCGATGAAGTCATCCTCGATAAAGTCGTTCTCTACGCAAATGAAGACGAAGTTATCGTAGGAGCACCTTACGTTAAAGGCGCGAGTCTGAAAACTAAGGTTGAAGATCAGATCAAAGGGAAGAAAATTTTAGTTTTCAAGTACAAACCCAAGATCGACTACCGACGGCACACTGGTCATCGTCAGAAATACACCAGGCTGCTGGTTGAATCAATCGTGATGGAGTAGTGAAATGGCACACAAAAAAGGTGGCGGGTCATCCCGCAATGGACGAGATAGTCAAGGCCAACGCCTTGGTATAAAAAAATACGGTGGCGAGCATGTGCTCAGCGGTAATATCCTGGTGAGACAGCATGGCACCAAAGTACACCCCGGTTGGAATGTTGGTCAGGGTCGAGACTACACATTATTTGCAACTATCGAAGGCTTCGTAAAATACGAAACCATGGCCGGTGGTCGCAAAAAGGTGCATGTTTTTGAAACACAAGACGGCCCGGTGAAAGGCAATTAGTAAAGATGAAAACAAAAATTCAACCCAAATATTATCCGGAAGCTAAGGTTTCCTGTGCCTCTTGCGGCGCTGAATGGACAACCGGCTCAACCGTTCCTGAAATCCGAACTGAAGTTTGTTCGAATTGTCATCCTTTCTATACTGGTCAGCAAGCCAGGCTCCTGGACCGCGAAGGTCAGGTTGATCGCTTCTACAAACGATTGCAAGTCCGTCAGGACATTGTTGCTGAGAAAAAAGCCGCTTCTGAGGCCAAGACTTCTCTCGATCGTCCCATCGCTGAATTCAACCTGAGCAGCAAAGCCGTTTCAGCTTTAGCCAAAGCCGAGATCCTCACCGCTGGTGATGCCCTGGCTAAACTCGAAGGTGGAGAAAAGGCCTTGTTAGATGTAGAAGGTTTTGGACGCAAATCTCTGATCGATTTGAAAAAACAACTGCGCCAGTTTGGTTACCAATTACCCGCTGCCGCGGAAGAAATTGAAGTCTAAAATATCAATATTTCAAAATTAGGCAGGCAAAGTCCTGCCTTTTTTCTTTAATTCCTGAAACTTGCCTTATACTTTTATCAACTCATAATTTGGAGGCATCATGGCTCACACTTTTGGTTCTGTTGAAGTTATTACCGGCTCGATGTTTTGTGGAAAAACAGAGGAGTTGATCCGACGCTTGCGCAGAGCAACCATCGCCAAGCAAAAAGTTCAGGTTTTCAAACCAATTATTGACAGCCGCTATGCTTATAACAAGGTCATGTCTCATTCGGGAGCAGACTACCAGGCAATACCAGTCAATTCTTCTCAGGAACTGTTGGAAAAACTGGATCCTGAAGTAACCGTAATCGGGATCGATGAAGCTCAATTCTTCGACGATGCCATCGTCGATGTCGCCAATCAACTGGCGGACCGAGATATCCGCGTGATTGTGACCGGTTTGGACACCGATTTTCGGGGAGAACCTTTTGGCTGCATGCCTTTCATGATCGCCAGGGCTGATAAAGTAGACAAGCTTTCAGCCATCTGCATGGTCTGTGGTGAAGCGGCCACCCGCACACAACGCCTCGTGAACAATCAGCCCGCTCATTACCACGATCCAATCGTGATCGTGGGAGCCTCAGAAATGTACGAAGCTCGCTGTCGGAAGTGTCACCAGGTGCCCAGGGATTGAGGTTTAACATGGTCCAGGACTACACAGAATATCTCGAAAAAATCATCCTCACTGAGAAACAAATCCAAGACAGGATCAAAGAGCTCGGCGCTGAAATCAGCCGTGACTACCAGGGCAAAGAATTACTGATCATTTGCATCTTAAGGGGTGGGGTCATGTTCACCACCGATATCGTGCGCCAAATCAGTGTGCCTTTGTCAATTGAATTTATGGCCGTTTCCTCTTACGGCAGCGGTGTCCGAAAATCAGAAGGGGAAGTTCGCATCACACTGGACCTCAATTCAAGCATCACGGATAAGCACGTTTTGATCCTCGAGGATATCATCGACAGCGGCAATACCCTGGCCTCTGTGATTGACATGTTGAAAACACGCAATCCCGCCTCTTTGTTTATTTGCACTCTGCTAGACAAATATGAAAGGCGGGAGGTGGATGTGCCCATCCGCTACTGCGGCTTCAAGATCAAAAACGAGTTTGTTTTTGGTTACGGCCTGGATATGGACGAGTATTATCGTAATTTGCCCTTCATCGGAGTAGTAAATCCGGAGAAATATGTCCCTCCAACTTAATCAAGATCATTTGGACCTGCTCCACAAAATCAGGCTTGCCTATCCAACCGGAAAAATTTACCTGGTGGGAGGGGCGGTCAGAGATTTACTGCTGGAAAAGGAAGTCAAGGATTTCGATTTTGTTGTAGCGGACGCTTCTGTCGAACTTGCGAACGCGGTCAGACGGAAATTAGGGGCAGTAGGCTTTACCCTGGACGATGAGCGCCAAACAGCCCGGGTCATTCTAAAAAAGGGCCGGCAAACAGAACTGCTACTCGACTTTACTTCCTTTATTGGGAACAGCCTGGAAGAGGATTTGAGCCAACGGGATTTCACACTCAACGCCATGGCCATCGACCTTGACCAACCCGACCAATTAATTGATCCCTTGGGAGGTCTGACTGATCTGAAACAAAGGCGGATCAGGCTATCCAATCCCAATTCTCTGCAAAGCGACCCCTTGCGCGTTTTGCGTGCTGTAAGGATGATCAGGACCTACGATCTCAAACATGACCCTGAATTTCTGGACGCACTGCGCGTAGCCACAATAGATTTGAATAGAATTTCAGGGGAGAGGATTCGGGATGAACTCCTGAAAAGCCTGGATCTGCCCGGTCTTGATCAAACGGCTGCCTTGTTGCAGAGTTCTGGAATTCTCGCCCAACTTAATCAGCGCATTTTTGGCTTCTCACCGGAGGTTTATCCAGAGTCCTACCTTTCTTTGTTACGGGACTTGGAAGAATTATTGGGTCTAATTGAAAAGGAAAAATCCTTATCCTTGTCTGAGAATTCATCTCCAAATGGATACTGTTTACCAACTGATCACGTCCTTGGCTTAAAAACTCTTCTCTCTGAAAACATTCAGGGTGGACGGTCAAGAAAGCAACTGCTGATTCTGTTCTCTTTGTTTTTTATGCAGCATCGGTTTGCACCAGAAAACCAGCAGATACCAGGGTCAAAAGAAGAAAACTTTGCTGAATTGAATCCTGAAGAAGTCTCCGAAAGATTCATGAAAGCCTTTTTATTAGGCCAGAAAGAAAGAAAATACCTGGAATCCCTTTGTGGTGGCTATCTCACCTTTAAAAGTTGGGCTGAAAAACAAGATCTTGAACGCCTGGACCTTTACAGGTATTTCCGCGATTTCGGCTCTTATGGTCTGGATAGCGCGCTTCTGTACTTGTTTTTATCCGCCTCAGATGCATCTGTAAATCAGAAATTTGATGCTTTTGCTACCAAAATTATTTGGACATGGTTTGCTAACTATGAAGAAATCGTTGATCCTCCTCATTTGATCGATGGGGACCAGCTTCAAAAAGCCCTGCACCTGGAACCAGGTCCAAAAATTGGTGTTTTGTTGGAAATGATCAGAGAAGCTCAGGTCTTAAAATATGTTGAGGATTTTAATCAGGCAATTGAGTTTGCCCAAAAAACCTTGGAAGAGATGGAGGAGTTATGATAGCAACGCTCGGTGACTTAAATATGCACTACAAAATTGATGGAACTGGCAAAACCATTTTCTTATTGCATGGTCTCGCCTTGGATCACACCATCTGGGATGAGCTTGTAGCTCTTTACAGCGACCAGGCGCGCTTCATTCGGCCTGATCTCAGGGGTCATGGACTGACCAACCTTGGTTCGGCCGATGGCAGCTTGGAGCAATTTGCCTCAGACATTGTTAAATTGGCAGACCATCTGGAGATTGAAAAATTTATTTTGGCTGGACACTCAATGGGTGGTTACACTTCCTTAGCCTTTGCTGAAAAGTATGCTGAGCGTTTAAATGGACTGATAATGGTGACCAGTAACGCTCAGGAAGATGACTCTGAGAGAAAGCAAAATCGTCGGGTAGATGCCGAACAAGTACTTAAATTGGGCAGTGTTTATGCCGCTGAAAAGATGGCCCCTAAACTGACTTGGGATCAAAGTGTCCAAAAAACCTGTTTTGAGTTGATTTCAGGCACAACTCCTGAAGGTATTGCCAACGTACAAAAAGCGATTGCTTCACGCCGCAACCGCTTGGATGTCATTGCTGATCTTGAAGTGCCTTTTTTGGCAATTGCGGGAGAGGAAGACCAACTCAGGCCTCCCACTGTAGCCTATGAAATGGTGGAAAAAGCCAAAATTGGAAAAATCGTTGTGCTGCCAGGGGTTGGGCACATGCCCATGATGGAAGCCCCCTTGACTTTAGGTGCTTTGCTATTGACGGTGTAAGATGGAAAATAACGGACTGAACTTGATCTTTGACCGCCGCAGTATTCGGAAATTCACTGACCAAAAACTGACCCAGGCCCAAATCAAACAACTATTGGAAGCTGCTATGGCCGCCCCGACAGCCATGAACATCAAACCCTGGAAATTTGTGGTCGTGCAAGATCCGCAAAAGCTGGCGGATCTAAGGGCGGCACTGCCTTTTGGAAAAATGGAAGCGCCCTGTGCCATCATCGTTTGTGGTGATATGAATTCGTATAAACGACCGTTGATCGAGAGGTTTTGGACCCAGGACTGCAGCGCGGCCACGCAAAATATCTTGCTGGCAGCCACAGCTCTTGGCTTGGGCTCGGTTTGGTGTGGAGTTCATCCAATTGACAGGCTCGTAAAAAAGGTCAGAATCGTTGCGCAGATCCCTGAAAACGTGATTCCGCTCAATGTAATTTTCGTGGGTCATCCGGCCGAACAAAAAGAAGCCCGGACTCAATACACAGAAAAAAATGTTTTCGCGGAAACCTATGGAACGCCGTGGGAAGATTTCGAAAATAACAAAACCTGAATCGATCGTTTTTCGGTTGAAATCTGATCAAAAAAACAATATACACTCAGGAAAAACCACGCTCACGTGGTAGAATTAAAAATTGTGAAAAAAATTCAGAAGAATATTCAATTTAATCTTAGGAGGATCAATGTCTGATAAAAAATGGGTTTATTTGTTCAACGAAGTTGCCCAGGCAGAGGAATACGCTGGCAGTTGGGATAACGTTCGTGGATTATTAGGTGGTAAGGGTGCCAATTTGGCTGATATGACCCGTGCTGGTGTTCCAGTTCCCCCTGGCTTGACTATTACTACAGAAGCCTGCAACGCTTTTCAGGATTCCCGCCAATTTCCTGAAGGCATGTGGGATCAGGTTCTGGAGAACCTCAAGACTGTTGAGCAACAAGCTGGAAAGAAATTCGGAGACCCCAATAACCCTCTCTTAGTTTCCTGCCGCTCCGGTGCAAAATTCTCCATGCCCGGCATGATGGATACTGTCCTCAACATCGGCTTAAATGACGAAGTTGCCAAGGGTATGGTCGAACTGACCGGCGACGAGCGTTTTGTAGAAGATTCTTACCGCCGTCTGGTTCACATGCTCGGTACAGTGGTTATGGGTATTGATGATGAGCATTTTGAAGAACCCCTTGTGGCTTACAAGCAACAAAAAGGCTACAAAAGCGACACCGAAATGACCGCGGCCGATTGGGCTGAGATCACCAAAGCCTACAAGGAAGTTGTCCGTCAACAGAAAGGCTTTGATTTCCCCCAGGATCCTTACAAACAACTTGAATTAGCTGCAAAAGCAGTATTTGACTCATGGAATTCCAAACGCGCCATCGACTATCGCCGCCGTGAAGCCATTCCTGACTCATTGGGCACCGCCGTCAACATTCAGACCATGGTCTTCGGAAATATGGGCAACGACTCCGGTACCGGTGTTGCATTTACCCGTGATCCCCAAACCGGCGAAAATGTCATGTTCGGTGAGTACCTGATCAATGCCCAGGGTGAGGATGTTGTGGCTGGTATTCGCAACACCTCCAAGATCTCCGCTCTGCAAGAAGAGATGCCGGAAGTTTACGAGCAATTCTTTGACATTACTGAACGGCTTGAGCAGCATTATAAAGACCTGCAGGATGTTGAATTCACCATCGAGCATGGTAAATTGTGGATGCTTCAAACCCGAAACGGAAAACGCTCTGCCAAAGCAGCTATTACTGTTGCTCATGACATGGTCATGGAAGGTTTGATCAACAAAAATACCGCTTTGACCCGGGTAAGCCCTGAGCAGATCGATCAGATGTTACACCCGCACTTCTCAATCAGCGATGTTGAAAACGCCAGAACAGAAGGCCGCTATTTTGCCAAGGGCGTCAATGCCTCTCCTGGTGCTGCTGTTGGTCGTATCTATTTTGACGCTGATACCGTTGAAAAGAAGCACAACGAAGAAAAGCAAGACGTCATCATGGTGCGTCCTTTCACCAAACCTGATGATGTGCACGGAATGCTGGCTGCCAAAGGTATTTTGACCAGTGAAGGTGGCGCTACTTCCCATGCCGCAGTGGTTGCCCGCCAGTTTGGTGTGCCCTGTGTGGTTGGTGCTTCTGAAATCAATATCGACATGAACAAACGTAAAATGTCCTGCAATGGCGTCACTGTCAGCGAAGGCGAATGGATTTCACTCGATGGAACCACCGGTGAAGTTTTTGTTGGCCAACTTGGCATGACTACTCCTGACCTCTCCGAGCAAAAAGAACTGATGACATTGCTTGGTTGGGCAGACGAGGTCTCCCGCCTGCAGGTTTGGGCAAACGCGGACTATCCCAAAGACGCCAAACGTGCCCGTGATTACGGAGCCAAAGGCATCGGACTTTGCCGTACTGAGCACATGTTCTTCGAGATCAGCCGCCTGCCTGATGTGCAGTCTATGATTATGAACGCTGAAGAGACTCAAAAAATGCTCAACGGTGTTGAAAGGCTTGAAACTGCTTTAGCCGCTGGGCGCTTGGAAGGCCGCAGCCTAAATGAGGAAGACAAGAAAGCCCTGCAAGCTGAAATTGATGCTGAAAAAGACATAATCAAGAATTCACCCAATGCGCAGGCATATTTCAAAGCACTCGAAAAAATCCTGCCCCTGCAGCGCGGTGATTTCTATGGTCTCTTTGAAGCCATGACCGGTCTGCCAGTCATCATTCGTCTGATCGATCCTCCTCTGCACGAGTTCCTCCCCTCGATGGAAGATTTGCTGACCGAGGTTGCCACCTTGAAAGCCAAGGGCATCACCGAAGGCTTGGAAGAAAAATCCCACATGCTCGATGTTGTCACTGGTTTGCACGAGAGCAACCCCATGATGGGTTTGCGCGGTATCCGCCTGGGTATTGTTTATCCTGACATCATGAAGATGCAGGTAAGGGCAATTTTTGAAGCCGCATGTGACGCCAAATTAAATGGTTTTGATCCTCATCCTGAGGTCATGATCCCATTGACTGGTCACGTAAACGAACTCAAAGAAGTCCAGCCGACTTTGGTGAAAATTGCTAAAGACGTGATGGCAGCCAAGGGTGTTAACGTGGATTACAAGTTCGGCACCATGATCGAAATCCCGCGTGCTGCTGTGACAGCCGCTGAAATCGCTGAATACGCCGAGTTCTTCTCCTTTGGCACCAACGACCTGACCCAAATGACCTTTGGTTACAGTCGTGACGATGCCGAGCGGACCTTCCTGGGTGTCTATGTGGACCAGGGTATCCTTGTAAAGAACCCCTTCCAACAACTGGACCGCGATGGTGTCGGCCGCCTGATGAAACTGGCTGTCAAAGAAGGCCGTGAAGTTCGCCCTAACTTGGAAGTTGGTATCTGTGGTGAGCACGGTGGAGATCCCAGCTCGATCGAATTCTGCCATCTGATTGGCAACAATTACGTCAGCTGTTCACCATTCCGTGTGCCTTTAGCCCGCTTGGCAGCTGCTCAGGCCGCTCTCAAACATGGCTAAATCATTGCAAAACTAATCAAAAACGGCTCTTATTCAGAGCCGTTTTTTGTCGTCGAGATAAGACTTCAATTTCCGTAAATCAAGCTGTATAAGTGGAATATTTCAACCAGGCGGCGCAGATAAGTGCGGGTTTCCAAATAGCTGATTGAATTTAAGAAAACGTCAGGGTCTTCCCCTGTCATCTCTTTCCACTTCAAGGCATTGCCCGGTCCACCATTGTAGGCCGCCAGAGCGTGATAATGATTGCCTTCAAAAACATAGAGCTGCCGGGCCAAATAATTGATCCCTAATTCAAGATTGTAATAGGGAATAGCCAGGTCGGATTGTGTGTAGTTGGGTGGAATGCCAGTTTCACTGGCGACCTGAGCCGCAGTCGCTGGCATAAGCTGCATCAAGCCGCTTGCTCCAGCGGTCGATGAGGCATGAGCGGCAAAGCGGCTTTCCTGGTAGATCAAGGAATAAATCAAAATCACCGGAACATCGTATTTCTCTGCTATTTCCTGGACCCATGGCAAATAATAAGTTCCGTATTGAACATGGGCGAAGTAGGGAGGAAAGTTGACTGACAAGGGAATATCACCATAGCCAGCCAGGCGGGAAATGGACCGGCTGCTTTCAATGGCAGATTGGTAGTAGCCCAAATCAAGGAAGGTTTTGATCAGCCGGAATGAATTCAAAGGATCATCTTTCCAGGCTATTCTTAAAGCCTCAAACTCCTGGCTGGCCTTACTGTACAAACCCAGCCGGTGGTATTCCTCACCGCGAATGAACCTTTGATCGTTTGACAACTCAGAGCTGTAATCCAGGTTGATCCCTACCGGCATACTGAAGGCAGTTTTGAGCCATTCTCCAGCAATCAACCTTTCTTCTTCCAGGTCGACCTCAAAATCATAAGTGGGTAAGACGGCAAATGGCGTCTGCTTATACATCAACTCAGCTGAGCGGATACCGTAATAGCCATACGGTTCAGTTTCGTTGGCAATTTGCCAATAATTTTGTGCCTCCGCCAAATCGTTTTTCGCCTGACTTACTTTTCCCAACCAAAAGTAAGATGCTGCTACCTCCAGTGTTTCAGGGCTGGCAAGCAAGACAGCCCGATTGAAATTATCGGCTGCTTTATCCAATTCTCCAAGATCGTAGTAAAGCGATCCACCGAAAAATAAACCGTCGAAGGCGCTGGTGGAGATCGGAAATTCCAGACCGATGCGTGTCCATGAATCAGCCGCTTCCCGCACCTGACCGTTTAGCAGGTAGTAACTGGCAATCGTCTGCAGAAGGGCGGGGGCATCTGGTTGTGAGTGGGGAGCAGCCACAAAGGCCAAAGCCGTCTCAATGGCCAGTTTCATCTGTCCCATATAGACGTTTTGAGTGTAGATGATATCTTCGATGGCATCAAAGCGGTAGCTGCTCTGAGGATAGGTGTTTATCAATTCGTTCCATAACCTGATGGCTTCTTTATCCTGCTCAGTTCCACCAGCGGCATTTGCTGTTGAGCGTTCCTGAGAGCTGAAGCCAGCCTGTACCAGACCTTCGGCTCGAAGACTGAGAGCTTTGTAATAAAGTGCTTCATCTTTTGCAAAGCCGTCCCCAGCCAGGTAGCGGTCAAAGGCTTCAATTGCCAGGGGATACTGCTCCATGTTGTAATTAATAATGCCACGTTTGACTTCATCCACTGTCTCACCAGCGTCTATCAGGGTGACCAAAGCCGTATAAGCATCATAAGTAAAGGGGTAATTATTGACTGAATCCTGGAGATAGGTATAGGCTTCCTCGCTGTTTCCCTGATCGATCAAAATCCAGGCGATCAACAAGTTCATTTGCGCTTTTGTGTATTCACTGGTCGTGTTGTACAGAATTTCTTTGTAAATCCCCAAAGCAAGCTCATCCTGCCCAAGTTTTTGATAAATTGAAGCGAGTTTTATGGCTGCTTCCGTGTTTGTGGAAAGTTGAGGAGCCAGATATGCCGCGCGGTAAGCCTCCAGCGCTGATTCGTTCTGGCCGTTCTTGCTTAGCAGATCGCCGATTCGTAAATTGACCTCTGCATCAAGCATCCCGGCTCTCTGATCACGATAGGCTTGGTAATAGGTCAATGCGTCTTGCTCAAGTTCCTGCTCCATACTGATCAGTGCCAGGACAAAATTTGCACGTTTTGCGGGCAAAGAGTCTGGGTATTGGGAAACTAACTGGGTCAAGTTCCTTTTAGCCTGAAAGAGGTCATTTTGTTTGAAATAGGTCAATCCAATCCCAAACTGTGCCGCAGCTTGCAGGTCTTCATCAGCTCGGGTGGAAATGCTTTGATACAAACGCATTACCTCAGAATAATCCCCAAAGGATAGATTCAGATCCGCTTCGGCTATGCTTGCCTCCCCTGCGGGAGTGGATTCAAACACCACCGTTGGCGAGGGAGTAAGTAAAGGTAAGATCGTGCTGGTTTCCGTCGGGCTGGGTGTGATCTGTGGTGGGGTGGCAATTTCCGCGCAGGCACTTAATAAGATCAAAGAGATCAAAAAGGTCAAGGTCAGGTTTCTCGGGAAGGGTGATCGCATGCTTGACTTATAACGGAAAGCCGGGTGATTGTCAAATCAAGCAATGCCCGGCTTTTTACTCAAAAAGTAAGTTTTTCTTCTGTAATTTAGTCTGCCTTACAAACTTTTAAGGTAGGCAAGGATTCTCTCGTGGATCGCGTCGAAAGTGTTCAGGAAGGCCATATATTTTTCTTCCTCACTTCCCTGGACTTGGGCTGGATCTTCAAAACCAAGATGCACAGCTTTGCCTTTGCTGAGCCAAAGGGGGCAGGCCTCACGAGCCTGGTCGCAAAGCGTTATGACCAAGTCGAAATCCTTGCCCTTGAATTCTTCCAGGGATTTGGAGCGGCCGTTGTGAATGATGCCAGCTTCCCGTATCGCCTCCTGAGCCATGGGATGGACGTATCCACTTGGGTCACTGCCAGCAGAAAAGGCGATCCACTCATCGCCAAGCTCGGAATTTACGATCGCTTCTGCCATTTGGCTCCGGCAGGAATTGCCAGTACAAAGGAAAAGGACCCGTTTTCGTGTTTCAGGCACTTCCTGGAAAGTCTGGTCAATCTGCTCGATTGTGGCTAAGTTTTCATCCACCAAAATCTCATTGGCAAACTCGCCTTCTTCCATGGCGCGCAAGATCAATAAGGCTTTGGATTCATCCTGCTGATCTACCAGCACGCCAACTTCGCCCAAATCGCCCACTGTCAAGCCGTAAATTTGTCCTAAAGCGTTTTGGTCTAAATAAGCTTCAATTCCCTGAGCTTCCAAAAAAGCTTTGATTATCTCGGCGTCTAATTTGCCGTGGGCTTTATAAACTTTTACCAGCTTAGGGTAATCAGTAGGGCTCATTCATACATCCAATCTTCAGTACAGCGCTTCCAATCCACCAACTCTTCTGGTTTAAACCAAAGCCCGATTTCAGCTTCTGCTGTTTCGGGAGAATCAGAGGCATGAACCAGATTATAGCGAGCTTGAAGAGCAAAATCCTGCCTGATTGTGCCTGGGTCGGCTTCGGTTCCGCGCGTCTTTCCCACAGTCTGGCGCACAGCTGCTATCGCATCCGGACCAGTCCAAACCATTGCCATGACCGGGGCGGAAATGATAAAGTCGATCAATGCGGGGTAAAAGGCCTTGCCTTCGTGCACCGCGTAATGCTTTTTTGCCAGTTCAGGGCTGACTTGCATGAATTTTGCTGCGACTAAACGTAAACCACGCTTTTCCAAACGTTCAATGATTGTGCCAATCAGCCCTCGTTGAACGCCATCAGGTTTGATCAGTACGAGTGTTTTTTCCATTTAGTCTCCTTGTGAATTTGTGCTTTGTGCCGGGTTCAGTTCATCTGCCCTTTGCTGAAGCTCATCATACAGGCTCCAAAGAGGCGCTGCCTCTGACCTTAAGAGCAGGTGAGAGCGTAATTGACGGGCAGCCTGGTCCATTTCTTCTGGTGTGCTGGCCTGCGCGCGCAAGAGCTCTGCGGCTTCCTGGTACAAACCTTGTTTGAGCAGGTCTCCCGGATCAGTTTCTTCCAAGTCTTGAGTCAAAAGTTCGGATTGATCGATTGGGGCAGCTTCTAGCGCTTCCTCGACCGATTCAACAAGTTCAGCCGTTTCTTCCACGGGAGCTTCTTCCCATTCAGCCACTTCAGTTTCGTCCAGGTCAACCGGCTCAGGGTTCTCTTCCAGGTGTTCGATCCCAACCGGCGCAGAGTCTTCCCTTACAGCTTCTTGCTTAATGGAAGTTTCTTCCGCAGGTTGGCTGGCAAAATTCAGCAGCCATTCAGGGATGCTTCCGTCCGCCCTGGCTTCGATCCCTTCAAGTTCCTCTAACTGGCTTGACTGGTCGTTTTTCGGTTCCTCGGTTTTGACTCTGATCGGTTGCGTTTGTTCCTGGGTGTTGGATTCTTCGCTCATCTTAGTCTCCCAGGTAATCACGCAGTTTGCGGCGTACAGAAGGATGACGCAAACGTGTCAGCGCCTGGGCTTCGATCTGACGTACGCGTTCCCGCGTCACGCCCATTTTTCTGCCAACCTCTTCAAGCGTGTAGGCCTGACCATCGAGTAAACCATAGCGCAACTGTAAAATGCGGACCTCACGGGGAGGTAAGCCATCCAAAACTTCAACCAGATGCTGTTTGAGCAGGTTGTACGTTGCTGTGTCGTCTGGTGGTGGAGCTTCATCGTCTTCGATGAAATCGCCCAAAACTGAATCTTCTTCATCGTCAGTCGGAGTTTCCAGGGAAAGCGGTCGGCGTGCCACCTGGATCATGTTTTCAACCTTTTTTGGAGTAACCTCGAGGGTTTCGGCCAACTCCTCCACAGAAGGATCACGTCCTAATTTTTGGGTCAATTGATGCTGCACCCGCAGCAGTTTATTGATTTGATCGCCCATGTGAACAGGCACTCGGATCGTCCGGCCTTGATCAGCAATGGCTCTGGTAACTGCCTGGCGGATCCACCAGGTGGCGTAAGTGCTGAACTTGTGACCGCGCTGATACTCAAATTTCTTGGTAGCGCGGATCAGTCCGATGTTGCCTTCCTGGATCAAATCCAAAAAGGGAACTCCCCGACCCATATATTTTTTGGCCACACTGATCACCAAACGGGAGTTGGCTGTAATCAGGTGGTCACGCGCCATGGCGCCATCTTCAATCAAGCCCCGCAGTTCCTGTCGGCGGGCAGAACTGAGATTACCTTTGGCTAACTCAGCTCGCGCTTCCCGACCAGCTTCAATGCGTTTTGCCAAAACCACTTCCTCTTCAATATTGCTGAGAAGTGGCACACGGCTGACCTCCTTGAGGTAAAGCCCGATCGTGTCATCCGTATCGATGTTTGCCAGGTCGTCCCTTGGAAGGGTTTCTTCTTCCTTCAGGGTTTCATTTAGTTCTTCCTCATCCGGTTCTTCCTGGTTAGGGGCTTCTTCCGTATAGTTGATACCTGCGTTTAGCAGGGCGTTGTAAGCCTCCTCCAAAGAGTCCAGATCCTGTTCTGCTTCCGGGAAGAAACGCAGGATATCGTCGTAGGTGACAAAAGTTTTCTTTTTGCCAAATTCTAGGAGTCTTAAGATTGCGTTGGATTGGGATTCTTCTTTTGGAACTGTTGTATTGTTAAGTCGTGCCATGTAGTATTTCGCCTTTTCGTTTTGTCGTTATTCGCATTTCAATAGAGTACAATATTTTTGATCGAATTTCAAGCATTCTTGGGAATTGATGTCATAATGCCAGCAAAATGCGCGTAGCCATAGAGAATTTGACAATAATAAGCCCAGATTTGCTTATATGCGTTTTTTCAGCTTCTTGATTTTGTCTATAATTGATGAAACGTTTTTATTGATTTATTGAGGATAACTTGTTTTTACGAAAAACAGCCAATTATTGGGTACCTTTTCTGATCATTCTATTCATGGTCGGAATGACCTTTTTAAATGTCAGGATCGATCAAGCAACAGATTTGGAAGACCACTTCGCTTCAAGGTGGACAGCAGCCAGTTCCTGGATGAAAGAAGGTTGGTCTCCTTATAGTGAAGAAACGCATTTGGCGACCATTGAGTTGTTAGATTCAACCGGAGATCGCCCTGATGAGAGAAATTTAGATCAGTTTTTAGATCCTGCCTGGTACGTTTTCTTTTTTATTCCAATCAGCTTTGTTCCTTATGGAATCGCCAAAGCAATTTGGATGACACTATCACAATTAAGCGTTGTGGTTTCAATTTATTTGGCTATTCACCTTTCAGGTTTGAAAATGCGACCGGTTGAAATCGTCTTAGCTAGCTTGTTGGGTGCTTTGTTTTATCCATTTGTCCGGGCTGGCTTAAGCGCCAGCATGGCTCCTGTTTTCGTCATGTTTACCCTATTGGCTATCAAACTTGCCTTCGAGATGCAGGGAAATCAAGCAGGTTTTTTCCTGCTCCTGGCATTTTGGATGAACCCGATAGCTTTGTTTATCACTGTTTTTCTGATGATTTATTTGGGCGGCAAAAGAGATTCTTCACTTTTGAAACTGTTTCTGATCGGTCTTGCCTTTTTGCTGGTGATTACGCTGATCCTATTTCCTGGTTGGATCCCGGATTGGTTCGCAAACATTATTCAGTTGAATCCAGACTTAACCTGGCTGGATACTCCCTGGATGGGATTTTCAAGGAGTTTTCCGGGAGCTAGCAACCAAATTTCAATCGGGCTGCACCTGGCAAGCTTCATCATGTTGCTGGTTGAGTGGTACGGACTAAGTGGGAAAAACGAGAGAACGATCCAATGGAAACTGATGCTTACGCTGACCTTGAGCTACTTCTTTAATTTGTTCTCAGAAGGATCTGCCTTTTTGTTGGTTTTGCCCGCGCTATTTACTGTCATGAAATATTTATGTGAAAAATGGCCTCTTTCTGGTAAAATCATCCACTGGGTTAGTTTTCTTTCCGTCGGTATTTTTTCCTGGCGCTTGGTGCTTGACCCACTTGAAAAGTTTCCGAGAGAGCATGCTGCTATCTTAATTTTGGTACCATTTCTTGTTTTTATTGGTCTACAGTGGTTCCGATGGTGGGCTACAGCAAGCCCAAAGGCTCTGGTCGAGTTAAAAAATTAATTGTTTTTAGGAGAATTATGGCTAAGAAGAGAATTGGAATATTAACGGGTGGAGGGGATGTCCCGGGATTAAGCATCGCAATCAAGTCTGTTGTTTTGCAAAGTGTGGATGAGGATATTGAAATTATTGGTATCCGCAGAGGTTGGTTAGGCTTACTGGCCTATGATCTCAATGATTATTCGACCCACGAAACATACATCAGAAATTTGGTTCCGGACATGGTCCGCAAGGTTGACCGCGTTGGAGGTACATTTTTGCACACATCCCGCACAAATCCTTCAAAAGTCCGCGTTCAGGATACACCTGAATTTCTGTTGAATAGTAGTGAAGGCAAAGTTATCGATCCTGAAACGGGCGTCAAGGATTATACAGATCACGTAAAACGGGTCCTGGATCACCTCAAGCTTGATTCCTTGATCACCATTGGTGGCGATGATACGCTGAGTTACTCCGCCCGCTTGGATAAGGAAGGTTTTCCGATCGTAGCCATTCCCAAGACCATGGATAACGATGTCCTGGGGACGGATTACTGCATCGGTTTTTCAACCGCTATTACCCGTGGTGTCAACCTGATCACAAATTTCCGCAGTTCTGTTGGTTCGCATGAACGCATTGGTATTGTGGAACTTTTCGGTCGCAATTCAGGTGAAACAGCCCTGATCACCGGCTATCTTTCTCACGTTGAGCGAACCATTATTTGTGAAGTACCCTTTGATGTTGAAAAACTGGTTAATATGCTTGCTGAGGATAAAAGGCGTAGTCCTTCCCATTATTCCATGGTCGTAATCTCTGAAGGAGCGATTCCTATCGGAGGTCAGATCATTGAAACCGGCGAGCCTGATGCCTACGGTCATCGCAAATTAGGCGGCGTGGGAGAAATGTTATCGGAGCAAATTAAAGCTATCTCTGGCTACAACACCATGTACCAACAGTTAGGCTATTTGGTGCGAAGCGGTCCGGCTGACATATTGGACCGGATGGTCTCAATGAACTTTGGGCTCATGGCTTTGCAGATGACACAAAGAGGAGAACATGGCAAGTTGGTGGGTATTGACGACGGGAGATATATCACCGTTCCGCTGGAAACTGTCATCAGTGGTAAACGTCACGTTGATGTTGACAAATACTACGACATCGAGAGATATAGACCCAAGGTGGGTGAAGTGCTTGGGCTTCCGATGTTCCTGCACTAACAGAAATTTTGAGCCCAGGCGCTACAACGCCTGGGCTTGGTCAATCAGATGGGTATAGAAAACCAGGTCATCCAAAAAGACAGATACACCTTGATTCCACGCGTCCTGATCTTCCCCGTGGATGATAAAGGGCATGTTTTGCTGCTTGAGGGCGCAAGCAACAAAAAAATTTGGGCCAACCTCTGGAACGGTCCCGGCGGTCATGTTGAAGAGGGTGAAGGTGTTTTGGAAGCAGCCAGGCGGGAATTGCAGGAAGAAACAGGTCTCAAGGCTGAGAAGCTGATTTCTGTGGCACAAATCATCGTTGAAACGGCTGAAAAACCTGGGATCATTTTCTTTGTTTTCAAGGCCAAAAGCTTAAGCGGTGAACTCAAACAATCCGAAGAAGGGCGTTTGGAATGGTTTACGCAGTATCAAGCCTTGAAACTTAACTTGGTCGAAGATTTATATACCCTGCTTCCCATGGCAATGCGTCATAGAAGCAAAGAAAAGCCCTTTTGGGGCTTTTATTCTTACGATGCTGATAATCAACTGGTCATGCGTTTTTCACGCTGATTTTTCGTAAAAAACCAATAAAGTATCCCCGTATTTTCTTGTATCAAACACTTCGAAGTGTTCTAATTTCAGTTCTTCCCACTCTAGCGGATTGATTTGAACAATGATCTGTCCATTATCGCTGAGCAAGTCTGGCATTTTATCAATCAACCCCAAAGCTTTTTGCCACAGTTGTTTGTACTGAGGTGGGGCAACATAAATCAGGTCAAAGCCCAGCTTACCGGGAGAAGCCAGGTAGGTAAACGCGTCTGTGCGGATTACCTCAGCCTGCTCCGTATAACGGGTGGTTTCCAGGTTTTTTTGGATGGTCCGTATAGCCTGCTGACCTTTATCGAGAAAGGTTACAAAGGTTGCGCCCCGGCTGAGCGCTTCAATGCCAACAGCTCCCGTGCCGCCAAAAAGATCAAGAATCGTATTTTGATCAATTTCGCTTCCAAGAATATTGAATAATGACTCTTTGACGATGTCTGTGATTGGTCTGGTGGTATCACCGGGCACTGTCCTCAGACGCATGCCCTTGGCTTTACCAGCTATTACCCTTAAACTTCCCATCTAAATCGTTTCTGTTGACTCCAGCTTTTTGCGCATGAAGTCAATCGTCTCAACCAGTCCATCACGAATGCTGACAACGGGTTCCCATCCTAAAATGGTTTTTGCCCGGGTAATATCCGGCTGCCGGCGTTCGGGGTCGTCCCCCAGCCGTTCTGAGGCGTTTATGTTCAGTCCTGCCGGGTTCTCACAGATCTCATTGATCAGGGAAGCGAAATCATTGATTGAAATTTCGTTGGGGTTGCCTATATTCACCGGCATATGTTCGTTCGAAAGCATCAGGCGGTAAATACCTTCAATCAAATCACTGACATAACAGAAACTGCGGGTTTGCTCGCCAGTGCCGTAAATCGTCAGAGGCTCCTTGCGCAGGGCTTGCTGAATGAAATTTGGGACGCTTCGCCCGTCATCCAGGCGCATACGGGGACCAAAGGTGTTAAAGATCCTGACAATCCGGGTATTTACTCCATGGAAATTGTGATAAGCCATGGTTAAAGCTTCCGCAAAACGCTTGGCTTCATCATAAACTGAACGCACACCCACTGGGTCACAATTCCCCCAGTACGTTTCAGTCTGGGGATGCACCTTCGGATCTCCATAAACTTCACTGGTGGATGCCAATAAAAACTTGGCGCCGTGTTTTTTTGCCAAACCCAAACCGTTATGGGTCCCCAAAGCGCCGGCTTTCATGGTTTGGATGGGCAGATTGGGATATCCCAGGGGGGATTGTTTGCTGGGGCTGGCAGGTGAGGCTAAATGGAACACAACATCCAGAGCTTTGTCAACGGAAATAAATTTGGAAACATCTTGTTCCATAAGTGTGAAGGCGGGATTGCCTTTGAGATGGGCCAAATTTTCACGGTTCCCTGTGATGAAGTTGTCTAAACCAATAACTTCAAAGCCTTCAGATAGTAGTTTGTCGGTCAGGTGGGAGCCGAGGAAACCCGCCGCTCCAGTGATGAGTGCTCGCATTGTTATCCTTTATCTAATAAAAAATCAGGTCGTAGTAGGGTATAATCAAACGACCTTTTGACAGGAAGAATTATAGCATGTCTGAAAACAGTAACGAGAGAAATAATGGGATGGACTCCGCCAAACGCATCGAGGCTTTGTTGTTTGCCGCTCCTGGCTTAACCAGCATCGATCAGTTGGGACAGGTGACTGGTATAAAGAAAAAAGAAATCGAAAACGCCTTGGCTGAGATTCGAAGTCACTATAGTGACAGGCACGGTATCCGTCTGCAGGAAATCAAAGGCCAATTCCAACTCATAACCGCTCCTGAATATGCGGCTGACATCGAAACATTTTTGGGGCTTGAAGTCACATCACGGCTTACCCAGGCCGCGCTTGAAGCGCTGGCAATCATCGCTTACAAGCAGCCCACCACCCGTCCCGAAATCGACAGCATCCGCGGCGTGAACAGCGATGGCGTGATCAAGAGCTTATTGGCTAAAGGTTTGATAGAAGAATTGGGGCGTTCAGAAGCTCCCGGACGGCCGATACTTTACGGCTTAAGCCCTGATTTTTACCAACATTTCGGTCTGGAGAGTTTGGACCAGCTACCTGAAATTGATTTTGAGTCCTTATTTGGCGGGCAATCCGACGCTGAAGCAGAAGACAGAAAGTTATTGAAAGAT
>Ga0209612_1000762_pt1 | contig 30625 bp, 25 predicted proteins | sample BioC12SIPDNA_FD_185746 | JGI IMG/M metagenome (GOLD analysis project Ga0209612, IMG submission 185746) | Anaerobic biogas reactor microbial communites from Washington, USA - Biogas_R1_B C12 SIP DNA (SPAdes) (version 2) | ecosystem: Engineered > Bioreactor > Anaerobic > Unclassified | place...
GACAACCGTATCCTTTGGGGTTTCTCCCATTTTTGTGGCCCCAATTTTGCGAAGGATGGCCGGGATGCTTTCCGAGCAGCCCACCAAATCCCGGCTGATCACCGCAAATCCATCTACGGTTGAGCGGTCAAAATCCGGAATATGCGTATCAGCAACCAGGTCTGAGGCGGTAAAACGACCGATAGCGTCAGTCAGCGGCACAATTTCAGTGCCAAGCCTGATTTTTCCAAACTGGCTGGTTATGATCGTTTTGGTTTCAGTAAGTGTTCTGACTTTAAACATAACATTCAATCAATAAGTAGTCACCCTATTGTACTCATTTAATATCTATCTGCAAGAAAAGAAAGCAACAACCAAGTAATTTCAATAAATCTGACATCTTTCCTTCAACAAGCGCTTCTGTTTTGAATGGTCAGGACATGCTGACTGGACTGGAAGACTCCGTAAACCAGTACTAGCAAAGATCTCCTCCTAAAGTTGTCATATAATTCTATGCGAAATTGATTGGATATTTTTAATACTATCCCTACTATTTACAAAAATGACCCCGGGAATTGGGGTCACTTAATTAGTTCATTGTTAGAGGTTACTCGAAGGCAAGAATCAACTGGTAATGCGGTTGTCCACCGTCATGGATCTCGATTTCGATCTCAGGGTGTTTTTCGCGCACGCCATCAGCCAGGTGATTTGCCTGGGTCTGGTTGAGCCCTTCCCCGTAGAAGAAGGTAATTCTTTCAACTTCATCCAGGTCTGATTTTTCAACCAGCTTTTGAATGGCTTCTTCGATCGTTTTGGCAGATGAGATCAATTTTCCATCATACAAGGCAATCACTTCACCTTTGCCCACAACTACACCATCGATCTCAACCGAACGAGTGGCAATTGTGATTTCTCCCGTGTGGACTTCCTGAATCGCTTCCTTCATCGATTCCACATTTTCTTCCAGTGTGCCCTCAGGGTTCAAGCGCAGCATGGCCGCGAAGCCCTGGGGAGCGTTTCGGCTCTTAATAATGCCGATTTCTTTGACACTAACTTTGGCAGCGTTTTGAGCGGCTAAAATAATGTTTTTATTGTTCGGCAGAATGATGATTTTGTTGGTGGGTAGGTTTTCAAAGGCGGCCACCAGTTCCTGCACGCTTGGGTTCATGGTCTGACCACCCTCGATGATGGCGGCAGCTCCTAAACTGGCAAAGATGGTGGACAAACCCCGACCCGGTGAAACAGCCACTACAGCGACTTCGCCTGGATTGACGGGGGTAAGGGTCAGTTCGGATTTCTGCTCGTTGCGTTCCCCAACCTGGTCCTGCAGGTTTTCCATCATGATTTTTTTGACAATGCCCTGGCTTTCGGTGTAACTGATGGGCTCGTAACGTTTGGCAAGTTCGGTGTGGATGTGCATGCGGTAAATGCCGTCGCCCTCACCCACCTGGATGCTGGTGCCGATTTTGGTCAATTCTTCGTAGTAAGAGTCCAACGAAAAGTGTTGATGCGGGGCAAAGTCGATCACGACCTCATAATCCTGTCCCTCTTCCACCGTTTCCATGGCGTTTGCCAGGTCCAATTCTGCCAGTGGTTTGAGAGTGGCACCAGACGCATCCAAACCCTGACCTTGGATCAGGCGCAGCATGCCTTCAAATATGTAAAACAAGCCTGTACCCCCCGAATCGACCACGCCAGCCTGCTTGAGGATGGGCAGTAATTCCGGGGTCCTTTTGACACTCTCATCACCGGCCTGAACGATAGTCAAAAGCATCTCGCTCAGGGTTACATTGGTGTCGATGGATTTCTCGGCCGCGTAGGTCATATCTTTGATGACTGTAAGAATAGTACCTTCAACCGGTTTCACCACGCCTTTGTAAGCCGTGTTTCGGGCTTCCTGCATGGCGCGAATGAGCAAACCTGAATCCATGGTCTCGTAGTGGTCCAAAGCACGGGAAAAACCACGCCAGATCTGTGAAAGGATAACACCGGAGTTTCCTCTGGCACCCATCAAAGCCCCCTGGGCAAAGGCGCGGGCGGTTTCTCCCACATTACTGGTGCGCTTTTGGTCGGCCTCTGAAAAGGCCGCTTGCATGGTCAGGACCATGTTGGTTCCAGTATCCCCATCAGGTACTGGAAACACGTTGAGGGAATTCACATAAGCCTGGTTTGTGGTCAACCAAATCAAACCGGCTTCAAATAACAACATCAATCCGTCACCAGTTAATGGTGACTGGAGCAGCTTGTGACGCGCCGCTTCATCGGGAAGAACATACGTATTCTGATTCATTATTCACCTGTGGCCGGTTAATCCGGGTTGCTTACTCGTAAACCTCTGACGTGAACATCCACGCGCTTGACCGGTACCGCCATTGTTTTTTCAACAGCATATTTAACACTCTCAGCCACAGAGTCAGTGACCGTTTTGATCCGAAGTCCATACTCAATAACAAGGTTCAGCTCAAGGCTGATCCCATCATCTTCTGACTTGACAATGACTCCAAAATCAGCGTCCTTGTTAAATAAGCGGGTAACGGATTCACCGACATTGCCAGGCGTCAAACTGATCACGCCGTAGGATTGCAGCGCGGCATTTCTGGCAACAGTTCTGATCGCTTGTGAAAGGATGTAGATACTTCCTTGTGGATTCTCTTGTGTTGTCATTTTTTAAAACCTTTTCTCCGTGATACACCTTGATTATTTAAATAATTTCTGGTAATATAAACTCTTGCGCGTGCAAACAGTTACGCAGCAGACGATATTATAATGCAAGAAAGGTATTGAGATGGCAAAGTGCAGTCAGTGTGGAAAAACCACAACCTTTGGTCATAATCGCAGTCACTCTCTGGTCGCTACCAGACGTAAGTTCCGCCCGAACCTACAGCGGGTTACCGTAATGGAAAACGGCAAAAAAGTTCGCAAAGTACTTTGCGCGCGCTGCATCAAAACCCTGACCAAGGTTTATCGCTAATATTTAACTATAAACGTTCATCAAGAAGCCGCTGGACGGCTTTTTTGATTTAAAGCAGAGCTTCCCTCAGACTGCGGATCCCAGCGCCAATTCCATCCGGATGCCCAAAAATGGCTGTTCCGGCCACAAAGTTACTTGCTCCAGCCTGATAGACCGCCTGGATGGTGTCCGGGGAAATCCCTCCATCCACCTGGATGATTGCTTCTGAATCGTTTTCATCCAATATCCACCTGACCAGGTCGATCTTTTCCAGGGCAGATGGGATGAATTTTTGTCCGCCGAAGCCAGGGTTGACAGACATGATCAGCACCTGGTCCACCAGATCGGTCAGATAATTCAATCCGTCCACTGGCGTGCCCGGGTTGAAGGTCAAGCCGGCCTTGGCGCCCATCTCGCGGATGGTCTGCAGGGTGCGATGAATGTGCGGGCAGGTTTCAAAATGAACGGTCACGATGTCAGAGCCAGCGTCGATGAAGCTTTTCAAGTGCTTTTCAGGCTCAACGATCATCAGATGCACGTCCAAAGGCAAATCGCTGACACGCTTGCAGGCTTTGACGATATCCGGACCAAAGGTGATGTTGGGGACAAAGCGTCCATCCATGACATCAATGTGGATCATATCTGCCCCAGCTTCCTGGCAGGCGCGCAACTGGCTGCCAAGTTGGGTGAAATCAGCGGATAAAATTGAAGGCGCAATTAATATTTCCATTGTGATCCTGTCAGGGTTTCAAAATTAAATAGATGTAAAGCCAAAATGGGATCAGTCCGATCAGCAGTAAACTGGCTGCGATCCCTAAAAGCCAGGTCTTCCAGTCAATTGAATCATCTTCCCAGGCCTCCGCGTTGGGAGGCTGCGTTTGAGGAAGAGGAATTTGCTTATATTCGCTTGCAGAAGCGCTTGGGTTAGGCTTTTCCTGCTTTGACTGGGCTGGTCTGACATTTAAGTCACCAGGGCGCAAAGTGATGGGGGCTTGAATTGGTTTTTGAAGCGGAGGGGGAGCAGAATGCTCTGGTGCCGCTGAGATTTCCTGCACTGGTGGAGGAACTGTTTCTGCTTCTGGCTGACTGGTCTCTGGTCGCTCGCGTTGAAAGGTGTCGTGCACAAAGGCCATAGTCACGTTGCGATCAGGATTGTTATCATAAAGCCCGAGTAACAGCCGCCCTAATTGATCGGCTGTGCGATAGCGCCCGCTGGGTTCCTTGGAAAGAACTTTCAGGATGATTTCTTCCAAATTTGGAGGAATGGCAGGGTTGTAATAACGCGGAGCAACTGGTTTATCTTCCCGGTGCATACGGGCAAGTTCGGTTGAATCTGAAGCAATGAAAGGCAGCCGACCAGTCAGCATTTCATAAAGAATAATTCCCAGTGAGTAAACATCTGAGGCTGGTGAAGGCGGTCTGCCGGCGGCTTGTTCCGGAGAAAAGTAATGCGGAGAGCCCCAAACAACCTCGTTGCGTTCATCCGGAGAGATGGTGGAGAGCGCCCGGGCAATCCCAAAATCAGTTACCTTCAAACGTCCTTCGTGTGTGACCAGCAAGTTGTGCGGTTTGACGTCGCAGTGCACCAACCCGGCGCGATGGGCGTAGCCGATGCCCCCGCAAGCCTGGATCATCAGTTCCAAGGTTTCGGGAACGGTAAAGCGTTCTTTTTGTTTGGTCAAGGTTTTTAAATCCGTACCTGACATGTACTCCATGACGATAAAGAGATGCCCCTGATCAAGCCCGAAATCATGCACGGTAACGATATTGGGATGGGATAGATTGGCAGCTGATCGGGCTTCCTGCCGGAAGCGTTCACGGAAGGCGGGATCTTTAGAGAAATCTTCTCTTAGAACCTTTACCCCCACATTGCGTTCAAGCATCAGGTCTTTAGCCTTATAGACAACTGCCATACCACCAGTACCCAATGTTTCCTGGAGCTGATAGCGGTCGTTTAACAAGGTCGGCATATCCATACAGGCTGATTATAATGCAATTCTTGCCGCCAACGGACGTGTGAAAGCTATCCGCAGTACGCTCAAAAAGGAAATTAATACCCGAATTATTTATCAAAAAATCGCTCTCAGAATTCGTCAGAAATATTCCCAAATTCACCTAAAAAACCCTTGCCTTTTTGGCACTATTGACCTATAATGTGGGAAAGATTGTCATAAAGTGTCAGAAAGTGTCACAAAACCATAGAAAGAAGCGCCAAAATCGGCGCTTCCGGCGTTAAAAGAGAGAATAGAACAAATGTTTTACGGAAGATATGAACACAACATCGACAAGAAGGGCAGAATGACAGTCCCTTCAAGCTTCCGTGATCAAACAAGCGATGGCATCGTTTGTGTCACCAAAGGTCTGGACGGAAACCTGATGGCTTACGACAAAGAAACTTTTGACACTATCGCCAAATCCATCAACAGCATTTCTATCACTGATCCCAATTTACGCTCTTTCAGACGCGAAATCTTAGGTGTTTCTGCTGAGTTGGTTTATGACACTGCAGGGCGAATCCTTATACCATCACACTTGCGGAAGTTGGCCGGTATTGAGGATGACGTGGTAATCATCGGCGTTGGAGACAGTTTCGAAATTTGGTCGCCGGTTCGGCTGGAATCAGCTGAAGCTGGAAACCAGGATCCTGTCGCGCAGGCACAAGCCTGGGCAGCCTTTGATATCACCACCAGAGGAAATTGATGAATGCGGTGACAGAGGCCTCAACGCCCCACCGCCCAGTACTTTACCAAGAAACAATTGAATATCTGGCTCCGAAAAGTTCTGGTCGCTACATCGATTGCACCGCAGGTGCCGGAGGACACTCTTCTGGCATTTTAGAGGTCTCCTCCCCTAATGGTCAACTCCTGGCTATCGATCTGGATCCTACAGCTGTTGGATTAACTCGTGAGCGTCTTCTCCCCTATGGTAAGCGGGCAATCGTTGTCCACGATTCCTATTTAAATGCGGCGAGAATCTTGCAACAGTTAGGATGGGACCTTGTGGATGGGATCCTAATGGACCTGGGGGTCTCCTCCATGCAGCTCGATCAAGAGGAACGAGGTTTCTCTTTCCGGCATGAAGCGCCTCTGGACATGCGTTTTGACCCCACAAGTGGACCAACAGCTGCTGATTTGGTGAACAAGCTCAGCGAAAAGGACCTGGCAGATGTGATTTGGAGGTACGGAGAGGAAAGATTTTCCCGCCGCATCGCCCAAAAAATCGTCTCCAATCGTCCTTTTCAAACCACCAGTCAGTTGGCAGATGTGGTCCGCTCGGCTGTTGGTCACAGTTCCGGAAGGATCGACCCGGCCACCAGGACCTTCCAGGCAATCAGGATCGCGGTCAACGATGAACTAAAAACGGTTGAACAGGCGATCCCAAGCTTGATCGAACTTTTAAAACCAGGAGGCCGCTTTGCAGTCATCAGTTTTCATTCATTGGAAGACCGGCTGATCAAGCAAGCCTTCAAACGAGAGAGCAGAGACTGTGTCTGTCCACCGGAACAACCGATTTGTACCTGTGGACACAAAGCCAGCGTCAAAATTCTCACTCCCCGCCCAATCAGTCCATCCTTGGAGGAGATTGAAGCGAATCCGAGAGCACGAAGCGCAAAGCTGAGAGTTGTTGAGAAGAAGTAAAGTAACGAAAGAGAACAAAAAGGCAATGAAAAAAGATTTATTACAAGCCTATAAACAAGCCCCCTGGCGAACCCAGGTGCAATGGGTCGGCATTTTCTTGCTGATTGTTGTGGCTGTAGCCGCTGTGGCGGGATTGTATTTGTTCATTAGTGGTCGTTCCGCGGCAACCGGCCGAAGGATTCAAAATTTGGAAAGCGAAGTGGCTGAATTGCAGCGCCAAAATAACGACCTGCAAACCCAACTTGGCGAAATCTCATCCTCCCGTTCCTTGAACGAGCGAGTGGAATCCTTAAATATGCGTCCTCTGACACCAAATGAAGCCATTTACCTGGAAGTTCCCGGCTACATCCCCCCCAGCGGTCCTTCACTTGCCCCACCACCTTCCATTAAAGAAGAACGGACCCCGATTTTGCTGCCTGAATTCACAGATACTTTTATCGAATGGATCAGCTCAAAACTAAAAGCAGACACCCAAACCCTTACACCAACTGAGGTGCAGCCATGAACGAATCGATGAAAAACCGATATTTGATGATTTGTGTAATCGGCACAGTAGTAGCGAGTGTGATCGCATTTCAGATGATACGGATCCAACACATCGATGGCGCGCAGCAAATTTTAGCTTTTAGTGAAGATTACCAGGGAGTCACCCGGATGATCTACCCTGACAGAGGAAATATTTACGACTCCCAAGGACGCTTGCTGGCTGGAAATGAAACCTCCTACGAAATTGGTCTTGATTTAAATAGTATTAGTCAACCTGAAACAATCGCCGGTATCGCTGCCAGCATCCTCGAACTGGATTACGCAAAAGTGCTTGGGTATGCCACCATGACACCGGGCGACGGCAACCCCGTTTACGTGGTCCTGGATGATTTTGTCAGTAAAGATAAGATCGAACAACTCGTAACGATTAAAGAAGACTACAGTAAGCGAACTGCAAGGGGAAATGAAGTGCTGCCGAATATCGATGGTCTACTCTGGACTCCTCATTCCCAACGGACTTACCCTGAAGGAACGCTGGCTTCAAATATCCTCGGTTTTTACAGTTATCTCGATCGCACCGGTGGAATTGGCTACTTTGGTCTTGAAGAAGCCTATGATTCTCAACTCGCTGGTACCCCCCGTGAAGTTTACATCGCCTTTGACCCACAGCGCTTAAGCACCGTGGAAGAAGTCCCGCCGGGAGTCAGTTTGGTGCTGACCATCGACCGGGAAATTCAGTCCTTAACCGAAAAAACTCTCGACGAAGCAATCGATTGGTCAGGTGCCGAGGGCGGTACCATCCTGGTTTACAACCCGGAAGATGGCGGTGTCATCGCCATGGCAACCACTCCTCGCCTTGATCCAAACGATTATTGGGATTATGCTGAACTCTTCCCCAACCCCTTACCTTACAACACTGCTATCAGTCAAACCTACGAGCCTGGTTCGGTCTTTAAAGTCATAACCATGGCTTCCGCGCTTGATTCCGGAGAAGTTGACCGGGACACTCGTTTCAACGACCCCGGTTACTTCAACATCGGCGGTGCCACCATCTACAACTGGAACATGGGCGGTTGGGGTGATGTGGATATGACCGAATGTCTGCAATATTCTCTGAACGTTTGCATGAGCTGGTTAGCCACAGAAATGGGTCCTGATACTTTTTATACCTACTTGAAAAACTTTGGTTTTGATCGCAAAACCGGGATCGACCTGGGGGGAGAAAATCATTGGCCTCTTAAACTGCCGGGTGACAGCTTTTGGTACGAAGTCGATTTAGCCACGAACAGTTTTGGACAGGGTATTTCTGTAACCCCGATCCAGATGGCGATGGCAATCGGCGCGGTGGCCAATGACGGCAGGATGATGGCCCCCCACCTGGTCAAATCAATGATCATCGATGGAGAGCAATATAACGTCGACCCAGTGGTGGTAGGTACACCCATCAAGGCTGAAACAGCCCATATCCTGACGGACATGCTGGTTGATTCGCTTGAAAACGAAGCCTCAAACGCCCTGGTGAACGGTTACAGCCTGGCTGGAAAAACCGGTACTGGTGAAATCGCGACAGAATTTGGGTATTCCTCATCCGAAACCAATGCCTCTTTTGCAGGATGGGGACCAGCAGAAGATCCTAAATTCCTGGTTTATGTCTGGCTCGAAAAACCTTCGATTTCCATCTGGGGTTCCGAAGTTGCCGCCCCGGTTTTCTCTGATCTGGTCAGCAAATTGGTAGTCCTGATGGATATTCCCCCTGACAATGTCCGATTATCAAACGACATCAACAGTGTAGGTCAGAAAGGTCAGGACTAAGCAAGAATGTTGACTGTTGGCAAAGTCCTCAACGCTTTAGGAGCATCGGTCGATCCGATCGATTTGCAAACGCCGGTAAACGGCGCTTGCGTAGATTCCCGCATTGTTGAAAGCGGCAGGCTCTTTATAGCCATGCCGGGTGAGAACACCGACGGTCACAATTTTGTGGACCAGGCCTTTGTTAAAGGCGCAGTGCTGGCGTTGATAGACCATAAAATCGACAGCAAATTCCCTTGTTTTGATCCTTCTGCTGATGCAGTTGTCCCTGAGCTTCCGTTCAGTGTTCTTGTTCCAAACACGTTGAAAGCCTTGCAGGATTTGGCCGCCTGGTGGCGCGCTGAATTTGACCTTCCCGTGGTTGGTATTACCGGTAGTGTCGGCAAATCCTCCACCAAAGAGGTCATTGCAGCTTTGCTTGGATATAAGTACAAAGTCCTGAAAAATCAAGGCAATATGAACAACGAGATCGGTCTGCCGTTGACCTTATTGTCGCTGAACGAATCCCACCAGGTTGCGGTATTGGAAATGGGATTTTATGTTCCCGGTGAAATTGATTTGCTGTGCCAAATCGCCAAACCACGCATTGGGGTTGTCACAAACGTTGGCACGGTCCATGCTGAAAGAGCTGGAGACCTTGACACAATCACGCAAGGCAAAGCGGAATTGGTTGAAGCCCTCCCTGAAGCTCCTGACGGAGCGGCTGTACTGAATTTTGATGACCTGCGGGTTCGGGCGATGGCAGAAAAAACAGCAGCCAAGGTGATCAGTTTTGGGCTTGATGAACAAGCTGACTTATGGGCTGATCAGGTTCAATCCAGCGGGCTCAAGGGAGTCCACTTCAACGCTCATTATCAGGGCCAGGCCTATCAACTCTCTTCAGAACTGATGGGAAAGCATTCAGTTTACAACATGCTTGCGGCAACCGCGGTGGCTCTTGAGCTGGGCATGAGCTGGGAGGAAATCATCCAGGCTTTTCAGAACCAAAGCATGCTGCAGCGGACACGATTGTTCACCAGCAAGAATGGCGCGTTGATCCTGGATGACAGTTACAACGCCTCCCCCACTTCCACCATGGCAGCGCTTGAGCTCCTGGATGAGTTGGAAGGCGAAAAAGTGGCTGTTTTAGGCGATATGCTCGAACTGGGCAAGTATGAAGCTGAAGGACATGAGCAAGTTGGCAAACTGGCTGCAAAAATTGCCAATCAGATCATTCTGGTTGGTCCCCGCAGCAAAATGACGGAGTCAGCCATCCTTGGAGCAGGTTTTGATCCCTCTCATTTGCACTGGTTTGAAGCGGCTGAAAGGGCAGCAGAATTTTTGCGGACTGCCGTGATCAAGGGTCAGACTGTCTTGGTGAAAGGTTCTCACGGAATGAAGATGTACAAAATCATTGCCGTGTTGGAGGAAAAGTCATAATGCGTGGTTTTTCATTAGCAATTGCCATCAGCAGTATCAGCTTCCTACTCTCCACCATTTGGGGAGAACCCTTTATCAAGGTCCTGACGCGTTTCAACATCGGAAAAAACATTCGTGATGATCAGCCGTTGACGCACCGCTCCAAGCAAGACACCCCCACCATGGGCGGTTTCATGTTCCTGATCCCAATCACTTTGCTGACTGTTATTCTGAACGCGGTCTCAATTTTTGGTTCACGCTTACTGGGCTCTTCCATTATGGTTCCTTTGGCCGCTTTGTGGGGCTTTGCCCTGATTGGCGCCATTGACGACTGGGAAGGAATTCGTGGAGCCCGAATTGGCTTAGGCATGCGCGCCAAAACCAAATTCTTGCTGCAAATCGTCGTAGCGTTGGTCATTGCTTATATTATGAAAGAAGTATTGATGGTCCCCCATCTTTACTGGCCGACAGCTGATCAGCCTTTGAATCTTGCTTGGTGGTATTTACCGATCGCCACGATCCTGATCGTTGGCATGTCCAACGCGATGAACTTTACCGATGGCATCGATGGACTGGCAAGCATCATCTCCATGACCGCCTTCGGTCTGATCGGCATTATCTGCCTGATGCAAGGGCAGGTTTACCTGGGTCGATTCTGCTTTTGTGTTGTCGGAGCCTTGGCTGGATTTCTGTGGTTCAACGTAAATCCTGCCCGCCTGTTCATGGGTGACACTGGTTCGCAGGCTTTAGGCGCTTCTTTGGCTGTGGTGGCATTAATGACCGGTCACTGGCTGTTTTTGCCCCTGATTGCCATCATCCCAACCGCAGAGTTGCTCAGCGTCATGATCCAGGTGGCCTATTTCAAAGCCACCAAGGGCAAGCGCGTTTTCAAACGCACTCCCATTCATCATCATTTTGAAGAAATTGGTTGGACTGAAAGCCAGATCGTCATTCGTTTCTGGATCATCGAGTTGGTTGGAGCCATGCTCGGCCTGAGTTTGGTGTTTATAAGGTAACTATGAAAAATTATGCGGATAAAAAAGTAATCGTCATCGGAGCTGCCCGTCAGGGTTTGGCTCTGGCGCGATTCTTTAGCAAACGAGGTGCCCAGGTTGTTCTTAGTGATATGCGTTCAAAGGACGAGCTCGAGCACGAACTCCAGCTGCTGGAAGATATCCCGGTAAGTCTTGACCTTGGTGGTCATCATAACGAAATCCTGGAAGGGGCTGATCTGGTTTGCGTCTCCGGAGGCGTTCCCCTGACCATTCCTTTTATCCAGGAAGCTCTGATCCGCAACATCCCGCTGACAAATGATTCTCAAATTTTCCTGGAAGAATGCCCGTGCACGGTTGTGGGCATAACCGGCTCAGCAGGCAAGAGCACTACCACTGCTTTGACCGGCCTGATGGCAGAAAAAACCTTTGAAATGAAGAATAACCGCCAAAAAGCCTGGGTCGGGGGCAATATCGGCAATCCCTTGATCGATTTTGTCGACCAAATCGACCCGGAAGACCTGGCAATTATGGAATTATCCAGTTTTCAACTTGAACTGATGAAAAAATCACCTCAAATTGCGGCTGTGCTCAACATCACCCCCAACCATTTGGACAGGCATGGAAGCATGCAGGCCTACATCGGCGCCAAGTCGCGCATCCTCTGGCAGCAACACGGTGATGACATCGCCATTCTCAACCGTGATGATAAAGGTTCCTGGGATCTGTTGGATCAGGTCAGGGTTGATTTGATCAGTTTTGGTTTCAAAAGCCCCGAAGGCAGGACAAACGGGACCTATTTGGAAAATGACTGGGTCTGGTTGAAGATTGGCAGAGACAGACTGAAATTATTCCCCTTAGAATGGTCGCAACTGCGAGGACGTCACAATATTTATAACCTTTTGGCCGCTTCAGCCATTGCTGCCGCTGCCACCCTGGCCCTGCCCGCCATCCAAAGCGCTGTTGAAGAATTCGGCGGGATCCCTCATCGTCTCGAAACAGTCAGGACTGTCGATGAGGTAACCTGGGTCAACGACTCCATCGCTACTGCGCCTGAACGGACCATAGCCGCAATCGAATCCTTCGACGAACCCATCGTTTTGCTTTTAGGCGGCCGGGACAAAAACCTGCCCTGGGATAAATTGGCTGAGCTGATTCGCAAAAAAGTTGAACGAGTGATCATCTTCGGAGAAGCAGCGCCAATCATTGCTGAAGCAATAGGCGCACGAAAACCCGGGCAGTATGTCAAGTCGGTCGTAACTTGCAGCGATCTCACCGAAGCGCTCAACACAGCCAAAAATCAGGCCCAACCCGGTGAAATCGTCTTGCTATCGCCTGGTTGCACCAGTTACGATGCCTTCAAAGATTTTGAAGAACGCGGCCAATTCTTTAGAGATTGGGTGAATCAATTATGATCAATCAAACAACCCCCAAAATCAAAAAACACCAGGTAAAAGGTTTCTCAATCGATATTCCTTTCCTGCTGGCCTTGATCTGTCTGATCGTTTTCGGACTGATGATGGTGTACTCAACTGATCTGGACGCCTCGCTGCGTATGGGACAGGAACCAGGTTATATCTTCCAGCGCCAGGTGATGTGGGTTGCCCTGGGCATCGCGGCAGCCATTTTCCTTACCTTTTTTGATTATCACAACTTTGAAAAGTTGGTTTTGATCTTTGGCCTGGTTGTCATTTTTGGCTTGATCGCGGTACTGGTTCGCAATGAAGTTTTGTTCAACTCTTCCCGGGCGCTCTTCAACGGCTCGGTTCAGCCAAGTGAATTGGCAAAAGTGGCCGTTATCCTGTACTTATCAGTTTGGCTTTCCAAACGCAACAATCATGAATTAGAAGACCTGAAACTAGGGTTGATGCCCTTATTGATCATCCTGGCAGCTGTTGCCATCCTGATCCTCTTCCAACCAGACATCAGCGCGGCCATCACTATCCTCTTCCTGGGAATTATGATGTTCTCACTGGGCGGAGGTTCCTGGAGGCACATCCTGCTACTGTTGGGTCTGGGTGGGATTGGAGCCATGGTGGTGGTCCAAATTTACGCCACTGGTCGGGCTCGTATTGCCCAATACCTGAGTGGTTTGCAAGATCCAACCGCCGGTTCCTATCATATTCGCAGAACCTTCGAGGCTGTGATCAAAGGCAAGTTCTTTGGGGTTGGATTGGGAAACGCCAATACCAAATTCACCGGTTTACCCCTGCCCCACACTGACAGTATTTTCGCTGTGATCGCTGAAGAAACGGGGCTGTTTGGCTCCTTCCTCCTGATCGCGTTGTACATCGTCCTGATTTGGCGAGGGTACAAAATTGCTCAAAAAGCGCCTGATCAACTTGGTTCGTTGATCGCCTTTGGGCTTACAAGTTGGATCGTGATCGAGGCTTTGTTGAATATCTCTGTAATCGTGGGTCTGTTCCCCTTTGCCGGCAACGCTCTGCCTTTCATCAGCGCGGGTGGGTCCAGCATGGTCACCAACCTGGCCGCTATCGGCATCATCATGAATATTTCCCGCCAGGGGGCGGGTTTAAAAATCCAGGAAAGGAGCCAAACTAGTGCGACTGTTGATCTGCGCAGGCGGGACTGGCGGCGGAGTGTATCCAGCGCTAACCGTTACGGAAACTTTGAATAAATCAGAGCACCAGATCCTTTGGGTCGGGAGTGAAGGCGGAATGGAAGCTGACCTGGTCAAACGGACAGGCTTAGATTTCCAAAGCATCCAGGCTGCTGGTGTTCATGGTGTTTCCCTGAGCAAATTGCCCGGTAATCTTGCGCGATTGTGGCGCGGATATCAACAATCCAAAAAAATCCTCAATCAGTTCAAGCCTGATGTGTTGCTGTTTACTGGTGGCTATGTCGCCATACCGATGGCTCTGGCAGGACGAAAGTACCAATCCCTGCTGTATGTACCGGACATCGAACCTGGCTTGGCCCTGAAAACTCTGGCACGCTTTTCAGATCAGATCGCGTTGACAACTGATGAGTCAAAAAAATGGTTTAGTGAGAAAAATACTATGACAGTTACTGGTTATCCTTTACGAGAAGATATTAAAAAATGGACCCGGGCAGAAGCCCAGGATTATTTCAAACTTGAAGCTGGCCTTCCGACCATTCTCTTTATGGGCGGCAGCAGCGGCGCGCGCTCGATCAATCAAGCCGTGCTGGGCATTTTGGACCAATTACTGGAGCACTATCAGGTGATTCACCTGACCGGACACCTGGATTGGGAAACTATTCAAGCTGCCACGGTGAATCTAGGTGATCGCTATCATCCCTTCCCCTACCTGCACGAAATGGGAGCCGCTCTGGCAGCCGCTGATTTGGCTATTTCCCGGGCTGGGGCATCAACCTTGGGTGAATATCCCTATTTTGGCTTACCGGCCGTCCTGGTCCCCTATCCTTACGCCTGGCGCTATCAAAAAGTTAACGCGGATTACCTGGTGGATCGTGGCGCGGCAGTTTTGTTGCGGGATGAAGATCTAAAAAGCGATTTACTGCCCGTGATCAAGGACTTGTTTTCCCAACCCGCCAAACTCGACCACATGAGCCGGGCGATGTACTCACTATCACAGCCAATGGCAGCTGAACGGATTGCCGAACTGCTTTTCGAAATGGCCGTGGTGTAGGAGGATTTTATGATCAGTCTGAATGTACTCTTTTACATGTTTATAGTCCTCTTCGCCATGATCGGCATGATCCGCGGTTTCCGAAAGGAAGTTGTAGTCACTGTCAGCGGCATCCTGGCTCTGTTCGTTATCGAAGCAGTCCTGCCGAAACTTTTTGGCTCGCTTGAAGGCACAAAAGCCCTCTTTTTGAAATTATTGGTTTTACTCTTTTGTGGGTTTTTTGGTTATCAAACCCCCAGTTTTCGCGGTTTTGTTGATACCGGTCGCTTTGAACGCGATACTTTCCTCTACATGATCCTGGGGGCTCTAACCGGTGCTCTCAACGGCTATATCTTTGTCAGCTCTGCCTGGTTCTTCCTGGCCAAGGCTGGATATCCATTTTCGTGGATCATTGCCCCGGACGCCAACACAGAACTTGGTCTGAAGGCAATTGAATTATTGAACGAAGCGATACCAAGCGTTCTGACTGGCTCCTGGCTTTATATCGCCCTGGCAGCAGCAATGGCTATTGTACTGGCGGTGATATTCTAATGATAAAAGTACACTTCGTTGGAATTGGTGGGACTGGCATTTCGGCGATTGCCCGCGTGCTGCTTGAAAAAGGCTGGCAGGTGAGCGGTACCGACATGCAAGCATCCACCTACTTCAACGCGGTTACTTTACAGGGGGCAGAAACCCGCCTGGGCCACCACCCCGATCTGGCTGTTCAGGCTGATCTGCTGGTGCGATCTTCAGCGGTAAAAGATAACGACCCCGAAGTCATGGCAGCCCGGGAAGTTGGCATCCCTGTGCTGAAGCGCGCAGACTTTCTGCCTGAGTTGACCAAGTATAGTGATACTCTGGCGGTCGCCGGCTCCCATGGGAAAACGACCACCACAGCCATGCTGATCCACCTGTTCAGAAGCGCGGGCAAAGACCCCAGCTTTATTCTGGGCTCAGACAGTAAAAGCCTGAGGACCAATGCACACGCAGGCAAAGATAAAAGCTTCATCATCGAAGCTGATGAATACGATTACATGTTCCTGGGACTGGAGCCTTTCATCAGTTTGGTATTAAACATTGAATATGACCACCCCGATTTCTTCCCAACCGAGTCAGACTACCTGCAGGCTTTCGTGGACTTCATCCACAAAACCAGGCCTGAGGGAAAAATTTTGCTCGGTGGTGATGACGAGGGCGTGCAACACCTAATTGATCAGGTCGGCGATCTAAGTGAGAAAATCTCCTGTTTTGGTTTCAATCCAACCAGCGACTATCGCGTCATTGACCACGAGATCCTTGAACATGGTCAGCATTTTAGCTTGCTGCTGCCCAATGAAGAAAAAATCGGACCATTCAGGCTACCCCTCCCAGGAAAGTTTAATGTACTCAATGCGGCGGCAGCCCTGGCCGCAGCCCATCTGTTTGGCCTGGACATAAAAACTTTGACTGATGCTTTGATTGATTTCCACGGCACAAGCCGAAGATTTGACCTGGTTTGCCAACAGGGCGACGTCCTGGTTTTCAACGATTACGGTCACCACCCCAGCCAACTGAGGCAGACAATCCAGGGTGCCCGGGAACTGTATCCCTATCACAGCATCTGGGCTGTTTGGGAACCCCACACCATCAGCCGAACCAAGAGGCTGCATTCTGAATTTGCCAGTGCACTATGCTCAGCTGACCAGTCCGTGATTTTGAGGCTTTTTGGTGCCAGAGAAGATGACTCCAGTTACAGCCCTGAAGCAATTGCGAACGAAATATTGGATGCAAACTGTGTTTATCTGCCCGACAATGATCAGGCAGCCAGCCATATTCTTTCAGGTCTGACCGGAAAAGATGTAGTTTTGGTCTTCTCTGCCGGCAAAGGTCCTGAATTTTCCCAACTTTTATGCGAAAAAATAATCAGGGAGGCTCAAAATGACTGAACTGCCTCTGGCTAAACTACAGGAAGTATTTGGAAGTCATCTGCAGGAAAACGTGCGCATGACCAACTACACAACCACACACGTTGGTGGTCCGGCGGCTGGTTTTATTTCAATCAACAGCTCGTCTGAGATGGAATATGCCCTCAAAAATCTGTGGGCATTGGATGTCCCCTACCATATCCTTGGCAGTGGATCCAACCTGCTCATCAGCGATTCAGGCTACAACGGCATCATCCTTCATAATCGCTGCCACAACATCAAGGTCAACACAAAAGTTGACCCTCCCCTGGTCACAGCGGAAAGCGGTGCCAGTCTCGGAAATTTAGCTCAGCTGGCTTCCAGGCGGGGTGTATCCGGTTTTGAGTGGGCCAACAGCATCCCTGGCACGGTTGGGGGAGCAGTTTATGGTAACGCCGGAGCCCATGGTTCAGATGTGGCCGCACAATTAGTGTCCGCACTGGTGATGACCAGGGAAAACGGCACGCAACTGCTGAGCAACGAAGAAATGGGTTATGAATATCGCTCAAGCAAATTCAAACGCGATCATCTCAACGTGGTCATCCTCGAGGCGACATTTGTTGGACAACAAGCAGATCCGGAAGATTGCATGGCACTGCTGCACGAACTGACCGAAAAACGCCGCAAGACCCAACCTGTAGGACCATCCTTTGGCTCGACTTTCAAGAATCCCAAAGGGGATTTTGCCGGAAGGCTTTTGGCAGAGGCGGGCATGAAAGGTGTCAGCTGCGGTCATGCGGCTTACAGCATGGTGCACGCCAACTTTATCGTCAATGATGGCAACGCTTCTGCACAGGATTATTACTGCCTGATCCGTCAGGGTCAGGAACGTGTCAGGGAGAAATTTGGCGTCCAGTTGGAGCTTGAAATTGAATTACTGGGAGAGTTTGAAGATGTCAGATAAGTTGAATCTGGTCCTGATCTTTGGTGGAAAATCCGGAGAACACGAAGTCTCCCTGATGTCAGCCCGCTCTGTTCTGAATGCGATCGACCAGGATAAATACAGCGTCTACCAGGTTGGTATCAGTCAGGAAGGCCGTTGGACCTACTCTGAAAATACCCTTGCTGCTTTTGAAAGCAAACAGGTAGAGTCACTAAATGAGGTCATCATCCTCAGTCGGAACGAAAAAGCATATTTGTTCAGCATTGTTGATGGACAGCTAAAAGAAATTACCGCAATCGACATCATTTTCCCCATCCTTCATGGGACCTTTGGTGAAGATGGCACCATTCAGGGCTTGTTTGAAATCCAAAACTGCGCTTATGTTGGAGCTGGCGTTCTGGCCTCCTCCGTAGCGATGGATAAAGCCCTCTGCAAGGATGTGGTTGCCAACGAAGGTGTGCCGGTCTTGCCCTACCTGGTCTTTACCCGCAAGGAAATCGAAGCCAACCTGGCTCAAATCATCGAGCAAGTCGAGTCATTGAGTGCCTACCCTGTTTTTGTCAAACCGGCTAATCTCGGCTCTTCAGTTGGCATTCGCAAAGCCAAAGATCGCGCTCAACTTGGAGAGGCTTTGGAACTGGCAGCCAGGTTTGACCGTCGCATCCTGGTGGAACGGGGCATTGAAGCCCGCGAAATCGAAATCAGTGTGATCGGGAATGAATTCCCCGAGTGTTCCCAACCTGGTGAGATCGTCCCTGGTGACGAATTCTATACTTACAAAGATAAATATCATTCCGGCGACCCTGAAATTGCCATCCCCGCCCCTCTTCCAAGTGAACTTAGCTCTCAATTACGGGATTGGGCTATCCGATGCTTCAAGGCTATTGATTGTGCCGGTCTTGCCCGGGTGGATTTTTTGATCGATAAGAATACGGGCGAAGCCTGGTTTAACGAGATCAACACCATGCCGGGTTTCACTCAAATCAGCATGTACAGCAAACTGCTGGCGCATCAAGGCTTGGAATACAAGCACTTGATCGACCGTTTGATCGAGCTTGGTTTGGAAAGAAAAGCAGAGCAGGAAAGAACCATCAGAAAATTCGAGGTTGATCATGGCAACTAACCCGAAGAATGTTTCCAGAGCGGATCAGGTGCGTGCCAGGCGCAAAATTGAACCGATCCAGCGCAAACCGATCCCCCGGTCTGAAAACCGCGTTTCACGGGATGCCTCCAACGCTTCCCGGGTAATTTCCCGCCACAGCACTTATCGTCCTGGAAGTTCGAATACATACAGTACCCGCAAACGCAAACCGGTTTATCTTTCTACCAGTACGCCCGGGAGTGAGATCCGACTGCCTTCCTTACCTCAATTTTCCTTTAGTTGGCGGGCTCTTTCAGGTCTTTTAGTTGGCGTCGCGCTTGTTTTGATTTACATGATGCTCAACTCAAACACATTCACCGTAAACACCGTCAACCTATCCGGTGGAGTACGGGTTCCATCGGAAGAAATTAAATCTGTCCTGAATGTAACAGGAGAATCGATTATCTTTGTTCGACCGTCCCAGGTGGAAGAGCAGATTCTGGCGACTTTCCCGGATATCAAAAACGCACATGTTTCCGTGGTGATGCCAGACAGCCTCAAAGTTGTGGTTGAAGAACGGATCCCTGCCATTCTTTGGGTTGAAAACGGAGAAGAGCTGTTTTGGATCGATCAGGATGGGTTTACCTTTACCGTGCGCGGAGAGGCTAACCTGCCCATCCGTGTCTACGCGAATGCCACCCCACCCCAAAATCTTGGCTATGTTGAATCGACTTTAGTGGCACTTGAAGAAGTTGCAGAGCCACTGGAAGCAAGTGGTGAAAAAATCTCACCCATTGACCCCAACTTTGTCCTGGCAATTCAAAAATTGAACAGCATCAAACCAGCTGATGTCCCCATGATCTACGACACCAAAAACGGACTTGGTTGGGCAGATCCTCACGGCTGGCAGGTTTTCTTTGGCACGAAAACCGATGATATTGATTTGAAATTAACTGAATATAACCATATTGTGCAAGCAATTCTGGACAGAAACTTGCAACCAGTATTGATCAGTATGGAATTTCTACACGCACCCTTTTATCGTTTGGAGCATTAACATGGAAGAAGAAACAATTGTAGTTGGATTAGATGTAGGCACTTCAAAAGTTTGTACTCTGGTGGCCAGAGTCGAGAACGGAGCAAACTTGCGCATCCTTGGGGTTGGAATTGAACCTTCACAAGGTCTCCGCAAGGGCACAGTCACCGATATCAACTCAGCCTCGGAGGCAATTGCACGGTCAATTGAAAAGGCAGAGCGCACCTCAGGTTTTGAGATCAACAGCGCGATTGTCAACCTGGCCGGCACGCAAGTGTCTTCGACCATCAGCAAAGGAGCTGTTGGCATCTCCGGTCGGGTCATTGACCAGGAAGATGTTTACCGGGCGCTTGACTCAGCCCAGGCCATTGCAGTCCCCCACAACCGGGAAATTGTCCACGTGATCCAACGCGGCTTCAACATCGACGGACAGGAAGACATCAGCCAGCCCATCGGCATGCACGGCTACCGCATGGAAGTGGAAGCCCACATCATCACCAGTGCCGCTTCAACCATGGAAAACCTGAGGCAGTGTGTTTCAATGGCTGGGATCGATGTGACCCAATTTGTGCTCAATCCCTTAGCCTCCAGCGAAGCAGTGTTATCAGAGACTGAACGCGAAATGGGCGTGGCCGTTATCGATCTGGGTGCTGGCACGACCGTTGTTGCCATCTACATCAAAGGAGATGTGTTCCATGCCAATGTTTTGAATATCGGCGGAAACCACATCACTTCTGACATCGCCCAGGGTTTGAGATTGCCCCTGGAAGTAGCCGAAGAAGTCAAACTGCAGCATGGTTACGCTCTGCTTGAAGACATCGAAGAAGAAGAATTCTTCAACATCGTCGCTTTTGGGTCAGAACAAAGCACAAAAGTTGACCGACGTGAACTCGTAAACATCATCGAAGCCCGCGCGGAAGAGATCCTGATCATGGTTCAACAGGAAATCAAACGCTCCGGTTACGATTCAATGCTCCCAGCAGGCATCGTCCTCACCGGAGGTGGAAGCCAGCTGCCCGGTATTCGCAAAATGGCCGCCAAGATCCTGAACCTGCCCGTCAGGATCGCCAAACCTGAAAAAATGGTTGGTTTGACAGATCAGATCAGCACCCCGGCTTATGCCACCAGTGTTGGTTTGCTCAATTGGGGCATCCTTTTTAGTGAGACTAACCAGATCGCTCCTGAACGATCTGGAAAATCTAAGCTGTCCTCCAAACCCAAAGCGGATGGGTTTAAAGAATGGCTGAAACGTATCTTACCGTAAATTCAATAAGCATAATCTAGAGGAGATAAAACAATGGAAGCAAAACAATCTGAATCATTCGCAAGGATCAAAGTAGTAGGTGTCGGTGGTGGTGGCTGCAATGCCGTTAACCGCATGATTGCCGAAGGGCTGCAGGGAATCGAGTTCATTGCCATCAATACTGACGCGCAAGCTCTGCTCAAATCCCAGGCGCAGTATCGCGTTCGCATCGGTGACAAGGCTACCCGCGGCCTGGGAGCCGGAGGCGATCCTAAAATCGGTAAAGCTGCTGCTGAGGAATCAGCTGAGGAATTATATGAAGTTCTCAAAGGCAGTGATATGGTTTTCGTCACCGCTGGTATGGGTGGTGGAACGGGAACCGGCGCTGCCCCCGTCGTCGCACAGATTGCCAAGGAAATTGGCGCTCTGACCATCGGCGTTGTCACCCGCCCCTTCTCTTTTGAAGGCTCTCATCGTGCCCGCTCAGCTGAACAGGGCGCACTTTCACTAAAAGAACACGCAGATACTCTGATCGTGATCCCCAACGACCGTTTGTTGCAGATCGTCACCAAAAACATCGGGCTCAACGATGCTTTCCGTCTCGCTGACGATGTCTTGCGCCAAGGTATCCAGGGTATCTCTGAGTTGATTACTGTCCCCGGTTTGATCAATCTCGACTTTGCGGACGTACGCACGATCATGTCCGAAGGTGGAGCTGCTCTGATGGCTGTTGGTCAGGCTACCGGTGAAGACCGGGCTCGTATTGCCGCAGAACAGGCCATCTCCAGTCAATTACTGGATGTCACCATCAATGGCGCCAGAGGTATCCTCTTCAACGTCACCGGTGGACCAAATCTTTCCCTGTTCGAGGTCAACCAGGCCGCCGCTATTATCAAGGAAACCGCCAGCTCTGACGTCAACCTCATCTTTGGTGCCGTAGTTGACGAAAATATGGGCGACAACATTCGCATCACTGTGATTGCGACTGGCTTTGACAGAAGTGCTCCTACCACGGAGGCGGAGCAAAGTTTTTTTCGCCAAAGTTCCAGCCATCGGCCAGTAGATCGACTCAGCACTAATGATCAACCGGCAAGGAACCTTGAGAACACGCAGACAGTTGCTACAAAACAAGAAGAATATGTCTTCACCAGTGATGTAGATGTTGATATGCCAGCGTTTCTCCGCAGAAGCAAGAATTCAAGATAATTCAGGCTGCTTCCTTTTAGATTAGCTTAAATTCTCCTCCCTCTTTTGAGGGAGGAGAGTAAGCAAGCAAATGCTGAAACCATGACAATTGCATATTATTAGCAAGCTTAATTCTCTGCGTGAGTTTGTTAACAATATCAGCACGCGTCGATTCCCAATTCCACTCTTCGAATAAGACCCAAGCTCTGACCTAATAATTTTTAAATACTTACGCGTAGATTTACTCTAAAATGATCAGCGACAAATTTTAAGGTAAATCACAGCGATTTTGCCTTGTCCGCATCCATAAGCCGTGCTACAATGCTCTCACCATATATTGGGGTAAATTCCCCACCACCCCCCTACCTGTAGGGTCTTTAAGGAGATTTTTGCATGAAGTGCCCATATTGTCAGCACTCTGATACCAGCGTCATTGATACCACCAAGGATTCTCGAGGTGGTGTTCGGAGAAGGCGCGAGTGTAACAGCTGCCATCAACGCTTCAGCACTTATGAACGACCGATCCTCACAACCCCTCTGCTGATCAAGCGAGACGGGACGCGTGAGGAATTTGACCGTGAAAAACTCCTGGCTGGGCTTCGGATGGCCTGCACAAAACGCCCGATCCCTGCCGCAACGATTGAAGATCTGGTTAATAGTATTGAATCAGAACTCCAAAAAAAGGGACGCGCTGAAATCAACTCCCGCCTGATTGGTGATCTTGCCGTTAAGGGCTTAAAAGAAATCGACCACATCGCCTATATCCGCTACGCAATTGTTTACCTTCGAATGGATGATCTGCATACTATTCGCGATGAGATCAACCACCTGCTTACAGAAGAAGAATAATTAACCGAGGCACACCATGACCGAACAAGACCCAACATACACGGGTTTATTCCCGACCCCCCCACTTCCTGATGATTTGCCATCCATAGAGTTAACTGAAAATTCGATACAGATCCTGAACAAACGCTATCTGCGACATGGTCCTGATGGAAAAGCAGCCGAATCTATCGACGAAATGTTTTGGAGGATCGCCTGGCATGTTTCAGACACGCCGGAGCGGGAGGAAGACCATACAAAAGTGGCCAAAGATTTTTACAAAATGTTGGTGGGTAAGGCTTTCTTTCCCAATTCACCGACATTTACAGGGGCTGGTACTCCCCTGGGTCAGCTGGCAGCTTGTTTTGTTCTGCCAGTCTCGGATGATATGGGTCGGGCAAACGACGGTATTTTCAGCACGCTGCGAAACGCGGCTTTAATTCAACAGACCGGCGGTGGAAATGGTTTCAGCTTTTCCCGCTTGCGTCCTTCGGGCTCGCACGTCAAGGCTTCTGCTGGCAGAGCCACCGGTCCGGTTGGTTTTTTGAAAGTTTACGACAACGCTTTTGGAGAAATCGCCCAGGGCGGTACCCGCCGCGGTGCCAATATGGGCGTTTTGCGGATCGATCATCCGGATATTGAAGATTTTATTGTTTGCAAAACCAGCGAAACTGCCATCACAAATTTCAACATTTCCCTGGGCATCACAGACGATTTCATGAAAGCAGTAGAAGAGGATGGGGATTGGGATCTGCGTTTCCCCAATGTCCACGCGCCAGAATACAAGAGTTTCAAAGGCACAATCAGTCAGGCTGAAAAAGCTGGTTTAGCCATCAAAACTTACAAAACGGTGAAAGCCCGGGACTTATTCAACAAATTTGTTAAACAAGCGCATCACAACGGCGAGCCAGGGGCGCTATTTATTGACGCCGCCAACCGTCAGAATCCGGTCCCCCATCTTTATGAACTGGAAGCTACCAATCCCTGCGGTGAACAATGGCTTGGACCTTATGAAAATTGTTGTTTGGGTTCGATCAACCTGGCCGAACATTATGGAGAGAACGGCACGGTCGACTGGGTTAAACTGCGCCAAACCACCAAGACAGCCACCTTGTTCCTGGATCATGTGGTTGACAAAAATGCCTACGTCCCGGCTGTGCCGGAATTACGGGAGGCCGCCATGGACTGCCGCCGAATTGGATTGGGCATCATGGGTCTGGCTGATTTGATGTACCACTGCGGCGTACGCTATGGTTCCGAAGAATCTCTGGAATTCTGTGGGCAGGTGATGGAATATGTGCGTTATTTTTCCATGGAAACAAGCATTGAGCTGGCGGAAGCGCACGGAGCCTTCCCCGCCATCACTGGAAGCATTTACGACCCTGAGAATATCACCTGGGAAGCTCCCAGCCCCCTAATGCCCTACAGCCGCAACTGGCAGCGCCCCTTCCTTGATTGGAAATTGATCAGAGAGGGAATAAAAGCTCACGGTATTCGCAACGCCGCTCAAACAACCATCGCTCCCACAGGCACCATTGGCACCGTCGCGGGAGTTGAAGGATATGGCTGCGAACCTGTCTTCGCGCTGGCCTACGTTCGCCACGTCAATGACAACGGCAATGACCTGATCCTCAATTATGTCAGCCCCTACTTCCAGGAAGCGCTGGATGCTATCGATTTATCCGAAGAGGAAAAAGAGGACATCATCGCCAAAGTGCTGGAACAGGGCAGCTGCCAACACATCGAAAACCTGCCCCTGCATATCCGCAACGTCTTTGTGGTCTCAGCTGACGTTTCAGCGGAAGAGCACATAAACATCCAGGCAGCCTTGCAGCGTTTTGTTGATAACAGCCTGAGCAAGACCATCAATTTCCCGGCTGGAACAACCGAGCAAGAAGTGGGAGATGCCTTCATGCAAGCCTGGAAATTGGGTTGCAAAGGGATTACGGTTTACATCACTGGTTCCAGGGAAAAAGTTGTCCTGGAAACAAAAGCTACCATGGAAAAAAAGGATGGTACCACTGAGGCCTTGAAAACCAAGCTTTATGGCGAGGATATTGAAGGACAACTGAGTCTTTGGAAAGAGAGCAAGAAGCCCCGTCCCCGGGCACTCAAAGGCTATACCTATTCAATCGAAACTCCCTTGGGAAAAGCTTTTGTGACCATCAACGAAAACGGAGGCAACCAACCTTTTGAAGTTTTCATCAACACAGCCAAGGCTGGTTCTGAAACGGCGGCTCATTCAGAAGCGATTGGACGTTTGATTTCCTATATTCTTCGCATCGCCTCTCCTATTGAACCCCGCGACCGTTTGCGGATAACGCTTGACCAGCTGGCAGGCATTGGCGGAGGGCGCTCGCTTGGTTTCGGTATCAACCGCGTGCGGTCACTTCCGGATGGTATTTCAAAAGCTTTGGATGAATACCTCTATCAGCAAAATTCAGCAGTTGAAAAGGCCGAACCCACCATCATTACCAATACCCTGCCGCTTTCTGCTCCACAACAACCTGTTTTCCATCCCATCGGCGAACTCTGCCCTGAATGTGGTGAAGCAACCATGATCAATGAGGAAGGCTGCCGCAAGTGCTATACCTGCGGACATAGTGAGTGCTGATATGAATGTAGAAAAAGAAGCTTTGACCTGGGTTGTAATGGCCGGCAACATCGGCAGCGGTAAGACTTCCCTGACGCAACTGCTCAGCCAACGTTTAGGTTGGCAGGCATTTTATGAATCAGTGGACAACAACCCCTATTTGGCTGATTTTTATGCCGACATGAGAATCTGGGCTTTTCATTTGCAGATGTACTTTTTGGGCAATCGAGCCCATGAGATTGAGTATATGATCGAGACGGGGGAAGCAGCTTTGATGGACCGCAGTATTTATGAAGATGCCCACATCTTCGTGCGCGCCCTGCATGAGATGGATAACCTGTCAGAGCGCGACTTTCAGGCTTACACAAAGCTCTACTCCCTGGTGCTTGACAAATTGCAAAAACCAAGCCTATTGGTTTATCTGGACGCTCCGGTCAGCACGCTTGTTGATCGCATTCAAAAACGAGCCAGATCAATTGAGGACAGCATAGACCCAAACTACCTGAGATTGCTTGATTCCTTTTACAAACAATGGATCCCGACCTATAGCGAAAGCCCATTGCTGACAATCAACAGCGAAAATTACGACTTCGTAAACAATTTAGAGCATCTGGAAGAAATTATTAAAGCTGTAGATTATTGTATTAAAACCCGAAAAAACCTGGTATTAAATGCGCCAGGGAATTTCAGCTACGATTTTGCAAAATGAGTTGACGGAAAATTTTGATGGTCTTATACTAAACATGTTCGCCGACCAGGTGCCCCCTTCACTTGGTCGGTGAACGTTTTAATCCTGCCAGGTCAATTCCCAATCCGCAACAAAAACACTTTCCCCTTCTTTGATTCCTGCCTTGCGGAGGGCTTTATCCACGCCGATCCCAGCCATAAACTTCTGAAAACGTCTGACCGAACCGGGTTGGTCGAAATAGGTCATTGCAGCAGCCCGTTCGATGCGTTTACCGGTCACAACCCAACCATCTTCAACCTGCTCAATTTCAAAGGCGTTAGGATCTTCTTCAGAGCGGTAAACCGGTAATTCAACCTCAACCGGTTCAGTTGGCAATTCCTGCAAACGGTGCCAGGCTTTCCACATCAATTCGCGTAAATTCAAATGTGTGACCGCGGAAATCGGCATCAGCTCCACCCCTTCTGCCGAAAACCTTGCCTTGAGCTCTTCATACTTGGCTTCAACATCAGGTAAATCCATTTTGTTCAAGACGACAATTTGAGGTAAATTTCCCAGGCGTTCGTCAAACATATCCAGTTCGGCGTTGATATCCTGGTAGTCATTGTAAACATCTTCACTGAGCCCATCGAGAACATGAATGAGAATGCGAGTACGTTGGATGTGACGCAAAAATTCGAAACCTAAACCAATTCCTTCTGAAGCACCCTCGATCAAACCGGGTATGTCAGCCATGACCATGGTGGTATCGAGGTCCAGTTGGACCACACCCAGATTTGGTTCCAGAGTGGTGAAAGGATAAGCAGCGATCTTCGGTGTGGCATTGGTTGTAGCAGCCAAAATTGATGATTTACCAGCGTTAGGCAGGCCAACCAGGCCAACATCCGCAATCAGTTTCAATTCCAGTCTAATGGTCAATTCTTCGCCCGGTTCGCCCCGTTCAGCTGTCAGCGGCATTTGATTTCTGCTGGTGGCGAAGTGTTGATTGCCGCGCCCCCCTCTTCCGCCTTTGACAACTATCAAAGTCTGATCCGGGTTTACCAGATCTCCAATCAGCTCGGCTGTTTCGTCGTTGTAGACGATGGTTCCTGGAGGTACTTCAATGGTCAAATCATCTGCTGATTTGCCGGAGCGGTTTGAGGGACCCCCGTTTTTGCCAGCTTGGGCGGCAAACTTCTGGTTGTAATGGAAACGGTTGAGCGTGTTCAGGGTTGGATTAACTTTAAGGATGACATCTCCACCCCGGCCGCCATCACCGCCATCAGGACCTCCCTTGGGGCGGTACTTTTCGCGGTGCATGTGCACGATGCCATCGCCACCCTTGCCGGATGCGACAGAAATTACTACTGAATCAATAAACATAGTCCATTACTCTTTCTTGTGTTTGCAGAAGTTTAACATGAAAATCAGCCTGCTTGATAGTACCTCTTTTATACCAAAAAGAAAAAGGAGGCCGAATTGTTCCGACCTCCTTCAGGTTTTGATGTAAACCTTACTTATTCAGAAGCTTCTTGAGGATGTCTTCCAAATCTGGTTTGCCGATCTCTTCCAACTCATAGCGCACCCGCTGCGTGGGTTTGTCGATTTTCATGACACGGGTCAGGTCGATGGGGGTACCGATCACGACCAAATCCACATCTGAGCTGTTGATGGTTGTTTCCAAATCGCGGATCTGCTTGTCTCCATATCCCATTGCGGGCAAAATATTGCCAGTTTCAGGATATTTTTCGTAGGTGGCGGTAATTTCGCCAACAGCAAATGGTCTCGGGTCAACGATCTCGGCCGCGCCAAAGCGGCGCGCGGCAACCCAGCCGGCACCAATTTTCATGCCGCCGTGAGTCAGCGTTGGACCGTCTTCCACGACCAGAACACGTTTCCCGCGGATGGCATCGGGATCATCAACATAAATTGGAGATGCGCCTTCAATAACGATCGCATCAGGGTTGATGGCATAAATATTATCGCGCACGGTGATGATATCTTCCGGATTGGCGGTATCAACTTTGTTGATGACAACAACGTCAGCCATGCGGGCATTGACCTCACCAGGATAGTAGCCGATCTCATGACCGGGTCGGAGTGGATCAGCAACGGTGATCAGCAGATCGGTTTTGTAGAAGGGGAAATCGTTATTTCCACCATCCCAAAGCACCACATCCACTTCTTTTTCAGCTTCGCGCAGGATGGCTTCGTAGTCCACACCCGCAAAGACGATCACGCCGTTGTCGATATGAGGTTCGTATTCCTCACGTTCTTCGATCGTGCATTCGTGCTTATCCAGATCGCTATAATCAGCAAAGCGCTGCACTTTCTGCTTCACCAGGTCTCCGTAGGGCATGGGGTGACGAATCGCCGCGACCTTTAAGCCCATTTTCTTCAAAATGGAAGCAACCCGACGGGTGGTCTGGCTCTTTCCGCATCCGGTTCTCACGGCGCAGATGCCGATAACTGGTTTTGTCGATTTTACCTGGGTCGCTTTTGTACCCATCAATCGAAAGTCCGCTCCCAGGGCATTTACCAGGGCAGATTTGTGCATTACATAGGCGTAAGGCACGTCGCTGTAAGAGAAAACAACTTCATCAACTTCGAACTTCTTGATCAATTCAGGCAGTTCAGACTCAGGATAAATGTCGATGCCGTTTGGATACAGCGTTCCTGCCAACTCGTGTGGGTATTTGCGTCCTTCAATATTTGGGATTTGGGTGGCGGTGAAGGCAACAACTTCATACTTCTCGTTATCACGATAGAAGGTGTTGAAATTGTGGAAGTCACGGCCTGCGGCTCCCATGATGATAGTACGAATACGACTCATAAAACTCTCCTTTTTTCTATTGGTTTCTAACTATTCTACATCACTTGAGGGGCTTGGATGCCCAACAAGTTGAGTACTTTTTCAAGGCAGAACTTTGCAGCCATCACCAGAGCGATGCGGGAATCGCGCATGATTCCTTCTGCCTTTAATACGTGGCACTGATTATAAAAATCATTGAACACTTTTGCCAACTCGTATGCATAAGCTGCCAGGAGTGAGGGTTTGCACTCAGCTGCTGCCTTTTGCACTTCATTTGGCAGCCTGGAGAGTGTCTCAATCAAGTTGATCTCACTCGGTTCCAAGGTATAGCTGAAGCTAGCTTGCTTTAGTTCGAATTCAGGTGCCTTGCGTAAGATGCTATTGGCTCTCACATTGGCGTATTGGATGTAAGGAGCGGACTGGCCGTTGAAGTCCAGGGCGCTCTCCCAGTCAAAAGTCACGATTTTAGTGTTCTCGCGGGAAATCATGGGGTATTTGATTGCGCCGATTGCCACCTTTTCCGCGACATCTTCCATCGTTTCGGGGTCCAAATCAGGGTTTTTTTCACGCACAACAGCCAAAGCCCGTTGGGTTGCTTCCCGCACCAGGTCATCCAGCAGGACGACAGTGCCATCGCGGGAAGACATGATCACATTGCCCGGCAAATTCACAATTTCGTAAGCCAGATGATGCATTCGGTTTGCCCAATCGTAGCCCATCAGCTCGAGCAACTTTTGCATTTGCTTCATGTGCAGAGACTGTCGCACATCGATCACATAAACCGATTTGTCAAGGTCATACTCTTCAAATTTCATGATGGCAAGCGGGAGTTCCTTGGTGGCATACAATGAGGTCCCGTCGGAGCGCAAGACGACCGCGACCCGATACTCTTCCTTGGTGCCCAGGATCGTATCCAGATCAACGATGACCGGGTTCTCAGGGCGGCCATCGCTTGCCAGACCCTTCGCGATCATCTCCTGAACCAGGACTTTGCCAGAATCTTCCACATCGCTTTCAAAATAGATGCGGTCAAAATGCTCACCCAAAAGCTCATAAACCTGGGCAAAACCATCCATGGACCACTGTCGGGTTTGCTGCCATAAGGCAAGGATATGCTCGTCTCCCTCATCCCAACGGCTGAAATAAGCCCTGACAATTTCCTCAAAGCCTTCCTGCTCGGTAAAACGTCGGTCAGCCTCGGCATAAAGATCTGCCATCCAGCGCATTTTATCCTGACCGGGCTCTTCACCCGCGTGATACATTTCGTAGTTGCACATCCACTTAATCACGTGCAGGCCGATATCGCCGATGTAATTTGCGCGGATAACTTTCTTTCCGCTGGCTTCAAGGATATTGCAAACAGAGCCACCCAAAATGACATTGCGCAGATGCCCAACGTGGAGTGGTTTGTGCGTGTTGGGGTTTGAATATTCCACCATCACAGTTTTACCATCAGGCTGGGCGCTGCCAAAATGGAGTCCATTTCCGCAAATG